>Ga0156221_1013_pt1 | contig 52248 bp, 53 predicted proteins | sample RifCSPlowO2_12_FD_107869 | JGI IMG/M metagenome (GOLD analysis project Ga0156221, IMG submission 107869) | Sulfuricurvum sp. RIFCSPLOWO2_12_FULL_43_24
TTTGCAATATCCGTAGAGGTATCGTTGCGGCTCCAAATTCCGCCCATGGTATAGTGAGCGGATGGCGTGATAGGGAGCAATTCAGTGAGGATATCAATGCCTGAGCCGTTGAGGGCATGTTTACGCGCGGATGGGAGTTTTTTGTCGATCAACTCTTCACCCAAATGGCGGAAATCGAGATAAACGGTATGACCATTCAACTGATGAAGAACAATATCACGAGAGAGTTTATCGCGTGTTTGTAGCTCATCGGTAAAGCGCTCCCCCATTTCATCAACGATATACGCACCTTCCCCCCGTGCTGCTTCACTGATTAAAGTACCGCTCTTGGCAAGTGTTGTTGGGTGAAACTGAACAAATTCCAGATTGGCTAAACGCATCTTGGCTCTGAGTGCTATAGCGATGACATCTCCGCTTGATTCTTGGGAATTAGTAGAGTGACCGCGATATATTCCGGCAAACCCTCCTCCAGCCAGTACAAGCGATTTGCACGCAAAGGCGATTACTTGTGAATCTCGACGTCTAAGGAGCGTAATACCGGAAAGTTGTTCCTTAAAAGTAGCAATCGAGAGCATAAGATGATTAGGAAATATTTTTACCCCTTCTTTACGGCACTGTACGAGAAGGGTTTGGGTAATTGAAGCGCCCGTTTTATCAGCGATATAGCATGTACGCTTTGCTTTTGTTCCCCCAAATGGGCGTTGAGCAACGTGTCCCTCTTCGTTGGTATCAAAGGCAACTCCCATCGATTGCAGATCATTAATGATCTCTTCTGCACCGGTTACCATAGCACTGACAACGGCAAGACGACCGAGCTTGTCGGCTCCCTTTAACGTATCGGCGATATGATCACGGCATGAATCGTGACGCGTTGTTTTAAGTACGGCATTGATTCCCCCAGATGCTACGGCAGAATTGGAACGCAGAGGATTGCTTTTGCAGACTAAAGCAACCTTGAGTCCGGCACGTTTGGCACTAAGTGCGGCATATAATCCGGAGATACCGCTGCCGACAACAATTACATCATACAGCATAAGCACCCTTCATAAGCGTATTTACTGCCTTGGCGGAAGCTTCAGGGAGATAACACAAAACCGCATTATCTATGACATGGGCAGGATCAACGGCACCAAATACTGCACAGATCCCCCCTGCACTACGCGCAAATTGTAATGCACTGGCAATGTCGCTCAGTTCATTCGTATTCATAAGTTCAGCGACATCCGGTGCAAACGCTCTTTTAAAGAGATTTTTTTGCAGCAGAGGAGAGGAACCGATATACGTTATCCCATAGCTAGCGCACGCATGCATAAGAGGATAATACATCCCATCTTCAGCTTGCTGATTTGCATAACCGTAGGCATGCGGTTTTGCCAGATTAAACGGACTTTGGAGGTATTTAAACCCATGGTTTATCCCACCCGCACGACGAGCAATTTCTACTACTTTTGAGAGGGCGATGTACTCGGTATGATCCGCTTCATACAAAAATCCGTTCCAAGCCGCTATCCCGTAAGAGACGATTTTACCCTCCGCTCTTAGCTCTTCAAAAAGCTTAAATGCTGTTTCGATACGGCCATAAAACGTTTCTTGATCGACGTATCCGAGCTGTGTTTCGGGATTATGGAGATAGAAAATATCGATCGTTTCCAACTCCAAATTGCGTAACGACTGCTCACAGCTCCAACGTAAATATTTAGGGCTCATACAGTGCTGATCGATAACGATCTCTTCTTTGGTCGCTAATCCCGTCTGAATGATATTCTCTTGTATCCATCCGTAGGGATTCTCTGGAAACGGGAAATCCAGAGGGATGAAACCTGCTTTGGAAGCGATGATCACCTCTTGACGTTTTATTTCACCCTCTTGAAACATTGCATTCAACGCTTCGGCAATCTCACGCTCGCTCATTTGATAGCGGTAGTTGATCGCCGTATCGATCATATTAATTCCACGACGAAGTGCCATTTTTATGGCCTCTGCGTAGTTGATAATATAATTATCTTCTTTGTACGGTTCGGCTTTATAGGTTCCGATCCCGAGAGATGGGAAAAAGAGTTCTCCGTTAAAACGGTAAAAATCTTTCGAGTAATTACCGAATTTTTTGAGATACGAAAAAGTTCCCTCTTTTGTGGCACATAACATTCTTAAACCACCATCACTCGCAAGTTAGATTTGAGTTTAAAGTTTAGCATATCTTGCATTCCTGCGAGGGTTGTTGTCGTGTTCATAGAACAACTCATACACTCACCTTTGTACTGGATATAGAGTTCGTGTTCTCCGTCTACCTCTTTGAGATCGATCACTTCAACATCTCCATGGTCGGCTTTGAGAGTAGGACGAATGTATTCTTCGAGAATCGATTCAATACTGCGGAGTTTTTGTACCAAACTCATCGCATTGAAGTTTCCGTCTCCTTTTGCCTCTTTGATCTTTTTACTGATTGCCTCTTTTTGAAGCTCAGCGGTGATTTCTGCAAGCATATCGACGAGATAGACATCTTTTTTCTCATGTCCGCCCGGTTTAATACACGATTTACAGAAACCGCCCGCTTTAGTGTAATCGGTAATTTGTTCAATCGATTCAAGTTTGTTGAGACGAATCACCTCTTTAAGGGTGTCGAGACTGACACGGGCACATTCGCAGACGATAAATTCGGTCTCAAACTCGGACATATCAACCCCTTTATAGATTGATGCCGCTTTTTTGATTACGTCATACGCCATAACGGAACAGTGCATTTTCTGCCCGGGAACTGCCGGAATATCTTCCTCGTCACGAAGTGCTTTTTCCACATCGATGTTAGTGATCTTAAGTGCTTCATCAACCGTTTTTTCCATACATAGTTCTGCCATCATGTCTGAACTGGCAATCGCCGTACCGCATCCGAAACTTTTAAATCGGCTTTTTACGATCACATCATTTTTAGGATCGATCATCCAGTAAAGACGTACGGCATCCCCGCAGCTCTCCGCACCGAAATCGGCAATAATCAACTTTTTATCAGCTGCATCGGCTTCTTCTTGAGTAATCTCACCCATATTGATCGGATCGTTCATCCGTCGTTGTACTTCAGTTGAATACTCTTCCCATAATGCTCCGCCGATCAGTGTGTCACGTGCCATAACTAGCTCCTGTAAATGGATTATATTTTTAACCATTGCAAGAGCTGTTCTTATTTGGATATAACAATTTTGTAGTATTATTTTTCGAGAACACTCTATGCATGCAATTATTCAAAGTTGATTAATTTATAAGCAGTTATACAGTGAATACTCACTCATTTTCAATTTATAATGACTTATCAACAAACCACATAAAGGGGTCCAAAATGGTCCAGATTACTGCTGTATTTAACAAACACTGTCTCAACGATGTTCTTCGTGAATTATTTGATAACGAAATCGAAGGTGTAACCGTTACAGATGTCATCGGAAAAGGTTCTCTCGGTATTGCCGAAAAAAACAATGCCCCCGATTTGTATCCGAAAGTTATGATTATTGTCGTAGTATCAAATGAAAAAACAAAAGAGATTACGATGGAAGCGATCCGTGCACATACTCAGGATTTAGGCCACGGTGCAGGTAAAATATGGGTCACTCCGGTACTCGAAGTAGAGCGTATCCGTACAGGGGAAAGAGACGAATCGGCACTGACGCAACCGATCCCTCGCGCTACACATAAAAGCAACACCTTCTTTACCGCTGTCGACACCCCATCGAGCTAATAGTGCTATAATATCCGCAATGACTTTCTGTTGCGGAGCATGAATGGGATATGATTTAGAAAATAAGCTTGTTATTGCCATCTCTTCCAGAGCATTGTTCTCACTTGAAGAAGAAAATAGCATTTTTGAGGAAAAAGGGCTCAAAGAGTATTATCAACATCAGTTGGAAAAAGAGCTCGACATCCTCCAACCGGGGACGGCATTTGGTCTTGTCAACAACTTTTTAGCCATCAATACTTTGTTTGATGATGGAAAACACATCGAAGTCATCATTATCTCACGCAACAATGCCGCCACCAGCCTACGAATAACTAAATCGATCGAAGCGTATAATCTCGATATCGTCCGCTCTGCATGGACGGGTGGGGAAAAGATATCAAAATACCTATTACCCTTCAAAGTCGATCTCTTTTTGTCGGCCTACGAAGACGATGTCCGCGATGCGATCGATGCAGGGATAGCCGCTGCGAGGATTTTACCGTTTGAGGGGAATCAAAATGAGCCGATTTCTCATCAGGTTCGGATCGCATTTGACGGAGATGCGGTTTTATTCTCAGACGAATCGGAACAAATTTACAAACTGCAAGGGCTAAACGCTTTTATCGCCCACGAAAAAGAGAACGTCGCCAAATCACTGCCCGATGGGCCGTTTGCCAAATTATTACGGATCATTTCAAAGATCCAAACCCATTTTCCCGACGATATCTCTGCACCGATCCGAACCGCATTGATTACCGCGCGCAACTCTCCTGCACACGAGCGTGTAATACGAACCCTCAATGAGTGGGGAGTTCGTATCGATGAAGCCTTTTTTCTAGGCGGTGTGGACAAATACGAGATTGTAAAAGCGTTTCAAGCCGATATTTTCTTCGATGACCAAGACGTTCATCTCGAAAAAACCTCCAAAGAGACCCCCAGCGCAAAAGTGCCGTATAGCTCTTCTTCACCGCTTGCGCAAAACAGCTAATTTTAAAGCAATTCCAACTTGTACAAGAACAATCGTTCTTTGTACGATGGGATATCCAGTTCTTGACGGTATTTCGCGATAACACGACGTACCATTTTGACCCCGAAACGCTCTTCGATCATCTCATGAAGTGTTTTATCGCTAAACGGATCGTCTTTGTTTTCACTTCCCACAAGCCGTTTCAGGAAATGTTTGATCTCTGAAGTAGAAACTTCGCCGATCGAGTTCGAAAAAAAGTCTTTAAACGCATACAATCCCCGCTCCGTTTGAATATATTTATCGGCAATCGCTCGTGAAATCGTCGATTCGTTAAATCCCAGTTCATCGGCAACGTCTTGGAGTCGGAGCGGTTTGAGTTCTCCCCCCATAAAAAAGGCGTATTGTTTTTCGAGCAATACCAACGCAACGTTATAAAGTGTCGCCTTGCGCAAATCGAGAAGTTTGACCAGCTCACGCGCTTCTTTGAACTTTTGTTTCGCAAAATTGTCGTATTTGTCGATCATGTTGACCTGTAAATCGGGATAAAACGCATGGTTAATACGAATATTGAGCTCCGATCCTGCAAATTCGACAAACAAATCGGGAGTAATCTGTGATTCTGGCTCCATGTATTCCAACGCCGGAGGATTTCTCAAATGTTGCAATACATGTTTGGCATCATGCAGTCGTGGGTGATTGATAAATTTTTCCATCTTATCGAACTGCAAAATCATCGCACCGAGCAAAATAGAGAGTTCATCATCCAAATCATGATCACTGAGCTGAAACAAAAATGACTCTTTGTAATCCGCAGCACCGACGCCGGAAGGCTCCAAATGGGCAAATCGCTGGCGTACTCGCTCCACGGTATGAGCATCGGTATCACACTGCTGAGCTACCTCTTCGACCGATCCTTCAAAATACCCTTCGTCATTAATGTAATAGATAATTTGACGAGCGATCTTTTGCGATATCGGTGTCGGAAAAAGAGGGGCTACAATCTGTTCATCGAGTTTTTCGTACAGTGATGTCGAAGAGATACTGAGCCACTCGATTTGATCGCTTGATGCATTAGAGACATAGTTCTGAAATGCGCCATACGCTGTATTCCCCCCTGCCCCGGAATTTGACTCTTCAAAGCCTGATTTCACCTCTAAACAAGGATTTTCATTTGTAATTACTTGCAGATGTTTTTCGAGATCATTCAGGGAGCATTGCAACAGCGGCAACCACGTTTGCATCGAGAGTCGCGGGAGTTGCTTTTGCTTATACGATAATGTTGTTTGCATGATACACCTCCTAAAAAATATACACTTTTATAAGATCAAATGCATATTGTGTTCTTATGAAAATTATAGGACTTTTTTAGGCAGATAGGTGGTTAAAAAATAGGCAGTTGATAAATCTGCCTCGAATGAGGCAAGCGTTTCAGAGAAACATTGGCGAAGCCAATCGGAATGTATTCCGATGGCGTTCTTCATAAATGGGCTTAGTATTTAATACGTACCAATCCGTTTGGTGCAATAACTTTCATTTGACAAGCAAGACGAGCTTTTGGGTTACTTTCATTCAGCGTTTTAAGTACCGCTTTCTCTTTTTCATTGATTTCGCTCATGTACTCCATACCTGATTCGATCATTACGACACAGGTACCACATTCACCGTCACGGCACCCGAATGGAAGTGCACTCCCTGAAGCTTCAACGATATCTTGGATCGTTTTGCCCGGTATGACGTTGATCGCCAAAAAGTCATTCATAATTTCTACACGTGTTGTCATCCCAACTCCTTTGTTGATTACGATATTTAGCCACTAGGGCACCAATTTGATACGGTATGCAAAAATCTCAGAAAGGTGTGGTTTATTCCCCCTCTTCTTGAGATTGCGCCGCTTTTTCAGCAGCTCGCGCAGCACGGTGTTCTTTGAGCCATTTCAATTCTTCCGCCACTTCATCATAACCGTCATCTTCAAGAGCGCTTTCCAGTTCCGCTTCGCGGCATCCGAATACCAACCCTTCTTCGATGAAATTGACTTCATAAACACGTATTGTCTGTAAAAAATCACCGATTTTTCGGACGTATCCTTCCGAACCTGCTTCGATCAACACATCACCGACTCGTGCATGTGGATACGTTCCGTCATTTCGGATCGATTTAGTCAGTCGAACCCTCTGCCCCACTCTGTACAGAGAAAGAATCTCGTCTTTGGTGGACATCTTGTAAAGGTTGGTTTTACGTGCCTCATCATTAATCGGCATATCCTCTTCAGAAGCTGATAGTGGTTTGGCTTGTGCAGGCGTGGACTCCATGACTGACCTCCTCTACATCATTACAACTGCTCGATGTTGAGCAGGTACCGCAAGCACTCGGCTTATCGAACATAGCCCAAACATCAGCGGCAGATGGACTATAGCCGTTTTCAAAATTTTTATAGACCGTAATAAGAGCAAATCGGTAATATTCGAGCAATTTCGTCTCACCACCCATATCATGGCCATTTGCTTTCTCGACCAATTCACCAAACTTTTTCATGATATGAAACCGTTTCGCGTTCACAAGACGCTCATCGTATTCCAAATCGAAAAAGTCAAAGAAATCTTCGGTATCGGTAATTTGTTGAAATTCGCTTAATGTTCCCATCGTATGCTCCTTGTATATCTGATAATGCAATTTTGACTCTACAGCCCTATTTCACTTTTAAGTTGAGTGGCCCACTCTTTAACACGATCTTCGGTCAAATCTTCCTGATTAATGTCATCGATCCCCAATCCGCAAAACTTTCCGTCACGTTCTGCAAGAGAGAACTCGTACTCATATCCCGCTGTTGACGTAAATCCGTATGCACTTGCCCCAAGAGAGGTAAACAAATCATGCATTTTTCCCAAAGCGCTCAGGAAATGCTCACCGTGTGTTTTTTGATCACCGGCACCGAAAAACGCTACTTTTTTCCCCTCCAGATCAGGACGATCATTGTCCAATTCATACAATGGATCGACCCAGTCACGTTGAGGATCACCTTGACCCCACGTAGAAGAACCAAGAATCAATACGTCGAAATCGTCAAACTGATCGATTCCATCGAAATCTTCTTCCATATCGATCAATTCTGCACCTTTGATCTCATCCGCTAAAAGTTCTGCCGCACCCCGTGTGACACCGCTGCTGCTACCGAAAAAAATACCGACTTTTGACATGTTAAAACCCCTTGTTCTTAATTTTTATATGGTTGATATTGCTCATAAACAGCAATAGCGTTGACTAAATGTTTATCACCGTCTTCAAACAATGCTTCTAGTGTACGGAAACTGAAACGGTGGGCATCTTTGAAATATTTATCCACAATACAGATACGATCAGCGATAACCGCGCAGCGACCGAAACCTTCATGACTCATTTCCATGATGACGTTGCACACTACACCTGTTTTGCGCTCAAATGCCAATGCAAGGGCTTTATAAATCATTTTGATATCATTGATAAGCATCTCATCAATGTCTGCGATCAAAGGGATCGTTTTTAAATCCTCTTTGGTCTTAACATACTTTTTGATTAACAACTCATCATCACTGATTCGTGACCAATTTCCAAACTGATCAAGTGCCCGGATTTGACGTATTAACTCTGTTCCAAATTCATTCATTGTTTTTTCTGCTTCCATAATAATTATTCCCCTTCTGCCCATCGATCTTGTCGCACGTCGTGTTCCGTTTTCATTTGAATGATATTTTTAACCCACGGCGGAGGATTACCGTTGATCATGGCTACCAAACTTTTCAAAAGATCTTCGATCAATGTCGGTTCATTCACTTTCATAGGATGGATTCCCGCTCGGATTACTTTTGCGGCTGCCGTTCCGCCGATACTCTCACAATACATGATATTCACACCTTTCAGCGCACGAACACGGAAATCGGTTTTGTCATCGTCTTCCAGTTCAGAGGTATCGGTTTTAATCACTTCTGAGACCTCGTAGCCATCTTGAGAGACGTTGTACACCACAAACTCTTTGGCTCCGCCGAAATGGGCATTAACCTCTTCCATATCTTTGGTTGCAAATGCAACTCGTAAAGCGCTATTCATTGTCCCATTCCCCTCTACTGTGATTTTAGTACTATCATTTTTTTTAGTCGTGACCTGAGCAAAGCCCAGTTCGCTTTCGCTAGCCGCTATGGCACTAAAGCTTGCTCCGTTCGGAGCAGAAATTTCATTCTTCATGCTTAACCTTCCGTAATGAATTAGCTATCTCAAACAAAAAGTACGTACTGCCTTCATACAACTGATCGTTTTTGAGCTGGTTCCCTAACTCTTCATAATTAGGGAATCCTCGGATCACGAGTGCCGTATGAGTATACGTATGCAAGATTCGTTCTGCATGAAAATTGCTGATCACCATATCAGCCCCCTCGAAAAACTGCCGGGCATCTTCCAAATCCCCGACAAACACTTTTTCTGCTTCGATCAAATGCAAAGAGTCGCTAAACGTCGTAGATATTGCCGCATCAATGGTTCCACCGACACTGCGGAGTAATGCACAAATTCCGACCAGCATATCCGGCTCACCCATCACGACAAAATGGGAACTCCCGATCAGAAAATGCGAATCCAACATCGCATCTTGCAGACGGGATCGCCATCGTTTCATCAGCGGTTTTGGCTCACGTTGTCGTATTTTCATAAGTGCACTTACAAAATTGTCGCATCCGTCCAATCCCATCAAATGATCGAAATGGAGATGCTCTATCGCGGGGTTCTTTTTTTGCAGTGCCAATGCCGCTTTTTTCATCGAAGCTCCGAGTGAAACCACCACCGAAGAGGTCGCCAAATCACGGATTTGATCCACCGTTATTCCGCCGTTGGCGAGTTTCCCCTGCCCCGCTTCCCAATACCCGTCCAGTGAGGTAGAGAGATCGGGGAGTGCATAGGTTTCAAACCCGAAATCCTCGCAGAGAGCTTTGATCTTCTCCACCTCGATAGGCTGCATACTCAGGTGGGGTAAAAAAACGAGTTTATTGGTTTTTAGCTCGGTAGCAGCCTCCGTAAGCTGTTCGATCATCGCGGTGACTGTCAGTGACCATCCACTCTCCATCCCCCCCTCGTAATCGGGAGTATTGACAAACACATAGGGGATTTCGATGTGCATCCCCACACCGCGAACATCATCCCCTTTGGTCTCGGTCAGACCCGTCGTGTGCAGACCGATCATGCTCGGTTTGATATTTTTCTCTTTGTTCTGGATATTCTCAATCGCCATAAGTATCGAGTAATCTCCGCCATCGAGAACTGCGGTAATATCGCTTACCGAAGTGTTGTTGATCGCGATCGGTTCATTGAAATGGCGGGTAAAAAAAACCTTGGTATACGAAGCACACCCCTGCGCACCGTGCATCAACGGCATACAATCTTTAACCCCTAAAAATGCGAGGGTTGCACCCATCGGCTGAGAGTGTTTGATCGGGTTGACTTGAAGCGGTTTGTGTTCATGACGAGAAAGGGAGAATTCCATGACAACTCCTTAGTTATCATAGATTATGCAAGAAGTGTGCGAGAAGAGATTAACTACATAAACTATTATCTTTATCTTGTAAAAATGGAGCGTTTTTAACTTTATCATACAATTTTAATACTCTACTTTTTGCACGATCTATTATAGTGCTATATGTTAATGGTATTATGTCTACTTTACCGTTATTTTCTGTACGGCGGCTTGCTTCAATATGTTTAATTTTCGAACCTAAAACAAAGCATTTAACAGTAGAATTCTCTTGTAAAAATCCTTTTTCATATAATTCACTTACATATTTCCAGCACTGACTTTTTTCATCTGAACCAATATTAACCGTAGGTTTTTTCAATTCAACTATAACTAATTTATCTGTTCCGCTTTCAGCATATTCTTCATCATAAGATGCGTAACTATAAAGCCCAACTGTACTATCAGGCAAAATAGCAAAATCAGGACGATTTCTAGAAGCAGTTATTGTTGAGTTATATAATTTTTGCACTACATTTGTCATACCTTCATTTGAAGTATATTCAATAGTTTCAAATTCTGGTCCAAAAATCCATAAACCTTTTTGAAATAAAGGTTGTAATTCTTGTACTTCATCTGTATTTGGATCTTCAACTTTTATCTTTAATTCATCAAGAAGCTTTAACCGTATTTTTAATTCATCTAAAACTTCTTTTGCATAATCAATACTCCAATCATCAAGTAATTCATGTAAATTATCTAGTTGATTTGGTTGCATCTCATGTAACAATGAAATTAATTTATATTTTGATTCTGAAAGCTCTAAGTTCGCTACTATTCCTGCTAGTTTAATAACATCTTTATCCGAAATGGTTGGACATTTTTCTTGAACTTCATTAACAAATGATGTCCATTTCTCTTTTTTTAAATCAGTTAATTTATTGAGGTTTAGATAATTTTCATTAGTTGCTTTTTGTAAGACATCTTGCCTTTTTTCTTTTGTTAAATCTAAAATATGCTCATGAATAGCTTTATATACCTTTTCTTCTACTATATTTACAAAATCATTCTGCTGAAATCCAGTCCAATCAGGAACAACACTATCATTTAAACAATCTGCTATAACAATAAATGTATATCTTTTAGCTTCATTACGCCGGCCATCAATCATTCTATCAAAATCAATTTTTGAGTTTTGCCAAGAACATTCACCAACTAACCGATTATTAACATGCCATGCAACTCCATGTAATTTTGTAGATTTATCACTTTCTTTAGTATCTATAATCAATATTTTTATTGAATTCATATCATCAATTTCAATATCTTTTTCTTTAATATTTTGTGACGAAATATCCGAAAAAGTTACTTTTTTATTATTAACATAAACTTCAAACATTGGATCAGTCAAAAAACGCATTCCAATCTCAGCTCTAATATTTTCTGCATCAATTTTTACACCACTAAGTTCAGTAGTGTAAATTTTTGTTCCATTATCTTGGCATATATCTTTTTGTACTTTTTCAAGTATGAAGGGAATATTTTCTTCTGAAGAATTTTTTATTTGATATATAACTCTTTCACCTTTTGCAGACGTTTCAATAAAGTAACTATCACCGAAACAAAATCCTGCAAACCGTCCTACACCATTATTTCCAAAAACTCTTCTTTTTTTAATATTATTAAAATCAATAAATTCTCCTTGTTCAGACAATCTATTATAAGCAAGTTGTCGCCAACGATGATTTAATTCATTTTCCGTCATACCTAAACCATCATCTGCTATAGAAAATAATTTTTCATCTTTGTAATTAGGCCATTGAATTTCAACTTTTGTTGCACCCGCATCCCATGAATTAGCTATTAATTCCATGATAGCAATTTTTGGCTCACTAAGTATAGGTTTACCAACATATTTTTCTAAAAAACGAGGTGCAAACAAAACTTCCTGATTGTGCATAAAATACCTTCATTTAAAGTATTATTTTCTCAACGACTTTTAGCAATAAAAGCCATACATATCTATATTATATATTAAAGTTAGATACATTCTGGCAAACTCAATAAATTATTAGGCTGTTCACCATCATTTACTGTTTTCAAATACTTGTGTCCAGATTGACTTTTTGAAACAATTACAGAAACTGATTTGCCTCCAACATTTACATAAAAAGTCCATTTACCACTTTCAATGCCTGCTATTGCTTCTTCTAAAGTCAATCTCCATTTAGTACCATCGGCGTTTGTGCCACCGATTATCTTAATACGTTCATGAGCATTTTGTCGATCACTTTTGTTAATACACTTGACTTGATGAGAACTTGCCATTATGTTTCCTTATGTTTTTAAAGATTAATTATTTTATCTATTTTTTTACATTCAAAAGGATATATTGCAATATGACATATTTATTTCTCTCGTACCATATAATATACCCCTCTTCCACTTTTGTACTATTCAAAAACTTTTCACCCTTCGACACGCTCAGGGCGAATGGATGAAGTTTATCGATGATTTTTTTGGGTTGGTGTATAATAACCACAATTTAAAATCAGATAGGTTGCTATGACTCAACAGTACATCATCGATTATCTCAAAAGTAAAAAAGAGGAATTCCGCCAAAAGTACGGGATTACGACGCTTGGACTGTATGGAAGCTATGCCCGTAATGAGGCAAAAGAAAGTAGCGATGTGGATATATTCTATGACAGCAATGAGACTTTTTCAATGGGATTTTTAGAGTTTTCTAAATTTTTACGTCAAATTGAAGCTGATTTGCACTCAAAAGTTGATTTTGTACGATTAAATTCTATGAATCCGATTATCAAGCATTACGCTAAAAAAGATTTTATCTATGTATAACGAAGAAAATTTAATCTATATTTTTACGATGCTCGGATGTACCGAAAAATGCTGGATTTATTCTACTGGCTTTGATAATCCACGAGATTTTATTTGGGCAGATGCACAAATTCATCTCAATGCCGTAATCTCCATGTTTATCGCTATCGGTGAAGAATCCAAGAAAATAGACCAATCACTGAAAAATGATATTGCTACAAAACTCGACTGGTCGGACGTGGCGGGGATACGAGATAAAATTTCTCATGATTACCGAGGGGTTGATGAAGCTATTTTATGGAATACGATACATAAAGAGTTATATTTGCTCAAACAAACCCTTATCGAAATGATCGAGTTGATCAACCCTTCGGCAGAACTGCTCAACGAGTTTTTAGACTCTCCGTATTATCAGCATTTGCAGTATTTACGGAAATAATAAACTTCTCTGATAACCTTGTTTTCGTTCGCCCTGAGCTTGTCGAAGGGTAATTTATTTATGGTTTGGCATAATAATAATTAAGTTTATTTTATCGTGAAAAATGATTCTATTAAGGATGTTTTTCCTCTATTTCTGCTCGTAAATATGAATTTCTCTCTGTGGAAAAGGAATTGTAATGTTTGCGTTTTGGAGAGCCTTATAGATAGCCGAATTAACTTCGTACTGTATCTTATAATAATTCTGAGTCGGAACCCAGTAGCGCATCCCGATTTCAATTGCATAATCGCCGAATTTTTGTATTCCGACAATCGATTTGTTTTCAGTCGATAAACTCTCAAAGTTATCGATAACCTCTCGAATCAATGCAATCGCTTGATCCGCATTATCGCTGTAGGATATTCCGACACTCGATTCAACAATACGGTAGTTGAACGAGTTAACGATCACCTCGCCGATCATGTTTTTATTGGGAACGGTAATAATCTCTTCATCTTCCGTTCGCAGCGTCGTGTATCCCAGTTTGATCTCTTCGACGACACCGTAGACTTTATTGACCAAAATGGTATCTCCGATTTTAAACGGTCGGGTAATCACCAGTGAAATACCGGCAGCGAAGTTTGCCACCGTCCCTTGCAATGCCAAACCGGCGGTTAAAAAAATAGCACCGACAGCCGCAATAAACGGAGCTATCGAAATCCCCAGTTTTCCGATAGCAACAATGAACATCGCACCGAATATCAGTATCCGAACAACATTTGCCGCAAATTTTCCTAACGTTACATCGAAATCATGCTTATCAAAAAATGTTACCAACGTCTTATATGCGTACTTGGAGACAAACCAGCCGATAACGATAATAATAACCGCACCGATAATTTGGAAACTGTAATTGGTCAAAAAAGCGATCGTTTGATCATAAAATTCCTGCACATAATGCAATTCTTGATTCATGCTCTCTCCTTAGCAATTAAAAAGAATATTATGCCCTATTCTACATCTCCCACGGCGCGGGTTTTCCAACATTGGCAAAGACGGGATTGCGAAATGCGTATTTCAAATCTTCCGCGAGATTGAGTAATCCGCCGTAGCCGCCGTAGCTCGTTTTCTTCTCCTGATTGACATCGATAAAGCTGATTTTTTTCTTGATCGCGGTGTAGAGACTTCTCCCTCCAGCGAGGAGGATATGGGCTCCTGTAGAATCGATTATTTTTCCCTGCTCAGACGCGGGCTTCGTCATCAAGACACCGTTTTCACCCAAATATTCTCGTGCTTTGTCGATGTCATCCTGTGTCGATTTAGCGACACTGGTCGCTACGACTTCGATCCCCAAATCCTGCAATCCCGAAGCAATCGACCACGCTTTGTTCCCTCCGGTATTGAGCACCGCTTTTTTACCTGCAAACATTGCACGATAAGGCTCTAATGCCAATTCTAATTCCGCCTCGGCTTCTGCGATCACCGCTTCGGCTCGTGCTATCAGCTCAGGATCGCCCAATGCGTTCACGATCTCACGAATGGCAAAAGTCGTATCCCGTTTACCGTAAAAGGAGACCGAAATCCATGGGATGCCGTACTGTTCCTGCATCTTACGAGTCAACGTAATAAGTGATTTGGCACAGACAATAACGTTAAGCTTTGCCCGATGGGCTGTCCGAATATCTCCGACACGCCCGTCTCCGCTCATAGAACTCAGAACGCGGATACCGATTTTCTCAAACAGCGGAAGATACTGCCACATATCCCCCGTGACGTTGTAATCGCCGATCAAATTGATATCGTAAGGGGTTGTAAATTCAGGCTCTTTTGTACCGATCAAATGCTCTAAAACCGCTTCCCCGGCTAAACGAGATCCGAGATTTTTACTTCCGACAAAACCTGCGGCATGGACCGGAACAACAGGAACACCGTGTTTTTCGGCTCCCAGCTTACAGGTCATATCGATATCATCCCCCATCAACGCCGTAACGCATGTCGAATAGACAAAAATCGCTTCGGGTTTATAATGTTCCATGATATAATCGATCGATTCACCCAGTCGTTTGTCTCCGCCGAAGATGACATCGTTGGTATTGATTCCGGTCGTGAACCCCATCTGCGTATGGTCCATTCCATTGTACGACGTTTTTGTCTCACGGGTCTCCCACGAAGACCCCAGACAAGTTTGAGGGCCATGAACGAGGTGTACGGCATCTGCGTAGGGAAACAGCGAAATTTGAGCACCGTCAAAAGCGCATCCCCCTGCGGCTAACCCCGGCTTGGGCTTGTCACACCCTTCTCCGGGTTTTTTATCTTTACTGTGAGAGCAGGCACTCTCGTTCATAAGTTCTTTGATTTTAGCACGGCTGACCATAGGTGACTCCTAAGGATGATGTTCTAGAACAAATGCAAGAACCATACGAGCAAAGTGATTATTTTTTAATCACTATAGTGCATTAAAGAGTGATATTTAATTGATACAATTATTTCAGATAAAAAAATCCTGATTAGGAGAGAAGATGAAATTTGGAGATTTAAAAAAAGAGGGGCACTGGCCGACACTGTTTGCCGCCTTTTTGTATTTCGACTTTAGTTTTATGATGTGGACAATGTTGGGACCTCTCGCTACCGAGATTAATGAGTCTCTTACCTCACGCGGTTTTACGATGAATGATGATCAAACAGCAACACTCCTTGCCGTTCCGGTTCTAGCGGGGGCGATTTTACGCCTTGTATTAGGGATTTTCGTCGATAAATTCGGGCCGAAAAAGACGGCATTGGTTTCTCAGGTGATTGTTATCGCGACACTGTTTTACGGATACATAGCGGCTGAAACCATCACGTATGATCAGCTCTTGTTTGTGGCTCTTGGTCTGGGATTTGCGGGTGCATCGTTCGCCGTCGCACTCCCTCAAGCGGGTCAATGGTATCCGCCACGTCTGCAAGGGACGGTATTGGGGATCGCGGGTGCCGGAAATATCGGTGTCGTCATCGACTTTTTGTTTGCCCCTAAAATCGCCGAGATTTGGGGTTGGCCGTCGGTCTTTCTCGTCGGAGGAGTATTGTCGTTTATCGTTTTGATTGCGTATCTGTTTATGGCCAAAGATGCCCCATCATCAGTTTATAAAGCCAATCCGAAAAAACTCGGTGACTATATGAAACTGATGCGTGACCGTGATACGTGGTGGTTTAACCTCTTTTATGCCGTCAGTTTCGGCGGATTTATCGGGTTTGCCAACTACATGAAAGTCTATTTGATGAATACCTATCAAGCCGATATGTCAGCTTTTGGTCTGGATGTCATGGATGAGGGAAATGTCAAAGTTATCGCCGGATATTTCGGAGCGTTGTGTATCTTCGCCGGTGCATTGCTTCGTCCGGTGGGGGGAGCCGTCGCCGATAAAATGGGTGGGATTAAATCGCTTTATGTCTTTTATGGCAGTATAATCATTCTTGCATTGATCAGCGCATTTGTCGCATTACCGTTTTGGGCAGCGATTGTCGTGATGTTTTTGATCATGGCGAATCTGGGAATGGCGAACGGTTCGGTGTTTCAGCTCGTACCGCAGCGTTTCGGTAAAGACATCGGTGTGATGACCGGACTTATCGGTATGGCCGGAGGTCTGGGCGGAACGGCTCTGATCAAAACATTCGGATGGTCACAGGGAGCATTCGATGGCTACACTGCCGGGTTTGTCATCTTTGCCGTCATGACGATGATTGCTATCAGCGGGATCAGTCTGGTCAAAACACGCTGGCGTACGACATGGGGCGCGGAATCAGGAGCAAGAATTTAACCCCCGTTCACCCTGCGCCTGTCGAAGGGTTTTCTTGCTCGTTCCCACTCTCCCGAGTGGGAACGAAGACAACAAAACATGTATACACTCCCACTCAGGAGAGTGGGAGCGAGAATACCACGAACGGATAATATATTACAACCAAGGGTTTGCCCATGCTCACACTCCAATCGTCCGAATTCATCCTCTCCAAAGACGCTACCACTGGCGATGATGCCTGTGCCTATACTATCATCGATAACGCTCTGCTGGTAAGTGTTTTGTGTGATGGAGTCGGAAGTGCGGCACGCGGAGGGACTGCGGCACGCCAATGTGTAAAGTTTTTTATCGATCAATTCAAAAATCGCCCCAAAGCATGGGATATTCCCAAAACAATGGAGGTCTTTACCCGCCATATCAATTCTTTGTTATTTAAAGAGTCGATGACGCAATACGGAAAAATCGAACTCCTCACAACACTCTGCCTTGCCGTAATCGAGGGAGAGAACCTCTACACTCTCAATCTCGGTGATTCACGTATCTATCTACTCAAAAAAGATGGCACCTTTGTACAACTCAGTACCGATCACACGATGGATGATGAGTATATGTCCCATGTCTTGACCTCTGCGTGCGGTTTGAGTGAAAACATCGATCTAACTATCCTCTCGACACCTATTGGTGTCGGTGACACTCTCATACTGTGCAGTGACGGTGTTTACAACCTCTTAGAGGAAAAAATCTTTGCCGATATGCTCCAAAAAGGGTTAGGTGCCTCGACCATCATCCAGAGTGCTACCCAAAATTGCGATCCTAAAGATCGAGATGATATGAGCCTCCAGATTTTTCGTATCGAAAAGCTCGATCCACTTTATGCAATGAAACATGCTCCGCTCATCATCCCTGAAACACTGAGTGAGGGGCAAATTATCGACGGCTATACCCTGCTCTCCCCTATGATGGAACACAAACGTATTTGGAAAGTACTCAAAGACTCTGAACTGTATGTTATGAAATTTCCGCTCAAAGCGGATGATGACGAAGCACTCGATGCCTTTGTTCGTGAAGCATGGTACGCAAAACAGATAACCCACAAAGCTTTCGGTCATGCGTGGGTTCCGCAGGAGCGGAGCATGCGCTATTATCTGATGGAGCTGGTGGAAGGGGTCAATCTCCAAAAATATCTCAAAAACCGCCCTCTCTCCATAGACAATGCCATCAGTTTAGGAAAATTTCTCCACCGTGCCGAGGCCCATCTACTCCATTTGGGGCTTGTTCACGGCGATATAAAACCCGAGAATATCCTCGTCTACCAACGAGACGGTGAAGCGGGAGTGGAGTTTAAAATGGTTGATTTCGGCTCCATCGTCGAGATATTTTCCACCAATTCACGAGCAGGTACCCCTACCTATCTCGCCCCTGAACGTTTTAGCGAAAGTGCTATCAACGAATCAACTGAAATCTTCTCCATCGGAGTCACACTCTATTGGGCACTAACGGGTAAATTTCCCTACGGAGAGATTGAACCGTTTCAAACGCCAACGTTTAAATCACCAAAACGTCCCTCCGTGATCAATAAAAATATTCCTCTCTGGCTCGATTCCGTCATTATGCGTTCCATCGCGATCTCACCCGATCAGCGCTATGCACATTACTCTGAATTTTTTTATGAACTTAAAGCCCCTGAAAAAGTAAAGCCATTTTTTTGCAAAACAACACCTCTGATCGAACGCTCGCCCGCCACCTTTTACAAAATCGGATTTTTTATCCTCTTAGCCCTTGAAATATGGACTTTTGGACTGTATGTATCCAAGTAATTTTAGTATCAAAGTCGTATTATTAACAATAACTTAAAATAAACGGGAAATAAATGAGTTTTACACAAACGATGTTATAATATTTTATACATGATTTCAAAGAAAGAAGAAGGTTGTTTTACAATGTCTAATTTTTTCTCTTCTTTTCCATTCGAACGTTATCGAACAAAAGAATGGAAAATCGGGATATTGATTTTTCTCATCTCCGCCACCATTTCAGGAAACATCATTTGGCATCTTGATGATATGCATGTCAATGAAATAAAATATAAAATTCGAAATATTTCGGATGAAAATGCTTTCCATTTAGATAAAAATATCGATCAAATGATGGCATTAATCTATCCGATTGCCACAACAGTTCATGAAGACGGAAGCATTAACGATTTTGAATTTATCGCCCAAAAAATCACCTCCCATTATCCTCTTATTTCCGAAATAGCGCTTGCCCCTGAGGGGATAATCAAACATGTCGTCCCCCTGAGGGAAAATGAAAAAGCGATAGGATTCAACCTCTTAACCGATCCTAACCAAAAAGCTGAAGCACTTTTGGCACGCGACAGCAAAAAACTGACACTTGCGGGACCGATACATCTGATACAAGGTGGAGATGGAATTATAGGACGTATGCCCATTTTTAGAGGAAAAGAGAAAAAATTCTGGGGATTTGTTATTATTATCATCCGATTCCCTGATATTCTCTATACTAATACGATGCATGAGCTCACCAACAACGGCTATCAGTATACACTCACCCGCATCCACCCAAAAACGCAACAGTTGCAGATCATTGCCGCATCAACCGACAAACCTCTTGATCATCCCGTGAAAACCCTTATTCAACTCCAAAACACGACCTGGACACTGAGTATTGCACCCACCGCCGGATGGCACGATTACTGGCTTTTGGCACTCGGCATAGCGGTCAGTACCTTTATCAGTCTTTTAATGGGATATATCGCGAAACAATACGCCGAACTCAAAAACTATCGACGTCTCCTCGAAAAACAGGTTGAAGAACGTACGGCCGAAATTTCGGAAACCAAAATTCAGCTTCATACTCTGCTCGATACCATTCCCGATTTGATATGGCTTAAAAACAAAGACGGAATCTATCTCCTCTGCAATCCAATGATTGAACGTTTTTTCGGTGCAAAAGAAAAAGATATCATCGGTAAAACTGATTATGACTTTGTCGATAAAGAGCTGGCCGATTTTTTCCGGCAAAAAGACCGTTTGGCGATGGAGATCAACGCTCCAAGTATCAATGAAGAGTGGGTTAGCTTTGCTGATGACGGCCATCGCGCACTTTTGGAAACGATCAAAATGCCTATGAGGGATGAATCCGGTGCTTTGATCGGTGTTTTGGGTATCGCACGCGATATCACGCAACGGCACATGACGGAAGCACATTTGCTCCAAACCGAACAACTCCTCGAAGAGATGAGTGCAATGGCCCATGTCGGCGGGTGGGAACTTGATCCAAGAGATAATACAGGAGTATGGACCTCCGAAGTGTCCCGAATTTACGACATGCCCAGTAGCATAACGGTGACCAAAAACGTGGGCTTGAGCGTTTATGAAAAAGAATGGCTGGAAAAAATGGAAATGGCACTTGCGGATGCCATTAACAAAGCCCTGCCGTTTGATCTGGAACTTCAGATGAGTACCCCAAAAGGGGAGAAAAAATGGGTCCGAACCATCGGTGCCCCGGTGCTTGAAGAAGGTCAGGTTATTCGTATTCGCGGTACAATGCAAGATATTACCGCTCAAAAAACAGCGGAAGAAAAAGTGCATTGGCTCGCCCATTTTGATCCCCTCACCGGATTACCGAACCGAATACTGCTCAATGACCGACTTAATTACGCCATACATCATGCCTATCGTACCCAAGATTCCATAGCATTGCTCTATGTGGACCTGGACCATTTTAAAAATATTAACGATACCCTCGGCCATAATATCGGCGATGAATTACTGGTTTATGTCGCTTCACGGATCCAATCTGTCATCCGAGAAGCCGATACACTTGCCCGTCAAGGGGGGGATGAATTTTTGATTCTCCTCTCCGGTGCGGATGCCGATAACGCAGCACACGTTGCCGAAAAATTGATAGAAAGTGTTTCACAGCCGTACAAAATCCACCATCACGAACTCTCCATCACCCCCTCTATCGGGATAGCAATTTATCCAATCGATGGAATTAATCTCACGGCTCTATCCCAATCAGCTGATACCGCAATGTATCGCGCAAAACACGACGGACGCAACTGTTACCGTTTTTTCACCCCGGAGTTTCAGGAACGTTCTGCGCGAAATCTCGAACTTGAAAATGCCCTCCGTCATGCACTAATACGAAATGAGCTTACGCTTCACTATCAACCTCAAATCGCCCTTGAGAATGGGAAACTTATTGGAGTTGAAGCACTTTTACGCTGGAATCATCCGACGATGGGGATGATCTCTCCGGCAGAGTTTATCCCTATTGCCGAAGAGAGCGGTCAAATTATTGCGATCGGTGAGTGGGTTCTCTACCATGCACTCGGGCAATTAAGAGCATGGATCAATGCGGGGATGGAGCCTTTTATCATGGCCGTCAATCTCTCAGCTATCCAATTTCGACATCCAAAGTTGGTTTCACTGGTGTTAGGGATTCTCGAAGACTTTCACCTCCCTCCACAATTCCTCGAACTGGAACTCACGGAGAGAATCGCTTCGGAGAATCCTCTCCAAGCCATCAAAATAATGAATACCCTCTACGATCACGGTATACGTATGTCAATCGATGATTTCGGAACCGGTTATTCTTCCCTCAACTACCTCAAAAATTTTCGGGTTTATAAACTCAAGATCGATCAATCATTCATCCGTGATATTACCGATAATCCCGAAGACAAAACCATCGTCAAAACAATTATCAATATGGCACACAGTCTCAACATGATCACCATAGCCGAAGGTGTTGAAACACTCGAACAACTTGATTTACTCCGTAAAAGCGGATGTAACGAGGTACAGGGGTATTATTTCAGCAAACCCCTCCCTGCTCCGGAATTTGAACATTACCACTCTTTGTTAAAATAATACTTTTGTACTACGACATTATTTTATCCAATGCTGCTATTTTGGTTAGATGAATAGACTATATATTATAATTTCGTTATTAATCATCAAAAGTCAAACCAATAATGAGCGATTATTTTTTAGGAGATACAGTATGGACAAATCAATAGTGAAAAATTTTAACAAAAATCGAGTGATTTAACAATGCTCTCCTCCGCTTGCCAAGATACTATCCGAGCCGCTGTATGGCTCTCTACCCAACCCACCGGTGAATTTCATCGGATACAAAAGATCAGCGAGGCATTGGAACTCCCTTTTCATTTTATGGCAAAATCACTCCAAAAACTCGTTCATGCAAAGATACTGATCTCGCAGCGCGGAGCAGCAGGAGGTGTCACCCTCTCACGCAAAGCATCTGAAATCACTCTCCTCTCGATCATCGAAGCGGTTGACGGATCAACGTTTTTTGATGCGTGTGTACTGGGACTCGGAGACTGCGAAGCCGAAAAACCGTGTGCTTTGCATGCGCAATGGGATGTATGGCGTCAAGAGATGCTGGAAATGTATTCGGCTATGCGTCTGAGTGAAATCACCGAAGATGTCATGCTGCGAAAAGTCAAACGGATTTAATGCAGTGTATCGGATTGAACCCGATATACACTGGTATCCGAATATTCTACAATTTGAATGATATCAAACCTGTACACCATCACAACTTTTTTTACAAAACAATCCATCAATACCCCATTTCCCACCGCCGTGCGTTGCAAGGGCAAAGAGCATCAGCATATAATACAGCGGTATTTCAAATCCGTTATCACCGGCTGAGAAACCGTTACCGATATGAACTGTCGTAATCGCGACGACCATCACCACCATGAGCGGTAGGGAGATAAAACGTACCCCAAGACCTAAAGTGAGCAATACCACCCCCAGTGCCTCCGTAGATGCTGCCATATAGGCGTTGAGCAACGGAAACGGCAACCCCAACTCTTCTCCGAACCATTTGGCTACGGCACCCATATCGGTCCATTTACTCATCATCGGCCCATAAAAACCGTACGCTAAAATCAAACGCAGGAACAACAAAGAGAGATCTTGTCCTTTATCCAACACCATTTCCATTTTTTCTTTTAACATACACATTTCACACCTCATTTTGTAAGATTTTTTTCTCACACCACTGATTCAGCAACTGTTCCAATGGCTCTTCAAGATCGTTTTGATCCACCTCATAGCGTCTTGCTAACTCCTCTAACGCCTCAGTAGGAGTATAGGTCGGAAGAATTTTCAATAGCTCGTAAGCGAAGGGGGTAATCTCCTCGAAATAGACTCTCTTTTCCTCAAAATCGTAATGGAGCAGGAGCGGATATTCACCTAAGCTTTCAAAGTCACCTCTATAGAGCGGAGTATCCAAACGTCTAAATCGTGCTGATGAGGAGAGAGTGTATTTCTTTTCCCAATCAAACGCAATCTCTTCATCGCTAAACTGCTCTAACAGCAACTCCATCTCGCTCCACTCCAACCATAACAAATCGTCCAAATAAGGCATCTCATTATAAATCGGATGGTGTTTTAAAAACTCTCCAAACTCATATGCCATTTCAACAATCAAGGCTGACCTTGCCCCCTCTCGCTGAAATTCACGGATGAGGGGAGTGAGCTGATTTCCCATCTGTGCGGTGAGTATCGGATAGATATTCGTGATGGTCTCGAAAAAACGATGATACACCATATCCCGATAGACTTGATTGCGATCACGCAAAGGATTAATAATGGGCTCATCGGAGGTTAAAATACCGATAAACTGTTCCATTTTGGATTGTTCTAGTTGCACTTGACACCCCCAACTATGGATTGAAGCGTCCGATACTCTGCCATCAACTCGGCCAACGGCGGAATATTATTATCCCTCTCGATCATCACCGGTGCAGTATGCGTTTTGAAGGTTCGTTCCAACAATCCCCAAACATTCTCACACACCGCCTCACCGTGGGTATCGAGCAATAACTCTTCATCCGGATATTCCAAATGCCCCGCAATATGCATGTACGCCACACGGGACGCCGGAATTTGAGCAATGTACGCATCGGGATCAAATGCATGATTGACCGAATTGACATAAACGTTGTTGACATCCAACAAAAGCTTTGTACCCGATCTCTCCAACACTTCGCACAAAAAATCCACCTCCACCATCTCACTGTAAGGACTGATGTAATAGCTGGCATTCTCTAGGATAAGAGGACGTTCCAGAATATCCTGCACCGAAGCGATTTTTTGGGACAAATGAGCAATCATCGCTTTGGTCATCGGCAACGGAAGAAGCTCATATGTCTGCTTTCCTGCCAATGAGGAAAAACTTATATGCTCTGAATAGTGCTTAATGTCATACCGATCCAAAAAAGCCTTCATCTGGTTCAAAAAGCTTTTATCCACCGGTTCGGGAGAGCCGATTGAGAGCGATACGCCATGAGCGATCACGGTATACTCACTCATCATATGCTCAAAGGTTTCCTTATAACGGTGAGGGGTAAAAAACCAATTCTCAGGGGTGACTTCCAGCCAATCGGGACGTTCATGCGCCCCAGCCAACTCATCGATGAAGTCACGACGCAGACCCAATCCGCATCCTTGAATCTTTTTCATCTTCATGATCTTATTTTTTGGCACCACATTTGGCAGAAGCATTTTTATCTGCACCCATTTTATTTGCACCACATTTGGCAGAAGCATTTTTATCAGCACTCATTTTATTTGCACCCATTTTATTTGCACCGCATTTGCTTTGTTCCTTGGTTTTGTCTTTTGAACCGCCGCATTTTCCTGTACCGCATTTTGCACTTGCTTCACCCGCCATCGCCATTGGTGCGCTCATTAATGCCGTTCCTAGAACCAATCCTGCTATCTCTTTACGTGTCATTTCAACTCCTTTATATAATATTCAAAAACCATTGTAATATAAAAAAAGTTAATAGTCTGTAACGAAGGTCACAAAACTATCAAAAAACGATAAAATACAAAAATTACTAATTCAGGAAGTATACATCATGCGGTTTATGATCCTTTTAGCACTACTCTTTTTGACATCATTCGCCTCCAACTCCCTCATTCACTCTTCTTCCCCGTATCTGCAACAACACGCGCAAAATCCTGTCGACTGGATTGCATGGGATGAGAACGTACTGGAGCGTGCCAAAGAAGAGCATAAACCGATTTTCATCTCCATCGGGTACAGTACCTGTCATTGGTGTCATGTCATGGCGCATGAATCGTTCGAAAATGAAACCATCGCCGAAATTATCAACACCTATTTTATTCCCGTTAAAATCGACCGTGAAGAACTCAGCCATCTCGACAGTCACTACCAACAGCTCCATCGACAACTCTATGGACGCTCAGGAGGATGGCCGCTAAATGCGATACTGACCGAAGAGGGAAAAGTGTTTTGGATCGGAACGTATGTACCGCCGCACAGCGAAGAAGGGGTGGAGGGGATGGACTCGATAATGAAACGCTTCGGCGAGGGGTATGCACGTGATAAAGAAAAATACCGTGCTCTTGCCATGAATATCGAAAAGATCTCTCCGACTGTTGTAGCGGATGGGAACATTTCTGCCAAAGCACTTTTTGAATCCGTCACCTCTAACTATGACGCACTCTATCACGGATTTGGAATTGCCCCTAAATTTCCGGAAGCCTCCAAAATAGCGTTATTGCTCGATCTTGCGGAACTCGGTAATCCCCAAGCCAAAAAAATGGCTTTAGAGATACTCCACACCATGGCACTGAGCGGTCTGTATGATCAAAGCGAAGGGGGATTTTTCCGTTACAGTACCGATGCCGGATGGGAGATTCCCCATTTTGAGAAGATGCTCTACAATCAAGCCGAATTGATACCGCTTTACGTTCGCGCTTATCAAATGACCCATAATCCACTGTATGCGGATGTCGTTCGAGAAACAATAGCCATAACGCAACACCGATTTGGAAGCAATGGAGTGTTTTACAGTGCCAGTGATGCGGACAGCGACCATGAGGAGGGAGGCTATTTTATCTACACTGAGCAGGAATTAAAACAGCTCAATCTCTCCGCATCACTCAATGCGGCATTGGAGCTGGAAGATGGCGCAAATTTCGAGGGGAAATACCATCTTCACATTGCAACGCCTAGCCGCCCCAAAGGGTTTCGTGAACTTCAAACTAAGCTGCAAGAACTTCGCAAAAATCGTCATTATCCCTTTATCGATACCAAAATCATCACCTCGTGGAATGCGATGATGATCGAAGCGCTTTACAAAGCGGGTGCGATTGATCCCGCCTATACACAAATGGGAGATACTTCGCTCAATATCCTTCTCAAAACGCTCCAAGTCGAGGGGACGTTATACCATCAAAGAGTTCAAGGGTATCCGATCACCCAAAAAGCCCTTTTAGAGGATTATGCTTTTCTCATCTCGGCACTCCTAGTCGGATACCAAGCCACCTTGGATGAAGAAAAATTACAACTCGCCCAAAAATTGTGCGATGAAGCGATAACACACTTTTACACCAAAGAAGGATGGGTACAAAATAGTGATCCTCATAAAGTAAAAGTGGACTTGCTCGATAAATATACCACCTCTGCTTATGGGAGGATGATGCAAAATCTTCGTATTCTCTCTGTTCTTAGTGAAGAGACCCGCTATGAGCGGCTTGCCAAAAAGTCGCTGGAACAGACCCCATATCTTGATCCCTCCCTCAACGCACCGTCCAGTATGATTGCGTGGCTCATGGGACGTTACGGGGTAATATCCCTTTCGCACCAACGCACGATTCTGAATCAAAATCGCCAAAGCATTGCAAAAATTGCTTATCCCTATCTCTATCTTCATCCGGAAGTGAGGGATGATTTCGGAGCATGTACCGTGAATGGATGTTTTAGTAATGATAAGAATTTAGATGTGGTTAAAAAAGCGATTAGTGAGCTAAAAAAATAGCACAACACTAATGTAGGAGAAATCGCCCAATATTTGTATGATTGTTGACCCTATCACACTTTATATTGTCAAAAAATAACATAAAAAATTAATTATAATTTAATAGATAGCGGAGTATATTCTTTCTTTTCATTGCGTAGATATACCAATTTTAAAGGAAAAGTACCATGTATCGTTCTGATAATAAACTATTACGTTGTACACTTTATGTGACAACAGGCACTACGTTATACGCTCTTGCTTTGTTAAATATTTTGAATCTTTTGACATGGTTCTTTTCAAATTGGTATTGGGAACTTTAGACGCGCTTTCTTATTCGTAACAACGCTATCCGTTTCACCCCTTTTTCCCCTTACCTATTATTGATTTCGGATGATATCCATAGAAATGTTTTAATTTTTACATAAATATACAGTACGTTGATTATTTTTTAATCATAAAACTGTATACATACTTGAACTTTTTCCCCTACAATTATTTCAGACAAAATAGTCTTTAATAAGGAGTTCACATGAAAAGCTTGAATGTATTTGCAAAAGGTGCTCTAATGCTCTCATTAGCCGCTTCGGTGGCGATGGCAGCTCCAGAGAAAAAAGATCTCAAAATCGGATTCATCCCATTAACCGATTGTGCGGCACTGGTTATCGCAAAAGAAAAAGGGTTCTTTGCCAAACACGGTCTCAATGTTGAGCTAAGCAAAGAGGCTTCATGGGCGAATGTCCGTGACAAAATGACCGTCGGTGAACTCGATGCGTCTCATATGCTCGCGGCAATGCCGATCGCGACAACACTCGGTGTCGGAAGTGCGAAAAAAGATATGGTTGCCCTCATGGCACTGGGTCAAAACGGCGATGCTATCACCGTCTCGAATAAAATGTATGATGCAATGATGGCCGCTGATCCGGTCGCTACCAAAAAAGGCTCAGCGAGTGCTCTCAAAAAAGTAATCGCTTCCAAAACGATGGGAGTTCCGGAATTCGGGATGACATTTCCTACCGGAACCCATAACTACCATGTTCGATACTGGATGGCAGCGGGGGGTGTAAATCCCGATACCGATGTCGCTCTCAAAGTCGTTCCGCCACCCCAAATGGTTGCCAACATGACCGCCGGAAATATCGACGGCTACTGTGTGGGTGAACCGTGGAATCAACGTGCCGTTATGGGAAATATCGGTAAAACCGTCGTGACCGGATATCAACTCTGGCAAGATGGACCGGAGAAAGTCCTCGGAGTCCAAAAAGCGTTTGCCGATCAAAATCCCGAAACGACCAAAGCGATGATCAAAGCGGTGATCGAAGCGGGAATGTGGCTCGATGCGTCGTGGGAAAACCGTAAAGAAGCTTCTGCGATTCTCTCTAGTAAATCGTATGTCAATGCCCCGAAAGATGTTATCGATAACTCGATGACCGGAACCTATATGTTCACTAACGGTGTCAATACACCGATGCCGAACTTCAACGTATTCGGTAAAAAACAGGCTCTTTATCCGTATTACAGTCATGGCCTATGGCAGGTCACCCAAATGATCCGCTGGGGACAACTCGATCATGCAATCGACATGAAAAAAACCGTTGAGAGCGTCTATCGCCCCGATCTGTTTGCTAAAGCGGCTAAAGAGGTCAATTACGCTCTCCCATCATCTGGATGGAAAGTGGAGAAAAAATTCATCGACGGTGTAACGTTTGATCCGAATAAATCAGTAGATTATATCTATAACGCACCGATCAAATCGCCGAAAATCACCAAAGAAGCACTTATGAAAGTGAATAAGTGGAGTGTGAAGTAATACGGCTCTGTCATCCCGAACTTGATTCGGGATCTAATCTTAGAGATGCTGAATCAAGTTTAGCATGACAATAAAAATTTACAAGGAGACCCAATGGTTTCAAAATATATCAATGCCGTCCTTTTGCCGCTGCTGCTCTTTGGAGTAGTCATCGCGATTTGGTCGGCCATTGCAGCTCAGATACCGGGATTTCCTCCTCCGGGCGAAGTATGGAGTGAACTTCTCGTCGTCCTCTCCGATCCGTTCTACAACAACGGTGCGGGAGATCAGGGGATCGCACTTCAACTGGGTAATTCTCTTGCCCGCGTATTCGGAGGATTTGCCCTTGCTATCGCCGTGGGTGTTCCGGTGGGGTTATTGATCGGGATGTCTAAAAGTGCTTATACGGCGTTCAACCCGTATATCCAAATACTCAAACCCGTTTCACCCCTTGCGTGGCTTCCACTCGCATTGTTCGTGTTTAAAGAGGTCAATACGACGGCTATCTTCGTCATTTTCGTTACTTCTATCTGGCCGATTATTATTAATACGGCACTGGGAGTTCGAAGTGTCAGCGAGGATTATCTAAACGTTGCACGTGTACTTCAGTTGAGTCCGTTTGAGAAAGTATTTCAAATTATCCTCCCCGTTGCCGTACCGTTTATTTTTACGGGTATGCGTCTATCATTAGGGATCGCATGGCTGGTTATCGTCGCAGCAGAGATGCTCACAGGCGGTGTCGGGATCGGCTTTTGGATTTGGGATGAGTACAACAATCTCAACTACTCCCATATTATTATCGGAATCATCCTTATCGGGATTATCGGGTATATCCTCGATGCTCTGATGGGGATTATCGCCGATTTCTTTGATTATCGTAAGCGAGGACTCAAATGAGCGCAAAACCTTTTTTAAAAATCGATCATGTCGATAAAATCTTCCCTTTAGGGGGAGGCAAAGAGTATGTTGCCCTTCGAGATATCCAACTGGATATACAAGAGAATGAAATCGTCTCGATCATCGGTCACTCCGGATGCGGGAAATCGACGATTCTGAACCTCATTGCCGGATTGGATACGATCAGTAACGGGACAATTTTGCTCGAAGACAAACATATCCTCGCTCCCGGACCCGAACGTGCGGTGGTGTTTCAAAACCATTCGCTCTTACCGTGGCTGAGTGTCTACCAAAACATCGAAATGGCGGTACGCAAAGTTCTCGGTGAAGATCTCAGTAACAGCGAAATCCGCGATCATGTGATGAAATACATCAGTATGGTCAATCTTGATCATGCCAAAGACAAATATCCCGGTGAGATCAGCGGAGGGATGAAACAGCGTGTCGGTATCGCCCGTGCCCTCTCCATCCAGCCGAAAGTCTTGCTGATGGATGAGCCCTTCGGTGCGCTCGATTCGCTGACCCGTGCCAATCTGCAAGATCATTTGATGCGGATCCAAATGCAAACAGGCAACACCGTCATCATCATCACCCATGATGTCGATGAAGCAGTCCTTCTCAGTGACCGAGTCATCATGATGACCAACGGTCCTGAGGCGACCATCGGAGAGATACTGGAGGTGAACCTTCCGCGTCCCCGTAATCGTTTAGAATTGCAACAAAACCCTGAGTATCTCCGATGCCGCGAAGCGATCATCGAATTTCTCTATTCTAAATTCGCCAAAGAAGACGAATAGTATTAACAAATTCCCTCATGACGAGAGGGTATATAAACATAAAAACATAAGGAAAATTGAATGAAAAAAATCACATTATCAGCCGTTGCTGTATTAACATTGTTGCCGAATGTACTGAGTGCAGAAGGCTTTACCCTCTTGAGTGATGCAAAGTTCAACGGAGAGTTACGTCCCCGTTTTGAGAGCGTATCGATCGAAGATTCCACGAAAAAAGATGCCGATGCGTTTAGCGTACGTGCAACGCTCGGATTGGAAGCACAACTGCTCGGTATCAGTGGCCTCTCGATGAAAGTGGATGGGACAACGGTACAAACGCTTGGAGGAACCCACTACAATGATCTTTCTCCGACGAAAGATGCGAGTTATGAGATAGTTGCCGATCCTGAGCAAACCCGTTTTACCCAAGCCTATCTTCAATACAAATACGGTTCAACGACGGTAAAAGCCGGCCGTCAAATCCTCAATCTCGATAACCAGCGATTCATCGGTTCGGTAGATTGGCGTCAAATGATGCAAAGTTTGGATGCCGTTAGTGTTACAAATACTTCCGTTGCCGGTTTAAGTCTTAGCGGTGCGTATGTCTACAGCTATGCAACGGTCTTTGAGGAACCGACATGGGATAGCAAATCGGTTATCGTAAACGGTACGTATAAAATCAGCGATATGGTCAAAATTACGGCCTATGATTACATGATTTCATCTGAAAAAGCCTCTTACGGAAGCGACACTTACGGGTTAGCGCTTACCGGAGATCTTCCGGTTGCTATGGCAAAAGTAGCCTATCGTGCCGAATATGCGCAACAAGGGGATGCAACCTTTAAAACCATCGGCAGTGTAAAAAAAGAGAATGATGCAACGTATTATAATCTCGATGCACTTGCCAACATCAGCGGACTCCTCGTCGGTGCCGGGTACGAAGTGCTAAGCGGCTCTACCGGCAGTGATGGGAAAACGGCGTTTGCTACTCCGCTCGCAACGTTACATGCATTCAACGGTTGGGCCGATAAGTTTCTTGCAACACCGACAGGCGGTTTGAAAGACATGAGTTTATCTTTGGGATATACAGCTCCGGGTCTGGGCAAAGCGATGGCGGTCTATCACGATTTTGAAACCGATAAAGCGATGTCCGAAAAAAATGATTTAGGTTCAGAATGGGATATTCTCTATACCAATGCTATTCCGGGGATCAAAGGGCTTAGCGGCTTAGCCAAAGCAGCCTATTTCAGAGGGGGAGATGTCAGCGGATTCGATAAAGACGTCACCAAAATCTGGTTGCAACTCGGATATAAATTTTAATATTCCTCACCCCTCGCGGGTGATCAGATTCAAGCAGTAGAGGATTACGATCTCCTCCTTATGTTTCGCCCACTTCGTTCTCTACTGCTTGGATGTGATAAAGCTTTCAAAAAATGTTCGACAAATCCCAATAATCTTCTCTTGACGAGCCTTGCCTACCGGCTCGCTTTGACGAATCGCATGAACTTGATCGATCAGATTATGAATCCCATCAGGAATAACCGACGTTAAAAATTTACGTAACGCTGAACTGACCGCAGGAGCCCTCCCCGCCGTATTGATCCCGATACATAAATCCCCTTCAACGATCAGTGCAGGGAAGATGAAGCTGCACAATGCCGGAGAATCGACACAATTAACGGGTGTTTTAGTCGACATACAGGTATGAAAGATCTTTTCTTGCTCATCCATATCATCCAATGCACCGATGACCAAAAAACGCCCCTCTAAATCGCTGGATTCATATTCTCTTTCTAGGAGTATAATTGGGTATTGAAGAGCAAGAGAGCGAATCTCTTCATGGATATCGGGGGCAATGACACTCAAGGTTGGTGAGAATTTTACCAATTGCTCAATTTTTCGCAAAGCCACTTCCCCTGCTCCAATGACCAAGCAATCTTGACCTTTTAAATCGACAAACATAGGGAAAAGTGCCATTTAAAATCCTTCTCAACAAACTGATTAAAAAATAAACAAAAATTTGTTTTTCTTATTGACATTTTACACTATTATTTTAAAGACAAAAAAGTCCTAATAAGGAATATCCTATGAACGGAAAATTATATTTAATCGGGTGTGGACCCGGCGATGCCGATCTACTAACCCTTAAAGCACTTAAAACGATTGAGAAACTTGATATTGCACTTATTGATCATCTTCTCACCGATGAAATCATTGCACTGATCCCTTCACGAGCCAAAGTAGTGTTTGTGGGAAAAGAGAAAGGGAAGCACAGTTTTCCTCAGGATCAGATCAATGCAATGATTAGTGAATATGCTCTGCAAGGATTCACGGTAGGACGCCTAAAATGCGGTGATCCCTACATCTTTGGTCGTGGTACGGAAGAAGCGATTTACGCTTCTCAAAACAATATTGAGACCGAAGTCATCCCGGGAATTTCATCTGCCTTTTCCGGCCCGCTCTCCGCTGGAATTGCCCCCACTGCGCGCGGTGTCAGCACAGGGGTTTCCGTGGTTTCTGCCCATCTCTCAGGGGATCGTGTAAATCTTTCATGGATACCTATGTTAAGTGTCGAAGATCACACCACGGTTGTACTCATGGGGTTAAGCCGTACACGTCAGATTGTGAAAGAGGCCTTGGATAAAGGGATTGATGCTTCATTGCCTGTTGCTATCATCTCTAATGCCACAACGGCGATTCAAAGCTCTGTTATCACTACGCTCGGCGAGCTGATTACTGCCGCCAAAGGAGCACCGAAACCGGCTATTTTGGTGTTCGGCAATGTTGTCAATTTAGCACAGGTTCTCCCAACCTACCGTTATGAAATCAAGGAGGAATGTAATGACATCGCTCTCTCAAGCTAATGCCGAGCGCAGTGCCAAACGGCACAAAACCGAATCGATCAAAGATGCTTTTAGTGCAACCGAAGCGTGGGAACGACTGATCGGTTATTCCAAAACCGGATACGCGTCGATCAGTGACGATGACAAAGATTTTGTCCTCAAAAGTTTCGGTATTTTCGATCGTCCCGCTACACCTGAACGGTTTATGATACGGGTACGGATTGCCGGAGGCGGACTCAGCGTTGAACAAGCACTCGTCGTTGCGTATGTGGCAAAATCGTTCGGTCAAGACTACATCGATATCACCACCCGTCAGCAAATCGAGCTGCGTTATCTGCGCATCGAAGATCTCCCGGAAGCGTTGAAACTTTTAGAAGATGTCGGACTCACAAGCTATCAAACCGGAGTGGATAACTTCCGAAATATCCTCATCGATCCGCTCGATGGGCTGGCTATGGATAATATCATCTCCACTAAAGCGATCATGGAGCAGATTCAATCCGTCTTTTTGAAAAATCCCGACTGGATCACTACCCTGCCCCGTAAATTCAATATCGGAGTCAACGGTTCACTCAGCAATCGATGTAATATTTTCGGTCAGGATTTTGCACTCTCCCTTGCAGAAAAAGAGGGGGAATACGGATTTAACCTCTATCTGGGCGGTCGTGTGGGAAGTTTGGCACACGATGCCGATATGTTCGTTGCCCCTTCCGAAGCGGTACGTGTCTTTGAAGCGGTGGCAACCCTCTTTAAAACCTATGGATTCCGCGATAACCGTAATAAAAACCGTTTGAAGTTTCTGATCGAAGCCGTCGGAATGAGTGAATTTAGAGCTGCGATTGAAGAGCAGTTAGGGCATGCGATGCCTAAAGCGGGGATAAGTCTTGCCCAGCTGGAAGGGGGAGATCATTACGGAAAAATCGCTCTGAATGATGGCTCATTCGCCCTCTATGCCGCTGTCCCATCCGGTGTTTTTAGCGGCACCGATCTCTTCCATGCAGCCCATATTGCCCAGTCACAAGGGGGAGCACTCCGTCTTACGATCGAGCAAAATCTTATTGTCACCGGAATTCGCGATGAAATAGCGGCACTTCAGTCACCGCTCTTTGTCAAATATCCTAACCGCCCCTCACCGTACATGGCGAACCTCATCGCCTGTGCAGGGAGCGAGCATTGTCCTTTCGGCGTCATACCCGGTAAACCCGATGCGATTGATATGGGTGAGTATTTAAGTCGTGAAGTCCCTTTAGAGGATGCAAAAGTACGCCTTTACTGGTCGGCATGTATCAAAGGGTGCGGAGTGCACGGTGCCGGAGATTTGGGCTTTGTCGGATGTAAAGTACCGCGCAACGGTAAAACAGTACTCGGAGTCGATATTTTCATCGGCGGAAGTTTGAGCGGTGAGGGGGAAGAGGCTCATCTATTGCTGAAGGGGATCGTCCTCGAAGAGGCTCGTGAATTTGTGGCCGAATTGATGCGGCAATACCGTGATCTACGAGTTGCTAAAGAGAGTTTAGAACATTTTATTCAGCGTCTTCACATCCGTTATAGCAACTATGCTATCGGTTTTTTAATGCGATGGAACCGATTTATGAATCTTCAATCACTCGAATCCACGCTCCATTTTAATCTCAAAACCCACGGTGGAAGCCACAAAGAGAGTGATGAAATCTATCTCTTCGGTTTGTCCCTCGTTCAGTCGATCACAGGAACAAAAGCCTATGATGTCGAAGACCCATTTTTAGAAGGGAAAAAACCGTTTGCTTTTGATTTAAAAGTATTGGATAAACACTATCTGCCTTTTAAGGCAATTATTGAGAAAATGATCCATCCCAATCCTTTGAATCGGTATCAAGTTTTTACCGAAATCACGAATGATCTTACGACACTGGAATCGAGCCTATAATGGAATCAACACCACTGGAGAGCTTTATCGGGTATAAAGCCGCTACCGGAATGCAATGTGGAAACTACAGTATCGATGTTCCGCCTCTGGGTGTGGGGGAACAGTACCGTTTCCATTTCGATGCCACCAAATGCATCGGATGCCGCTGCTGTGAAGTGGCGTGCAATGAGCAAAACAATAACCCTAGCGACATCAAATGGCGTCGCGTGGGCGAGATGGAGGGGGGAAGCTTCCCAGACACCCTCTTGCTCTTTAACTCCATGAGCTGTAACCACTGCATTGATCCCGCCTGTCTCATCGGCTGTCCCACCAACAGCTACATCAAATTCGATAACGGTATCGTCTTTCACGATGATCCCAGCTGTATCGGATGCCAATACTGTACCTGGAACTGCCCCTACGGTGTCCCGACCTACCACGAAGAGCGCCATATCGTTACCAAATGCCATATGTGTCACGAACGTCTCGCCATCGGCCAAAGCCCCGCCTGTGTCCAAGCGTGCCCCTCCGGTGCCATCGAAATCGAAACCGTCAATGTCAGCGAATGGAAAGAGAGTGCTATCGACACGCAGGGCAATATGCCTCATCTGGCAAACGCGCGCCTCACCCATTCCACGACCCGCTTTACCCTCCCAAACGATCTCCCCGAAACGATGAGTAAAGCCGATGAACATCATCTGCACCCTGCTCATTCCGAGATTCCGCTCGTGTTTATGACGGTTCTCACTCAAATGTCGTTGGGGGCTTTCGGCGCATTGTTCGTCGGAGATATTCTTTCCCTGTTCGGATTTTTTGAGCCCAACTGGATACTTGCCCTCCTCACCCTTGCTCCTGCCGCACTAGGACTCCCCCTCTCAGCTCTGCATCTTGGGCGTCCACTTAAAGCACTCAGCGCGATGAAAAATCTCCGCACCAGCTGGCTCAGCCGAGAAGCCGCCGCATTAGGTGCATTTGCAACACTGATGAGTCTCAATGTCGCTCTCTATTATTTTGAGATTACGACGGCGATACGCCTTGTTTTTGAAGCGATGACACTGATGGTCGGACTTTACGGTATCTATGCCCAAGCGATGATTTATCGTATACCTGCCCGCCCTTCATGGGATAGAGTAAGCACCAACCGAAAGTTCTTTACCACTGCCTATAGCGGACTTTTTTTAGTCGCCCTTGCCCTCCTCATTTTCGGACAAAACGATTCGGCAACACCGTTGCTCAGTGCGGCAATGTTACTGGCACTCATGCACGGATTTTTTACATTTGATGCCTACAATGAACTCAAAAGTTCATCGATACCGCAGTTACAAAAAACGCTCCGGTTGTACCGCGAATATTTCTTAACATTCCATACGCTCCGATGGGGTATGTTTGCCGTGGGTGCCTTTGCACTGCCACTGCTTACCACTTTGTTTATCGCGTCAGGGGTGAACCTCGCATCCATACTCACTTTGGGAATCGCGCTTATCCTTTTAGTGCTTAGTGAGCTTATGGATCGATTTTTATTTTATACAACAACGGTTCCCCTCTCTATGGCCGGCGGTTTCTTCGTTGGCACACAACGACATTAACCCGTTCGCCCTGAGCCTGTCGAAGGGTGCATTCATGGTTCGACAAGCTCACCACGAACAGAATAGATAAAACGAAAGGCTTTACGATGCTAAATTCACTCAAAAACTTCCTCGGTCTGGATATCAAAGCCTCCAAATACGCTCTGAGTGATGATCCGATGTTCGGACGCATAGCAGATGCGAAAAAACCGGATAAATGGGTCTTCTCCACCTGCGGCTACTGCGGCGTGGGGTGCGGTCTCTACATCGGGGTCAAGGATGGAAAAGCCGTTTATACCAAAGGCAACGCCTGTCATAGTGTCAACATGGGAACCCTCTGCCCAAAAGGTCTAAGCGAACACGAGATGCTCACCTCCTCCAACCGCCTCCTCTCCCCGCTCATTCGCAAGGGGGAGACACTGGAAAAAGCATCGTGGGACGAAGCGTTTACCAAAGTTTCCGAGACATTCAAATCCATCAGCGAAAAATACGGTTCGCGCGCCATCGGCGTCCTCTCGACCGGACAGCTTTTGACCGAAGAGTTCTATACCCTCGGCAAACTGGTTCAGCTGGGGCTTCGTACCAACAATTACGACGGAAATACAACCCTCTGCATGGCTTCGGCGGTGGCAGGATACAAACAATCCCTCGGCTCCGACGGTCCTACCGGATCGTATGAAGATTTTGAGTGTGCCGACGTGATCGTACTCGTGGGGGCGAACATCGCCGACAACCATCCGATCCTCAAACTCCATATCGCCAAAAACACCAAAAAGCCCAAAATCATCGTGATCGATCCGCGAGCCTCAAAAACGGCGCAGATGGCCGATATTTTCGTCCCCCTCAAACCTCGTACCGATCTCGCCCTTTTCAACGGCCTGGCCTACATCGTTTTGGAACAGGGGTGGGAAAACAGCGAATACCTCAAAGCCAACGTCACGGGGTTAGGCGATTTGCGCCGCCATCTCCAAAACTACCCTCCGCAGGAAGTTGCCAATATCACGGGAGTCGATGTCAAAACCCTCTATGAACTCGCCCGTCTCATCGCCGGAGCACCGGCGGCACTTACCGCATGGACAATGGGAGTCAATCAATCCTACATGGGAACCGATACCGTCAGCGCTATCATCAACCTCCACCTCCTCACGGGGCAGATCGGACGTCCGGGAGCCTCCCCCTTTTCGATCACGGGGCAATGCAACGCCATGGGAACGCGTGAGAGCGGTTTTACCTCTTCCCTTCCGGGATACCGTAACTACGGTGATGAAAAAGCGGCACAAGAGTACGCTGATATCGTCCATGTACCGCTTGAGCTGATCCCGACCTCACGGGGCTACAAATACGGTGAGATCATCGGAGCGATCGAACGCGGTGAGATCAAAGCGCTGTGGGTTGTTGCGACCAATCCGCTGGTCAGTTTCGTCGATCAGACACGCTTACGTGCCGCCCTTGCCAAACTTGATCTCCTCGTCGTACAGGATGCGTTTATGTCCGATACGGCAGAACTGGCCGATGTCGTCTTCTCTGCCGCAACATGGGGAGAGAAAGAGGGAACCTACACCAACTCCGAGCGCCGCTGTAACCGCGCAAACAAAGCGATCAACCCTCCGGGCGAAGCCAAAAGCGATTTTGATATTTTTCTTGAGTTCAGCGGTTATTTCGAGGGGGTCAAAGAGTTAATCTATCCCAACTGGGAAACACCGGCCGATGCGTTCGAGGAGTGGAAACGGGTCACGCAGGGACAGCTGTGCGACTATTCGGGTATGAGCTATGAAATGATGGAACTCAGAGGAGGAATACAGTGGCCGTGTAACGAACAATTCCCCCTCGGTACGCCGAGACTTTATACCCCTGAAATCGGTTTTCGCACCCTTGATGGCAAAGCCAAACTCCTGAGCTTGGAATGGATACCGCTCCAAGAGCCGACAGTCGAGCAGTTCCCCGTTATTCTCAATACAGGCCGCACCGTCGAGCAGTGGCACACCCGTACCAAAACACGAGAAATCGGTATCCTCAACGATTTGGCTCCCGAAGCGTGGGTCGATATTAATCCTGCCGATGCCGAACAATTGGAGGTCAAAAGCGGAGATCGTCTCTCCATCAGCTCACCGCGCGGACGGGTCGATAATATCGTGGTACGGGTGACACAGACGGTACGGGAAGGAAACGTCTTTGTCCCGTTTCATTTTAACACCCAGCTCATTAATACCCTCACCCCGAGTCTATTTTGCCCTAAATCGGGAGAACCGAATTTTAAACAAACCGCCGTTCAGCTTCACTCGCAGAAAGTACCGGAGGGGATCAAAATGAAGTCTCCACAGATCAGCGGTGAAATCACATTGCAAAGAACGGATTCTGATCTGCGAATAGAGGAAAAAACGTTAGAACAGGCGGTTATTTAAACGAGACTTTTGCATACCGATCGATAATCCATTCAGCAACCGCTTGTTTTTCATCCTCATTCAACTTCCCTTTGAGGGAGGGCATAATTCCAAATTTCTCAATCGCCATCGGGTGACACATACTGTATTGCACACTGGGATTTTCGATGTAATCTTTGATAAATGCAATCGTCACACGACGCTTCACATCCTCATCCTCATCGGCAATAATAATATTCTCTTTGAGTCGATTGGAAACTTCTACCATAGGAGGAGCCTTGAGAGTGTGAAGTACTTTTATCACCTCTTTTTTCTCCATCATTTCAACGTGACATTGCATACAGTTTTTTTGATAGACACTATATCCGTCTGCCCCGTATAGCGAAAGAGCAACCCCCAGTATCATCCCCATTTTAATCATATAATTCTCCCTTCTTCTAACATTTTTAATTTGATAACACCATCATCGCGATGATCGATTAAAATCCGTTTAACCCGATCCTGCCATGCGGATTGAAAGGCTTCACGTGTCTTCATATCACCTTTTCCGCTCAAAATCATTCCAAGCCATTCTTGCATCTGCGGATGAGCTGAAACAATCTTTGGATTGTAACTTAAGCAAACACTTCGATCGGTATCGATCCGCTCCAACACCATATCGCTCTCTAATCCCTCATCAAAATAGAGGAGATTTCGCCGATCAAATCGTCCGCCCAAACCATGAAATCCACTCGATTCAGTCGCTCCTGTAATCATAGATGCAACATTGGCGATTACCCCGACAACGCCATCGCCAAGCTTTCCTTTGATCGTAACGCGAATCTCTCCCCGAACAGGGACGCTTTCAGGGTATAAAAGGGCAAGCCCTTGCTGCAGCATACGATAGGCCCCTGCTACCGTTGGACAGGAGTGCCCCGCTAATTTAACCGCATCGGCATAGCTATATTCCATGATCCCGCCTGAAGCGGCACCCAGAATATCTGCGAGGGGATCAGCCATTGTGATTACGGGAACATTGTTAAAAAAAATAGGAAAAGACATACGCATAACTCCTTTTAATTTAGGAGATTATAATGTTTCATGAGCGTATGGATATTGATATATATCAATTTGTCTCTCTTAATCCTATGCGTTACTAATTATGTGTACAATTGCTTTTATAAAAAAGTAACCCCATACAAAAGAGATGCCCATGACTTTCCCTCCGGCAAAATTACAACAAATCAAAGAATCGACCGAAATCTACAAACACGAAGTGACTACGCTTAATACGCTGATTCACCAAGAATCCGATGACAATCGTCTCGACATGCTTTACTACCTCCGTGCGATCTCCACGATACAACACTGCAACCGTATCGGACTGCTCGATGCGGAAGAGATGGAAGAGAGTTACATGGAAGCACTGGGAGAAGAAGTCTCCCGCTACTTCCCACATAAGGACGATTCAGAACTCTTTGATGATATTGCCGTACTCGAAGAAGATGTCAAAAGCGGTTTTTTCGATGACCCTGAAGGCTCCAAAAAAAGATTACTGGATGCCTTGAAAATTACCTTATAAATTTGAATGCTTATGATTTCTGACCTTGCGTATAGTGTTTATATCCTCAGATGCAGTGACAGCACTCTCTATACCGGAATCACCAACAATCTGGAAAAAAGGATAATAGAGCACAATACCTCGGATCGCGGAGCCAAATATACCCGCTATCGCCGTCCGGTAACCTTGGTCTACCATGAAGCACATGAAAATAAAAGCGAAGCACTAAAACGAGAAATTGCTATTAAAAAAATGCCCCGATCCAAAAAAGAGAAGCTGTTATAAATTTTTCATTATCGATTTAAAGCTACACTTCCACATCTAAATTATTGCAGGATTTTTCATGACCCAAATACTCATCCTTATTGTCGTTGTTGCCATTTTTTACTGGCTTTCCCGCAGTTTTTCCCAAAACCAGCATACCTATACCCGCAATCAGTTCGCAGGGTTTAAGCTCAATAAAGACGCCCTTGCACACAGTGAACTCGGACTGTTTGTCGCCCTCTCCGCCAAAGTCGCCAAAGCCGATGGTCGTGTCGATGAGCTCGAAGCGGAACTCGTGAGCAATATGTTCACCGATATCAGCGCACTCTTCCCTGATCCCGAAGCAACCAAAAAACTGCTCAAAGAGATTTTTGATGAAGAGAAAAATGCTCCGCACAATCTCGATCTCGTAGCTCAGGCACTCTACAAAACGTTGGAAAAAGATGTTCACAAACGTCAAAAAATGGTGGAATTTCTCGTCAATCTCACCTACATCGACGGAACCCTCTCTCAGAGCGAAGAAGATATGCTTCACCGGATCGCGTACCATTTAGGGTTTAGTGAGCGGGATCTAAAAGCGATGATGGAGCGTTTTGGTTCCTACCACCGCAACAGTGTCAAAGAGAGTTCGATCGATCAAGCCTATGCACTCTTAGGGGTTACCGCCGAAGCGACGAATGATGAAGTGAAAAAAGCCTACCGCGCACTGGTTCGAGAATATCATCCTGACATTATTAAATCTCAAGGGGCTTCGGAGGAATATCTCAAAGAAGCCACAGAGAAAGTGCAGGATATCAACGCCGCCTATGAGATGATTAAAAAATCTCGCGGTATCTAGAAAGGGCTAATAGCTCCCTTCTCCTACCGTGATGACATAATTGTCATCCACTTCCACAACGCCGAATGAATGTTGACCGCAAAAGCTCTCATTCATCTCTTGCGCCCATGCACGAGCGATTCTCATCGCATTTTCTTTATAATCCAATGTTTTGATTTGAGGCATTTTTTTCCGTATTGCACATTTACACAGTTTTTCAACCACTACATGATGTTCCATAATTTCCTCCTATTAGTGATCGGACTTGCATCCACAGCCGCCACCGACCATACCGATGACAAAATTGTCATTCACTTCCACCAGCTGAAACTCATGTTTGCCGCAAAAGTGTCCATTCATATATGCCATTTGTGTTTCCGCAGCTTCCAAGGCCGTATCTTTCGCCTCAAAAGTAGTAATTTGAGCCAATCCCTCTTTTTTGGCACAGCTGCACAATTTTTCGATAACAACGTGATGTTCCATAGTCTAATCCTTATGAGTTGATTGTTATTACCTCTGCATAGAGTGTTCCAGATGAGCTTTTATCGATAGTTAAAAAAAGAATATTCATGCTATTTTATTGTGTTATAATCTTCCATACCGCATCTTTGAAAGGGAACCATGGAGATCAATAATCACCAAAGCATTAAAAGTGCCTTCTGGGTCTCTATTCTTTATCTTATTTTCGGATTTCTTTGGATCTATTTCTCCGATTCAGCGGTCGAAGCGATTGCAACCAACCATCATCAGCTTAGTTTACTGCAAACCTACAAAGGGTGGTTTTTTATTCTGATCACTTCCATATTGCTTTATCTCCTTACCTATCAATTTTTGTACACACAATTTCTTCAATATTCCAAAAACATCGCCGAACAGATCCGATACCAAAAAACTATTTTAGACGCAAAAGAGAGATTTGATCGCCTCGCTCATCACGATCCTTTGACCAATTTACCAAACCAACTCAGTCTCATCGAAACGTTGAATCTCAAAATGGCAGAAACGGATCAAAGTCCCTTTGCTTTGCTCTTTTTGGATTTAGACGAGTTTCAACAAATTAATGATTCTTACGGACACCGTTTTGGGGATAATCTTCTCATCGAAGTAGCACATCTACTCCGAAGTATTTTTCCTCCAAATACCTATATCGCCCGTACCGGCGGTGATGAGTTTCTCGTGATAACCCCGTGTCATGACAATGACCCTTCACTCCGAACCCAACTGACACACCTAATTGACGGGCTAAATCACCCTTTTCATATCGATAATATCGATGTATACACCTCGGCCAGTATCGGAATCGCCCATTTTCCCAAAGATGCCATAACAACCGAAAACTTGCTCCAATGTGCCGATGCCGCAATGTATAAAGCCAAAAAAATGGGAAAAAATACCTTTTATTTCTACAGCACAGACCTCATCGAAAATGCATTGCAGCGGACCACTATGACCGGTAATTTGAAAAAGGCTCTCGAAAACGGGGAGCTAAAACTTTTCTATCAACCTCAAGTGGACCCTTATATTGAAAAGATTATCGGCTATGAAGCACTGCTGCGTTGGGAAACTCCCGAAGGTTTTATCCCCCCTTCTATTTTTATCCCGATCTGCGAAGAGAGCGGATTCATCCTCGATATCGGCAAATTTGTCTTGATTGAAGGGTGTAAAACCGCACTTCAATGGCAAAAATTAGGTATTTTAAACGGGCTTATTGCGATCAATGTCTCAGCTCGACAACTCGCACACCCCGATTTTATCTCTACCCTCGATAACATTATCCATGAGACGCAATGTCCACCCTCTTGTATAGAGCTCGAAATTACCGAAAGTTCAATCCTCGAAAATCCTGAAAAGATGATTTTGTTGCTCGAAACGATCAAAGAGAAGGGATTTAAAATTTCAATCGATGATTTCGGAACCGGGTATTCCTCCCTCTCCTATCTCAAACATCTTCCCATCGACAAACTTAAAATCGATATCTCGTTTATTCGCAATATCACCTCAGAACCCAAAAACCAAACCATTGTCAAAACCATTATCGCTCTGGCAAAAGGACTTGGGATGGAAGTCCTCGCAGAAGGGGTAGAAAGTGCCGATGAACTCGGGTTTTTACGCGAAAATGGAATCGATTCGGTCCAGGGATTTTATTATTACAAACCGATGGATCCGAACTTTTTGACGGATTTAATTTAATTTTCTATACGTTAAACCATCATCTAATGTATAATTGCTGATTAATATCACATGTGGATAATGAATGCATCTTATTTTTTCTTTTCTCGTTCTACTCTGTATAATTCATCCAACTCTATTTGCATCGAATAACCCATCGAAACAAAACATTGATATCGGTATCATTTCATTTCGTCCCATTGCCGAAAATCAACAAATATGGCAACCTCTCGCTGATGAACTCAACCGTCTCGAACCCCAGTACAATTACCGCATTCACTCGTATAAAGAAATCGATCTTGAAAAAGCGGTAGCGCTGAATAAACTGGATTTTATGGTTGTCCATTCGCTCTCTTATGTCACGATGGAAACCAAATACAATGCCCAAAACATCGCCTCAATTATCCGTCAAGACGATCAAAAAAAACAACTTACCCGCTATGGCGGTGTAATCGCCGTTAAATCCGATCGCCATGATATCAATCAACTCAGTGACATTCGAGATAAAACAATTGCAACAACACACAAAGAAGCCTTTGCCATCTATTTATTGCCTCTCGATACCTTGATGAATGCCGGGGTCGATATTCGTAAAGATTGCCGTCTCATCTTTACCGGTCAGCCGCAAGAACGAATACTCGACACCCTACGCTCCGGTGCGGCTGATGTCGCATTTTTTCGGACCGGCTACATCGAAGAGATGATCGCTAAAGGAAAACTCAAAAACGGTGAATTAAAAATCATCAATCCTCAGCCTAAAACCGACACATTCCATTATTTCCGTTCCACACCTCTCTATCCCGAATGGGCTGTTGCAGCGACCACCCGTCCAGATCCCGAAACCATCAAACAAACAACCCTTGCTTTGTACCATATCAATTCTACTCTTTACAATGATTATCACTCCTTTTCCAATCCGATCTCTTATAAATCGACCCGTGATTTAATGCAGAAATATCAAGTTTATCCCTTCGATAAAATGACATTCAGTTTTCAAGACGTTTTGCAAAAATATTCCTTGCCACTCATCTTGCTTTTTAGTATGATCACCGTTGCGGGAGCCTCTTTTACGTTTTATTACATCATCTCCTCTCGCAAAAACCGTGAACATACTTATGAGATCGAATTAATACTTTCTACGGCCAGTGATGGGGTCCATGTACACGACTTGGACGGAAACCTCCACCTTTTCAGCGATTCGTTTGCCTTTATGCTGGGGTATACGCGACAAGAAACCGAGAAGCTGAGTGTATACGACTGGGATCATTATTTCGATCCCGCAATAATCCACGAGATGATGCATAACCTCACACAAGAACGTATTACCTTTGAAACGCGCCATACCCGAAAAGATGGAACGCAAATCGACGTAGAGATCAATGCAAAAGGGATTATGCTCAATAACAAACCCTACATTTATGCCTCAGCACGTGATATTACCGAACGTAAAATCCATCAGCAAAATCTTATAGAAGCCAAAGAACATCTGGATGCATTAGCCCATCACGATCCACTAACCGGATTACCAAACCGTTTAAGCCTTATTGAGACACTAAAAATCAAAACCGATGGGATGGAAGATCACCCGTTTGCCCTCTTTTTCCTCGATCTCGATGGATTTAAAGAGGTAAACGACTCCTACGGGCATCGATTTGGAGATACACTCCTCGTCCATTTTGCAACCCTTCTCCAAGATATTTTCCCGCCAAAAACTTTTATCGTCCGTACCGGAGGAGATGAGTTTGTCATTGTTTTAGGGTGTCAAAAAGATCATAATCTTATTCAATCCACCATGGATCAACTGGTTTCCATCCTCAACAATCCTTTCCACATCGAATCAACTGATATTTACATCACTGCCAGTGTCGGTATTGCGATGTATCCAGCCGATGCAGAAACAACCGAAGAGTTACTGCAGCGTGCCGATGCTGCAATGTACAACGCCAAAAAAATGGGAAAAAATACCTTTAGTTTTTACAGTACCCATCTGACCGAAAGTGCCCTGTACCGTACAACAATCGCTACCAGTCTCAGAAAAGCGCTCTCGAGTGATGCCTTAGCGCTCTACTTTCAACCCCAAGTCGATATTCATACTTCTAAAATCATCGGTGTTGAAGCACTTATTCGTTGGTTTACCCCCGATGGAAGTATTTCGCCGGCTATCTTTATTCCGATTGCCGAAGAGACAGGTTTGATACAAGAGATCGGTGATTTTGTCCTCTATCAAGGGTGTCAGATTGCACATAAATGGTCAGAAGCCAATCTGTTACAAGGACGTATTGCGATCAATATCTCAGCACGGCAACTTACGCATGTGAACTTCTTAGCGACACTGGAGCGTATTATTATGGAGACACACTGTAACCCCGCATGGATTGAACTCGAAATTACCGAAAGTTCAATCCTCGAAAATCCTGAAAAGATGATCGTATTACTGGAAATCCTGAAATCCAAAGGATTTTACATCTCTATCGATGATTTCGGAACCGGATATTCCTCCCTCTCCTATCTCAAACATCTTCCCATCGACAAACTTAAAATCGATATCTCGTTTATTCGCAATATCACCTCAGAACCCAAAAACCAAACCATTGTCAAAACCATTATCGCTCTGGCAAAAGGACTTGGGATGGAAGTCCTTGCAGAAGGGGTAGAAACCTATGAAGAACTTGAGTTTCTACAAACAAATGGAGTCGATTCCGTACAAGGGTTCTATTTTCATAAACCATTGTCCATAACAGCAATTGAAAAATTGTTTTTACCTTAAAAGACAACCTTTCAGAAGCTTTATAAAAACGTGTTCTGCCTGCTGTTACTGAGATTGAATTTATTGTGATTATTATCCTAAAATTCAGTATACTGGCAGGGAGTAAAAAGTATAATCATTAACTATAATTGATATTAAAATGGAAAAATATGGCTGATTTACATCAAGAGCACATTGAAATCACGAATCAAGTCAAACAAGCTATTCATAACGTACCCATTGTATTTCCGGCTCAGTATGGGAAACTCTACTACGAAGCCTCACAATCTCGTGATATTCATCTCAAACCCGATGAGCTGTTAACCTATGAGATGCTTGATGAAAAAATCGTTCGTCACATTATCACCCTCTCTGAATGTGCCGACCACGCTATCACAGCCATAGAGACTGAAGACAAATCGCTTTTAACCTCCATTTTAGAGAAAACCAAACAACTCCAACAAGAGATCCAAGAACTCCAAAAAATCGTTTACGAAGATGGTCTGACCAAAAGTTATAATCGAAAATGGTTCGACGACACCATCTTGACTCAGGATAAACTCTCATTACGTGACAGCGGTACAATCGTGATGATTGATTTGAATAAATTTAAAGAGATCAATGACACCTACGGTCATCTCGTCGGCGATAAAGTACTCATCCATGTTACAGCAAAACTCAAAGAGAGCGGAGGACGGGTAGTACGCTATGGCGGAGATGAGTTTATCGTCGTTTTTGATGCTAAAGTTTCCACCTCTGATATTAAAGCGAAAATCGAAAATATTCTCCGCTATTTTGAAAAAATCCATTTCAAGGTTGAGGATAAATCGTTTAAAGTCAGTTTTGCCTACGGAATGGCACCCTTTACCCGTGGTGCAGATGTCCTCCACGTTGTGGAGGCCGCAGATAAATCAATGTATCGACATAAAAAGGGAGCATAGACTATAATCGCATCATGATTTCACACCTGAGCGATACACGCCGAGGCATAGTTTATATGTTGATGGCCTCTTTTTTATTTGCCCTTACGATGTTATTCGCAAAACTTCTATCGGGTTCGATGGGCTCGGTCGAAGTGACCTTTTGGCGTAATGCGATCGGATTGATCGTTATAGCCCTTTTCAGCCTGAACAAACCCATCCGAAATATCGGCGGAAAACCCTTCACCCTTATTTTTCGCGGTGTTATCGGAACCATAGCCCTCCTTACCTTTTTTTATACCATCAGTGCTACTACCCTCTCCAATGCTATCGTTTACGCGAAAACCGAACCGATTTTTACCGCTTTACTCGCCTTTTTACTCCTTAGAGAAAAACTTCAATCCGGTGCTATTTTCGCTATATTCATAGGTTTTGCCGGTGTAGCGATGCTCAGCGGAATGAATCTGGGATATCTTCATGTTATGGGGATATTGACCGGCTTTCTCTCGGCGTTGGCTTACACCAGTGTCCGAAGCCTCAAAGCCTACTATGACGAACGAACCGTTGTCCTCTCTTTTATGCTATCGGGAGTGCTTATCCCCGTATTTTTGATGTTTACCGCGCAATACATAACGTCAGAATTTTTCGCCTTTGCCCTAACCCCGTTTATTGAGCCTTCCGGTTATGACTGGATTTGGATTGCATTGATGGGAGTTACTGCCGCTTACGGGCAAATTTACATGACCCGTGCCTATTTTTACGCTAAAGCAGGGGTTATTAGTACGGTGAGCTATTCAGTGGTACTTTTTGCCACGTTGTTCGGAGTGATGTTGGGAGATCTCTTCCCGACACCAATGGTGATTGGAGGGGGAGTGTTAATTGTTCTTAGCGGAGTAATTCTCTCTCGGTAAAAATAACTTATAGTTTATCGTCCAGTTTTTCAGCGATGCTATCACCGAGCTGATCGATTGGCATACCCTCATTTTTGTTTGAATGTTGTACTTTTTTCTCTTTAACACTCTTAGTGACTGTGGGCTTATCTTTGATTGTTTCTTCGGTTTTGACCTCTTCTACCGGCGCTGTTTCGTTATTTTCACTGGCACGCTCTTTTAAATAATCATCCAAAAAAAATGCTTTAAAAATCAAAACAACAATGGCAAAAAGTATAATATAGACAATACGCCGCATCTATTTTCTCCACTTTCATCTTCAAATATCATAGCACAAATTGTTTAACAACTATTGCAAGAAGTAAATAACCGTCACGTATTCCTTAGCCTTTTCCATTTCATTAGCTAATACGAGGTACAATTTCCCTCATTGTGCACTTCGTGCCTTATCTAAATACTTTTTGAGACTATGAAGCGAACCCAATCTTTTTCTTTCTATGCACTGTTAATCGCTTTACTGGTGCACCTTATTATCATATTGTTACTTATGATGATGAATCAATTGAAACCTTCTATCCCGCCCGAAACGAAGCCTCCAGAGCCTAAAGAGGAACGTTTTAGACTCTCACTCAAAGAGATGCCGAACAACAGACCCGAAGCCATTGTCAAAAACGATATTCCTAAAATTTCCCCTACCCTTCCCATCCCACGCGGTGAACAGCTTATCAAAAACACCCAACCTATACCGAAGCCGCAAACCATCAAGCCGACACCTCCGGTAACGCCTGCCACTAAACCAATACCTCCGGTTTCTGAACCGATTGTAGAGCCTAAAAAAGCATTCGAGCGCCATGTTGCTAAAACGGTTGCCGAGATTCAGCGGCAGCCTCAACCCAAAAAAGAGCAAGGGCTGTACGACATTCTCTCCAAAGCCGATTCATCAGCCCAAGAGCGCCCAAAAAGTTTTACCAAAGTCAGTGATAGTATCCAACGTCTCTACGGTGATAAATTTAATGAACTCTCCGAAGGGGAACAACGCTATATCCTTGATAACCAAGAAGTGATGCGCCGTATCACCCAAGGAGTCTTAGATCGTTACGGCCGATCTCGTATTCCCGATAATATTCGTATAAACGATACCAATATGATCGAATTTTATCTCCACCCCAATGGAAGTATTTCTGATATACGTTTTCTTAAAAACAGCCAACTCTCCATTTTGGACGATACGACCAAAGAGGTGATCGAACTGGCCTACGGCCAATATCCAAAACCGCAACAAAAAACACTGATTCGCTACCGTGTTTTTTACAATCTTACAGGGTATTAAATCTCTCTTCTAATGTGAAGTTTTTAATAACATCGGAACTTCAGTGGTTATAATCAACGTATGAAAGCAAACCGATTTTTGTTAGCGCTTTTCATTGCAATCTTTATTCATACGCTGTTATTGGGGTTGTTTTGGTTTTTGGTATTGTACGAAGAGATATCCGATCAAAAACCATTTTACAAAGAAAAGCGCTTTGGTATCACCCTCAGTGAAGAGACTGAAATTATGGATACGATCCCCTCAGCGAGCCAATCACCCACACAAATCACCGAATCTGAACCATCCAAGGCTCTGAGCGCTTCAACTACACCTATAAAACTGCAAGAACCTTCATCCCAAATTTCACTGAAACATATAACCGAAGCGGACCGAGAGAGCCTTCCATTCTCTGTCCTCCACCACTACGGTGATGAATTTTTCGCCCTGAGTGCAGGTGAACAGCACTATATCATCGATAATCTCCAAAAAATACGTAAAATCAATGAGATGGTCGGTACACGATTACTGCGTGAACGCCCCGATGATGTCGATCCGATGGATAATAACGTGGTCGAGTTCATCCTCAACCCTGATGGAAGAATCAGTGATCTCTCATTGGAGAAAAACCGTATCGGCACACCGCTCGATGAGCTAACGCTCCAAACCATCAACCTCGCCCATCCCAAATATCCCAAGCCCGACCAACCGACCCATATACGGATAAGGGTTTATATTATTGTCAAAGAGTGATTTTTATGCTTTCTTTTCGGAGGTAACAAAGGTTTTGTCATTCACGCTATTCCTACAGTGCCTAGGGACAAATTGTCCCCATGTAGTTTTATAATTCTTTTCTGAACTATCTTCAACTATGGCGAATTCACCACAGTTAGAATCGCTCTTCATTGTAGTCGCTCACTTCTTCTCTTTGGGAAGTGCACTCTCTTTGATCAGTTTTTTCTCATCGGATTTGACTTTACGTTCGAGTTTTTTCAAATCTTCCGCTCTCGGTAATTCTTCGGGTTTAATCCCACGTTCCACCAATAATCCTCGTATACTTTCATTATTTTGAATATGCTCATTGGTAATGGCATTTTCACCATAGAGATCATTTTGCTTGACATTATGATTGGTGATTTCGGTCGCAAGATTTTTCGCTGTGATGGTAATCGTCGGAAGAAAATCCGCTAATGATCGGTTATCGGGTACTTCGAGTTTATCTTTCATCGCCTGTGTTGCGTATCCTCCAAACAGCGCACTATCTCCTTTAGAACGAATTCGAGCAAACCCTTTATCATCCACACCCCGTTCATAGATATTTTTTGAGAGTTCGGTTTCTGACTCACGAAGTTTTGCGCGTGCTTGCAAACGATCTTCCAACTCTAGGCGTTGTTCTAAAATCTCTTGTTTACGTGTTTGGATCGCAAAATAGGTTTGTGCAAAAGCGATTTGCTCTTTTCTGCTATCACCGTTTTGGGCGATGAGATAACACGCATAGCGTGTGAGCATTATGTCTTCTATATTTCTTGTAGCTTCTGATCCGATAGAGACCATTTTTCCCACGTGGCGAAAATGGTCTGATACATCAACATTGGAATTTTCACATGCATCTTTTGCTTTATCGATGACATTTTGAAATTTATCCCAACCTTGGTATCCCAGCATTTTTTGCAAATCCCGCGCATACCAGTATTCGGTTCGTCCATCGTCTAATATATTGGCGATAGCGTTAAACTCACTCTGTAACGTTTCTATGATCTCTTTTTTCATAGGTCACCTTTGATGGTTTTCTTCATTGTACCCCGTCGCAAGAAAATGATGTAGAAATATGACAATATGAAAAATTACCGCACATTCAATACTGCCAATGCACCCTTATAAATCGGCTCGTCAATAAATCCATACCGCTCATCCGTGAAACCGCTGATTCCCCGCGCACTGTGTTCTTCAAACAATCTTACAATCTCACGGCATCGGCTTATCTCCGCATCAGTGTGTCCAAAATTCTCATGAATCAGTTCTACCTGTGCAGGGGAAATACACCCTTTCGCATCAAATCCCATCATTTTTTCCAACTCCAGCCAATTGCGCAATCCGTCACTGTTTTTGTAATCTTGATAGACAAAAGAGACCGGTTTAATCTCACAGGCTCGGCAGGTGATCAAAAAATGGGACAATAGATAGTGAACCGCAGGGTTATCAGGGGTAAGAAGGCTCTGAGAGAGACCCAAATCGGCAAAGAGATCCAAAATCCCTAAATAATAGGCTTTTATCCGTGAATCAATATTGAGATCCGCCAATGCCAGCCACGCCTCTTTGGTTTCGATGGAGAGATGAATTTCAATCTCTTCATCCACCAACGTTAAAACCCTTTTCACATCGGCTACACTCCGTATTTTCGGGACACGGATCGCATCGGGCATAAAAGGGTTGAGAAACAATATCTC
>Ga0156221_1108_pt1 | contig 51755 bp, 31 predicted proteins | sample RifCSPlowO2_12_FD_107869 | JGI IMG/M metagenome (GOLD analysis project Ga0156221, IMG submission 107869) | Sulfuricurvum sp. RIFCSPLOWO2_12_FULL_43_24
ATCTTTCAGGTGTGGAAACGTAGGTCGCCGCCTGGCCTCAGATTTATCCTCTTTTCCAACTTCTTCTTAAAACAATCACAATCTCACATTTTTACAATCATATAAACATAAATACTAGCTTATTATTGAATAGTTCTATCGTTCAACCAAAATAAGGGTAGTTTAGCAGTATGGATACAGTAACAATAAACGATGCACGACCAAAATGCTACAAATGCTATCGCCCACTCACTTCATGTATGTGCTCATACGTAAAACCGATTGAAACACAGACAAAATTTGTGATATTAATGCACCCAAAAGAGTTCAAAAAGACGAAAAACGGTACCGGTCATCTGACCCATCTCTCTTTAGTAAATTCTGAACTTTACGTTGATATTGATTTTAGCGGACATAAAGCGATTAATAGTTTGATTGATAACAATAATAATCTCTGTTATGTCCTTTATCCAGGGAAAAATAGTATTAATATTAACACTCAAAAAATTGATCGAAGTGGAAAACAGATTGTCATCTTCATTATTGACTCAACATGGCCCTGTTCAGTTAAAATGCTTCGTCTCAGTCGGAATCTCCAGAACTTGCCTCGTCTCAGTTTTACCCATACCAAAATATCGCAATTTCAGATTAAAGAGCAGCCAAAAGAGTTTTGTCTATCCACAATTGAATCAACACAAACAATTTTAGAGCTTTTGAATGATCAAGGATTAGAGGTGCTGGAAGAGGGAGCTTTGAAGAATTTTATCGATCCGTTTACCTCTATGGTGGCATATCAGATTAAATGTGCAACGAACAATGAATCTAATACGGCACGATTTATAAAGCGAGATTAGTTATATCTCTTTGCAAAATGGGCTGCACCCAAAAGGGCTGTTTCCGGATTTAGAGAAACCTTGACTGATATATTTCGAAGCATCGGTTCAAAACGACCTTTTGCAGTAAAGGCATTGATAAATGCATCGCTTTGTAAAAAAGGTAAAATTTTAGGTGCAATTCCTCCACCGATATAAACTCCTCCCAATGACATTGTTTTAAGTGCCAAATTCCCTGTCTCAGCACCGTAAATTTCACAAAATAGCCTCAATGTTTCGATACAGAGCGGATCGTGAAACTCTAAGGCATTTTTGCTGATATGTCCATTTTTATCCTCTTTTTCACTGAGATTTTTCATCCGGTCCGATTCGGGTGCAAAACCGCTTTCATGTAAAAAATCATACAGTGCCGAAATCCCTGGACCCGATAGTATCCTCTCCAAACTAACGTGTTTCGGATAATGCTGACGCAGCCATAGCAAAAGAGCATCTTGTTGTTCATTTAAAGGAGCAAAGTCACAATGCCCACCCTCAGAGGCAATCGGATGATACGATGTGCCATCATAATAGAGCATTGACTCTCCTAATCCGGTTCCTGCTGCGATTACCGCGCAATTTCCTTTTGCATAAACAGCGTTTGGATTCAAATCAATAAATTCATCTTTATCTAAACAGAGCATGCCATACGCCGTCGCTTCAAGATCGTTAAGGAGAAAAACTTGCGTAATGCTGAGGAGCTCTTTTAGCTCATGTGCTGATATTTCCCAAGGCAGATTGGTTGTACGACACCGTTGCTCGATGATGGGACCGGCAATTGCGAAAGATGCCGAGGTGATCAGTATATCGACATACATCTGTCTGAAGTCATGAATTATATCGCCCAATGTCTCATACTTTCGGCTTTCAAATCGATGCTGAGAAAGTATCTTCAGTCTATCACCCTCTCTTTCAAAGAGTGCTAAAGATGTTTTAGTTCCACCAATATCACCTGCAAGGATCATTATGTTTCCTTTATGGTGTAAATTATGGGTTAAATTGTATCGTGTTCTTCCTAAGATTCTATCCAGTAACTATATGTCACCAAATGGATTCAAATAATGCTATGATTAACCTCTAAGATTATAATTATGTATTAATATGAAGAGAAAAGGAGCTCAATGAAAGCTGTGGTTATGGCCGGTGGTTTTGGAACACGAATACAGCCGCTTACAAATTCTATCCCTAAGCCAATGTTACCGATTATGAATCGACCAATGATGGAACATACGATTGTAAGTCTCCGTGATTTAGGCATTAGCGAATTTATTATCCTCCTTTATTTTAAACCTGACGTGATTAAAGAATATTTTAAAGACGGCAGTGCATGGGGGATCAAGATTACTTATGTTGTTCCTGACGATGATTATGGAACAGCCGGAGCGGTCAAAAAAGCTCAAGAGTATATCGGGGATGAAAATTTCATTATTATCAGTGGTGATTTGGTAACCGATTTCGATTTTCAACAAATTTTTGATTATCATAAAGCGAAACAATCCCGATTAACCATCACACTTACTTCGGTAGAAAATCCTCTCGAATTCGGTGTCGTTATTGCCAATGAAGAGGGGAAAATAGAAAAGTTTCTTGAAAAACCAAGCTGGGGCGAAGTGTTTAGTGACACGATCAATACCGGAATCTATATTATTGAGCCGGAGATTTTGGAGTATATTCCTAAGAATGAGAATTTTGATTTTGCCAAAGATCTTTTTCCACTTTTAATGCGACAGGGGATTGATTTGATGGCGGGATACGCTCAGGGGTACTGGCGTGATGTTGGAAATCCTGAGAGTTACCGTGATGTGTATGAAGATATTTTGGCGGGAAAAATTAAATTTAACATAGGTGGCGAAGCAGTTAAATATCCTGATGGTGTATTGATTTGTGAAGAAGACAATACCCTCGATGAAAGTGTCGAGGTGGTCGGAATTGTTCTCATCGGTAAAGAGGTAACGGTTAAAAAAGGCTCAAAACTCACTAACGTCGTAATCGGAAACAATGTTACGATCGGGAGTGCTTCGAAAGTAGCCAATACGGTTATCTGGGACGATGTTGAGATCGGTAAAAATGCCAAACTTGATGGATGCGTTATCTGCTGTAACAACCATATCGGTAAAAATGTAACCGCTAAATCGGGATTGATTTTAGCGCAAGGGTGCGAGATCGGTGAACTCGTAACCATTGAAAAAGATGTTACGATCTGGCCGAATAAAGTGATTGAGGATGCCGCAATCGTTAGCCGAAGTGTGATTTTGGGGAGTAAATACAAAAACTCTATTTTTGAAGACGGGATGGTTATCGGTAAATCAAACGTCGAACTTTCCTGCGAAATGGCCACAAAACTCGCTGAGGCATTCGGTGCACAGCTGCCGGTTGGATCTACTGTATTGGTTTCCCGCCATTATGATAAAAGCTCTCGCATGTTAAAACGGGCATTTTTAGGAGGGCTCCTCTCTGCCGGAGTCGATGTCATTGATTGCAACGCGATCCCTTCATCGGTCATGCGTTGCAGTCTTTCGTTTCATGATAACTATACCGCAGGGGTACATTTTCATCAAAAAATTGATGATCCAACCAGTACAGTTATTACATTTTACAATAATGAAGCACTTCGAATCAACAACGATGTTGCCAAAAAAGTGGAAAAAGCCTTTTTTAAAGAGACGTATCGACGGGTTGATTATTCGCAAATCGGGCAGATCTATCCTCTCGATCACAAACGAGAATACAGCGAATATAAAAAAGGGATGGAATCAATCTTACATTCCCATCGGTTTAAATGTCTCGATTGTCGTATAGCGGTTGATTTGACACATGGATTGGCTTCCGAAGTGTTCCCGGACATTTTGAACGATTTAGGTGTCGAACATATTATGTTTAACGCTTATGCGGATGAACATCGTCTCTCGAATATCAATACGTTGATTAAACGCTCCCATGAAGATATGGGCGCTGTCATTCAAGCGCTTAAACTGGATGCCGGTTTTATCCTCTATCCTCACGGGCAAAGACTTGATATTATTTGCGATGAAGGAAAGCCTCTTACCAAGCAAAGTGCCTTGTATGTGGTATTGACGCTACTCAATATGGATGCAAAAGCACATGGATCGAAAAAAAGAGTTTTCTTGCCGACATGGGCAGCGGATATTGTCTATTTTGACCACCTCGAAATAGAGCGAGGTCAATACGCTAATTTTAAATCCGCCAAAATGAAAACGTATGATTTGGTCGCAACGGGAGAGGGAAATTTTACTTTTACCGAGTTTGCAACCCATCGAGACTCGATGTATTCCACCCTCAAAATACTGGAGATGATCGTGACGCACGGAGTAAAACTCTCTGAAATTATCGATTCTCTACCGCACTTTTTCTATGTAACGATTCAGGTTCCCTGCACCCAAGCTCTGAAAGGTAAAATGATGCGAAGATTCCTCGGTGATGCGAAGGGGAAAGAGTCTTCAACTCTCGATGGTGTGAAAATCTGGCTTGACAAAGATGATTGGGTATTGATGATTCCTGATCAATACGGCGATTTTTTAAATCTCACGATTCAAGCCAAAAACGATGAGAAAGGGGAACATTACACTCAGCTTTATAAGGCAAAAATCGAGGAATGGGCCAAATCCTGATGAAAAAATCATCCTTGAATCTCTCATTTTTCTGGCATATGCACCAGCCTGATTATCGGGGAAGTGATGGGGTGATGAGGATGCCGTGGGTTTTTTTGCATGCCATCAAAGATTATTATGAAATGCCATGGCTGTTGAGCGAATATCCTGGGCTCAAAGCAACGTTTAATCTTAGCGCATCGTTGATTGAGCAACTTCATCTTTATGTTGAACCGCTGAGATTTGATTATTTTTTATCTCTTTGGGCTCTCCATCCCTCAAAATTGGAGGAGTCGCAGCGTAATTGGGTCATAAAGCTCATTACCGCTATGCAGTTTGAAACGATGGTTCGTCCGATAGAACGGTATGCTGAGCTTTATTATCGTGATTCGTTTAGTGATGACGAACTGATTGATTTGGAAGTGGTTTTTATCCTTGCATGGTGCGGAAACTATCTGCGACAGCATAACAAAGAAGTCAAAAGGCTGTTGGAACAAAAACGAGGATTTTCGCAACACGATAAAGAGACGTTATTGAAATCACTCTCTACATTTATCGCTGAGATTCTTCCGCTTTACGCTTCCCTTCAATCTCAGGGAATTATATCGGTTTCAACGACCCCTTATTTTCATCCGATCCTCCCTCTGCTGGTCGATATGCAAAATGCTAAAAGAGCGAATGAAACGACCGTATTGCCTGAAGGGGGCTATTCGCTTCAAGAAGATGCATACGAACATGTACGACTCTCGATTGATTTATATGAGAGAACTTTTGGGCGCAAACCGAGCGGTTTTTGGCCGGCAGAGGGGGCGGTGGATGAAAAAAGTGTCGAAATTTATAAAGAAGAGGGAATAAAGTGGATTGCCACCGATGAAGCAATTCTGTATCGCTCGCTCCAAAACGACGATCCCGCTTTGCGCTATAAATCCTATCGTTTCAATGACGTCTTAATCGGGTTTCGTGATCATGCTCTGAGTGATCTGATCGGGTTTGAGTATCGTCATCGAAGCGGAAAGAATGCGAGCCGTCATTTTATGGGTGAACTCGAAACCATTGCGCTTAATCATGATAATCCGAATGTTTTTGTCATTGTTGATGGAGAAAATGCGTGGGAGTTTTACCCCAACAACGGATTCGATTTTTTTCAAGGGCTTTATGGAGCATTGCGCGATACTGCATGGTGTCATACCCTGACCATGGACGAGATATCAATGCAGAGCGGGACTTCTGCTTTGGAATATCTTCATCCGGGTACATGGATACACGGAACTTTTGATACATGGGTTGGACATCGTGAAAAAAATCGGGCATGGGAATTGATTTTTCAGACCCGTCGTGAGTTCGAGAGATATAAAGACGGGTTAAGTGATGAGGTCAAAAAACAGATAAAGTACCATCTTTTAGCTTCAGAATGCAGTGATTGGTTTTGGTGGTACGGTGAGGATCACAATACCAATTTTGCACATGAATTTGATACCCTTTTTCGCACACATCTGATCGATATTTACAAACTTTTGGGGCTCTCGGTTCCTGAGACTCTTTTGATCCCTATTATTTCCTCGGAATCCGAAAAATCCGCATGGATTAAACCGTGCAATATGATCTCGCCACAGCTAAACGGAGAGAAACGTACTTTTTTTGATTGGATGGGATGCGGATATGTGGATGAGCAGAAAATATTTGGAACGATGGAGCGCTCACGCGGACCGATTAATACGCTGTTCTATGGATTTGATGCTGAAAATTTATACGTTGCCTTTGAGGGAAATATTGAGGGGTTAGAAGATATTTCGATTGAGATATTGATTGAAGAGAGTGAAAAATCGCTCAATCTCAAACCGCATAGCTTTGAAAATCGGCTTGAATTTTCTTTTTCTCGAAATCATTTTTTATCGAATGGGAGTGTGCATGTCCGTTTTAAACTTAAAAGCGGAGTCAAAACACTCCAATCGTTGCCGGGATTCGGGTCATTAAAAGTTGATTTGACAGAAGATTTTACTAGTGACTGGTATATATAGGAGAGGGTATGAAAACATCACTATTACTGGGAATCCACATGCATCAACCGGTGGATAATTTTGAATGGGTTATCGAGATGGGGATAGAAACCTGTTACGAGCCTTTTTTCGAGGTTATGAGCCGTTATCCAGAGTTTAAATTTTCCGTCCATTGCAGTGGTTGGCTTATGGAAAGAATCGCTCAGCTGCGCCCCTCATTGTATGAAAAAATTCTCACTTTGGCTCACAATGGAAGCATTGAATTTTTCAGTGCAGGGTATTATGAACCTATTTTGAGTGTAATCCCTTCTCGAGATCGCTTAGCGCAGATAGAGCGGCTGAATGAGTCGATTAAAGAGCAGTTTAATCAAACACCCAAAGGGCTCTGGCTCACGGAGCGGGTGTGGGAATCCGCACTGATTCCAGATCTAAATCGTGCAGGTATCAAATACACGGTGATGGACGATTACCATTTTCAATGTGCCGGATTCGATCGTGAGGGGTTAGATGGGTATTACATGAGCGAAGAGGGAGGTGAACCTATGGGATTATTCCCGATAAGTCAAAAACTCCGCTATGCTATACCTTTTATCAATGTTGAGAGTGCTATACAAGCCATTAAAACGTATAACCGCCAACAAGATTCGGCAGCGATTATCTTCGATGATGCCGAAAAATTCGGTATGTGGCCGGGAACGTATGAATGGGTCTATAAAAAAGGGTGGTTGGAGAAGTTCATTCAAGCGGTTTTAGCCGATGATGAGATCGAAACCAGCCATTACGGTGAGTACTTTACATCCCATCATTCGCGCGGGATTGCCTATTTGCCAAATGTTTCGTATTATGAGATGGGAGAATGGAGCCTCCGAGCCGATGATGCTTTGGCTCTGGAAGCGTTGAAAGAGGAGATGGGGCTGGAACGGTATGAACGTGAAGGGGTAAAATTTCTCAAAGGGGGAATTTGGAAGAATTTTTTTGTCAAATACCCCGAGAGTAACCGTTTACATAAACGGATGGTTGAACTTTCCCGTGCCTATCAGAACGGCGAGGGAGACTTTGAAACACCGCTGTATAAACTCCAAACCAACGATTCTCTCTGGCATGGGGTATTTGGAGGTCTCTATCTGCCGAATTTACGGGACAACAGCTATCGTTATTTGATCGAGTGTGAAAATATCCGCTACGGTAAGAAAAAGGCATTGGTATGTGATGAGAATGAACTTGACGGCTATCCTAAATACAAATCGGTCAGCGCAAAACTGATTGCCCGTTTTGATGCGGCGTATGGAGCCCAGCTGGTGGAACTCGATATTCGGGATAAGTGTTTTAATTATCAAAATACTCTGACCCGGCGTAAAGAGGCCTATCACAAAAGGTTATTTGAAGTAGCGGGTGATAAAGCTGCACCTATTGAAGAGGGGATTGATACGATTCACCATGCAAGCGGTTCGTTTGATGATACGCTTCGTGATGCGATTATTTATGATTGGTATTTGAAAAATTCGTTTATTGACCACATCAGCGATGAAAATTTTAATACTGAAGCGTTTCGCCATTGTAATTTTCATGAATACGGCGATTTCGCCAACCAGCCCTTTGAATCGTCATTGAGTAAAACATCCATTGCATTTAGCCGTGATGGGGGGATCTTTCGAGACAAAAAAAGTAATACAAAACTTATAAAAAGTTTCTCGTTCGCTTCTGAAACAATTGATTTTAGACTGCATTTGGAGAGTGAAGCAACCGGCGGATTCACCTATGTGATGGAGCACAATTTCCATTTCTCTGATTATGAACATCTTCTGATCAACGGTGCATCTCTCCAAGCATCCGGGGAGATTGAGGAGATTCAAAATTTTGAGATTATTGACACGGTATTAAAGAAAAAAATCACTTTTCGTATGGATAAAGTGTTTCGTGCGCACTATTTCAAGCTTCAAACCCTTTCTCAAAGTGAACAGGGATTTGATTTGAGTATTCAAGCTCTTAGTATTGCGTTTGTATTTGATTTTGAGAGCTCTCTCAGCCTTGAAGGTAGTTTGGAGATTACGCGTGTCTGAAATCCGTTATGACTCTTTGAATGATACGCATGTTCTGATTGCGCAAGAGCGGCTTCATCGACCCGATTTTTCCCCGAACAAAGAGGAAAATAGTTCGGGTAAAGGATGTCCGTTTTGTGAGGGGAATGAAGCGATGACCCCCAAAGAGATTTTTGCCATTCGTCCCCCGGAGACGTTTGCGAACCAAAAGGGATGGCAGACCCGTGTTGTTCCAAATCTCTACAAAGCTTTAGCGATAGAAGCACCTCATCAACTCCATAAGGGTAGTTTTGAGTACTGGGACGGTTTTGGTGCCCATGAAGTGATTATCGACACTCCGTTGCATCATACCTCTATGTCCCAATGGAGCCATGAGGAGATGGTAGCATGGTTTAAAACACTTCGCCAAAGGGTTGAAGATTTGCGCCGCGATCATCGGATCACTTTTATTTCACTGTTTAAGAATGAAGGATTCGATGCGGGTGCGACCATGGCACATTGTCATACACAGCTGATCGCTTTGCCTTTTATCCCTAAAAAACAGCGAGAGATGAATAGAATATGCCACGAGTATTTCGAGAAGCATCATAAAGCATTAATGGAATCCATACTTCAGGATGAAGAATTTCATAGGATTAGAATGATAGAATCCTTTGGAGAATTTAGTGCATTTTGTCCGTATGCGAGCGGGTTTGCATTCGAAGTGATGATCAGTTCTAAAAAATGTATCGGACAGATCGATACGCTCAGCGATGAATCTATCCTTCAGCTTTCGACACTTCTTATTTCCGTCATTCAGAAGATGCACTCACAGCTTGGGGAATTTGCCTTTAATCTGTCGGTTTCGACCCCCCCTTTAGGTGAAGATATCGGTGATTGTGAAAGCCAGCGTTTAATGATTCGAATACTTCCTCGTATTTATCGATTCGGCGGGTTTGAAGTGAGTTCGGAGATAATGATCAATCCGGTGGAACCGGAGTTGGCTGCTAAACTTTTACGAGGAGAAAAACATGGTTAAAAAAGTGTTGTTTGCTGCGAGCGAAGTGTATCCTTTTGCAAAAACAGGAGGGTTGGCAGATGTTGCACATGCCCTGCCGCGAGCATTAAAGAACCTTTATGACGTTACGGTCGTGATGCCGCTTTACAGCATCATTGATCGAAACAAATATAACATTGCCTCTTTGGGAGAGACATTGAATATTTCGATGGGAGGAAAGGAATACGCCATTGAACTTTACGGTTGCACGGTTGAGGGATATGAATACTATTTTATCTATGAACCGATGTTGTGTGATAGAAAATTCCTCTACGGTACTCCTAAAGCGGGATATGAGGATAACGGATTACGCTTCGCCCTTTTTTCGTATGCCATTTTTGCCTTACTTAAGAAAAAACATTATGAGATCCTTCATCTTAATGACTGGCAGTGTGCGCTCACGGCATTACTGGTACATAAAGATCCTGCCCTTTCACCGAAAATCATTTATACGATCCATAATCTGGCCTATCAGGGGATCTTTGATTCGAGTATTTTAGAATCGATCGGTATTGATAAGCGCTATTTTACAATGGGTTCTTTGGAATTTTATGGAAAAGTCAATTTTATGAAGGCAGGGATCGCCTATGCGGATGAGGTAACCACTGTGAGCCCAACCTACGCTCGGGAAATTTTAACCGGTGAATTTGGATGCGGATTGGAAGGATTTTTGCATTTTCATCACGCAAAGCTCACCGGAATTATCAACGGAATCGATACCGATCACTTTTCTCCTGCAACGGATGGGGCATTGATTTCACCTTATAGTGATGCCAAAGGGAAAAAAGCCAATAAGAGTGATTTACTCAAAAAATTAGCCCTTCGAGGGATCAATAAGCCTCTTTTTGTTTTTATCGGTCGCTTTACCTCACAAAAAGGTATCGATCTTTTGATTGAAACCTTACCGAAAATTGCCGCATTGGATTGCAATATCGCATTATTAGGGGAGGGGGAAGAACACTATCATGAAGCTTTGGATGTCCTCGCGGCAAGTCATAAAAACATCCATCTTACCTTTAGATATGATGAAGTGTTATCGCATCAAATCTACGCGGCGGCAGACTTTTTATTGATGCCGTCTCTTTTTGAGCCGTGCGGCTTAAATCAAATGATCGCATTCTCGTACGGAACACTTCCGATTGTCCATAGAGTGGGTGGATTGGTCGATACGGTGAAGCGATTGGAAAGTTATCAAGAAGATAGTTGTTCCGGTTATGGATTAATATTCAGTACCCCTACCTCCCGTTCTTTACTCAGTGCAGTGAACAAAGGGTGTGAATTATATGAGGATAAAAAACATTTTGAACGAATTATCAATCACAATATGAGATGTGACTTTTCCTGGGGAGAAAGCGCCATAGCCTATGGGGCTTTGTATGAGAAAGAGAAGGACATCGATGCCTAAACTCAACATTCTTATTGCTGCATCCGAGGTTGTACCGTTTGCGAAAACAGGCGGTTTGGCCGATGTCGCCGGAGCTTTGCCAAAGGCACTTCGCGCATTAGGACATGATGTTCGGATCGTGATGCCCCGTTACTACATAGTAGATCGTGAAAAATACGGCTTAGAGTTAATGGATGGCGAACTGGGTGTACCGATGGGAGTGATGGGTGAAATGTGGGCTGGTGTTTATGAGGGGAGACTTCCTTCTACGGAAGTACCGATTTACTTCATTGATCATGAAGGCTATTTTGGACGCAGCGGTCTGTATGATGATAATGGAGAGGGATTTCGTGACAATGATAATCGCTTTATTTTCTTTTCGCGCTCTGTGATGCAGCTGGCTAAAAAACTCCAATTTCATCCTGATGTGATCCATGCGAACGATTGGCATACATCTGCCATCCCGATGATGCTTAATACTATCTATGCGTATGATCCTGCTTTTGCCCATACAGGTTCATTGCTTACGATTCATAATCTTCAGCATCAGGGTAAGTTTTACAAAGGGGTGATGGATATTTTAGGGATCGGTTGGGACCATTTTTACGAACTTGAAGAACATGGGGGTGTTAATCTTCTCAAAGGGGGGATTACACATGCCGATGCGATCAGTACGGTAAGTTCAAAGTATGCTCAAGAGATTCGAACGCAAGAGTTCGGCTGGGGATTGGAGGGACTTATTGATATTAACTCATATAAATTACATGGGATACTCAACGGTGTTGATTACGAGGAGTGGAGCCCGGCGGTTGATACTCTAATTCCGCATACCTTTGATAGTGATGATATGAGTGGTAAAGGGCTTTGTAAAAGTGCCCTTCAACAGACGTTTAACGTACCGCAAAGAGCAGAAATTCCTCTCATCGGACTGGTGGGGAGATTGGTTGAGCAAAAGGGGATAGAACTGATTGCCACTTCTATCCATAGACTTTTGGAATTGGACATACAGATCGTCATGCTTGGAGCAGGGGAGAAATGGGCTGAACATTATTTTAGTGATATCGCTCGGATGTATCCTGATAAATTTGGCTGTTTTATCGGCTACCGAAACGATCTGGCACATCAAATCGAAGCGGGAAGCGATCTGTTTTTAATGCCCTCATTGTTTGAGCCGTGCGGATTGAATCAAATCTATTCGCTTCGTTATGGGACTCTTCCGATCGTACGTGCGACGGGAGGACTCGATGATACGATTGAAAACTATCATAATGACGGAGAGCACGGTACAGGATTTAAATTCTATGACGCGACACCGGACGCACTCATCAATACGGTAGGCTGGGCCGTACATACGTGGTACAATGACCGAGACGGGTTTGTGCAGATGCAACGCAATGCGATGTCACAACGCTACGATTGGAACGGTGCCGCGAGAGAGTATGAATCGCTTTATCGCCGTATTGTTCACGGAAGAAAAGGGGAATAATGTATCATACAATGAGCTATGAGGTTTCACGTCTGAGTGAAATGGATATTTACCTCTTTAAGCAAGGAACACACTCAAAGCTCTACAATAAATTGGGTTCTCATGCGATGGAGCATAAAGGAAAGGGAGGTATCTATTTCGCTGTGTGGGCACCCAATGCGAAGTATGTCAGTGTACGGGGCGATTTTAATGATTACAGCACGGATGCTCACCCTCTGCGTTTGCGTCAGGATGATTCGGGAATTTGGGAAGGTTTTATTGAAGGGGTAGAACAGGGTCTTACCTATAAATACCACATCGTATCCAAGTTTCATAATATCGTCCACGATAAAAGTGATCCGTTCGGATTTTATGCCGAAGTGCCTCCGAAATCGGCATCGCGTGTCTGGAGCTTAGAGAACTACGAATGGTACGATAACAACTGGATGAAATCGCGGTATAAGAATAATGCGCATAATGCTCCGATTAGCGTCTATGAAGTTCATTTGGGCTCATGGCGCAGGCATGTAGAGGAGGGGGACCGTTATCTCACTTATCGTGAACTGGCCGTTGAACTCGTAGCGTATCTCAAAGAGATGAACTATACCCATGTTGAGTTTATGCCCCTTACCGAATATCCGTTTTTTGGATCGTGGGGGTATCAGGTCGTCGGATATTTCGCCGCTACGGCACGGTTTGGAACGCCGCAGGATTTAATGTATTTGATTGATACGCTTCATCAAAACGGGGTTGGTGTTATCATGGACTGGGTACCGTCTCATTTTGCCGTCGATATGCACGGACTGATCAACTTTGATGGAACGGCACTTTATGAACATGATGATCCGCGTCAGGGATACCACCCAGAATGGGGAAGCATTATTTTTAACTACGGACGCAATGAGGTCCAGTCGTTTTTGATCAGCTCTGCGATGTTTTGGGTGGATAAATATCATATCGACGGTATCCGTGTGGATGCGGTTGCTTCGATGCTTTATCTCAACTACGCACGTAAAGAAGGTGAATGGATCCCCAACAAATACGGCGGAAATGAGAATTTGGAGGCGATCGAGTTTTTAAAAAAACTCAATACCAGTGTCTATGGTGCATTCCCTGACATACTGATGATTGCTGAAGAATCGACCGCTTATCCGATGGTAACACGCCCCGTAGATTCCGGTGGCCTTGGATTTGGGTTTAAGTGGAATATGGGTTGGATGCACGATTCTCTCAAATACATGAGTTACGATCCGCTGTACCGTCAGCACCACCACCATCAGCTTACTTTTAGTATGTGGTATGGATTTGACGAGAATTTTATGTTGCCGCTGAGTCACGATGAGGTCGTCCACATGAAAGGTTCTCTGATTAATAAAATGCCCGGAGATACCAATCAGAAATTTGCAAACCTGCGCTCCTTGTACGCTTATATGATGTCACATCCGGGTAAGAAACTCCTCTTTATGGGGGGAGAAATTGCCCAATACGCCGAATGGAATTTTGAACGCTCACTGGATTGGCACTTGAGCGATTTTCCTCTCCATTCGGGTCTGCAAAAAATGATTGCTGCCCTGAATCAACTCTATCGCGATGAGCGGGCTTTACATCTATATGATGAGAAACGAGAAGGGTTCGAGTGGATCGATGATCGTGATTACAGCCATAACTGCTTGGCATACGTTCGAAAAAGCGATAATCCGGCGGATACTATCTATGTCGTGTGCAACTTTGCCGATGCTACGAGAGAAAATTATAAAATGGGCATTTTGGAGAGCGGAGAATATGTTGAGATTTTCAACTCCCAATCAACGCAGTATGAGGGATGGAATATCGGCAATAGTACTCCGATAAAGAGTATTCACGAAGAGATGCACGGACGTCCGTTTTCACTTACTTTAACGCTCCCTCCGCTGGGAGTGATATTTTTAAAACAAAGAGAAACCAAACCCTTGGTACAATTAGAAAAACCGGTATAAAGAGAGCGATATGATTTTACATGACTATGAATTTGATTCGAAATACGCTACCCGTGTTGCTTATTTTTCGATGGAGTTTGCTATCCATCAGGCCCTCAAAGTTTATTCGGGCGGTTTAGGTTTTTTGTCAGGATCGCACATGAGAAGTGCGTATGATCTACGTCAAAATGTTGTTGGTGTCGGTATCTTATGGAGTTTTGGTTATTACGATCAGTCACGACATGAAGATCGAAGTTTGGAAACCGAATTTATCCGTAAACATTACTATTTTCTTGAAGACCTCGGGGTTCGTGCAACGGTTAACATCCACTCTCAGGATGTCCATATTAAAGCCTTTTATTTACCGCCGAATGTCTTTAGTTCTGCACCGATTATCCTCCTCTCTACCGACATTCCCGAAAATGACTTTTTGGCACGTACCATTACCCATAAACTTTATGATGCCAACGAAGAGACCCGTATTTCCCAAGAAGTCGTATTGGGGATCGGCGGGATAAAAGTTCTGGAAGCCTTGAAGCAAACAATTGATATTTTTCACATGAATGAGGGACATGCGCTCCCTCTTGTTTATGAATTGTATGCGAAATATCAAAATATGGACGAGGTCAAAAAGCGGGTAGTATTTACCACCCATACCCCTGAAGATGCCGGTAATGAGCAGCACAATATTTATTTGCTCCATAAATTCGGATTTTTTAACGGGTTAACTTTAGAGACGGTTCGTACCATTATGAAAATGGAACATGAAGATAATTTTAACCTCACCGTCGGAGCATTGCGTTCATCGAAGATTACCAACGCCGTATCGAAAATGCACGGAGAAGTGGCCAATCGGATGTGGAAAGATTGTGAAGGAAGTTCTGAAATTATTTATATTACCAATGCTCAGAACCGTCGTTTCTGGAGTGATAACGGGATGCTGTCTGCACTTGATGAACACGAAGACTATGCCCTTATCGGGCGTAAAAAACATCTTAAACGAGAACTTTTCAACGTCGTAGCCGATCAGACGGGAAAAATGTTTAATCCCGATATTTTGACGGTTGTTTGGGCGCGACGTTTTGCCGAATACAAACGCCCCGGGCTTCTAAAACACGATTTTGCCCGATTCAAAAAACTTTTGGAACGGACCGATAAACCGATTCAGGTGATATGGGCGGGGAAACCGTATCCGTTTGATACCAATGCGGTAAATGCTTTTAATGAATTGATCTACATCAGCCATGGTATCAAAAACATGGCGGTTCTCGTCGGCTATGAACTCGAACTCTCTCGAATCTTGAAAAAAGGGTCTGACATTTGGCTCAATACCCCGCGTGTTTCACGTGAAGCGAGCGGAACGAGCGGGATGACAGCGAGTATGAATGGCTCTATACACTTCTCCACAGAAGACGGATGGCATCCTGAATTTGCAAAACACGGTATTAATGCGTTTACGATACCACCGATCGATCACAGTACACCGATTGAGGTTCAAGATAGCGAAGACAACAAAAACATGATGGATATTTTGGAGAATGAGATTATACCGATGTATTACGATCATCCTGAACAGTGGACACAGATTGTAAAAACTGCCATGTCAGATGTAATTCCGGCATTTGACTCGGGAAGAATGGTGCACGAATATTACGTGCAAATGTACAATCACTAATGAGAAATATTTTATTGTTTTTACACTAAAATAATAGTCATGGATGATTAAATTTATAAAGTGAGCCTATATGATTAAGATAATAAACAGTGAAGAGTTCTCCTATTTTTTACGCGTCCACCGTAATGAAATTATAAAAATTTGGATGAATCAAAATGAGGTGAAAAATGTGCTTCATAGGCACTCTCTACCTATTGTCGAAAAAAATACTCACCTTTTTTATCAGTTTTGTGATTGCTATATCAGTGTGATTGAATGGCGAGCAACTGTTTCAGAATGCCAAATAAAGATTGAATTTTTACAATTATTAAATAATTATAATGTGACTGTATCCGATCTTTTTACCTTGATCCTAAAACTCAAAAATGCGATTGAACAGATCATTTTTGAAAATGGAAACCTTTCGTTTGCCCTGCAAAGTGAAATTGATTCTCTTACATTGCAGATGGCCAATGATTTGGCATCCAATTTTGAGACTATTATAAGCAGTAACCGTAATTATAAAAGTGAAAACTCCAATCTTTTAGCAGAGTATAAAAAAGCGGTCGATTTGAGCAATATCGTCTCAAAAACCAATCCGAAAGGGGTTATTACTTATGTCAATGATAAATTTTGTGAGATATCCGGTTACACGAGAGATGAACTCGTAGGAAAACCGCACAATATTATTCGACACCCCGATATGCCCAGAGAAGCATTTAAAGATTTGTGGGACACGATCAAAGCAAAAAAAAGTTGGAACGGTGTTGTCACCAATATGAAAAAAGACGGAAGTCAGTATATCGTCGATACGACGGTTATCCCGATTCTGGATGTGGATGGAGACGTTATAGAATACATAGCCATTCGACACGATATTACTGAGCTTGAAGAGACCAAACAGCAATTGCGAAATATCAATAAAGCGATGAAAAACAAGGTCGATGAACTCTATTCCATGACGAATACATTGGAGCAAAAAGCGTACAAAGACAAGCTTACCGGAATCAACAACCGAGAAAATTTTGAAGATATTTTTAGCATAGAGATTGCAAATGCAAAGCTCAACGATATCGCATTAAGCTTGATTATTTTTGATGTTGATAATTTTAAACTGGTTAATGATACATATGGACATCAAGCCGGCGATATATTGCTCCAGGATATGGTTCATCTTATTGAAAATAATATTAAAAAAGGAGATATCTTTGCACGATGGGGCGGAGAAGAGTTTGTTATTTTGACCCCTGCGACAGAGATTAACGGTGCGTATAATTTAGCCGAAAATCTACGTAAATTGGTTCACTCATATGTATTTAAGTTTGTCGAAAATAATTTAACGCTCAGTTTCGGGATCGCGCAGCTCTCCAGCGAAGATACCAAAAAAACCCTTTTTGAAAAATCGGATAAAGCACTTTATGAAGCTAAAAAGAATGGTAGAAACAGAACGGAGCTTTATAAGGTTTAATCCAATAGGATAAATATCTTGGATTACTTCCACTGAAAACTTGGATTGTAAAGGAGTTTATTTTTCCGAAAGATCAAATCCATTTGGGCAAAAATCGTTGTCAGGATTTTGATCGTTTCAAGAGCATAATCTCCTTTGTTTAACATCACACATTCGGCTTTATGGGCAAAAGCAACATCAGAGATTTCGGCACGGCTTGGGATATTGGTTTTCATTTTGCTCTCTAGCACTTGGGTAGCCAGAATCACAGGTATATGAGCCGCTGTACAGAGATCAAGAATCTCTTCTTGCATATAGGCCAAATTTTCAAATCCGATTTCGATCGCCAGATCTCCTCGTGCGATCATGATTCCCGAATTGCCGTATTGAATGAGTGTTTCGAGTATGGCAGGGAGGTTTTGTACCCCCTTTTTGGTTTCGATTTTTGCAACGATCGCTATGTGCCCTTTTTTCCCTAAGTGTTCCAACTCTTGAATGAGATCGGTAACATCTTCGGGAGTTTGGGTAAAGGAGATACCGATAATATCGGCGTATTCAACAATATGGGGTAAAACTTCTCGATCATAATCGCAGATGGCATGAATCGCAATATCGCTGTTGGGAAAATTGATCCCTTTTTCATCCTTGATTTTACTCCCCTCATCATTGCGGGTTAAAACAGTACAAATGATATCTTCGCCGAGGATTTCATCAATAATGAGCTGGATTTTTCCATCATCCAAAAAGAGGGGATCACCGACATTGACCATACTTCCTATTTTACTCAAACTGCATCCTACGACAGCATCATAGTGTTTTGATTTTTTCTCTGTAAGCGATGAACCGGTTGAATGGATTAATACTTTATTGCCGTAAAAAACCTTGATTTTTTTCGGTTTCTCCGATTTTTTTATTTTTTCGAGAGAAGTTCTGATTTTAGGACCCGCGAGATCGACGTAGATTTTTAAATCTTTATCTTCACACGATGCCTTTTTGATCCCTTTCGCCATCTCGTTCCATGCCGCTGGATTATCATGTGCCGTATTAATTCGAAAGAGGTGAACCCCTTCATGTGAGAGATCGCTAAACCAATTCTCATCAAATTCTGAGGGGACGGTGATCATAATCTTGGTTTTATCGCTGGAGGTTGAAAAAATCTGGGCATTTTTATCCATGATCTGATGAGAGGCTTCATAACTTAGATGTGCGGCTTGAATAGGGAGCTTTTTCCCCAACGCGCGGGAGAGTATCTCAAGGGCGACATTAACACTTGCTTCTATATGTGCTTGTGATCGGCCAAATGAAGATAGACCAACTTTGGTGAGATCATCTTGTAGATGCGCGAAGTCGTATTTGCGCAGATTGAGATAGTGGTGCATGTTGAGTAAAGAGGGATTGTTTTTTTTAGGATTTATGCCGAGTCTCATTTTCTCGTTTAAATCCAGTAATTTTTCAAATATTTCTGCTAACAATTTTTTTTCCATTTTTGTCTCCATTTTAAGATCCTATAGGCAAATAATATAATACGACAGAAAGATTACAACTTTATATTTTATGAAAAGTATTCAACAGATAGAGTGATAAATCCCAACTTTATCGTCATTAACATACAGATTCAATGTAACCTTTTTAGTATACAATCTATATAGGATATTTAACTTAGGGAGTGTGTCTATGTTTGAATCTACTACCATAACCGTCGATGGAAATGAAGCCGTTGCTATGGTCGCCCATAAAATCAATGAAGTAATTGCTATCTATCCCATAACACCATCCTCCCCGATGGGAGAGTTTAGTGACCTCTACAGTGCAAAAAAAGAGAAAAATATTTTTGGCACCATCCCAACAGTGTACGAGATGCAAAGCGAAGGTGGAGCAAGCGGCGCGGTTCACGGCGCATTGCAAAGTGGTGCGCTGACGACGACGTTCACCGCTTCACAGGGATTATTGCTCATGATCCCCAATATGTACAAGATCGCAGGAGAGCTAACCTCAACAGTATTTCATGTCGCTTCTCGCTCTCTTGCAGCACAGGGGCTCTCGATTTTTGGTGATCACCAAGATGTTATGGGGGTTCGACAGAGCGGTTTTGCTCTGTTCGCATCTAATTCGGTCCAAGAAGCGCATGATTTTGCCCTTATTTCTCAAGCGGCATCGCTGCGCTCACGTATACCGTTTATCCATTTTTTTGACGGATTTCGTACCTCGCATGAGGTGAGCCGAATTCAGAAATTGAGCAACGACGTTTTAAAAGCGATGATCGATCAGGATTTAGTTGCTGCACACCGACGCCGTGCCCTCAGCCCCGATCACCCCGTTTTGCGAGGTACTGCACAAAATCCCGATGTCTATTTTCAAGGGCGTGAGAGTGTCAACCGATATTATCAAGCCTTGCCCAAAATAGTGCAAAGCGAGATGGATCGCTTTGCCGCACTTACGGGGCGAGCCTATAATTTATTCGATTATGTCGGGTCAGTGGATGCAGAGAGGATCATTCTCCTAATGGGTTCGGGTGCCGAAGCGGTGGAAGAGAGTGTAAATTATCTTGTAACACAAGGACAAAAGGTCGGAATGATCAAAGTGCGTTTAGCCTTGCCCTTTGCATCTGAAGCATTTATCGCAGCCTTTCCTCCGAGTGTCCATTCCATAGCGGTGCTGGATCGTACCAAAGAGCCGGGAAGTTTGGGCGAACCTCTTTATCATGATGTTCTAACAGCCTTGTTTGAAAACCAAGAATCGCTTCCGTTTAAGATACCTCGCATTATCGGAGGGCGATACGGTCTTTCGTCCAAAGAGTTCACCCCAGCTATGATCTTTTCGATTTACAAGGAACTCTCAAAATCATCCCCGAAAAATCACTTTACGATAGGGATCGACGATGATGTCACGTTCACCTCTTTGGAGTATGACCATAATTTTATCCTCGAGAATTCCGATCAGTTTCAGGCGGTATTTTATGGACTTGGATCGGATGGGACAGTCGGAGCGAACAAAAATACGATCAAAATAATCGGCACCGAGACAGACCATTATGCACAAGGGTATTTTGTTTACGATTCGAAAAAATCGGGTTCAATGACGACGTCCCATTTACGATTCGGTACGCAACCGATCCGATCAACCTATTTGATCCAAAAAGCTGATTTTGTCGGGGTCCATCAGGCAGTATTTCTCGAAAAACTGGATCTTCTGGATATTGCCAAAGAGGGTGCGGTCTTTTTGCTCAACACCCCGTATCCGAAAGAGGAGGTGTGGAATCGTCTGCCGCGTGTAACGCAAGAGAGGATCATCGAAAAAAAACTCAAATTCTATGCCATCGATGCGTACAAGGTGGCTCAATCTTCCAATATGGGACGGCGGATCAACACCGTGATGCAAACCTGTTTTTTTGCCATCAGCGGGATTCTTTCCAAAGAAGAATCAATAGCAAAAATCAAAGGATCGATCCAAAAAACCTACGGCACCAAAGGGGATGTGATTGTACAGATGAACTACGCCGCCGTCGATGCAACACTGGAAAATCTCTATGAAATCAATGTTCCATTATCTGTCAACTCTCAGCGTGAATTGCAACACACGCTAAAAGGAGAGATGAGCCCCTTTATCGAAGAGGTGATCGGTAAAATTTCTGCGTTTAAAGGAGATGAGATACGGGTATCGCAAATGCCTGATGATGGTACGTGGCCGACAGGAACGACGCAGTATGAGAAACGAAATATCGCCCAGGAGGTTCCACTGTGGGATCCTGAAACCTGTATCCAGTGTAACAAATGTGTTTTCGCCTGTCCCCATTCAGTCATACGTTCCAATGTTTTTGACATCTCCTACTTGCACGAAGCACCTGAAGGATTTGTGGCAAAAGCGGCAAAGGGAAAAAGTTTTGGTGAGAATGAGATGTTTAATATCTCTGTCGCTGTCGAAGACTGCACCGGATGCGCACTTTGTGTCGAAGTATGTCCGGCAAAAAACAAATCCGAAACCAATCTGAAAGCGATCAATATGACGCCGCAACTTCCGTTGCGCGAAGCGGCGATTATGCAGTGGGATTTCTTCCTCTCATTGCCGAAGATGGATCGAGAGAAACTCGACCATAGCAATCTAAAAGAGTCTCAGTTTTTGGAACCGCTGTTTGAATTCAGCGGAGCATGTCCGGGATGTGGCGAAACACCGTACGTGAAACTTGTTTCTCAGCTTTTCGGTGATCGGATGGTAATCGCCAACGCGACGGGATGCAGTTCGATCTATGGCGGTAATCTTCCGACCACTCCATGGCGAAAAAATGATGAGGGACGAGGTCCGGCATGGTCTAATTCACTTTTTGAAGACAACGCCGAATTTGGTCTGGGCTTTCGTTTGGCCATTGATGCCCATACTGAGCGTGCCAAAGGGCTGTTGGAAAGTTTGAAACCGCATCTGGATAGTTCGTTGGCAGATGCAATTCTTTATGCCGATCAGCATACGGAAATGCAAATCAATGCCCAACGCAAACGGGTGGAAGCGTTGAAGCTTGCGTTGGAGGTGTTGGGCATTGAAGAAGCCAAAACACTGATCGAACTCTCGGACTATCTTGTCAAAAAATCGGTTTGGATCATAGGAGGAGACGGCTGGGCATACGATATCGGCTATGGAGGACTCGATCATGTCCTGGCCAGCGGAAAAAATGTCAATATTCTTGTTCTTGATACGCAAGTCTACTCCAACACAGGAGGGCAGCAGTCCAAAGCAACCTTTACAGGAGCGGTTGCGAAATTTGCCGCAGGGGGGAAAGCGGGATTGCCAAAAGATTTGGCCGCAATGGCGATTGCTTATGAAAATGTCTACGTCGCCAAAGTTGCAATGGGGGCAAACGATACGGCAACAGTCAAAGCGTTTATTGAAGCTGAACAGTATGATGGGCCATCAATCATCATCGCCTACTCGCATTGCGTAGCGCACGGGTATGACCTGCGTTATGGATTTGATCAGCAAAAACGCTCAGTGGAGAGTGGATTGTGGCCGATATTCCGATTTAATCCTGATAAAATCAAAGAGAGAGTAAATCCGATGACCCTCGATTACAAGGGGCCAAAAATCGATGTCAAAGATTTCATGTACCGTGAAACACGCTTTAAAATGGCCGAAAAAATGAACAAAGAATCTGCCGAATCATTTTTAATTACCGCAGCACATACGGCGCAATCACTTTACGCGCGCTATCAAAATCTACATGAATATTATGAACCAGCACAGGAGGAAGAATAATGGAACTCTCTACCACATTTTTGGGTTTTACCCTCAAAAATCCCCTGATCGCCAGCGCCTCGCCGCTTACTGCCTCTTTAGAGAGTATCCAAAAACTCGAAGATAACGGTATTGCCGCAGTGATCATGCATTCTCTTTTTGAAGAGGAAATTAATCATGAGATACATCAAATTGACCATTTTTTGCATATTCATAGTGATTCGAATGCTGAAGCGATCAGTTATCTTCCCAGTGAGGTCGATTTTGACAATCTTCAAGCCGACCATTATCTCAATGAAATTCAGCGGGTTAAACAGTCAGTCTCGATTCCTGTCATCGCAAGTCTTAACGGGGTATCGGCGGGAGGATGGGTTAAATACGCAAAGAAGATCGAACAAGCCGGTGCGGATGGATTGGAACTCAATATTACTTATATCCCTACCGAAATCGATTTGGAGGGGAGTGTGGTTGAAAAAATGTACGTAGATACCGTTGCCATGCTCGCACAGGAGATATCGATTCCGATCAATGTGAAAATGAACGCCTACTTCTCCAATCCGGCCAATATGGCCAAACGCTTTGTGGAAGCAGGAGCGAGCGGATTGAGTATCTTTGATAATCCCACCGTAGTCGATGTCGATTTGGAACTTCTTACCACGTTGCAGCGAGCCAATATCACCAGTTCCTATAACCTCAGTGAGACGCTACGATGGTGTGCTATTCTTTACAATAAATTCCCCTGCTCACTGTGTGCCAATACAGGAATCCACAGCGCAGAGGATGTGCTTAAGGCCCTTATGAGCGGAGCCGATGCAACGGCATTGGCTTCGGTATTGCTACTCAAAGGGGAGGGGGAAATTAGAAATATATTAACTAATATGATAGAGTGGATGGAAAAACATGAATATATTTCGATAGCGCAAATGAAAGGCTCTATCTCTTTACTTCACACCGATAATCCTTCAGCGTATGAGCGTAACTCTTATATGTATGCCCTTCAGCATTATCGGCACTAAGATAAAAGTAGCTTTTGGACGTAAAGAGCGATTTGAAGCTCTTCATCGGTCGGAATGACGAGAAGGGCTATGTTCGTGTTTAAATCGTGAATCTGTGTCTCGCATGCACGGTTTTTCTCTTTATCAAGACTGATTCCCAGATGTTCTAGCCCTTCACACACCATTTCATGGATGAGCGGTGAATGTTCACCGATGCCGCCTGTAAATACGACTGCATCGACCCCCCGCAAGATGGCCATATACTCACCGAGCTGCTTCTTGAGTCGATAGACGAACATATCGATCGCCAATGCAGCGTTTTGATTTCCACGATTTTTTGCATCAATAACACTGCGTATATCATTTGTTCCTGCGATAGCGAGGAGGCCGCTTTTTTTGTTCAAAATAGTATCGATTTCATCGATACTCATTTTTGTTTCGCGCATGAGATATCCGATGATTGATGGGTCGATGCTCCCGCAACGCGATCCCATCATCAGCCCCTCCAGCGGTGTCATTCCCATCGATGTATCGATACTGCGACCATTTTCGATTGCACAGGCACTGACACCGTTACCGATATGAAAGGTGATGAGATTTAGTTCTTCGAGCGGTTTTTGCAGTATCAGGGCAGCTTGTGTACTCACATAATGGTGTGAGGTACCGTGAAAACCGTAACGGCGTACATGATACGATTCATACCAATCATGGGGGAGGGGATAGCGATAGCTATACGGTGGCATGCTCTGATGAAAGGCAGTATCGAAGATTGCAAAATTAGGAACATTCGGTGCAATAGCACGTGCGGCTTGAATCCCCTCGATATTGGCGGGATTATGCAGCGGTGCGAGCGGAATAAGAGAACGAATTTCATGGATGAGATCATCATCGATCCGTGCAGGTTCATGAAAACGCTCACCACCGTGAACAACGCGGTGACCGATTGCATCGATTTGGGTGATATCGATATCGTGAGTTTCGAGGTGACCTCGCATCACTTCAAATCCCTCATGGTGATTACGAATCTCTTCAATCAATCCATGGTTAATCATACGAAGCGTTTTTGTTTCATACACACTGTATTTAATGGACGAACTGCCGGCATTGATAACGAGGATACTCATACGACATTACTTTGTGCTTGGATGGCAGTGATAAGAATCGTATTAACGATATCGGCAATCTCACAGCCTCGGCTGAGATCGTTAACCGGTTTTTTCAGCCCTTGCAGTATCGGACCGATCGCGATTGCACCAGCGGAGCGCTGAACTGCTTTGTAGGTATTGTTGCCGGTGTTGAGATCAGGAAAGATAAAAATCGTTGCTTGTCCGGCTACCGCAGAACCCGGTAGTTTGATACGAGCGACATCAGGATCGATGGCGGCGTCGTATTGGATCGGCCCTTCGATGAGCATCTTTGGATGACGTTCTTTGACAATTTTGGTCGCTTCGCGTACTTTTTCAACATCATCTCCATGCCCCGAATTACCGGTTGAATAGGAGAGCATCGCGATGCGCGGTTCAATCCCGAATGATTTTGCACTGTATGCAGAAGCAATAGCGATCTGGGCGAGTTGTTCGGCATCAGGGGTCTGATTGACAGCGCAGTCGGCATAGACAAGTACTTTCGTATCCAGACACATGAAAAATAGACTTGAAACGAGTGAGATAGAAGGGGTTGTTTTGATAATCTGCAATGCGGGAAGTATGGTGTCTTGTGTCGTATGGATCGAACCTGAAACCATACCGTCTGCATCCCCTTTATGCACCATCATTGTTGCAAAATAGGTGCCATGACTCATCGAATCGATTGCGGTATTCATGCTCATCCCTTTGTGACGCCGCATTTCATAAAACTCTTCCGCATAGGGTTGCATAAGGGGCGAAGCAGCCGGATCGATGATTATTGCTTTGGAAATATCAAGCCCTAATGTATTTGCCTGATGGAGAATAATCTGCGGTTTGCCCAATAAAATAAGATCAACAACATCGCGTCGTAGCAGGATTTCAGCCGCACGTAAAATCCGTTCATCGCTGCTTTCAGGTAGAACAATACGTTTACGTGCCGTATACGCACGCTGATAGAGACTGTATTCAAACATTGCAGGGGTAACGATATCGCTGTGTGCGGTGCGGAGACGTTCACTTAAACGTTCCACATCGACAGCATTTATAAATGCCCCCATGGCCAGCGCAATTTTGCGTGTTTGTTCCGGATGCAGGGCAGGGGAAATAGCATCGACACTCAGCGCACTTTGATAGGTATCACTTTCGACGCTTAATATCGGAAGTGTCTTAAACTCAATTCCGTCGATCAGTTTTAAAATGCTCTGAGGCGGGATCAGCCCACCTGTGAGTAAGATAGCGGCAATTGAGTGAAATTCTTTGGATTGGTTGGCCTGTAATACACCCAAAATAATATCGAGTCGATCTCCCGGAACGATGATCAGATCATTCTCTTCAATACGGCTTAATAAATGTTCTATATTCATTGCCGCGATTATCGGTCGTTTGATACTCCGTTCCAGCTCTTTTGGCTCACCGACGAGCTGATGAGCGTTTAATACTTGTTTCACTTCCGCGACACTTAAGCGGTCTAGTTCATCGATCTCTCTCATGAAAAAAGTAGGGATACTCTGCTCATCATACTTTTCTCGAAATAAATGGTTGTTTTTTTCATCTAAACGGTTCACAAAAATGGCCATATGCTCTACTTGCTGATGTTTGAGAGATACGCGTTCCAAACTAATTTCATGAGAGAGATGTTCAAAAGATTTGCTTTTACCGTTGATGACACTGATATAGGGGGCTTGAAGGTTTTTAGCGATAACGTGATTGAAATTATACGAGAGCATTTTTGTAAAAGAGGTTTGATCCAGCCCTTGGATAAGGATAAAGTCATAGTGTCCTTCCAGTGTATGATATTGCTCTATCAAACGTTCTATGATATAGCCCTCTTTTCCCTCAGAGAGAAGTGTTTCAACTTCATCCAGCCCAAAGCCGTAACAGCTTTCAGCCTTTTGATCCAGATTAAAGTGAGTAAGGATAAAATGGATATCATTGTCGAGAATCGACGTATCGGCAATAACCGGTCTGAAAAAAGCGATTTTATTGACACGGCTTTTAAGCATTTCCATGATACCCATTGAGACGATGAGCGATCCGGCATTAGGTTCTAACGAAGCGATATAGAGATTTTTAACACTCACAAAAGCACACTCCTAAATGAAAATGTTTAACTTTGGGCTATCGTATGATCTGAGTTTTGTTTGATCTATTGGTTTTAATATATTACAGTAAATCCTTCATTTTTCCATTGCGATATTCCGCCTTTCATATTCAGCGGTGTGAATCCATTTGCAACAAGGATACGGGAAGCGGCAACACTACGGTTACCGCTGTGACAATAGACAATAATTTTTTTCTTTTTAACACTTTCAAGTTGAGAAAGATTTTCGGATAAAACCTGAACCGGGATCAGTGTTGCGCTTTCAATGTACTCGTTCGAGAACTCTTCTTGGGTACGGACATCTAGCAGAAAAACGTTTTTGTCATTTTCCAAAAGAGTATGCGCTTGCTGTGGAGTGATAGATTCAAAATCAGCGAATATCCAACCTTTTGCATAAGCAAAATAAAGAGCAATAGCGGCGAAAGCTATCCAATAAAGCAGATTTATGATTTGTTTTTTTTTCATTAGGAACCTTGAATTTTTACTATTTTAGCGTTTAAAAGGATAATGATCGTGATAGTTTGTGAAGAAAATAAAAAGTGGTGACCCCAACGAGATTCGAACTCGTATGGCCAGAATGAAAATCTGGAATCCTAACCATTAGATGATGGGGCCGTATTAATAAGAACAGGTAAACCTGAGCCGAAATTATAGAGTTTAATTGCTGAAAAAAAGCTAAATCAGCATATTTGTTTCCCACAAAAGTGGGAAGAGGGGAGATTAGTCGTTATAGAATGAGCGAAGTGCACGGATAATAACGGCATTTTTAGAGATACTCTCTGCTTTAGCGTTATCGTCAACCAACTCATAAACATCCAATGGCAATGAGATAGAGAAAGTTTTAGTTTCGATTTTTTTACGTTTAGATACAAGGCTTGTAATGTTTTGAAGCATTTCAAGGATTTTTTTCGTATCAATCGGTTTTTGGATAAAGCTGTTAACACCAACTTCGATTGATTCAGAGATTTTTTGAATATCGTTGCTCGCAGAGATAACGATGATGATTTGTGACGGGTTGATAGAACGGATACGGCGAGCAAGCTCGATACCATCGATTTCCGGCATGATGATATCAACAAAAACGATATCCGGATTAACTTTCTCATACATACGTAGTGCTTCAGCACCGTTATAAGCTGATGTTACGTCAGCAAAAAAGTTTTTGAACGTTGAACTCAAAAGATCATTCGCAACAACTTCGTCTTCGACGACCATTGCGGTCAGTTTTTTGGTTTGTTCAGTAAGTTGAATCAAATCTACATTGGATGACATGAGGACTCCTTTTGGTTGTTAGAAAATATCACTGTGGATAATTGTTGTAATTATAGATCATATTTTTTAGCATTACCTTAAAAAAACAATTTTGGTCTGAATAATTACAAAAACGGTTTTTGTGATCATGATTAGATATTAATGTTTTTTGAATTGTTCTAACCATTCTATATTGGATTCATTCGTTTTTTCTTGCTGTCTTAGAATAGAATCGATGATGCTGAGTAGGGTTTGTCGATCCAAAAATTGAAGTAAAGCAGGATCAATATGGGTGGGTTTGAGCCCATCATAGCGGTTTAGCAGGTTTTCAATATCGATAATGAGTTGTTCTTTAGTTGATTCCATGATGGAAGTGTAGTAAAAATGAGCTGAATTACCAAAGATGCTTTACACGGGAAACCGTATCATTGTTTTCAATATAATATATATTTAGTAAGTAGAGGAAACACTTTATTCTTAATATAATATTTTGATTTATAAAATTAATAATATATTTATTTATTAAATATATCTTTGTTTTTAATTCTAATATAATTTTATTATTGTAAAAAGGAAAGGAGAGGGGATAGAATACCAAAGTCATGATAAGGATGTACCCTTTCTTGATGAGTTAAATGGTTTAATCTGAACAAGGGATAATGCTTGTTTTGTACTAGTGATACTAAATCTCATGAGCTGTTTGCTAACTTTTCGTGTATTCTGTTTCATATTCAACATCAGGGTAAGCCTCCTTTTCCTGTGTATTTGGTTTGAATCGGCGGGCCAGCCAATCAAACTAACTATGTATCTCCATACAAAAACTCGTCTAAACGGCTTGCCAAAGTCTGTTTAGACACCACATTTGTTTCAATCTTCTTTTTTACGTCTTTTTTTCAGAGCACTTTTTTATCTATTGTTTAAGCTAACATCATAATTTTATTAGAAATAGCTTCATAATTTTTTAAATTACGATTTATTTGAGAAAATTTGTCATAACTTTTCAATTAAATATTGCTAGAAATTTGTTAATAAAATAGCTAGAAATACTTTTATTCTTAAGCGATAGAGAGGTCGTGTGTAATGTATTTGATACACATATTTATACTTTTGATGAAATTTTAGAATTGATTTTCTTTTCATTTTAATACAAAAATCCAAAGAGCCAAAGGGGGATTTTATTTTTATAGCCTATCTCGATATCATCGGAAGCGACATAGCTGTTTGAGATATCTTTGATTTGCTCAAAGCCTTTATTCTTTCCACCTATTTCAAACGTGTACTTATCGTCTACTAAAAAATCCCCTTTTTTAGAGCTATAGATCGATTCATCGATAAATCGGTTTTTAGCAGCAAGGGCATTTTTGATCTGGTTGACGAAAAATGCCTCTCTCATACTTCCAATATCGACAGACGAGGAGAGAGCAAAGGAAAGATTGGTATTTTGCATTAACAGCTTCTCGGGCTTGGATAGTACGTTATACCCTTTTTCTTTACTTCGCAGCGTATTGATGATTTTAGCCTGTTCCAGATGATTTAGATACTCGTATACTTTAGGTCTTGAAATTTGAGTTGCAGATGAGAGATCGGTGATATTAGGGATAAATGGGACATTGATTGCCAAAAGGTAAAGAAGCTTTTTGAGCTTTCCGATTTGTGCCATTTCAATTCGGTTAATATAGGGTAAATCGGTTTCAAGGATGAGATTGATCACTTGTACGAGACGTTGATGGAAATTATCTTTGTCTTCCAATACAAACGGATAGGCACCGCATTCTAGATATTCTTTAAAATATTTGAGTGGTTTGATCTGCGCTGATATATTTGTTGCAATCGCACCATGGTTCTCTAAAAGATCTTCGAGGCTGATAGGCTGGTATTCCATAGCACCACTAAGGCTCAAATATTCTCTAAAAGATAGATTTTCAAGAGTATAAATAAGGCTTCTTCGAGAAAGGTCCCCTTTTTGTTTATTGATCTGGAGGATCGAAGAACCTGAAAAGACGACTCGAAGAGCAGAAGCATCATAAATTGTTTTGACATGGCTTGACCAATCGTCATATTTATGCACTTCGTCGATAAATAATATCTCTCCCCCATAGCTTTCAAATTCCATGGCAAAATCATATAGAGATACCGATTGGAAATAGGGGTTGTCGAGCGAAATGTACAGCGCTTTATCACTCCCTTCATAGTTTTCTTTGATGTACTGGAGCATCATTGTGGTTTTTCCAAGTCCTCTTTGCCCCAAGATACCGATCGATTTAGATGTCCAATTGATTTGATCATAAAGGTAACGCTTTTTATCCAGTGAAATTGTGCGGAGCCGTTTTGCTTGTTCTTGGAAAAGTGTTTGTAAACTCATATAGGCAACCTATCTGTAAATATGTAAAGTAAGATTAACATTATTGCGATTAATTGTCAAGCCCTTGTTCAAAATTACTCTTTATTCGATTCAATGTATTAATCAATGTCGAATTCTATACCGTAATATCCTTTATGGTGTATGAAAACGATAGCGATGGAATTTCTACCGAATTATCATTAAAATTATAAATTTCATACAATAGCAAACAAAAATAATAACGTTATATAACATATTAAACATCAGTATGTGTTACTTTTAGTAAAACATTAAAATAATTATTTACTGTTTATTTAAAATATCACTTTTCTAAGAAACACTTAGTTATTATAAATTTCTTAAATAATTTAGATAATGAAGTGCCTATGAAACTACCCGCTATTTTTCTCCTAACTGCCTTGAATCTTTTATCTGCCCGTGAAATCACGTTTTCCGAGTTAAAAGAGAGTGCATTGCACTCTTCCCACCGTCTTAATCTCCGCTCCATCGACACAAAAATCGAAGAAGCCCGTTTAGAGAGTATCTATTCGACCCTCTATCCTCAGCTCTCTTTGGGTTACAGCGGTGAATATAACCATAACCTCGATCCCAAATCCTCCGGGAGTATTTCGGTGGGTGATACGACGATTAACTCTACCATCCCCTATGAGCACTCGGTAGCACTTCGACTAAATTACGAACTCTATCATTTCGGCTCTACGCTCAAACAGATCGAAGTAGGAGAAAAAGAGATTGCGCTAAAAAAACTCGATCAGTGTAATGAAGAGATCAAACTCTACCGAGAACTTCTCGAACATTATGTTCGTGCCCAGAGGGCCCAAAGTGAAAAAGCTTTCAAATCACACTATGCTCACACTCACTCAAGAACTCTACAGTCTCAAACAGCGTCTCTACAGTGCCGGCAAAGAATCCCGCGTTTCGGTCGGGGATGAAGCAATCCGTATCATCGATCTTGAACGTGACATCGAGCGCTCCTCCATGGAGTTTGACGAAAACATCATAGCCCTCTCTCAAAAATCCCATATCGATCTCAGTACGACCGATACCAGATTACTCCCTTTGGAAGCAAATGGGGACAATAACACATTATCCTTTTTCCATACCCCGCAAGCACGCAGTTATGAAGAAAAAATCCTCCAGAAACAATCCGAAATCTCGATGTTGAATCGCTCGCAGTTCCCGGTCGTATCGCTTTACTCATCGTACTATCTCTACGGATCGGATCAGGATAACTTTTCACACGGATTTGATGATATCCGTCCCAATAGCTGGAATGCCGGGGTAAGTTTGCGATGGAGTCTGTTCGAGGGGTTTAAATATAACAGTGAATCCGAACGTCTCCGTCTGGAACTTTCTCGCATCCGTGAAGAAGCTGAACTCTCACAGAGGGAATTCGATCACGAAACCCGCACCAAACATGAGAAGCTCAATCGTCTCATACAGCTCACCAAAAATGAAACCGAAGCACTCAATGAAACCCGCTCCAAACTCACCATGATCCAAAGACTCAGAGCGCAGGGTGAAGCGGACGCCGTGAGTGAGGTGAGCGTGAAACTAGAGGGACTGGAGAGAGAATTGACACTGAAATCTGAGATGATACAACATGCTTATGAGAGTGAATCGTTGAAATTACAGCATAGCGGAATTGAATCATGCACAGTGCACTAACCGCCCTCGAAGTCGCGGGTAAACTCAACCGCATCGCCATCGATACCCGCGTCATTATCAAAGAGTATGCTCTAAGTGAAAGCGAACCCTCCATCGAAGAGCTCACCCGTATTGCATCCGCCCAAGGATTCCGCGCAAGCATCAAAAAACTCTCCATCGAAAAACTGATCGAGAGCTATCCGATGCCGATCATTGTTCAAAAGATCGATGGCTCTTACATGAGCATCATCCAAGCCAATAGTGAGAAACAAGAACTACTGGTCTTTGACATCACCCGTAAAGAGCCTTATATTATGAGCTATGAAGATTGTAACGCTCAAAGCTCCGGTAAAAGCATCGTCCTTAAGCACCGTATTCTCAGCGCCGATGCCCGTTTCGGATTCGGCTGGTTCTTTCGACAGATCATGAAGTACAAAAAGGTGATGGCAGAGGTATTGATCGCCTCCTTCGTTCTTCAGCTATTCGGTCTCGTCGCGCCGCTCTTTACGCAGGTGATCCTCGATAAGGTTCTCGTACACCGCTCGATGAGTACCCTTGATGTCCTTGCGGTTGCTTTTATCGCCGTGGCGGTGTTCGAACTGATCCTCAATCTGATCCGCAGTTACATCTTCGCCCATACTACTTCCAAGATCGATGCCAAACTGGGGGCGAAGCTCTTTCACCATCTCCTCGCATTGCCGTTCGTCTATTTCGAGAAGCGTAAAGTGGGGAACATCATCGCCCGTGTCCGTGAGCTTGACCAAATCCGTGAGTTCATCGCTAACAAATCGGTTACCCTCATCCTCGATGTCCTTTTTTCAGTGGTCTTTGTCGCGGTGATGCTCCTCTACAGTGTAAAACTCACCCTTGTTGTACTGGGATTCGTCACGGTCATCGCCATCCTCTATCTTATCATCACTCCTGAACTGCGCCGCAGACTCGAAGAGAAGTTTCAGATGGGGGCGCAAAGCAACGCTTACCTCGTCGAAGCGGTGACGGGGGTACAGACGGTCAAGTCCCTCGCATTAGAGGGTTCGATGCAGCGCAAATGGGAAGATTATCTCGCCCGTTACGTCAATGCAGGATTTCAGCTCAGCAACCTCTCGAACATCCTAGGCGGGGTGAGCGGAGCACTTCAAAAGCTCCTCACTATCTCGATGCTCTACATGGGGGTGACGTTGGTACTAGAGGGGAAACTGAGTGTCGGTCAGCTTATCGCCTTTCAGATGTTCGCAGGGCAGTTTACGGGACCGGTATTACGACTGGTGAATCTATGGAACGAGTTTCAACAAACACTCCTCTCGGTGGATCGTCTAGGCGATATCCTTAACACCCCGACAGAGCAAACCAATGACAAGGCAATCACCCTCCCTAAAATCGATGGAAGCGTGAACTTCGATAACATCGTCTTCTCCTACGCTCCCGATTCTCCCGCTGTACTAAACGGTATCAGTGCCGAAATACCTATCGGGAGCAGTGTAGGACTGGTAGGACGCAGCGGCAGCGGTAAGAGTACGATCACCAAACTGATCCAACGTCTCTATATTCCTAACAGCGGAACGATCTACATCGACGGAGTAGACGTCCGCCATATGAACCCCAAATGGCTCCGTAACAACATCGGAGTGGTACTCCAAGAGAACTACCTCTTTAGCGGTACGATCAAAGAGAACATCTCTCTGAGTCGTCCCGATGCCCCGATGGAGCATATTATCGCCGCATCTCGTATGGCGGGAGCCGATGAGTTTATCGCTGAACTCTCAGAGGGGTATGATACCCAGGTAGGGGAGAGAGGTGCCGCACTCTCAGGCGGTCAGCGTCAGCGTATCGCTATCGCCCGCGCCCTGATCACCAATCCTCGCATCCTCATATTTGACGAAGCAACTTCGGCACTCGATTATGAATCGGAGCGGATTATCCAAGACAATCTCCAAAGCATTAAAACAGGACGCACGATGTTCATCGTCGCCCATCGCCTCAGTACCGTCAAAGATTGTGACATCATCATCGTGATGGACAAAGGGCACATCGTCGAGCGCGGAAGCCACGAAGAGCTAATGCGATTGCAGGGTTATTACTACAAACTTACCACACAGCAAGGGTTATAACGATGGGCTTATTTCATACCAAAGACAAACACGAATTTACCCCGCTCCTCGTCGAGATCGAAGAGCGTCCCACGTCACCGCTCGGAAGAAGCCTGCTGTATGCCATCCTCGCCTTTATGGTGATAGGACTCCTTTGGCTCTTCCTCGCCAAAATCGACGTGGTAGTGAGCGCACGGGGCAAAGTCGTCCCTGATGGTGAGATAAAAACCCTTCAGCCTGTTGAGACGGGGGTAATCAGCGCTATTCATATCAAAGAGGGGCAAAGTGTTAAAAAGGGGGAGGTGCTGATGGAGATCGACCCCTCGCTCACCCAAAGCGATCTGGAGTCCAAACAAAAGAACCTAACACTCCTCGATTTAGAGATTGAACGCCTCGATGCCCAGATCAACGATAGAGCCTTTCATCCTAGCAGTAAATGTCAAGATACTGCCGCCATCGCCACCCAGCAGATGATGTATACTTCCGGTAAACTCGCTTACGATCAACAACGTCAAGTTCTCCAAGAACAGATTCGCCAAAACGATGAAGCGACCGAAGCGGCAAAAGCGGATAAAAGCAGACTCAAACAACTCTTAGCCTCCGCAAAAGATCACGAAGCCCGTCTCAAAGAAGTCCTCGACATCATCGCCAAACGTGACTACGTCGAAGCACAGAACCAACGGATAGAGTACCAAGAACAGCTCACCATGAAAGAGCATGTCATTGCCCAATCGCAGGGCAAACTAAACGAACTAAACCAACAGCTCCGCCTCATCACCCAAGAGTACCGCAACAAACTCTTAGCCGAACTCACCCAAAAGTCCAAAGAGGCAACATCCCTGCGCACCGAAGTCGAAACAACCCAGTTTCGTAACGCCAAACAGCAGATCATCGCTCCTGTGGATGGTTATATCGGAAAACTCTTAGTCCACACCGTAGGAGGAGTCGTCACCCCTGCAGAGAAACTTCTCACCCTAATCCCCAAAGGTGTCCCCCTCATCATAAAAGCGACTGTACAAAACCAAGACATCGGATTCGTGACCAAGAAGATGGAAGCAGCAGTGAAGATCGATACGTTCGATTTCCAAAAATACGGACTCATCCACGGAGAGGTCAAACACATCGCCGATGACGCTATCGAAGATGAGAAACTCGGACCCGTCTATGAGATCGCCATAGCACCATCAAATCTGACCCTCAAAGGGGAGGGGAAAACCCTCTCCATCCATCCGGGGATGAGTGTCACCGCAGAGCTCAAAGTCGGTAAACGCCGAGTGATCGAGTTCTTTATCTATCCGATGATCAAATATTTGGATGAAGGGTTGAGTGTAAGGTAATACCATGCAAAACTATATCAGTATGTACGACGACGTTTTAAGTAAAAGCTACTGCCAAGATTTGATCGAGCGATTCGAAGCCAATCCACAGTGTCACCATAATGTGCGTAATACGCATGATGAGTGGCAGATGCGTTTCACTCAGATCAACCTCTATCAACACGAAATCTTTGGTGATGACGTCACATTCCTCAGCCATCTATTTCGTGAAGCGATCGAACGTTACAAAGAAGACAATGAAATCGTATCACACCAATGGCCGAGGGAGTACACGTTCGAGCAGATACGGATGAAACGTTATCAGCCCGGAGGGGATGATCGCTTCGATACCCACGTGGACGTCACCGATCATGATTCGGCGAGACGGTTTCTAGTTGTGTTTTTCTATCTGAATGATGATTTTATAGGCGGTGAGACCGACTTTCCGCAGATGGGAATTATGGCGAAACCCAAACCGGGGAGGCTGATCATGTTTCCGCCGATGTGGGGATGGCTGCATCAAGCTAAACCTATAGTGAGGGGGAGTCCGAAATACATTGTCGGAACGTTATTGCATTACAAATAAAAATCAAAAAGGGGGAAGAAAAATGAAAATGGAAGAGTCGAACTTTAGAGAGGTAAGGAGTAAAACATGAGGAATATGGATTTCTTTTTTGAACTAAGACACGATGAAAAATCAAACTCAACACAAAGGAAAGTAGCATGAAAAAGATTTTTCTATTATCCATCCTCACCATTACAACTCTTATCGCCCAAAACGAAGCCGCCTATACGATCACGGGTACAAAAGACCCCCGCTTGGACGCTACCTACGCCGCTACCTACGTGAGTCAAAACCTCACCGATGATGCCTGTTCCTATTACGAAGGGGATAAAGGGTTTCGACGTCCCAAAATCGCGAGTCGCAGGATGTCGGTTCCCGATGGGAATTACACACTTACACTTCCCATTACACTGACCGAAGAGGAGAATAAATGCAGCTATCGATTTACAGGATTAGAACTCTACATGCGACGCCAATACGACAATGAGCTTTCCTCCATTCACACTATCCTCAGTGATAAAAAGAAAGTCAGTCCTATTTACTGGAAAACAAAAGGTGGTGAAATGTGGAATAAATACCCTGACACCCCACCCAATTTAGAAACCGATAAAAAATACTTCCGTATCGCCAAAGAGAGTACGTTTTTGTGTAAGACATTTTGGTTTGATAAAGGACGATATGCTGAGGCACATAGTCAGTTCCACTGCACCATGCAAATCGATAATGACGTCAACCGAACGCTTTATCAAAAAGATCCGGTTATCTACTCGTTTAGCCATCCCGAATTCGGTGTGGATGTAATCGAGAACGAGACGATGCACATCGATATCTTGGTCGATGAAAAGAATTGCAAAATGATGGAAAATAGACGCATAGTTCCTGACAACTTCAGGGAACTCGAAAAACCAAATCTTTTACAAAAACTCTTCTAAAAGGAAAAACCAATGGCAACACGAATCGGAGTCTTTTTTGACGGAACGGGCAATAACATGTGGAACGATGTAAAAATCGGAGACGGATCACAAAGCAATGTGGCAAAGCTCTATCAGCTGTACAAAGATAGTGGATATGAAGTTCGCTATGCCGAAGGGGTCGGAACCGAAGCGTATACCCAAGGTCATACGTTTACCGATGCTCAAATCAAGGATATCAGGGATAATAATGTCGATCGAAACAGTTTTTACCGCACGTTAGGATTGGCGGTAGGAGAAGGTGCCAAAGCGATCGTAGATAAAAAAATGGCTGAGATTGAAGCATATATTTTGCAACATCCCGGCGAAGAGATTATCGTAGATGTCTACGGTTTTAGCCGTGGTGCTACCGAAGCACGGGATTTTATTAATGAGTTCAATGCCAAATATGCCGATTTAAACGGCAGTGCGATAGGATTTGTAGGACTGTTTGATACCGTCGCTTCAATCGGAATGGCGAACAGTATCAACATCGGATACAACTTGGATTTGAATGAAAACTCCGCAGATCGAATCGTCCATATCATCGCTGATGATGAGACGCGGGGAAACTTTCCGCTCGAATCGTTGTATAACGGTGGATGGGGCTTGCAATCGAATATGAATGAGATTTCCAATATGGGTGTCCATTCCGACATCGGTGGCGGATACGGCGTACTGGATATGAACAAAAAAATCGTCATCGATTCGTATTATCATGTCTATACCAACGGCAGAGAAGAGGGCGATGCAAAACTTGCCAGTCTGAATGATTATGTAAACAGTTTGAATGCGAGTGCAGGGAAAATAAAGTATAGATTGGAATCTGATTATGATTCGCTACCTGCAACCGGAGATTGGACTTTATCGGCGATTATCATTGAAGAAAAAGAGTTCGGATTTGGGCTAAGCAATGTCTCACTGAACGATATGTACAACAGCATCAGACAAGCCGGAATTGCTCTCGCTCCGGTTAGTACTTTGGGTGCAACTATGTATAAAAATCAAAGCTACAGTAATTATGCCATACCGCAAAATATTGACCAAAGTTATGTGCATATTTCATCATCAAATACATGGTATGGACAGTCGGCATCGGACTGGATAGCCAATCATCAGACTTCTTCAGGAATTCGTGTCGTTTACCCGAATGATCCTGCCAATTCCGAAGACAAACTTCTCCTACTCTCCGCCGAAGATAAAACCATCCTCCATTATCTAAGCAGTGATTACACCATCATCGGCACCGAAAAACAGTTTGACGATATCACCGAAAATATTGTTCAAAACGCCCCTGAATTTATGACCCATCGCCTAGAGTATATCACTCAGCTGTTAAGTGACAACCCTGACCAAAGCGGAACACTCTATCAAGACCATTATTTGGGGAAATCATTTTACGGTCAAAAGATTAATGGAATAGCTTTGGTCGATTTTGCGGCAAGCGGGGATAATATCCTCGTATACGATGACAATAATGAAGGTCAGATTGTTTACGCCAAAGAGGGAGAAGACCTTGTTTATACGGGAGGTGGTAATGATGTACTTGATGGTGGGGCAGGCAATGACATCCTTTTAGGCGGAGAGGGCTTCGACACATACTACTCTAGTGATGGCGATACTATCGATGACAGTGACGGAAAAGGGGAAGTCTATTTCGAAGGGTTTCAACTCACCGGAGGAACCCTCACCGGAATCTACGGCAACACAAAGACCTATGAAGGAGATGGAGGAATCTATGTCCTGCGTTCGGACAATACTCTCATTTTTTCTAAAGAGGGTAATTTTGTCACGATCAATAATTTTGATAAAAAAGCAAACGATTTAGGAATAGAGCTCACAGGCGATGACCTCGAACTATCGATTTTCGCCCCTATTGTCAGTGAAAACATCGAGAACGGGGTTGCTACTGGTGCCATCACTCTCTCACACGCTTACGGCGAAGATGTCATCGTCACGATGTATACCCAAGATGATAGTGCGATTGCCGGAGAGGACTATGTTGCCCGCCCGACATTTGATGTTCGGATTCCGGCTGGAGTGACGTATGCAGAATTTGATATATCGATCCTCGATGACAAAAAGCCTGAATCGACTGAAACCTTTTATGCTCTAGTAGAGAGTGTTCGAACCACCAGTGGGGAGAGTGTTGACTTCATCCTCGTAGACGTTCAGCCGTTTGTTATCGAAGATGATGATAGTGATGAAGAAAACAATAATAATGACGACGGGTACGTTCATGTAAAAGTTTCCGACGGATCACGCATCGAAGACAACACAGTGATGCGATTTGACATTACACTCTCTAAAGCACTTGAACAAGACATCACCATAGATCTCGCAACAATGGATGGAAGTGCGACAAGCGGATCGGACTATATGGGATCACAAGGTTCCGTTACGATCCGTGCAGGATCGACATCCGCCTATTACACCGCGATGATTTTCGAGGACAGTGAGATCGAAGGTAACGAAACCTTTACCCTCACCCCGACAGGGCATAACTACAGCGGAAGTGAGAAGGTATTGCTCGACAATAACGCGACAGGAACCATTATCGACGATGATATTCCCGTAGAAGTAACCTTCTCCTCCGCTCAAGCTTCCGAACTCAGCGGAGCGATCCACTTTACTGTGAGTATCTCTAAAGTGCTTGAGTCCGATTTGGATATCGACTTTGATACCTTTGACGGTACAGCGATCGGAGGAAGCGACTATGCAGGGCTTAGCGGAACTGTAACCATTGCGGCAGGGAGCCGAACAGCAGAGATTACGATACCGTTGATCAATGATAAAATCCCCGAAGATTTGGAGTATTTTATGATAGCGCCGACCGGATCTTTGTATCATGGTCAAGATAGTATCAACGTGTTTTTCAACAATGCCGGAACAGGTACCATCATCGACGATGACGATCCCGAATACATCCTCATCCATATCTCCGATGCGGCGGCAGGGGAGAATGCGGAGAGTATGACGTTTAATGTCACCCTCACCAAACCTCTGGATAAAGATATCACGATCCATACCAGCCAAGGCTCCACTACGATAACAGCAGGGGGCACATCGGGAAGCGTAAGTATGACATGGAGTGATGATTGTGTCATCGAACCCGATTCGACCTTTAGTGTCTATCCAACAGGGTATGACTATAACGGCACTCTCAAAGTCCTATTTGCCAATGACGCGACAGGAACTATCTATGATGATGACCATAGCGGTCCGTGTGGAGATAGTTGTAATAACGGACACGCCCCGTGCGATCCCCCACCACCGCCACGTCGTGACCCACTAGTGCTCGATCTGAACCAAGACGGAGAGATCTCTACGGTATCGCTTGCTGATTCTAGTGCCTATTTTGATATAACGGGAGATGGGATCAAAGAGAGAGTAGGGTGGGTGCAAGCCTCTGAGGGAATCGTCGTAATGGATAAAAACGGTAACGGTAAGATCGACTGTATCAGCGAAGTATTCGGTACCGCAACGACGAGCGGATTTTATGAACTCCGACAACTCGCCGATAGCAACTATGACGGAGTTATCGACCGACGTGATGAACTCTACAACCAGCTCAAAGTGTGGCAAGACACTAACCAAGATGGTATCAGCCAAGCAAGCGAACTAAAAACCCTAGCCGAGGCAGGAGTCAAAAACATCCAACTCGATGTCATCGGTACCAACATCAACCTAAATGGGAACCTCCTCTCCGAAGCGGGACGCTATTTCAAATCAAACTCAACACAAAGGAAAGCAGCATGAAAAAGTGGTTAATAACCTTACTGTTTATATTAGGTGGAATGATATTTCCTACACAAGTATTGAGTAATACTCAAATAGAGTCTCAAGTTACACAGATATATCATGATTACGGGGTTCGTGTTCTTTATCAATATGATCGTGATCAGTATTTTGGAATGAAATCCAAAGCACCTCCTATTAATGCACAAGGAGAACAAATGTCTGATGCTGAGATTCTTAGACTTCTTCCAATTATCAAAGAATTTTTAGGATTCTATCCTAAAGAGGTAATAGTAAAGAATTTGAAAGTGCTCTATTTGACAAAAGAACTAATTTTATATGGAAAGAGCTTTGGTGCCAGTTATGGTAAGACAGGGCTGTATATAAAAAATGAACATAAGAGCAAAAAATATGATAAATCTTTTTTACTAGGAACTATGCATTCAGAATTTTCAAGTATTTTAATGAAAAATTATTTCTTTTCTGAAGATGTTTGGAAAGGTGCAAATCGCGGTGATTTTGAATACATAGGAAATGGTAAGGATATGCTAGGCGGAGGTGACTCGTATACTCAAACATCTGAATTACTATCAAAAGGGCTTATTTGTAAATATGCCCAGGCAAGCGTCGAAGAAGATTTTAATATGATAGTTTTTTGGTTATTTACAAAACCGAATGAACTTAAAGTGTTAGCAAAAAAATACCCGATTATCAATTCAAAAATGTGGATGGTTATCGATTTTTATCAACTCTCGGTAGATAGCCGAATAAAATTTTAAGGAGTCAAAAATGTTTTTATTTCCAATGGTATGGTCAAATGTAGTATGGTGGACAAAAGAGGCGTTAACAAACTATTTGATAGATAGACGTAATACTTTAAGAGCAAATTTAATGATAGATCAACAACGGCTCCGTGAGCTAAGGGAATTGAATAGCGGAGCTAATGGTACATTAACACGGTTGAGAGCAATTAATAAACAAGGTCTAACTGATGGTATCAAAAGTTTAATCGATGATTATCGTAGAAATAATGGAGAAATCACCAATAATACAATTATAGGAATTATTGACACGTTTAGTGCGATGAATCCGATAATAAAAATATTTGCAAATCCGCTTAAAGTATCGTTAATTAACCTTAAAGGGCGTATAGATGATCGGAATGCTATTTTAAATGCGTTACTGCAATCAATGAATCCTGCTATTGATAAATATCAAAAAGATGTAGAATATTATGAGAAAAAAATTGAAGAGCAACGTCAAAAAGTTATTGAAGCAAGTAATGAACTAGCACAAACAGAAAGTTTATTGCGAGAATTAGGTAGCGAAGCTGACAACCCGAATGACCCTGACAACCCGAATGACCCTGACAACCCGAATGACCCTGACAACCCGAATGACCCTGACAACCCGAATGACCCTGACAACCCGAACGACCCTGACAACCCGAACGACCCTGACAACCCGAATGATCCAGATAACCCGAATGATCCAGATAACCCGAATGATCCAGATAACCCGAATGATCCAGATAACCCGAATGATCCAGATAACCCGAATGATCCAGATAACCCGAATGATCCAGATAACCCGAATGATCCTGACAACCCGAATGATCCAGATAACCCGCCTCCACATGCTCCACCACTTCCCCCACCACCGCCGCGCCATGACCCGCTGGCACTGGATATGAACCAAGACGGTGAAATCTCTACCGTATCGCTTGCCGATTCGACCGCCTATTTCGATCTCACTGGGGATGGTATCAAAGAAAAAGTAGGCTGGATACAATCATCGGACGGACTGGTAGCCTATGATAAAAACGGTAACGGCAAAATCGACGGTATCAGCGAAGTATTCGGTACTCCGACCGTCAACGGATTCGAGGAGTTGCGCCGTATCGCCGATAGCAATTATGACGGAGTGATCGACCGACGTGACGAACTCTACAACCAGCTCAAAGTGTGGCAAGATACCAACCAAGACGGTATCAGCCAAGCAGGTGAGTTAAAAACCCTAGCCGAAGCGGGTGTCGCCAAGATCGAGCTGGATGTATTCGCCACCAACATCAATCTCAACGGAAACTTCCTCACCGAAGCAGGACGTTATAGTGACAGTACAGGGACACGTTCACTTGCTGCGGATGTCGAACTCATTTTCGACGCACGAATCACCACCGTGGATATCTCTCTCATCCCTGATTATACGATCCATCCCGAATCATTGACTCTTCCTCAGCTCAGAGGTTACGGTGCAGTCTATAATAGTTCTATTGCCTACAATGTTAACCCAAACCTTCTCAGCCTCGCACAATCTCTGACATCAAATCCTTCAACCGTCGCCAACCGTTTCGACGAGTTTATCGCCGAATGGTCGGGGCTGAATACCCTTCTTCGAAATGCTCAGGAGAAATACGCTCTTACCTCTGTTCCGGTTCTCTCGGAAATGGATAAAAAGGTATGGATATACGAACACTTCATGGGAGATGCCAGATTTAGCAGTGGGATCGAATCACGGATTAATCCGACTATATTGGTAATAGCTAATAATCAAAACTTCAAAAATGCAAGGAGAATAGCATGAATCAAGATGAATGGGACAAAATAAAAGAGCAAATCAAATACCAACAAAATATCGGTGACAAACATCCTGTATTACGCAAAATTCGAAAGTTAATTTTATGGTTTTCACTTGTGATCGTTCCATTGATGCCGTTAGTGTTGACTGAAAACTTTGTAGCTACATCCACATTATGTCAATGGTTTATAGGTGTGATGTCCTCATGGATACCGGGAATAGATGTAATATCGCATGCAAGTGTAATTCCAAATATTTCGGCTTTAGTAGTTTCTCTTGCATGGATAGCAATATGCTTGTTGTTTATTGTATTGCTTCAATTTTTGTTGGAATTAGGATCTGAAAACTATTTCATTTTTTTCTCAAAATCAACCAAACTAATGATTGTATTTTTGATCTTTGCAACATTGGTTTTGATGGATGAATTTGATCCGTCGAGTCATAGGAGTTTTTTTTATGGTACGACAGCGTTGTTTGATCCAAGTACACGGCACAATTTCTCACATACGATGATACAGTCAAGGATGGGTTTAGGATTATTTGCATTTTTTGAAATATTTTGGCTTATGGCTATGTCTTTAGGCTGGGTTATGGCGAGTTTGCAAATTTTTGGAAAGTTAATTAAAAGGAGTTAAATATGAATGATACAAATACAACAGTACAATTGGAATTGTTTCTAAACACTGAGGACACAATATCTAAATTTTTGAAAGCAATTGGTGATATTGGTGTGCCCTTGAAGGACTTACCAGGTGAAGTTACAGATGCTTTTGGTAAGATCGGAGAAAGGTTAGGAGATGCAGTTACTCTTGCAAATCTTTTGAATTCTAATGACCCTTGGAGAGAATTTTTTGGGATCGTTGGTGAAGCTTCAGGTGGCATAGTAGGTGGAGGGTTGGGTGGTCTTGGTGGAAGCACATTAGGTGCTGCTGTAGGATTGCTCAGTGAAGGAGATGTGTATGCATCTGTCTTGGGTTTTCTTGTTGGAGGTGGAATAGGAACGGCTGGAGGCGCAGTTTGGGGTGGTGATAAAGGCAAAGAACTTATGCAAGAACTTTATGATTACATAAATTCTTTGCCACATTATCAAGAGCTAACCGATGCACAAAGAGCTGAACTAGCGCAAATGATAAAAGCGGGTATTCAACCATGGGAATATCAACCAAACGACGATCCCGACCTCACCTACGATCCAAAGAATTTTAATCCGAACACACCTGAGCCGGATACAGACCGTGATGGAATACCTGACTTGATCGATCCCGATATGGATAATGATGGAATACCAAATAATCAAGATACAGATAGAGACGGTGACGGAATTCCTGATGATATCGATCCCGATCCATTTGCACCTGAACCCAGTCCCGACGATGGTCACCCATTCGATCCCGAAACATTCGATCCACCGCGCCGCAGTGACCCATTAGTCCTCGATTTGAACAAAGACGGTCTAATCTCCACTGTCTCACTGACTGAATCGACTGCATTCTTTGACCTTACGGGTGACGGTATCAAAGAAAAAGTAGGCTGGGTAAGTGCCTCTGAGGGGATCGTAGCATTCGATAAAAACGGTAACGGTAAGATCGACGGTATCGGCGAAGTGTTCGGTACGGCTACCACCAGCGGATTTGCGGAACTGCGACAACTTGCCGACAGCAACTATGACGGAGTGATCGACCGACGTGATGAACTTTACAATCAGCTCAAAGTATGGCAGGATAGCAACCAAGACGGTATTTCACAAGCCAATGAACTAAAAACCCTATCCGAGGCAGGGGTCACTAAAATAGAGCTGGACGTATTCGCCACCAACATCAACCTAAACGGAAACCTCCTCACCGAAGCGGGACGCTACAGTGATGCTACAGGGACACGTTCACTCGCTGCGGATGTCGAACTCACCTTTGATGCACGGATCACGACGGTGGATACTTCTCTCATCCCTGATTATACGATCCATCCCGAATCGTTGAGTCTTCCAAGCTTGCGAGGTTACGGTGCAGTCTATAATAGCTCTATTGCCTACAATGTTAATCCAAACCTTCTCAGCCTCGCACAATCTCTGACATCAAATCCTTCCACCGTTACCAACCGTTTCGACGAGTTTATCGCCGAATGGTCGGGGCTGAATACCCTATTGCGAAACGCTCAGGAGAAATACGGTCTCTCAACCGCTCCGATCCTCTCCGAGATGGATAAAAAAGTATGGATATACGAACACTTCATGGGAGATGCACGGTTCAGCAGTGGAATCGAACAGCGAATCAATGCAACGGCATCGGCGATGAAAACGGGAGGCTCTGCGAATGTAGCCGCAGGTAGTTATACCAATGCTAACGTCAACACTGCCTATGGTAGACTCCATGATCGTTATGAAGCGATATTCGCTCTTCAGGCACTTTATCCCCCGATTATGGATACCATGACGTTTGACATGAGTATCGATGAGTTTGTGATCTCCGATCCGAGTGTATTTACCCAAAGCGTAACTGATTATCTCAACAATTCGGATAACGCTATCGAAGCCAAACTCTATCTCGCCGATGCGATGAATACATTGGAAACGACTTTCCTCGATTTTGGTGCCGCAACTATCACCGCAAGTATCACCGACCCACTCATGAAAGAGCTCATCAGCGGAGTCTATGCCGGAACGTATAAAGCACACGTTTATGAGAACGGCATTTATACATCGGGCAATATCCTCGCCGTCGGTAGCGAAAACGGCGAGTCGATCACCATCAGTGGTTCGGCAGGCTCAACCGTATTGGCAGGTGAGGGAGATGACGTCATCCACGGCTCAAGCGGAAATGATGTCTATCTCTACCGCAGAGGTGACGGAGCGGATACAATCATCGACGGAGGCGGTAGCGATACTCTCCGCCTCACCGATATGCTTCAAAGTGATATCGTTCTGAGAAGTGAGGGTAAAAACCTGATCCTCGCACGCGCCGAAGATGGCAAAGCGTTTGAAGAGTTGAGCGATAAAGTGACACTCGTCAATTGGTCGGATAGTGTCAACCGTATCGACACTGTCCGATTTAGTGACGGCAGCAGTCTCGATTTCGCTCAGGTTATCCGTGATTATTTTATCAGTAGCAACGATGATCGTATCGATCTGACAGGTAATGCCGATGTCATCAATGCCCTAGCGGGTAACGATGTAATACATGGTCTGGGTGGAAATGACACGATTAACGGTGGTGAGGGTGAAGATACTCTCTACGGTGATGCGGGAGATGATACCCTCAGAGGTGATGAGGGGAATGACAAACTCTACGGCGGAGACGGAAACGATAGCTTAATCGGTGGTTCGGGTGACGATACCCTAGATGGCGGAAGAGGTAACGACACCTATCTCTATAATTTCGGAGACGGTAAAGATGTTATCACCGATAGTGCAGGAGTGGACACATTAAAATTTGGCGCAGGGATCGATGATTCTATGCTCACCGTTCAGTATCTAAGCCATGGTGACATGGTGATTGCACTCAAAGAAGAGGGTAAAACATTCGAAGAGCTAAAAGACACGATTATAATCCGTGGATGGAGTAATGTTTCCAACCGTTTGGAAAACATCCTCCTCATCGACGGTACGGCGATCAACCTCGATTCATTACAAACAGGAACTGAAGGCGATGATATTCTCACCTTTGGTGATAGCGGGATAAGTATCGATCTGCTCGGCGGTAATGATACCGTTACGTCGGGTAATGGAAACGATGTGATTGCAGGCGGAGCGGGCAATGATACCATCAATGCAGGGAATGGTAACAACAGCATCGACGGTGGTGAAGGTAACGATACCATCACTACAGGAAGCGGTGCCGATACGATTAGCGGCAGTAGTGGAAATGACACCATCAACTCCGGTGCAGGCAATGATACCCTAGAAGGCAATGAAGGGGATGATATCCTGATTGCCGGAGATGGCAAGGATACCCTCAGCGGAGGAGTCGGAACTGACACCCTTCATGGCGGAGCAGGAGATGATCTTTATCTCTATTCGCGCGGAGACGGCAAAGACACCATCATCGACGAATACCGATACGGCTATAACGGTTCCAACCAGTCCAACGCCGGAAACGATACTCTCCGTTTCGGTGAGGGGATTAGTCAGGATGATCTAATCGCACACGTCAGCGGGGACGATCTGATTATCGCTCTAAAAGAAGATGGCAAAACATTCGAAGAACTCGGCGACGTCATCACGATTAAAAACTGGGTCAACACGGCCAGCCGTGTTGAGACGATTGCGCTGAATGATGGGACTATTGTCGATCTCGCATCTATCCAAAGCGCAACCGAAGGGGATGATAATCTCATCTACAGCGACAGTATGACGACAATGGATGCACTGGGCGGGGATGACACACTCGTAAGCGGTGCGGGTGCGGATACGCTCAGAGGCGGGGATGGTAACGATACTCTTCGTAGTGGGGCGGGAGATGATGCCCTTTATGGCGATGGCGGTAATGATACACTTATCGGCGGAAGCGGAAACGACACTCTAATCGGCGGTGTAGGTAACGATACCCTCTACGGTGAGAACGGCAACGATACACTCAGCAGTAATGCAGGAGACGATACGCTAATCGGTGGATTAGGTGATGATACGTACCTCTTTAACCTCGGTGACGGTCGAGATACCATCATCGACGAGTACACCTACGGCTCAGGAGGGAACGACACTCTCCGTTTCGGTGAGGGGATTACCAAAGCTGATCTCGTCGCCCGTTCCATACCCGGCAGCAACGATCTGCAAATCGCCATTCGTGAAAGCGGTAAAGGGTTCGATGCACTCAACGATATCGTAACACTGAAAAACTGGTTTGACGCCAACAAACGGATCGAGAACATTACCCTCTTTGACGGAACGATTGTCAGTCTCTCTGAAATGCAGGGGGGGACGGACGGAGACGATTACCTCGTCTTCGGTGATAGCGACACGGTAATCGATGCGATGGGCGGTAATGATACCGTGATCAGTGCTAACGGCAACGACACTCTCAGCGGTGGAGCGGGTAATGATATCTTGATCTCCAATAACGGTAATGACACTTTAGAGGGAGGCGAGGGGAATGATACCCTCAAAGCGGGAGCAGGAGACGACATCCTAGAGGGCGGAGCAGGAACGGATGTTCTTGAGGGCGGAATCGGTAATGATACGTATCGCTTCGGTCGCGGAAATGGAAAAGATCGTATCAGCGACACGGCGGGAACCGATACCCTCCTCTTCGGAGACGGTATCACTGCGGATAATCTGATCGCCCGTGTGGTGAGCGGCAGCGACGATCTGCAAATCGCAATCCGAGAAGACGGCAAGACCTTCGATCAGCTCAGCGACGTCATCACTATCAGCGGCTGGCGCAACGCGGCGTACAGAGTCGAAAACCTCCGCCTCAGTGACGGTAGCGCAATCACACTCACACAGATCGAACGCTCCAGCGATGGGGATGATTATCTCGTATTCGGCGATGAGGGAGTCATCGTTGAGGCACTCGGAGGTAACGACACACTCATCACAGGAGATGGAGCGGACACCCAAAGCGGCGGTGATGGAAATGATACCTTACTCAGCGGTAAGGGTAATGACACACTGCATGGGGACAAAGGAACCGACACTCTCAAAGGGGGAACAGGTAACGATATCTATCTCTTTAACCGGGGAGATGGAGCCGACAATGTATTTGACGAGTTGGGTAATGACACTCTAAAATTCGGCGATGGGATCACCAAAGACGATCTGATCTTTAAACAAAAAGGGTACGATCTGATCGTGATGCTCAAAGAGACAGGTAAAACGACGGGACAGCTCACCGATATCATTACCCTTACCAACTGGTTCTCCGATAATCCTGTCGAGACATTTAGCTTTGCAGACGGCAGTACATGGAGCAGTACGGAGATTGCGGCCAAACTAGTGAACATCAATATCCAAGATACCCTCTTTAGTAAAATCGGCTCAGTCATGCGCGGTGGTGCCAGTGATGATACCTACGTCTACAATCAGGGTGATTTTACCGTCGTCGTAGATGATCAATATTTTAAAGATAACATCGAAATCGATGCAGGGCACGACAAACTCGTGTTTGCATCCGGTGTCATCAAAAACGATGTCACAATCGGGGTCAACGGCAACAACCTTGTCATCAAAATCAACAGCAGCACAACCTATGAATCTCTTCAGGATATCGTCGTTATCAAAGATTGGAAAAACCCGCTTCGTGGAATTGAGGAGATCATCTTTAGTGATGGAGAAATTCTTACAATCGATAAAGCAGCCACCTATCCGGCTATTACTCTAAGCAGTGCGTGGGCGAACAACCGGTATTACATTTATGGTAACGACAACGATACGGTTACCGGAACCAACTACGACGAAGTATTCGAGACCAATGCAGGTGATGATACGATCAATGCCGGAAGCGGCAATGACCGAATCTATGCGGGTGAGGGTAACGACACGATTGAAGGCAATGCAGGAAACGATACGATCGTGATGGGAAGCGGAGATGATTACGTCACTGACGCATCGGGGGACGATGTTTATCTCTTTAGCCGTGGTGATGGTAAAGATATCGTATACGACTATGCCGGAAATGATCTCATTTATTTCGGCGAGGGGATTAAAGCTGAGGATCTAATGCTCCGCCAATACGGTAACGACCTCGTCGTCGGGCTCAAAGACGGTCTGAAAAGCTTTTATAACCTCTCGGACAAATTGACCCTCAAAAACTGGTTCATAGCCGGCAACCGGATCGAGACGTTCAAATTTACCGACAACTCCACGATCGATATGGACAGCATCGTCAGCCGCATCGGTACCGATAACAACGATACGATCAGCGGAATCGACAGTCGTAACGATACGCTTAACGGTGGAAAAGGGAATGACACTCTAAACGGAGGGGAAGGGAATGACACTCTAAACGGCGGCACGGGCAACGATGCTCTCAACGGCGGAAACGGAAATGAAGTATATCTATTCGGTAGAGGTGATGGCAATGATGTCGTTACCGATATCGCTGGGCTTGACCGCGTCCGATTAGGCGAAGGGATTGGGAAAAACGATGTCCGAATCGAGAGAATCGCGAACGATCTAGTGATTTCGATCCTCGAATCAGGCGGAACAGGTATTGTTACCGACAGTATGACGCTCAAAGATTGGAGTGATGTCAATAAACGAGTAGAAATCATCGAACTCTATGATGGTACGACAATACAAACAGAAGATATATTAGCGTTTACTGATGGAGTTGAAAATTACTCATTTGGCGCGGAGGACAACGTTATCCACGCGTTGGCGGGTAATGACGTGATTGTTGCCGGAGCGGGTAACGACACTGTTTATGGTGAAGCGGGTAATGACAATCTGCAAGGACAGGACGGTAATGATACGCTCGATGGAGGTGTAGGTAATGATACTCTCTACGGTCAAGCGGGCGATGACGTGATTGACGGCGGAGCGGGAGCAGATACCCTATATGGAGATGTGGGCAATGAGACTTATCTCTTCGGACGTGGAGACGGAATCGATATGATTGCGGAAAGTGCTAATCAAGGTAACGATACACTCCGGTTCAAAGAGGGGATTACTGTTGATGATTTGATCATCAAGCAACTCAGAAATGATAGTTACGTATTAGGTGCAGATTTCGTAATCGGTCTCAAAGAGGATGGTAAGGCATTTGATCAACTCAGCGACAAGATTACGATTCAGAACGGGGCATATTATCATGACTATTATTCACTGGATTTTACTTCCAATAGCGGTTACGATTACCGTATTGAGAACTTCGAGTTTGCAGATGGGACGAAGTGGACTATGGCGGATTTGGTAGCCCATACGAATAGTGACGACAACGATGCAATTCACGGGTTTAGAACGGCCGATACCCTTACCGGAGGAAAAGGAAATGATATTCTCAAAGGGTATTCGGGAGATGACACCTATCTCTTCAATCGTGGAGACGGACAAGATGTAATTTATGATTACGGTCGATATCAATCGAACTACAGCTATTACAATGCCGGTAACGATACTCTCAAACTAGGTGAAGGGATTACGGCAAATGATTTGATCATCCAGAAATCGGGGAACAATGTCATCGTGGCACTCAAAGAAGAGGGTATTGAGTTTGCGGCGCTTAAAGATAAAGTAACATTGCAAGACTGGTACAACATTAATAACCGTATTGAGAAGTTTGTCCTTAATGATGGCACCCAGATCGATACGGCCTTTCTGTTTGATCCGACCGAGAACGATGACAATCTCACCTTCGGGGCGGAGGACAACGTTATCCACGCGTTGGCGGGTAATGACGTGATTGTTGCCGGAGCGGGTAACGACACTGTTTATGGTGAAGCGGGTAATGACAAT
>Ga0156221_1103_pt1 | contig 48121 bp, 54 predicted proteins | sample RifCSPlowO2_12_FD_107869 | JGI IMG/M metagenome (GOLD analysis project Ga0156221, IMG submission 107869) | Sulfuricurvum sp. RIFCSPLOWO2_12_FULL_43_24
TATCTCGAACGGTTTCTTGAAGGAGAATGAATGAAATTAGGAAAACTTAGTCTAGTCGCTGTAATGGCATTAGGAACAAGCGCATATGCTCTTGATAATATTAAAGTTGATGGTGAAGCAAAACTTTGGTACCAAACATCAGAGTACAGTGGAGCGGGTGCAACTGCAGCACAGTTGACACAAGATTTTTTTGATAAAACGGCTAACTCTATGGCATTGGGTGCATTGAAATTCGGTGCATCAGCAGGTTTGGCTGATAACTTGAGCGGTGCGGTTAAAGTAACGGCTATCTCTACTCTTGGTCTTGAAAATAACATGGTAGGTGCTATTCCAGCTGCAAAAATTGATATTGATACAGGTGCTGCGGCAACTGGCGCATTGAATGATCAAGCATGGGTTGAAGTATTAAATCTTAAATATGCAACAAAAGATTTCGATGTTGCAATGGGTCGTATGGCGTTGCAAACACCTCTTTGTTTTACCGAATCATGGAACGTTGTTGACAACACTTTCGAAGCGGTTGTAGCACATGGTTATTTCTTGCCGGATACTATCCTTGCAGCAGCATGGGTTGGAAAACATAACGGTGCTGGTCTCTTGAGCACAACATCACGCGGAAGTACTGTAAACTACAACGGTGAATTCCGTGATTTCGCTGTAAACGGTGCGTATGCGGCGGCTGTAATCAACAAATCATTGCCGGGTACTACATTACAAGCATGGTACTATAATGTGCCGGATGTTGCAGATGCTTACTGGTTGCAAGCGGATGCTAAAGTCATGGGTATGGTTGATTTTGGTGTACAAGTTGCTGGTATGAATCCTGACAACTCTTCAGCAACTATTGGTACACCGGCTTCTACTACTACTAACCGTACCACAGATGCATTTTCGGTTAAAGCAGCGGCGGATGTAGGACCGGTAAACGTGTATGCAGCGTATTCAACTGTCAGTGATGGTTCAATCGGTTTTGCCAACGTTGCAACGGGTGATAAATCAATGTTGTACACAACTCTTGGCAGTATCTACATGGATGGTGAGATCGTAGCGGCTCCGGACACTGATGCATGGAAAATCGGTGCTTCAACCAAAGCTGTTCCGGGTGTAACTCTTGCGGCTAGCTATTGTTCAGCTGAAACTGGAGATAACGGTGGAACTGCAACGGCTGTAGGTGGAGCAAGTACACGTAATACTGATTTCTCTGCATGGGATGTATCGGCGAACACTAAAGTTGGACCAGTTGGCTTGACTGCAATTTATACTCAGTATGAAATTGATGGTGCAGGTAATGCTGGAGATGGCAGTGCTGCAGATAAAGATACCGATACTATCCGTATCATTGCTTCTTTGAAATTCTAAGAAGTCTTTTTTCTTCTCAGGGCCTTCGGGCCCTTTCAATTCTCCTTATGTTAAGCTTTCCGCCAGAGGATTCGTCACCCTCTGGCACCCTCAACACACTCTTTTTTAAATCCGTTTTGCTTGCCGTTTCGGAGTAACCGAATGAGTTTCTTTTATTTTTTTATCTTGGGTCGATTGTCGCAGGAAAAAAGGGATCGTTTTCTCAGGACGCTGTGCCAAATCGTCTATTAATGCCGCTTCAACAATCTCTTTGTCGTGATATAAACACAGATAGGCATGGATCAATGCGATTTGACGTTCCAGTGATATTTTCCACGTGGAGAGGGTTTGGGTGTAGATCCAGAGGCTGAAGGTGTAGAAGTTTTTAAATACGGCTGGCAACTTGTCATCCCGTACTTTCTCTTCGTCATCCTGAACTTGATTCAGGATCTCAGATTGCGGATCGAGTCCGCAATGACGGTTAAGTGGAGAACTCCACAGCAACGGAACCGTTTTAGTAAAACTTCCGCTGTTGTAGAAAATATCCCAAAACCTCGCAAACCGCTTCATTTTTTGAATATCACTAAAGCTGAGCAGATTATTTTGGAGGATATCATAGGGGGGTGTATCGCTGTAGATCATCCCATGACGCTGATCGTGGCGTGAGAGGGTGGTACCGGAGAGATTTTTGAGGATACCGATCTGGATTTCGCTATGGGTGAGAGAAACGAGTTTATCGAGATTTCGTCCGAATCCCTCGATACTCTCTCCCGGCAATCCGACGATGAGATCAAGGTGCATATGAGCAGAGGTCTCATTTTCTAAAAAGCGGAGGTTATCAAAAATCTTTTCGAGTTTTAGAGGTCGATTGATCCCTTTTGCAATTTCAGGGTCTAGGGTTTGGATACCGATTTCGAGTTGCAACGATCCTGCGGGAAATTGGGAAATTTTTGCTTTCAGCACCTCAGGAAAGTGATCGGGAATGACTTCGAAATGGGCAAAGTACGGCGGTTCTTTGGAGAGGAAAAAGTCCAATATCCGGTTTGCGAATGTCATGTTGAGGTTAAAAGTACGATCGATAAATTTGAAACTGCGTGCTCCCTGCTGCCAAAGTATCTCAAACTCTTCGAGAAGCTGATCGAGGGGAAAATTTCGTACCTTTTCGTCAATGGAAGAGAGGCAGAATTCACACTCGAACGGACATCCGCGTGAGGCTTCGACGTAGATGTAGCGATGGGCTACGTCTTCGTCATTGAAAGCGGAGTAGGGGAGGTTAATCGCTTTAAGGTCGGGAAGCGGAGCTTTAATAAATTGAGGCTTCCGTTCGCCCTGAGCCTGTCGAAGGGTACATGGTTCGACAGGCTCGCCACGAACGGGATTCAGCAACTCTCTGCACAACTCATAAAACGCCACCTCTCCTTCACCACTGATAATGTAATCGGCTTTACTCAAATCAACACGGTGGGGTAGATACCCTGCTTCGGGGCCGCCGAGGACGATAATCGTGTCCGGAGAGACTTTTTTGAGCGTTTGGATCAATTCTGCACTTTGCGCCGCATTCCAAATATAGACACCGATTCCGATGATTTTAGGAGAGTATTTGAGGAGATCTTCGGTGATGCTTTGAATCTGTTCGTTCATCGTGAATTCGACAATAGTAGTACTCTTTTGTAACTCGTGCATATTGGCGTAAAGAGAGCGTAGACCAAGTGCGGTATGAGCATAGCGGGCATTGAGAGTAGTCAGTAAAATTGTGTGCATGGGTTTTCCGATAAAAGATAAACGTATTATATGCTATTCTATACATACTAAGACCCTAAAGGGAGTGTGTATGAAGTATATTCGCCGTTTGGATTCATTGAGATTAGAGGATATTGCTTTAGTGGGAGGTAAAAATGCCTCGTTGGGGGAGATGATCAGTTCACTCAAATCATTGGGCGTTAAAGTTCCCGAAGGTTTTGCCGTAACTGCTGATGGGTATCGTTTTTTTATCAAACATAATGATTTTGAAGCTCCGATACGACATTTTTTTGAGGGGGTGGATCTCACCGACATCGAAGCACTGAATCGCTGCGGGGATGCGATACGTTCTTTAATACTAACGGGTGAAATGCCAGAAATATTAAAAACTGAAATTGCCGAAAGTTACCGTATCATGGAACGTGAATACGATATGGTGAGTGTGGATGTTGCGGTACGATCTTCCGCAACGGCAGAAGATCTCCCCGATGCAAGTTTCGCGGGTCAACAGGAGAGCTATCTGAATGTACGTGGTGAGACAATGCTCATCGAACACGTCAAGCGGTGTTTTGCCTCCCTCTTTACCGACCGTGCGATCAGTTACCGTCACAGTCGGGGATATGATCATTTTGCCGTCGCCCTCTCGGTGGGAGTGCAGAAAATGATACGCAGCGATAAGGCGAGCAGCGGGGTGATGTTCACCATCGATACCGAAAACGGTTCAGAGAATCTGATCCTCATCAACTCGATTTGGGGATTGGGGGAGAACATTGTCGGCGGGCGGGTGAATCCCGATGAATTCTACGTCTTTAAACCGACACTCAAAGAGGGAAAAATATCCATCCTTAAACGCCAACTCGGCTCCAAAGCCCTGAGCATGACGTATGATGAACGTCATCATACAATGAACCTCTCAACCCCTAAGGAACTCCAAGAGACTTTTTCGATTAATGATGATGAGGTAGCGACATTGGCTACTTATGCATTGACGATCGAAGAACATTACACCGCTATCGCAGGAGAATATCGTCCGATGGATATCGAATGGGCAAAAGACGGCCTTAGCGGAGAGTTATTTATCGTTCAAGCACGACCTGAGACGGTTCAAAGCCGTAAACTCAGCAATAATTCTTTGGAACAATATCATTTGAGTGAAGCAATAGAGAATAAAATTTTATTGAGTGGTAAAGCAATCGGGGAAAAAATCGGCTCCGGTCGGGTAAAAATCATCCATTCTCCTCATGAGGGTGAGAAATTTAATGCCGGCGATGTCCTTGTCGCCGACATCACCGATCCTGACTGGGAACCGATCATGAAAAAAGCATCGGCTGTGATCACCAATCGAGGAGGACGGACATGTCATGCCGCTATTGTAGCACGTGAGATCGGTGTTCCGACAATCGTAGGAACGGTGAATGCGACGGACATGCTGCATGATGGCGATGAAGTGACGGTGAGCTGTGCTGAGGGGGAGAGCGGTCGTGTGTATGCGGGGCTGATTGATTATGAGATCACCAATATCGATTTGGGCAATCTTGCTCCGACTGTAACGAAGCTCTATATGAACGTCGGTAACCCCGATATCGCATTCAAAGTGGCTAAACTCCCAAATGACGGAGTAGGATTGGCACGGATGGAGTTTATCATTACCAATTACGTGGCGGCACATCCGATGGCATTGGTAGAACTTTCTCAGGGCAAAGAAATTAATGAGATGAAAGCTGTGAGAAAAGCGATGCGGGGATATGATGATCCTAAGAGGTTTTTTATCGACAAAATAGCGGAAGGGGTAGGGATGATTGCGGCGGCGTTTTATCCCCGTCCTGTTATCGTCAGAACCAGTGATTTTAAATCCAATGAGTACAAACATATGGTCGGCGGTAAGTCGTATGAAAATGATGAAGAGAATCCGATGATCGGATTTCGCGGAGCCAGCCGCTATTATTCACCGGAGTACAAAGAGGCGTTTATGTGGGAGTGTGAAGCGCTCAAACGGGTACGGGATGAGATGGGGCTCTCTAATGTCAAAGTGATGCTCCCCTTTGTCCGTACGCCTGATGAAGGGCGCAAAGCAATCGCAGTTATGCATGAGGCGGGATTGGTACAGGGGGAGAACGGTTTAGAAATCTATGCCATGTGTGAAATCCCCTCCAACGTCATCCTCGCAGATCAGTTTTTGGAAATCTTCGACGGCTACAGTATCGGCTCCAATGATCTTACGCAGCTCACCCTCGGAGTTGATCGTGACAGTGCATTGGTCGCGGCCGTATTTGATGAACGTAATCCTGCTGTGACACGGATACTGTCACAGGCTATTCGTGCGTGCAAAGAGCGGGGAAAATACATCGGTATCTGCGGTCAGGCTCCATCGGACTATCCTGAAATTACCCGGTTTTTAGTGGAAGAGGGGATCGATTCGATCTCTCTTAACCCCGATTCACTCCTCAAAATGCGACAGGTTGTGAGTGAGTTAGAAAATCAATAAATTATGCTGAAAAGCGATTAGCGATTTCAATATCTTTGCGTAAAAGTTCATTTATGAGACTTTGGAGATTTTCATTTTTTCCTTTGAGCTTGTCGGCAAAAAAGAGGGCGACATCTTTATCGAGATAGATCGGCGCTTCGATCTCTTCGAGCGGGATATAAAATTTGCCTTGTTCGGCGTTAGTGAAATCGTATTCTTTTTTCATTTTTGGCACCTCATTTCGTAAATACGTTGTTCATTTTTAGTCGATTTTCGAGCGGAGATGATTCTAATTGAATCACCTTCACGATAGGTATGAACGATCAATAAAACGCTCATTTGTAAACTTTTACCCAAAAGAATCCAGCGTTCTTCAACGTCGGAGTGTTCATTGTCTGGGATATTGAGTGCAAATGGATCGGAAAATACATAGACTGCTTCTGCAAAATTGATACCATGTTTTTTGATATTGGCTTGATTTTTATTCTCATCCCATTCAAATTTCACGATAACCCTTATTTGACTTATGTTGATGAGTTATTGTAGCATAATTTAGGTTCGTGTCTAAAAGCAGTCATTATTTCCACTCAGTAGAGTGGGATCGATTCGATCTCTCTTAATCCCGATTCGCTTCTCAAAACGCGGTAAGTCGTGAGTGAGTTTGAAACGTCAAAAATTTAGTTTCCGTTCGTGGTGAGCTTGTCGAACCATGATCCACTCTATCCTTCGACAAGCTCAGGGCGAACGGAATTAATATAAAAGCTAAAAAATAAGTTTTATAAATAGTATTAGTTTGTAGTTGTATTTTTTTATTTACCAAATTGGACTAAAGTATCTGTAACGTAATAAAAGCAGGATTGTATGCAGCAATTTAGTGAGGAAGAGCTTCGAAAATACAACGGGAAGGACGGTATGCCCGCTTACATCGCCTTTAAAAATCAGGTGTACGATGTCACTTCGTCCAAATTCTGGCAAGAGGGGTCCCATTTTAAAAAACATTTCGCGGGGTGTGATCTGACTGACGCAATGGCGCATGCGCCCCATAGTGACGAGGTGTTTGAAAATTATCCCTGTATCGGCCAATTTGTCTCCCCTTGCTCATTAACTCCCGAAAATAAAAAAGATCGGTATCGGCAATGGTACAGTAAATACCATCCCCATCCGCTTATCATACACTTTCCGATTGCATTGCATTATTTCAGTGCATTTGTAGATATTCTGTTTTTAGACAATCCCTCCGCTGGGTATGAAACGGCTGTTTTCCTATCGTTTTTGATTGCGACGATAGCGGGATTTTTTGCTTTGATCTCCGGTGTTTTCAGCTGGTGGATTAATTATGATTTTTCGATCTCGAAACCGTTTGTCATCAAACTGATCGGGGCATTGTTCACCCTCATCGTCGGATTAATTCCGCTTGGGCAAAAACTGTTGAACCCTAATGTCGCTTTTAGCACGGGAGTAGATGGAATAATCTATCACGCCGTTATTTTCATGACGGTCATCTCGATAACGATTGTCGGTTATTACGGCGGAAAAATCACCTGGGGGGCGAAAAAATGAGAAGTTCGGTTTCGGTATTGATCGGGGGGAGTGCGGGGAAGGGGATCGCGAGTATCGAAACTCTTTTGACCAAAGGGTTTAAGCGCTCCGGATTTTATACCTTTTCGACCAAAGAGTTTATGTCCAGAGTCCGTGGCGGGAGCAATACGACGCTGATACGAATCTCCGATAAGCCCGTCAATGCACCCGATTACAAGGTCGATATTTTTGTACCGCTGGATGCAAACGCGTTTGCTCACGCACAGGAGAGGATAAATAATGAGACGTTTGTGATCGCCAAAAAAGGGGATTTTGAGTGCGACTGCGTAGTGTACGATTATGATTTGGAGAGTTTGGCGAAAGAAATAGGCAACCCCATCGTCTCTAACACCATTGCGGCGGCACTGGTCTTTGGATTGCTGGGTTGCGATGGTGAGGTGTTGAAGGAGATTGTTGCGGAGTTGTACCGTGATGAGTTACTAGAGATAAACCTTAAAGCATTGGAGATTGGAGCAAAACTGGCACGTGAGAACGGAAACTGCCGCTACTGCATCGCACCGCATCCTTCGATCAAAGAGAAGAACGATTTCTTTTTGAGCGGAACGGAGGGGGTCGGATTCGGCGCGATTGCTGCTGGATGCAATTTCATCTCCAGTTATCCGATGAGCCCTTCGACGGGGGTGTTGACCTTTTTAGCGAAACAGAGCCAAAAATTCGGTATCTGCGTCGAGCAGGCCGAAGATGAAATCGCGGCGTTTCAGATGGGGTTAGGGGTTTGGTACAGCGGCGGACGGGCGATTACGACGACGAGCGGGGGCGGGTTTTCTCTGATGGGAGAGGGGATAAGTCTCTCAGGGATAACGGAGACCCCGATGGTCGTTTATCTGGCGCAACGTCCCGGCCCCGCTACGGGACTTCCGACACGAACGGAGCAGGGGGATTTGGAACTGGCACTTTATATCGGACATGGAGAGTTTCCGCGAATCGTGCTGGCTCCGGGAGATGTGAGAGAGTGCTTCGAGCTTGCACGAGAAGCGTTTGAGCTTGCCGATGCTTATCAGGTTCCGGTGATACTCATGAGCGATCAGTATTTGGCGGACAGCTATTTTCATGTCGAGCGGTTTGCAATCGATCCGAAACAGAGTGTTCATCACATCGTCAAAACCGAGGCGGATTATAAACGCTATCTTCTCACTCCAGAGGGGATCAGTCCCAGAGGAGTTCCGGGATACGGTGAGGGGCTGGTACTGGTCGATTCGGACGAACATACCGAAGAGGGGCTGATCACCGAAAGTATGTCTGTGCGGAACGAGCAAAACGGCAAGCGGCTCAGAAAACGTATTTTAATAGAGAAAGAGGCTATCCTCCCTGAAATCGAAGGAACGGGTGAAATCGTACTTATCGGGTGGGGAAGTACGAAACACATCATCAAGGAAGCGGTAGAGAGGATAGCGGATGAGAGGCTTTCGTGCGTCCATTTCTCGTGGGTTCACCCTCTTAGCGAATCCCAGCTTGCGCCGCTTCGAAAAGCCAAACGTCTTATCGTGATTGAAAACAATGCCACCGGGCAGTTTGCAAAACTCTTGAGACTGCACGGAATCACCGCAGATGCACAGATATTGAAATCTGACGGGTTGAGCTTTTTTGTCGATGAACTCTCCGAAAAGCTCGTATCACTGTTAAAGGAGATCCGATGAATACGCGATTTGATCGAATCGTAGAGGATAACGCATGGTGCCCCGGATGCGGTAACTTTTCCATTCTTTCGCATTTAAAAGAAGCGTTGGATGAGATGGGGCTTGATCCGAATCAAACGGTGGTGGTTTCAGGGATAGGGCAGGCGGCGAAAACACCCCAATATATGCATGTCCATATGTTCAACGGACTCCACGGCAGGGCATTGCCGATCGCGCAGGGGGTGAAAGTCTCCAACCCCTCTCTAACGGTAATCGCCGAAGGGGGGGATGGCGATATGTACGGGGAAGGGGGAAACCATTTTATCTCCGCGATCCGAAGAAATGCCGACATCATCAACATCGTCCATAACAATATGGTTTATGGGTTGACCAAAGGGCAGGCCTCTCCGACGTCTCAGCGGGGGTTTAAGACACCCGTACAGACGCAGGGGGTTCATGTCGAGCCGTTTAATCCCATCGCTACGGCGATATCGCTTGATGCATCCCTCGTTATCCGGACGTTTTCGGGGAATAAAGAGCACTGCAAAGCAATGCTTAAAATTGCCATTGCTCATAAGGGGTATGTTTTGATCGATATTTTTCAGCCGTGCGTTACGTTTAATAAAACCAATACCTTCAAATGGTTCAAAGAGAACGTTTATCTTTTAGAGAGTGACTATAACCCTGAGGATAAGGTCAAAGCGTTTGAAAAATCGCTGGAGTCTCATCCGTTTCCGATCGGAGTTATCTATAAAAGTCCGCAAAAAGTTGTGTTGGAAGATGCTCTTCGGGATGAAAGTCAAAGCGGAGATATGCCGTTGTATTCGCATGAAGTTGATTTTCAGCGGCTTAATGAGGAAATGGAAAAAACCATTTAATAAGGGGTAGAAGATGAAAAAATATGAGTGCAACGTATGCGGCTACATTTATGATCCGGTAGTAGGAGATCCTGATGGCGGCATCGCTCCCGGTACCGCTTTTGAAGATATCCCCGATGATTGGGTATGCCCGGTATGCAATGTCGGAAAAGAAGATTTTAGTGAACTTTTAGAGTAATATTAGGCTTTTTTTGGATTTTTTAGGTAATACGTACACCAACCCTCCGGATCTATTTTTCCTTCCACTAGCTTGCATTCTTTTGTAGCTGCTAAGAAATGGAGACACTCTTTGCATTTTTTACCGTTGGTAGATTTTTGCTGATACTTTACGAATATTTGTGTCACTTTAGCCTGCAATGGAGAAGTCAAAAAAGTGACTGCTCCGATTGCCAACATATGTTTAAAAAAGCTTCTGCGGGATAATGCGGTTGACATCTTATATCCTTTACTCGATTAGGTTTTACCTGTATACCTATTAAGAAGGTGTACGCTCATTGTTTTGCATAAAATCAACATACTCACAGACTGAATTTATAGCGTTGCACGGTTGATTATAACCTGCAATCGGATCATTCATAAAATCTGAAAGATTATCTGAAACAAAATTCCAATTGATCAGTTTCCACCAATTTGAAAGATACTCTTGGCGAGTGTTTCGATAATCAATGTAATAGGCATGTTCCCACACATCACAGGTCAATAAAGGGGTGTCTCCGTGACGTATCGGTGTATCGGCATTAGAGGTCATTTTAATTTCTAGTTTCTTTTCTTTCGAAATACTAAGCCATACCCATCCCGAACCGAAAAGAGCTGCACCGGCAATTAAAAAAGTATCCTTAAATGCTTTCATTGAACCAAAGTCACGCTCGATCAACCCTAAAAGTTCTACCGAAGGGGCAGAGGGTATATTCTTAAGCCCTTTCCAGTAAAAATCATGGTTATAGATTTGAGCCGCATTATTAAAAATAGCATTGTGTGCATATTTGACAATATACTCTAACGGTTTTTCCTCGTATTCTGTCCCTTCGATAAGAGAATTGAGTTTGTTGACGTATCCGGCATGGTGTTTACCGTAATGATAAGCGATTGTTTCAGCGGAAATATAGGGCTGTAATGCAGTTTGCTCAAAGGGCAATTCCATAAGATCATGTTTCATTTTAACTCCCTCATTCAGAAGATATATCCTTATAATAATTTATAATAGTTAAATAGTATTTGCTAATGACAAACTAATATCATATTTAAGTAAAAGTTTAAATTTTAGAGATATGCTAGGGACACGGATTAATCAGCTAACTCTTTTGGCTATACTTAGCCACAATTTTTCAAAAGTGAACCGAAATGAATTTAGTCTCTAAAAATGCCCCCGTAGAAGAATCCATTAAAAAAATGGAGAGTATATTAAGCGAGATGGGATGTATCGTTAGCTACTCGCAAGAGAAACACCCCCTCAACAACTGCTACTCGGTGAATCTCGCTTCACTTGAAGCCCCAAAACATATTTATTCCAACGGTAAAGGGATCTATTCACAAGCCTCTACGGCAAGTGCATTGGGTGAATACATCGAACGGCTTCAAACCAACAACTTTTTTATCGATTTTCACCTCCCCCAGCGGAAGTATTATCCCGATGAGGCGGCGTTTGAATTTGGCGGCGGTTATCTGAATCGTGAGTTGATGGAGTTGTTTGATCCCAATAGTGAACTGAGCATGGATGAACTCCTCGATTTTAACAGCGATTACGAGGATAAGATCGTCGCATTGCCGTTTCATAAACTCTCCAGTGATGAGGTGGTCTATTTTCCGATCAATATCCTCAGCAATCTCTACGTCAGTAACGGGCTTGCTACGGGGAATACGGCTCAAGAGGCACAAGTGCAGGCGATGAGTGAAATACTGGAGCGGTATGCGAAGATAGAGATTATCAAAAACGGTTACGCTTTGCCGCATTACAGCGATGAATTTTTGCAGCAGTTTGAGCGTCTTTACAGCGATTTGATGAAATTACGCGAATTAGGCTATATCGTTAATGTTTTGGATGCGTCATTAGGTGGTAAATACCCTGTGACCGCAATTTCATTTATTAACCCAGAAAACGCCACACTTTTTGTCTCATTCGGCGCTCATCCAATACTGGAAGTGTCGCTGGAGCGGACGATGACGGAGCTGATGCAGGGACGCGGATTAGAAAATTTGGAGAGTTTCGAAGTACCGACGTTTGATATGTCGGTTGTCTCCGAGAGCTTTAATCTGGAATCGCATTTTATCGATTCCAACGGCAAGATGGGGATACAGTTTTTGAGTGCCAAAAAGAGTTTTGAGTTGGCTGCATGGGGATACAGCGGTGAAAGTACCGCAGAGGAATTTGCCTATCTCTCTGCTATCTTTGCTTCGATGGGTAAAGATGTCTATATTCGAGATTACAATTATCTCGGCTTTTATTCTTGTCAGATGATTGTCCCCGGAGTTTCCGAGGTGTACCCGATCGATGATTTGATTTACAACAACCGTAATCGGGGTAAAGCGTATCGTGAAGTGATTTTGAACTTTGCAGATTATGATCCTGAAACGGTGTTGGATGAGATCGAAGCCCTCGAAGATCATCTGAATGTTGAGAAATTTATCGGGGTTATTTTCGAGGAAAATTTCACTATCGGAGAGCTCAAAGCTCAGTTGCATCTATCGTTAGGGAATATCGAAGAGGCGATAAGCTATCTGGAATTTAGCACCAATACGATGAGCGTTCTGATTGTTGAATTGATTCAAATGGCGGAATTTGGGCTTGAATTTAGCGACTATGTTCATGCCCTTTATGATCTTTATACTACTGAGCGAGTTGACAAAGCGGTAAGCATTGTAAACGGAGAAGAGCTTTTCGTTAGTACTGCTTTACACGCTGATTATCAGAATATGCTTGCCATGTACGATCGGCTGGAACTGAAAAAAGTTGCCGGACTTTAATATACCGAATTCTCTTCGGTAAAAATCTTCAAAATCTTCGAATACTCTCCATACGCTTGTTTATACAAGTGTTGGGTGTGATTATTGCTCTCATACAGCTCTGTAGCGCTCATTCCGCTTTCCAACGCATTTTTCAATAATTTTGTCCGGCGCAGATACGTAAAGGCAAGATTCGGGAAGTGTTCATGGATCTTATCCCGAATCATCACCGCATCATTGGGATTTTCGAGCATGTTGGCAAAGACAAGGATTGTCTTCTCTTTAAAATTTTTAATAAATACCAAACTTTTCATAATAGAGTTGAGATCGTTCGTTGTCGGGAGAATAATGATATCGGATTCTCGAAGTATCTCATTGGCATGTGGATTTTCAAATCCCCCGAAGTCATAGACGGTATCGGGATAAAGGGGAATTTTATTGGGATAATAGCGGGCATTTTTATACTTCGTCAGAACAACCGACATATCGTTGGTCGCGTAGCGATAGCGCAGATCTTTGGCAAGTGAAAAAGCCAGCGAGGTTTTACCTACTCCACCTTTAGTGGAAGCGATGGAAATAATAGCCATAAATATCCTCAAATTTTTTGGAAATAGTAGCACAGGTCGATGAAAGAAGTGGGAAATATACCATATTTGACCTCTGTAAGAGTTGGTTTAAATAATACCTTAGTAAATCACTATGAATAATATTGTATCTTTAAAGTCCACAAAATAGGGATTTTTGAAATAAATATCAAATAAACACTACTAATTCAATAGAATTACTTGACAATGAAAAAATATCTCCGTATAATTCTTCCAGTTTGAAACGAATGAGCATTCATTTAAGATGAATCTCACCAAGGAAAGGAGTGAACAATGAAAATTGCAGCCAATGTCACGGAACTGATCGGAAATACACCGCTCATTACGCTAAACCATTTTTCGGACGGATTAACAACGATCATAGGAAAATGCGAATTTATGAATCCATCTGGATCGGTTAAAGACCGAATTGGATGCAATATGATCCTCCAAGCCCTACAGCGTGGTGAGATTACCGAAGAGAGTGTCATTATTGAGCCGACAAGCGGGAATACCGGGATTGCCTTGGCAAGTGTCGCCGCAAGCCTGGGTTTAAAATTAATTTTGACAATGCCAAGTTCAATGAGCCTGGAGAGACGACGTCTTTTGGCGGCCTTGGGTGCGCAGATCGTTTTGACCGAACCTGAAAAGGGGATGGGCGGAGCCGTAGTCAAAGCAATCGAGCTTGGGAATTCAATTCCCGGAGCGGTTGTTTTACAACAGTTTAACAACCCTGATAATTCCCAGATTCATAGAGAAACGACGGCGGAAGAGATTTGGAGAGATACCGATGGGCAAATCGATATTTTTGTCGCGGCTATCGGAACGGGCGGAACGATTACCGGTGTGGGAGAAATACTCAAAAAGTATAACCCCAACATTCAAATCATTGCGGTAGAACCGGATGCTTCAGCGGTACTTTCGGGAGAGTTGGCAGGTCCTCATAAAATACAGGGGATTGGGGCCGGTTTTATTCCTCAAGTGCTTAATCGGGGTATTTATGATGAAATCATTCGAATCACGAATGATGAAGCGATTACAACGGCAAGAACGATTGCAAAAACGGAAGGACTTTTAGTGGGAATTTCATCGGGAGCCAATGTGGCTGCGGCGAAAAAGATCGCAGAACGTCCTGAAAATCGAGGGAAAAAGATCGTAACGATTTTGTGCGATACCGGAGAACGGTATCTTAGTACGGAGCTTTATGAATACCCCTCTGAGAATACGTAAATGCGTTATTAAGGAAGGGTCGTAATGGGAGAAAAACATTATAGAAGTGTGATTAAAGCTATTTCATGGCGTACCGTAGGGACTATAGATACCATGATCGTATCCTACTTTATCACAGGGGATTTAGTGATGGCCGTCTCAATCGGCTCCATCGAAGTGGTTACGAAGATGTTTTTATATTATTTACATGAACGAGCATGGAATAAAACGAATTTCGGTCGAGTCAAAGTGGTCGAAAACGATTATCAGATATAGGTTGATGGGATGAAAAACGATTTTGAATTATTAAATGCGTGGTTTGAGGATGCATCGATCGAAACGGTACTTTCTCACTTTTTACAAACGTATAAAGGCCGGATTGCTTTAGCTTCGAGCTATGGTGTGGAAGATCAGGTTTTGACCGATCTGATGGTAAAAATTGATCCGGTAGCAAAGATTTTTTCACTCGATACGGGAAGACTTCCTGAAGAGACGTATACCCTGATGGATCAAACGAATCGAAAATACGGGATTAATGTCGAGGTTTTTTGCCCCGACAAAACGAGTCTCGAGGAGCTTTATAAAAGTCAGGGGATTAACGGGTTTCGAGAGAGTATCGAAAACCGAAAAGCATGCTGTCAGGTTCGAAAGCTAGAACCGCTGCGCAGGGCTTTGAGCGGCTTAGAAGTATGGATTACAGGATTACGCCGATCTCAATCTCCTACACGTGAGACGATGCAACTCGTCGAATGGGATGAGGCAAATGGCCTGATAAAACTCAATCCTCTCATCGAGTGGAGTGAACAAATGGTCTGGGATTATGTGATAGAGAATAAGGTCCCTTACAACGTGCTGCATGATCAAGGTTATCCGAGTATCGGATGCGCACCGTGTACGCGAGCAATACGCGAGGGAGAAGATCTCCGAGCCGGACGATGGTGGTGGGAAAATCCTGAGCATAAGGAGTGTGGACTCCACATAAAAAGGAAATGACAATGAAATTTTTGTTGGATATTTTGGATGGATTACTCGAGGATAATGAGTACTCGAGCCGCAAAGAGTTGGCCGATTGGGCTATTTTTATTTGATTGAAAAACGGTAGTAAAGGAGAAGACCATGATTAGTCAAGAACGAAAAACACATCTTAAGGCATTAGAAGCCGAAGCGATTTACATCATGCGCGAAGTGGTCGCGGAATTTGACAATCCGGCAATGCTTTATTCGATCGGTAAAGATTCATCGGTGATGCTTCATTTAGCGATCAAAGCATTTTATCCGGCAAAGTTGCCATTTCCATTACTGCATGTCGATACGACATGGAAGTTCAAAGAGATGATCGAGTTTCGTGATCGTCGTATTAAAGAGTTGGGATTAACGTTGCTAACCCATGTAAATCCCGATGGGATTGCACGGGGGATCAACCCTTTTATCCACGGAAGTGCCGTGCATACCGATGTGATGAAAACCGAAGGGTTAAAACAGGCTTTGAATTATTATGAATTTGATGCCGTTTTCGGCGGTGCGCGTCGTGATGAAGAGAAAAGTCGGGCAAAAGAGCGGATTTATTCGTTCAGAGATAAAAACCATCGATGGAATCCGAAAAACCAGCGTCCTGAGTTGTGGAATATCTACAACGGACGGGTTCATAAGGGGGAGAGTATTCGTGTATTTCCCCTCTCGAACTGGACGGAACTCGATATTTGGCAATACATTTATCTTGAAAGTATCCCGATTGTTCCGCTTTATTACTCAGCATTACGTCCGGTCGTTGAGCGTGACGGGGTAAAAATAATGGTGGATGATGAGCGGTTCCCGCTCCAAGAAGGCGAAGTTCCAAGCATTGAAAATATCCGTTTTCGAACGTTAGGGTGTTATCCGTTGACCGGTGCGGTGAACAGTGATGCTACAACGCTTCCGGATATTATCCAAGAGATGCTTTTGACAAAAACGTCTGAGCGTCAAGGGCGTCTGATCGATGCCGACAGCTCAGGTTCCATGGAGAAGAAAAAAATTGAAGGATATTTCTAATGGCACATCAATCAGATTTGATAGCCACCGATATCGAGGGTTATCTTAAAGAACAAGAACACAAAGAGTTGCTTCGCTTTATTACCTGCGGGAGCGTGGATGATGGTAAAAGTACGTTGATAGGGCGTCTGTTGCACGATTCAAAAATGATTTTCGAAGATCAGCTCGAAACGATAAAAAATGACAGTAAAAAGTCGGGGACGACAGGGGATAAGATTGATCTGGCACTTCTTGTGGACGGTTTGCAGAGTGAACGGGAACAAGGGATTACGATTGATGTGGCGTATCGCTACTTTTCAACCGATAAACGCAAGTTTATCATCGCCGACACACCGGGGCATGAACAATATACCCGTAACATGGCGACAGGAGCCTCGACAGCGGATTTAGCGATCATTTTGATCGATGCTCGTTATGGGATCGTGACACAAACGCGCCGTCATTCGTATATTGTCCGTCTTTTGGGGATTCGCAATGTAGTTGTGGCCATCAATAAAATGGATTTGCTGAATTTCGATCAAGAGGTCTTTGATAAGATTAATGCCGAGTATCGTGCATTTGCTGAAGGACTTGGAATCAAAGGTATTTATTCGGTACCGCTTTCGGCACTGGATGGAGACAATGTGGTCACGAAAAGTGATCGCACCCCTTGGTATCAGGGATCAACACTTTTGGAGATACTTGAAGAGGTTCCCCTCGCATCTGCCTCGGTTGAGGGGCCGTTTCGTATGGTGGTACAATATGTCAATCGTCCGAATCTCGATTTTAGAGGATTCGCTGGAACGATAGCATCAGGAACACTGCGTATAGGGGATTCTATTACAACGTATCCGTCGCTCAAAAAGGCAACGGTGAAATCGATTGTAACGTATGACGGGGATTTGGAATCAGCCTCAACCGGAGAAGCGGTAACGCTTACATTGAATGAAGAGATTGATATCAGTCGCGGAAATGTTTTGATTAAAACGGATGAGTCTATTTTGCAAAGCAATGCGATCAAAGCAAATTTGGTATGGATGGATGAGGAGAGATTTCTCCCGGGTAAAAGCTATCTATTTAAACGAGCATCAACCGTTACGACCGTGTACGCGGATGGAATTGACTATCGTGTCGATGTCAATACCCAAGAACGTCATGATGCAGTGGATTTAGGGCTCAATGATATCGGATCGGTCCGTTTGGTTTTGGGTGAAGCGATTGCCTTTGATTTATACGAAGAAAACCGAGAGATGGGGGGCTTTATCCTCATCGATAAAATTACGAATAATACTGTAGCTGCCGGAATGATTACCCAAAGCGCGGAGAAGGAGAGAGCGGTACAAAGTACCGTATCTGAATTTGAGATAGAGCTAAATGCTCTTATACGGCGGCATTTTCCGCATTGGAATGCTGCGATAATCGAATAAGGAAAATGTTATGGCGAATGAAACAAAAGCTGAACGAATTGAGCGTATTAAACGCGAGAAAGATGGATTGGAAGTCATCGCCGACATTTATCGATATGCTTTAACCGGCGAGGTGATTGATCCTGAAGATATTGATCGTTTTAAATGGTATGGAATTTATACCCAAAACCGTAATCTTCAGGAAGCGGATGATACTACTCAGTATTATATGCTGCGTGTGAAGCTTGAGGGAGGGAGTTTAACCTCTAAACAAGTTGAAGTTTTAGGAAAAATCTCCGTTGAATTTGCCCGTGAAAGCGGTGATTTGACGACCCGACAGGATATTCAGTTTCATTGGCTGAAAATAGAAGATTTCCCTGAAATATTGGAACGTCTCTCCAGTGTTGGGCTGAGTGTGGTCGGTGCATCGGGAGATTGCCCGCGTAATATTGTGAGTTGTCCGGTGAATGGAATTGATCACGCTCAGATCGATGATGTCCGTGATGTGGTGGTTGCATTGAACAACCTGTATCGGGGAAATCCCGATTTTTCGAATTTACCTCGTAAATTCAAAATTGGTGTCAGCGGGTGTAATAAACATTGTATTCAGCACGAAGTGCAGGATCTGGCATTTACCGCTGTCAAAAACGGTGATGAGCTCCGATTCAGCGTAAGCGTCGGAGGTGGACAGGCGAGTAATCGACGTATCGCCGATCATATCGGGTATGTGAAACGTCGTGATATTGTCAAGATTGCCGAAGCGGTTGCCCGTATCTATCGGGATGCAGGTAGACGTGACAATCGAAGCAAAGCCCGTTTGGGTCATTTGATTGATGATTGGGGTGTTGAACGCTTTGTTGCTGAACTGGAAAAAGAATCCCGTGTGGAGTTGGAGCGTTACGATACGGCACCTTTTACACCGTATCCGCGACGCACTCATTTCGGCGTTGCCTCTACGATACGTAAAGGGTATAACACGATAGGGTGTGCATTGACCAGCGGACGGATCAAGGGTGAACATTTGTTGAAACTCGGACGTATCTTGGATTTTTACGGTGCTGAGGGGATAACGCTGACAACGACACAAAATTTTGTGATCCTGAACGTCCATTCCGATGTAACGGAGCCGATGCTCGATACCCTGAAGGCGGTGGGATTTCATCCCCATCCGAGTGTTTTTGAAGCACGAACGTTGGCCTGTACGGGACTCAATTTTTGTAAGTTTGCGGTGAGTGAGACGAAAGATTTGGCGATTGAGGTGGTGAATTATCTGAATGGTAAATTCCCCGATTTTGACGAACCGGTGAGTATCAGCATTAACGGCTGTCCAAACTCGTGTGCCCATCCGCACATCGTAGATTTGGGGTTTGTCGGAGCCATCGTAAAACGGGGCGATGAACGTCTTAAGGGTTTCGATTTAATTGTTGGGGGGCATCTTGAAGGTGAACAAAGCCGTTTTGCCGTAAAAACGGGGGTCAAAGTTTCTGCCGATGAGGTTGCACCGCTTATTGAAACATTGATCCATGAGTTTGAAACCAGTAAGAGTGTCGATTTTGGAAATTTTTTATTGGAGAAATACGCACATGAATCAGTTATTCCGTCCATTCCTTGAAGAGGGTGATAAATACGCCCAATTAGGGCGAAATACGATTGGTGTCCATAAAAAAACCTATTTCGATTTTACGGCGTCGGGTTTGGCGTATGAACCAATCGAAGCACGGGTTCGGGAAGTGCTTGAAACGTATGCGAATACCCATTCTAAAGAGGCATCAATGGCCGCACGGACGGATCGTTATTACCGTCAGGCGAGAGAGCATTTAAAAACCTTATTGGGGTTGGACAGTTCATTTGCCTTGATGCCGTGTGGATGCGGTGCTACGGGAGCGGTGAAACGGCTGCAGGAAATTTTGGGACTTTATATCCCCCCGGCAACACGTGCACGTTATCGTTCATTGCCGCCTGTCAATGAAATGCCGTTGGTGATTGTCGGACCGTATGAACACCATTCCAATGAGATCAGCTATCGTGAAGCACTTTGTGAAACGGTACGGATCGGATTGAATGCAAAAGGATTGGTGGATCTTGAGCAGCTTGAAGAAATTTTGGAAGAGAACAAAGATCGAGAGCTTATCGGGTCGTTTTGTATCGCATCCAATGTGACCGGAACGATTACCCCTTATGCAGAGATCTCGGCAATACTTCGACGTTACGGAGCTATTGTCTGCTTTGATGCGGCAGCTTCGTCACCGTATCTGAATATACCGTGCGAGCTTTATGATGCGATGTTTTATTCACCGCATAAGCTTTTGGGCGGACCGGGATCATGCGGTTTGTTGGCAATCCGAAAAAATCTTTTCGATGCAGATGCCAAACCTACCTTTGCCGGGGGTGGCACGGTACGCTATGTTAGCCGTACCAGCCACTATTTTATTGATGGTGTCGAAGATCGTGAAGATGCAGGAACACCGGGGATATTACAGCTTATTCGCGCAGCTTTGGCGTATCAGCTTCGTAACGAACTCGGATTTGAGTGGATAGCGGAACGTAAAAAAAGCTTGTATGGGCGTTTTATCGAAGGATTAAAAGAGATTAGGGGTGCGACCTGTTACGGCTGTCGAAAGGCAGAAAATATAGGGATTGTCTCATTCAATGTAAAAGGGATTGATCCTTACGCCTTGTGTGCGCTTCTCTCGGAATCAAAAGGGTTTCAAACACGTGCGGGATGTTCGTGTGCCGGACCTTACGGACATGATTTATTAGGACTGGAGGATGATACACCCTTCCAAGCGCGGCCAGGTTGGTTGCGTATCAGTATCCATTATTCGCAGGATATAGACGATATCGATGCGTTATTGGAAGCAATTAAAAAATCGATAAAGAGGCTCGGATGACCAAAATATTACAACCGATTTCGGCCGAATCACATTATTCATTTTCGGCGAGAAAAGGAAAAGTATATCTCGTAGGCTGCGGCTTGGGAGATGTTGAACAGTTGACACTCAAAGCGTATCGGATTATCCGTGAAGCTCAGATTGTTTTGTATGATAATCTCATAAGTAAAGAGATTTTAGATTTGATCCCACCTGAAACACGGAAACTCTATGTAGGAAAACCAAAAAAATCTCATAGTATTACCCAAGAGCGGATCAATCATTTAATAGCGGATTATGCTGATCAGGGATACAGCGTTGCACGCTTAAAAAGCGGTGATCCCTACATTTTCGGACGGGGAGCGGAAGAAGCGCTTTATTTACTGGAGAGAGGCTACAACGTTGATGTGATCGCTGGGATATCTTCCTCAGTAAGCGGACCTGCCTGTGCCGGTATTCCTCCGACCGCGAGAGGATACGCTGCCAGTTTTTCGGTAGTATCGGCGCATTTGAAGGAGGGTAAATTTAATGCCGATTGGCTGCCGTTGTTAAAACTCTCTAACCATACCACGGTTGTGTTGATGGGGCTGAGTATTGCACGAAAGATTAAAACGTCGGCGTATGCGATCGGAGTTCCCCATAATCTGCCGGTAGCGATCGTATCGAACGCTTCGCGCCCTGAACAAGAAAGTATTATAACGACCTTGGCAGGATTGGAACGAGCCGCTAAGAATGTCGATGGTCCGGCGGTGATTGTGTTTGGCAATGTAGTTAAACTTTACGGAAAACTGCCGCAGTATCAACGTCAGGAAGTTCCGATTATATAAAATACATTGATTGTTGATCGAGGGCATTGCCTTGATCGACGAGATCTTGGAGTGTTTCGTTAAAAACACCTCTCATATCATCTCGGATACGATTCCAATACAGATGCAAAATCGGTTGCAATCGTTCGTCCGATGGGTTGCACAACTCCCCTTCCAACGCGATTAAGATATCAAATACTGAGATGGTATTTGGAGATTTAGCCAGTAAATAGCCTCCGCCGGCTCCCCGTATACTTTGAATCAACCCCTCTTTACGCAATGTTGCAAGGATTTGTTCCAGATAATTTTGGGGGATATTGGCTTTTTCAGCAATATCACGAATTTGAAGATGGCCTTGCCCGTAATGAAGTGCTAACTCATACATGGCTGCAAGGCCATAGCTCCCTTTTGTCGAAATACCTGCCACTATTTTCTCCTTATCGGATTGTTATAGAGGTATTGTATTTCAGTTAGCGTTAATACACCATTAAGGACATCGATTTATCAGAGTTTATTCGCTATCTTTTGGTGATTTAAACGATTTTACATCGATTCGGCGAGGTGTCCGTTTTGGTGCTGCAGGTGCTTCGGATGGTTTTCGATCCTGATAAGGTTTTTTGTCACCGTAAGGCTTCTTGTCACCGAACGGTTTTTTGTCGCCATAAGCCTTTTTCTCACCAAAGGCAGGTTTGTCACCGTAAGGCTTCTTGTCACCGAACGGTTTTTTGTCTCCGTAAGCTTTTTTCTCACCAAAGGCAGGTTTGTCACCGTAAGGCTTCTTGTCACCGAACGGTTTTTTGTCGCCATAAGCTTTTTTCTCACCAAAGGCAGGTTTGTCACCGTAAGGCTTCTTATCTCCGAACGGTTTTTTGTCGCCATAGGCTTTTTTCTCACCAAAGGCAGGTTTGTCTCCGTAAGCTTTCTTCTCCCCGTAAGGCTTTTTTTCTCTATCGGATGGCTTTCGCTCGTCGGAGCTTTTTTCCTTGTCACCGAAGAATTTTGGTTTGCTGCTGTAAGGAGTTCGGGTTGCTTTTTCTGCATCTGAACGAGGTGTACCGTCGATGTAATGGTTCCGCTCGCGGGTTTTCCCCTCGAAGATCGGTTTACCGCTTTCATCTTTACCGACGAATCGAGGTTTACTGTTGTACTGTTTTTTAGCGGAAAAACCATCCCCCTCATCGCGCTTGCGTTCAGGACGGGTATCACGGACCGGCTTTTTATCACGATTTCTCGGATCTTGTGCATCACGAGCTTCGCGCTCTTCGCGGCGCGCTTTTGCTTCGGCTTTTTGCTGATTGTCGACTGCGATTCCGAAGTCAGGTTCGAATCCTTTGACTACCTCTTGAGTGATAGTGCGTCCGTTGAGCAATTCGATAGGATAGAGACGTTTTTGATCCTCTTCATCGAGGGTGATGAGGGCATACTCTCTCGCTCGTGCATATCGTGACATATAGACGATCGCTTTTTCCGGGAGATCATAGCTGATGAGTACTTCACAGCGTAAATCAGGAGTTTTTGCCAATTCGGCATCACTGAGAACAGTGATGTTTTTTCCTGCAAATAGGGCTGGAAGCTCTCCGGCATCATTAGAGGTAGCGATGAGAATGGTTTTTCCCGCATTGCGATCGATTAAAAAATGGATAAGTTCATTTTTACGTGGGCGGTTACACGGGTGGATACGATGGTTCTGGCGTTTGATTGGTGTCGATGACATAAAAAGTCCTTGGATACATAAGCCTCATACATGAGGTGGGGATAAGCGGTCGGTGAAGAGTCTCAAGCGTAGACCGAAAACGCAAATGATTGTGTAATTATAGCGTAATTCAGATGGCTTAATCGAGGGTCTTTTTGTAAAACTTGACGGCAAGCGTCATCATCACCAAAGCAATGATGATCAACGGCCAAATATTAGGCCAAAGCATCGCAAAATCGTTGTTTTTGAGGACGATACCTCTAATCAGACGGTTGAAGTAAGTGAGTGGAAGTATCTCGCCGATATGCTGTGCCCATGTCGGCATTCCGGAGAAGGGAAACATGAAGCCTGAGAGGAGAATACTGGGGAGAAAATAGAAGATTGTCAGCTGTAACGCCTGCAGCATATTTTGCGCCAATGAGGAGATGGTGATACCGATCGTGAGATTGACGGCAATGAAGAGCAGAGCAACACTATAGGCTAAAATAATCGAACCGTTAAAGGGGACGTCGAATACAAAATGGGAAGCGAATAAGATCAAGGAGGCTTGGATAAGCCCGATAAAAACATACGGGATAATCTTTCCTGTCATAATCTCCAGCGGTCGTGCGGGGGTGGCAAGGAGATTTTCCATCGTACCGCGTTCACGTTCGCGAGTGATAGCGAGCGCCGTCATCATGGTGAGGGTCATGGTCATAACGGTTCCCATGAGTCCCGGAATGATATTGTACTGATTGATACCGTTGGGATTATAGAGGCGATGGACCCGTATATCAAACGGTTTTTTTTGAGACCAAAGTCCTGATAAAGATCCTGTTAAATCTTTTTTAACCACTTGCTCGGCGATCCCTTCGATTGACAACAGGGCAATGGAAATTGTGATAGGGTCAGTCGCATCGGCTTCGAGGAGAATAGAGGGTTTTTCGCCTCTTAGAAGCTTTTGGGTGAAACCCGGAGGGATGGTGAGGATAAACTGGATTTCCCCTTTTTGCAGGGCTTCTTGGGCATCTTGGGGAGTTGTAATCTGGGTATCAATGGCAAAATATTCAGATGTCTGCATCGATGAGAGTAATGTACGGGTAAATTCGCTCTTATCATAAGAGACGACGGCGGTTGGGAGATGTTTGGGATCGGTGTTGATCGCGAATCCGAACAGTGCAAGCTGGATGATGGGTAAAACCACCATCATGGCAAACGTCACACGATCGCGTTTGAGCTGTAAAAACTCTTTAAGCACGATTGCCCACCAACGTTTGAAACTGAAAGCATTAAAGGGTATCACGAGTCTCTCCGTAATTATCATGCGTCTGTTTCATGAGATAAATAAAGACATCTTCCAAAGAGGTTGGTATGGATTTATAGTACTCTGCGCTCAGTACTTCTTCGATCGCTTGAGGATTTTTTCCGCTGACATGCAGGGTTGATCCGAAAATAACGGTTTGCTCGATGGCAGAGTGCTTTTCAAGCGATTTTGAAATATCCATCAACCGATCACCCATAATTTCATAGGTAAAAAGTCTTTGGCGTTCAATAATGCTTTGGGCACTTCCCTGTGCGAGGAGATTTCCGTACGCGATATAAGCGAGTTTATGGCATCGCTCTGCCTCATCCATGTAGTGGGTACTGATGAGTACTGAAACCCCTTGAGCGGCGAGTTGATGCAGCTCTTCCCAAAAATCGCGTCGTGCACTGGGATCTACCCCGGCCGTGGGTTCGTCAAGCAGCAAGAGTTTAGGATGGCGTAGCATGCAGGCTGCAAGTGCGAGACGTTGTTTCCATCCTCCTGAGAGAGAACGTGCCAGCTGGGAGGAACGGGAGGTAAGTCCGAGCGTTTCGAGTGCTTCGTCAACGATGTGTTTACGGTTGGTAAGTTCGTACACCCGTGCAACAAAATCGAGGTTTTCGCGGATACTTAAATCTTCCCAGTAGGAGAATTTTTGGGTCATATATCCTACTTCCCGTTTGATTGCATCGCTTTGGGTCGTGATGTCATAGCCCAGACAGTGACCTTCACCGCTATCAGGGGTCAGTAACCCGCACAGCATCCGAATAGCGGTTGTTTTTCCACTTCCGTTGGGCCCTAAAAATCCGAGGATTTCTCCGCGATTGACCGTAAGCGATAAATCTTTAACGACGTGCTTGTCGCCAAAATATTTGTTCAGACCTCGAACGTCGATTGCAGTGTCAATGGCGTTCAAGTGAGACTTCCACAGGCTGACCCGGATGGAGGAACGGTGCATCGATCCGATCAGGATACGCTTCGATCATGTAGGTGAGTTTATCTTTGGTCTCGTTGCTGTAGATAATCGGAGGTGTAAATTCCGCTTCGGGAGAGATATAGGTGACTTTGGCGCTGATCTTTTTCCCGTCATTGCGGGAAATAATCGATATTCCATGGCCGATTCGGAGGGATTCCGAAACTTTTTGGGGGACAAAAAAGCGGATTTTGATGTTTTCAGGGGGGAGGAGTCTAATGATGATTCCTCCCAGAGGGACGAATTCCCCTTCGCGGTAGAGTGTGTCGAAAACCAGCGCGTTATAGCGTGATTTCACCCCTTTTTCATCCACTTTCCATTGCGCCAGTGCGACTGCTGATGTAAGCTGCTCTATACGGGCTTTTTGTGCGGTGATTTGATCGAGACGTTTGGAAAGTTTCGCCACGTCCACCGTATTTTTGAGTTCTTTGACCTTAGCGGCAGTCGTTTTTGCCAGAGCTTCGGAATCATCGAGTTGAGTTTTTGAGACGGCATTGGCGGGATAGAGTGCTTTATTTCGGTTGAGTTGTATAGCGGCATTGTCCGCATTGGCGAGTGCTTGAGAGAGTTGAGCCTTGAGTACTTCGATCTCTTCGGGACGAGAGCCTTTTTGATAATCTTTGAGGGTTGCTTCCGCCGCAGAGAGATCAGCAGCAGCTTGCTGCAGTGCCAATAGCTCGCTATCGCATTCCAAAGCAAAAAGATTGGAATGAAGAGATACTTGATCTCCCCGTTTAACGAAAAGTTTATCGAGTTTGCCGCTTTGGGTTGAGGCGATATTGATATACTCCCCTTCGGCATATCCGTTATATGTTTGCGTGTCTGCTTTTTGGCATCCGCCAAAGATGAAAAGAGGGAGGAGAAAAAGGAGTGTTGTCGTTTTCATAAAAATTATTATAGCGCTTTAGTGCCCAAGTTCGCCACGTGATTCGGTGTCAATGTTTATCGGTACGCTTTAATCCCCAGCATATCATCGAGACGTAGGAACGTATAGCCTTTGCTTTGGAGCTGTTCGATGATACCCGGGAGTGCTTCGACGCTCGCATGATTGGCACGACTGCTGTGCATCAGGATAATATCTCCGTTTTGCACATGGGTAATCACATTTTCGGTAATAGCATCTTTATCTTGGAGTGCCCAGTCGAGTGAATCAAGGGACCAAAGAATCGTTGTATATCCTTGATCATTGATCGTATCCATTACCTCTTGGTTGATCGAACCGTACGGCGGACGAAAGAGGAGGGGATGTTTTCCGGTAATGTTTTCGATCCGATGGGATGTTGCATTGAGTTCATCTACGATTCTTTCTTTATCGATCTTACTAAAATGGGGATGGGTGAAACTGTGGTTCAGTACCAAATGCCCCTCATCAAACGCCCGTTTTGTGACGGTAATATTCTGATCGACCATCGGTGCGCCGATCATAAAAAAGCTCGCTTTGATACGGTAGAATTTGAGAATATCCAAAACCTTGTCGGTATTGTTCTCATCCGGAGAATCATCAAACGTGAGAGCCAATTTTTTTCCCTGTGAACCATCTCCGTTCAGATAAATATGGGTGTATTTTCCATCACGGATCGGAGCCGTTGTATTATCGCGCCATTGGTGTAAAAAGTGTGTGAGGTTTGAATCCAGCTGGGGGGAATCGCCTCGAATGCAGTAGTGAGAAATACACCCGGTAAAAAGAACAATAGGTCCGAGGGTGAGGAGAATAATCAGCAGTTTTTTCATACGGTCATTTCAAAGTCAAATAAAATCGCGTTATTATAGCCTAACGGGAAAAGGCTTTAACCCGCTCTTTGGTATCGGGATGACTTGAAAAGAGTGTTGATGACGTGTTGGTGTCCGGATCGATTCGGATGAGAATATCGCTAAAGCGGTGCGGAGGTATATGCGCTCTGAGGAGTGTTTCAAGGGCGAATATGTCAGCTTCATCCTCCATATCACGTGAATACCCCTGTTGGAGCAATATCGCCGGAATCCCTGCGGCAAGATCGGAATAATTACTGATATCACCGGTCACCATGACCAAAATAACTCCCGAACCGATGGATTGAAGCATCATTCGTACAATATGCTTTTGTTTGATGTGTCCGAGTTCATGTGCTAAGACGGCCATGATCTCTTCATCGTGTTTGGCTTTGTCAATAAGCTGATCGGTAATGATGAGTTTATTTCCCGGAAGCGCAAAAGCATTTGCTCCGATGGTTGTGCTGTTCCGAAATAAAAGCTCGAACGGCGGACACTCTTGTGTCGTACACATGAGTTTGAGATGCTCTAACAGTTCTTTTTGTCGATGGACGGTTAATGTCGTTGGATTAAGATAGAGTTCATCGAGTGTCTCTAATGTTTCAGCCCCTATTTTCGCTTCTGTATCAGTTGGAAATACGGTCGCGGCGTATTGGGCGAGTGCGGGGAGTCCCCAGCGTAATAATGAGGCAATAATTGCCACCGTCACTATCAGTGCAGCTGCCGCATAGAGGAGTCTGTTTTCGAGATGACGGGCAAGATTTTCGGGTGTAGCAGATTTTAATGTTATTTCCAAACGTCGAATCGCATCCCTATCGCTGCTGTGGATCTCTGCATTATCCGAAAGATGAATAACCGTGCGTGCGCTTCCGACCGTTGGATCGATAGTAACATTCGACAGGGGTATATCAAGGCTAAAATCGGCACATTTTAGGGTGAGAATCGTCTCATAGACCGTGATAATTGCCGGATAAAGACGGGAGGTTTTCCCGTCATAATATTCCCCTGCGAACTCTATCATGCGATACCGATATCCATATCGAACAGATCGGAGATCTCTCCGCCGAGGGCACTGATGTTCTCACGTGCTTGGGTAGCAAAAGCGCCTAAATCATCCGAGAGAAGGTTCAAATGCTCTGATCGGTAACGGGCGAGGCGGACAGCGGCAAACGGGATAAAAAGCCCGAAGGTAACAGCAATAAGGATCAGATTGGAGATGTAAATCCAGATCAGATCGCGTGCGCGTTGTGTTGAGTTAAAACGGACCGTTCCCAAGACGAGATGGTTGTAAAAAAGGTTGGCTTTTCGGGCTTGGATAAAAGCGATAAGGATAGGAATAATAAGGTAAAAAGAGATGAGTCCGACGAGAATCAGCGAACTGATTGCCGTGATGATAAGCTCTTTCGGCATTCCCATCGTTGAGAGTTGATAGGCACTGAAGATACCGTAGGCGAAAATCCCCATTGGAATAAAGAGCAACCCAAGAGCGATCAGATAGACACCCCAAAACGGCTTTAATGACCCATCGTACGTTGCCGGTGTTTCTCCGTAGACATAGTTTGAGGCCAAGAATTTTACTTGACGATACGCTGTGTAGGGGAGGGCCAGACCAAGACTCACAAAGGAAAGAACAGGGAGGAGTAAATAGACGATAGCCGCTTCGCCGACGGTCCCGATAAAGTTAAACTTCAATCCGCGATAAGCACTTTGACGGGATGCAAAACGCAATGCCATAACGATAATCCAGGGTGAAGCGATCATAATACCCAGCATAATCAAACCTGCAATCATCGGTGCAACAGAGCTGGTGATGGTGTAGGCGATCAAAAGAGCGGCGGCAATCAGTCGCCCTTTGAGGATTTGCATCGGCGTCGCCAGATATGAAAACGGGGTATTGTCCAGCAACGTATGCCCGTAAAACCATCGATTGGTTCGTACTTTTGCCCATGCGGAATAGATCCCGATAGTGATGATCGTCAATGCGAGGTTGACGATCCAAATACGGAAATATTCACCCCCGGAACCGGTGAAAACAAAGGGATAACTTTTTGGGATACTCATCAAAAGCCTTTAAAAATTGGTATTCGAATGAACATGATACAATTATTTTGGTTTTTTTATGAAATTTTTGTTTTTGTTACTACTTTTTTAAATGTCCCGCTAAATACCCGCTGGCAAACGACCACTGCAAATTGTACCCTCCGCAGGGACCGTCTAAATCCATCACTTCACCGCAAAAATAGAGACCGCTTATGATTTTGCTCTCCATTGTTTCGGGGGAGATCTCTTTGAGTGAGATACCGCCACGGGTGATCATTGCCATTTTGAATCCATCGTGTCCTATGACGGTGAGCGGCGTCCACGCGAGGAGTTTGATGAGGCTATCACGCTGAATTCCTTCGAGTTTATTAAACCCTTTCTCAGGATCAGCACTAGCGAGTGTGCAGAGGGCGCGGCAGAGAGATTCGGGGAGGAGAGTCATCATATGGGTTAATATGGGTTGTTCCGGATTTTTATCGATTGCTTTTTTGATATGGGCTCGCAGCTGCTCTTCATTTAGCCCTTTGGTCATGTTGATCATCAGAGGGACGGAACCGTACTTTTCGATCAATGGGGTGATTTCGCGGGCAACGTCGAGGACGACAGGGCCTCGGATGCCGTTTTGGGTAAAGATCAAATCCCCAAAAGCGCGGATATTTTTGGCTTTGGGGAGGTCGATGCGAATTTCTACTTTGGGGATCGTGTCGGCGCGGCACTCGGCCACCCATGTCTCACGTGTGCGCAGAGGCATCATGGCAGGATAAAGCTCGGTGATTTTGTGTCCTGCTTCGGAAGCGATGGTAAATCCATCCCCTTCAGCTCCCAATTGAGGATATCCCATGCCTCCGGTTGCAATGATGACATTGGGGGCCATGTAGGTTTGATCGGAGGTCCTGACTCCGCGCACATGCTCGCAATCATGCTCTAATGCTTCGATACGGCAGGATGTGATCAGTTTTACCCCCAAATGTTCCATCTCCTCTTCGAGGGCTGTAATGATGCTTACCGAACTGTGGGAGATTGGAAATACCCGATACCCGTCCGGTGCATGGCTCTCTACCCCGATTTCGGAAAAAAAGGCGATGAGTGCACGATGATCCAGAGCATTGAGGGCAGGGGTCATGAATCGTCCGTTTCGTCCGAAACGCGCCATAAAATCTTCATTGGAGAGGGTATTGGTCAGATTGCATCGGCCGCCGCCGGTCGCTTTGAGCTTGGCGGCGATTTTAGAGAGTTTTTCACAGAGAAGTACTTTCTTACCCGTTCGTGCCGCCGTGATAGCGGCCATAATTCCGGCTGCTCCGGCACCGACTACGATTACATCATACGAAAGTTTTGAGGAGTTTTGCATATCGCATTATAGCGGCTCAGAGGGGGAAACCCAAATTGGGAATCGTTAAATATCGGTAATACGTACCAGTACGAGATAAGGTTCGCTTTCTAAAATATTGAGCATCACTCCAAACTTTTGGGAGATATGTTTACGCTGCCCTTCGGTCAGTTCGGAGAGATGTATTTTATAATAGTGGTGATTGTTGTCAGAACTGACTTGCATGTGATATAAGTGGATATCTTCAGGAGAGGGATCATAATGGATGTATTTCTGCATTTTTGACTCTTTTACGGCTTTGGTCAACCATTGTAGAGTCTATTGCATTAATACACCATTATATTTCTCCTATTTTTCGATAACGGGATACTTGTTCTCTTTCCATTCTCCAAATCCGTTCAGGAACCAATAAACATTTTTGTATCCCAGTTTTCGTACTGCCAAAGCGGCTTCATACGAGTTGGCGCATGTTTCGCCGTAGCAGTAAAAGACAAGCGGCTGCACTTTATCCTCGGGAAGTTGAATGACGATATATTCGGCTTTCGATACGTCGAAATAGACGGGGTACGCACCCTTTATATGCTCTTTTACATAATGGCGTTTTTCACGGGCATCAAAAAAATAGGCTTTTTGGTCATACAGCGCTTTCGCTTTTTTCACATCGATAACGTTGATCCCTTTGGCGATGGCATCGTCTACTTGCGGGGGGATGATACAGATGTCGTATTTCGTCTCAAAAATAATACTTTTTTCACCGTCGTATTCGACACCATTAAGCGCCGTTGCCAATAAAGCGGCTAAGAGCGTAGAAAAAATCAAGCGTAACATGATGAACTCCTTAAATCAATATAACTAAATAATAAGCAAGGATAGGTTATTAAATTATAATATTTTTTAATAGTTTGTGGATCTAAGATAGGATTAATATAGTAGGCAAATTAGCCGAAAATAGGAGTTTTATCAAATACTCCAAAAATATCCAAAATAAAGCGGACGATAGCCGCTTCGCTAATGCCGGCTAAAATACCGATAAAGAGTCCATGGCCAATGATGTCAAATGAAGGGGCTCCATCTTTCCACGTCATAAATGCTTTTTCCATAATATACTCCTTTATTCAAGTCTGTATTGGGGTCGTTTAAAATAAACGATATTGCATTATGATAGTTTTTGTTTACTAATAACAATATTTAAAAACTGGATTAATTTTTATTTGATTTCAATCATCAGGAGAACTTTACGGTGAAGGAATGGATTTTCTTCGGCAGATAGAGGTGTGCCGAAGGGAGGGGAAATGAGATTATCCTCTGCTGGTTACTTCTAAAAGATGGTAGCCGAATTGTGTTTTTATCGGACCGTATAAAACACCGACATCACCGGTAAATACTGCCGTATCAAACTCTTTTACCATTTGACCGGGTGTAAAACGTCCCAAATCACCACCTTTGCGTCCGGATGGGCATTGAGAATGATCTGCCGCCACTTCAGCAAAAGAGGCTCCGTTTTCAATTTCTGCTTTGAGTGCGTTACACTCGTCTGCCGTACTTACTAAAATATGTCGTGCGGTTGCCCATGCCATGATGATCCTTTTTTTGTTTTTGAAATTTTACACTATTGCATCGGTTTTTAGAACGCCTAACTTTTCGCGAACGTAATTTTTTCCGAGTTTTAGAATATCCGCTTCGTAGATAAGGAGTCGTGCAGGGGAAAGATGATGCTCATTTCCCTCTATTTTGGCATATATTTTGTCCATATTTGAGCCAATCAGCGTTTTGAGATCATTCTCTTGGATCATTCCTATCACCCCCTCCAAGCCATTCTTTGGCAGCGGGAGATTACAGTAGTAATCACCGATATCATTGATTCCCCAGTAAATGAACCCCAGAAGGGTATAAAAATCCAGAGAGGTTGAGATGGATGTGAACGTGATTCGGCGAACATGTTTCTCGAGAGCCTGATCAAGTATCAGCCGGAGTATTTGAGTTGCGTACCCCTTGCGTTGGGAAATGAGAGGGGTAAAGAGATTATAGAGTGTGAGATATTGGCTGTAACGATCGATTTTGGAAAAAAGATAGCATAAATGCTCATTGCGCTCATCACAGAGGACGACACATCCTTGTGTATTCCAACTGAAATGGCGGTCCCACCACGCGAGTGACTGATTAGCGAAACGTATACTTTCTGTATCTTGGATGAGGGCAGTAGAGGCGATATAGGCATCACGCCCCAGGAGTTCGAGATGATAGAGTGGCATCGGTATCCTTTTTACCCTCTAAGGATGTAAAAAGTTCCCAATACGGGAGCCGATTCAATGGTAGTGAGTAACAATAGTATAGCCGAATAGATGGAGCCATTGCCGATTTGAGTGATTAAAAGGTATACAGTATTCAGTATCTTTTATTGGTATTGACGAGAAGATCTTTTTCGCTCAGTTCGTCCATCAGTGTTTTGAGATTTTTGAGGGAAAGGAGCTTTAGGGTATCACTTTTCTCTTTTTTAAATTCACTCGAAAATCCGCTTTTGGAAAAAATGACGAACCAATCGGGTTTCAGTGCAGCCTTCGTACATTTTTCCTGAAGTTTGGTTAGCTCCGATTTGTTGGCTTTGGATTTGGCATATTTGCACGATCCTGCTATTACCTTACCCGATTTACTCTGTCCGAGAATCTCGATTTCGGTGTTTTTATCCCAGTAGGAGCCGATTTTAGCGACCCAGTCCTCTTTATAGCTTTGTTTGACCAGAGCGATGATTAGCCCTTCGTAGATGGGATCAAAAAAAGTCTGTTTGGTATTTTCCCACCGTTCTTTGACCTCGGTGAAATCTCCCTCTTTAATCCCTTTGTAATACGGTGATACGGAAGAGAACCAAAAGCGCAAAAACGGAGCGGTAAAAATAAGGCGATCGGAGACCTCTTCACTCTCATCGGCAGGTTCTTCTTGTGAGCCTTGCCGAGTCAGTAAGCCGAATTTGATCAAAAAGGCTGCGGACTCTTCTCCCTCTTTGCGGGTTAGGTTAGCACGGCGATAGGCTGAATATTCTCGTCGATCACCGAGTGCCAATGCCGAGAGAAGTGCATGGTGCGCTTTGTTGCTTTGGGTAATTTTGGTCAAATCGGCATGGATGTATCGGTAGTTGGCGAGTACTTTTTCCTCGATCAGCTCTTCGAGAGGTTTTGTCATATCGACACTCCATCCCATCCCGCCGAACACGGTGAAATATTCGATCGCTTTTTCAATATCGGTTGCGTTATTCTGGAAACAAAAAGAGCGAAATTGTTGGAGGAGGGTCGGGTGTTTGGACATGGTGAAGCTACCTTCTATTAATTATCGCATTATAGCCTAAGTGAGTGGTGGAGAATAGGTCGGTGGAAAAGGGAGTTTAATTATGAAGAGTGCCCCATCTTTAAAATTGTGAGCTTCGATGGTGCCGTTAAGCTTTATTTCGACAATCATTTTTGCAATAAAAAGGCCTAACCCTGTCCCCTGAGATTGGTGTTTGGTTGTAAAATAGGCATCAAATACTTTGTCAATGATATCCGGTGAAAATCCTCCACCGTTATCGTATATCTTAAGAAGATTGCCCTTTTTACTCTGTGTGCACTCGAGCGTTATTTTAGTACTAAGAGCATCTATGGCATTGTTAATAATGATTAAGATTACCTGTTCCATTTCACTGATCGAACCGTAAGCACATGCTTTTTCATCGAGATTAAATGTTATGGATACCTTGTTGTTTTCTAATCTGCTCCCAAGCAGATGCATACTGTCTGTGATGGCTTTTTTGAGGGTAAATACCTCCATCTTTTTGTCACTTTGATCATCATTCAAAAAGTTTTTAAAGATATCAATGGTTTTTGACATGAACTCTACTTGATTATGCATGTTGCTAAACAGCTTGTGCTGATACTCTTGATCGACACTTCCCATCATACTTTTTACCGTTAAATCGGTGATGCACAGCTCGATAATGTTGAGGGGCTGTTTCCACTGGTGGGCTATATTGTTGATCATCGTCCCCATTTCAATAAACCGTGACTGCTTCATCAAAAGAGCATCTTTAATTCTATTGTTCTCTTTTTCGATCTCTTTTTTTTCCATCGTTTCATCAATGTTGTGCTGCATATGGAGAAATCCGTTGACAATCTCTGATATAACATCATCCCTATGCCTGTTAATAGACTCAAAAACGAGTTTATCCCCGGGTATATAGCCTTTGATCTCGGAAGCAATTTTCCGTAAAGGGGTAAGAAGCTCTTTTAATAGACGCATTTCTAGGTAAAAATACAACGTGAGCAATACAATGAGAATGGTTCCAACCATGTAATATTTCATAGAAAGTTCTTTGAGCGTATGGTGCGCATACGCTATTTGAAGCGTTCCTAGCTTGTTTTTCTCATTGCCTTCTCCCGGGGTATAAACGGCTTTTTCATAGGTTAAATTATACGGATCATCCAGCGTGTATTCGGATGACTTGACTTCGGAAATTAGGATTCCATTTTGGTCTTTAAAGGTTATATTCTCTAAATGATAGTCGATCAGCATACTTTTGAGAAACTCATCCATATTGAGATGCTGATTGTCTTTGTTGATAAAATACCATATGCTCACTTTTGATGAAAGTGATTCAGATATTATTTTAATGTGCTTTTTCTCGGATTGTATAAAGGAGTCATTTACCAGTGTATAAATAAACATACCGCTGAGAGTAAAGATCATGGAGAGGGCAATAACAATGAACAACAGCAATTTGCGTTGTAATGAAATTGTGCTAAATGTCTTTATAAAGCCTTTATATGATGTCAAAAAATAGTCCCTACTGTCTATAAGATAAAATAGTGATTTTATACTTTGAAATTGATTGTATAAAGTATTGTAGGACGTATTGCTTTAGAGATGTATTAACTATGTTTTTTGTTAAATAATTATGTCGTCAAAATCGTGGTTTGTTTATGGAAAAAGTTTTGCAGAATTCATCGGATAGCAATAATGGTCCTCTACAACAGCTATTTGCGATCGAAATGGTAGATCGAGTGGGTAAAACTGAGCTTTTTCTCTTTCCACGCGAAATAGGAGCTTTTGAGATGTTTTCCCTCATTAGAGAGTTCATGGACGATTTGGTGAATGTGATCCTCATCCGATTGACACAGTTCGGTAGACATATCACAGTCGAATACGATTCGATTCGGGGTACTTTCACGCAGATTAGCGAGAAATTCGGGTTGGTTTTGTTTGGAACAGTAATGGGTTGCTTTGAGGTTGGTACATGCGATATCTTTGCAATGGTACATACTCACCATTTGTTTGGCAGTACCCGGAAGCAACTCTTCTTGGATCGTCACTTCACCGCCGATGAGTTTGAATGACATTCCTGTTGCGTCGGTCCCTGTGATGGGCAATACCGCCTTATGTTTGTAGGATTCCGTTCCGATTTGTCCTTCGGCGGGTGATAGTTTCCAATCACCGATAAGGGCGTCTTCCATCCAAGCAAACAGTTCCCACGCGCTTGCTTCGGCTGCATGGGCTGAGGTGATGAGAGCAAAAGATGTCAATAGGGAGAGGATCAGTTTTTTAAGCATCATGATTCCTTAGAGCTTTTCGGCACCTTTTTGGGTCAGTACGACGGTCACGCCGTCTTCTTTGATCTCGATAACACCGTCATTTTTTAGTTCATCCATCGCAATTTGAAAAGGGCGGTCTTGTTTTGAATCGAGTTTTTTTAAAATCGCGCTGATGACATCTTGTTTGGTCATGACATGACCTGCAACGGCACGACTGCTTTTGAACCAGTTCATAAACATCGTTTTGATCTCGTTTTTTTGGGTCGTTTCGATGTTCTCTTTTTTGGGCGGTGCTTTGCGTGCAAAGTTTTTGGGAGGATTTTTAAAATCTCGTTTTGGTGCAGGCTTTCTATTGACAGGTGGTTTGATGGTGTATCCTTGGTATCGTATTATCAGTTAGCGTATTGTAGTGATTTTTGCTAAAAATATGAAGATGTGGTATCTCGTTAGGGATTTTAGATAAAATATCAGACCAAGTGAATTAAAATATTTATAGCTGAGATACAAGGGATCGCATGAAAGAGTTGAACATATTTGATTTAAAACTCGCGTTTGAACAGGACATCAAAATGGCTCTCTACACGCTTGAGCGTTACAACGTTGAAGCAAATCTTGCTTTGGTTGCCTGTGATGATTATGATATCGACAAAGTGCATTTGATGGACAGCGTGCGACAAAGCGATATTATCAAAAAAGTGAATGAACATTACATCTCCGTGTTGTTTACCTTTGTGGATCATGTGGGTGCTCGACGTGCTTTGGATAAACTGGTGAATCTCTATAAAGAGTATGATTTGAAAGGGAGTCTCATCATTTTAAAAAAAGGGGAAACGATTGAGGGTGTTTGCGAACGCTTGTTAGAAGCCAACCATATTATCCATCGAGATCCTGACAATAATATATATTGCGAATTCGATTACGCGCTCACGCAATAAGAAAAGGGGTTACCCCTTTGATATCAAGCAAACTTCTTACGGATCATTTTAAAATGTACGAAGGAGATTACTGCTATCACACTCATAAGTACGGCAAATTGAGAATTTTCCAATCCTGCTGATTTGGCACCTAGTGCGAATCCAAAAAGCAGAAGAAGAAAAAGTGTCATAAATCGAGAAAAAAGTTTGGTTGTTTTCATTGATACGGCTCACTTAAATTATTGGATAAGCTAAATCGGCAATTAAACGATATTCTTTACCCCCTTTATTATGAAATTCTCCTCTTTTGATTTTTTCCAGAATAAAATGCATGGTTGATTTGAAGCAGTGGGTATAAAATGCAGTTTATTTCTATTTATAAATATAATATTGCAATAAAATGTAAAAAAACTATCTAAAATATTATACAATGGTAAAATTAAAAGATATGGAGGATGCTGTGGTTAGAAATCTCTATAACGAGTTGTCGAGAATGGAATTGAAATATCATGAACTCTTGGAACTTGACGGGCATAGAATCTTTCTAGCCGCCACCGCACTTATACCCGAGGGGATAGAAGAAGCGATGCATATCAAAAGACTTGCAGACGAATATCGGTTATGTACGGTATGGGATGGAGAAAATATTGAGATTTTACGTTGTCATCAGGCCACATAGAAGCATCGTTTGAGCTTTTTTGAATAGCCGTTTATGTTAGAGATGCATAAACCGCTATAGAGATTTCGAGTGGCGAAATCTCGTCTTTTATCCGTCTAAAAATGTTTCCCACTTCAATGGATTCCATTGATAGGAAGCAGGGGAAACTTGAGGCGGTATAGGAGGGATCGGTGTAGCCGATGGGATGATGAGTATCGGCGGAGCAGGTGTGATCTCCGGGATGGGAAGCATCGGATCGCCAGAGGCTTCATCCATGTATGCTATGCACTGTCCTCTTTTGTCACGAAAGATCCCTTTATAAATGATACCAAGATGTTGGGCGTCGTAGGTGAAGATATTACCGTCACGTATGAACGCCCTGTAGCAATTTTTACGGTCATAGATGACACCATTATAAAGCCATCCGATTGTTCGCCCATGACGGTTAAATATAGGGTTCATTACTGTTTATCCTTCCGTCGGATTTTTCAAGGGTATTGATTATAGCAAAATTTAATAATAAAAAAATCATATTCAGTATTCTTAAACAGCAAAAATCTATATTTTGTTGATTGAACATATATTGCATAGTTAGCACAATATGATTGTATAAACATAAGGAGCAATTGATGGCTGTTATTATTACCGACTCTTGTATAAATTGTGACGCCTGTATAGAAGAGTGTCCAGCGACTGCGATTGTCAGTGCCGATGAGTCGCCGCTCAGTAAGGGTGAATACACCTATGTGAAACCTGATAAATGTATCGAGTGTGTAGATGCTGCAGTTCCGAAGTGTGCCGATGTCTGTCCTACGGAGGATTGTATTATTTGGGATATGCCCTACATCGCAGAGTACAATGATTACTTTGTCCTAAGCGATCGCTACGTGATCCGTGAACATAAGAAGAGGGGGTTGATGTCTCCTGAGGTAAACCCGCAACCGTGGCGCGAGGGTATTACGATAGAGCAAAGAGAAGGGCATGTGAGTGTCGGTAAGACGTTGAAACTTTATAATTAGGTTTTTTTTCCTTATCTTATTTCGGAAACGGGAGCATCATCCGCACCCGTTTTTGATACTCCTTATAGGTCTTCCCCATCGTTGCAACTAAATCCCTCTCTTCATACGTAAGACCGATAAAAATATAAAGGGTAAGTGTGAGTGAGAGCATCAAATGCGAATAGGACATAGCCGGTGTCAGCCATAGTCCGATCAGCACTCCCAGCTGGATCGGATGGCGTACAAATTTGTAAAACAATTTTTCTTTAAAATCAGCGGGCGGGGTAGGTTTATTGAGTAGATTTAAATAAATTTGCTGTAACCCGAAAAGTTCAAAATGGTTGATGATAAAAGTAGAAAAGAGCGAAAAGATCCAGCCGAACAGATATCCGGCTGTTAATAAGGTTTTTCCTATTCCATTATCCACTTGCCATAAAAATCCCTCTAACGGCTGCCAGTACAAACATATCAAGCCCAAGGCCAATCCTGAAAAAAGGACATAGGTACTTCGTTCTGCCGCTTGTGGAATAATTTGGGTGAGATGTTTTTTGAAGAATGAACGGGCCATAACCGAATGTTGCAGAGCAAATATCAAGACTAAAACGAGGTTAATACTAAAAGCGGTAATGAATGGCACCGGATATTGCGTGCTAATGGTTCTCTCCATAAATTCCCACTCGCCGATATAGAAAATGAACCATACCTGTGCAATCAGTGCAACGCTGTAGGCAAGTATCCCATAGATAAAAATAATTAATTTGTTCATGTCTCTCTTTTACCTTGGGCTGTCGTGTAACATTATAACCTATCGTTGCGGTACGAGATACGGTAGATGGCATTCGCCTTGTCATCCGATACGAGCAGAGAACCATCGGGCAGGATCAGCAGATCGACAGGTCTTCCCCACGAAGTGATCCCTTCGAGCCACCCCTGTGCAAAGATGGTGTAGGATGGGGGAAGCCCTTTGGTAAAACGGACAAGAGTGATGCGGTAACCCAGCGGGGGGATACGGTTCCATGAACCGTGTTCGGCGATGAATATCTGATTCCGGTATTCCTGCGGAAATTGGCTGCCCGTGTAAAAACGGATCCCCAGTGCGGCAACGTGAGGGTCGAGTTCCCTGAGCGGTGGGATAAAATCTGCACACTTTTTCCCCTTGCCGAATTTGGAATCGGAGAGGTTTTTGGCGTGGCAGTAGGGAAAGCCGAAGTGCATCCCTTTTTTCGGTGCCGAGTTCAGTTCATCGCTCGGCGCATTATTTCCCATCCAGTCACGACCGTTGTCGGTGAAGAAGAGGGTGCCGCTTTGGGGGTGCCAGTCGAAGCCCACGCTGTTTCGGACACCCCGTGCAAAAATTTCGAGTCCCGTTCCATCGGGTCGCATCCGCATAATGGAGCCATAGCGCGGATCGTTTGAATCACAGACGTTGCAGGGTGCGCCTATCGGGACGTAGAGGTATCCGTCGGGGCCGAAACGGATAAATTTCCAGCCGTGGTGAGGGTTTGTGGGAAAGGAGTCGTTGACGACCACCGGATTGGGCGGATTGGCGAGGCGGCTTTCGATGGCATCAAAGCGGATGATACGGTTGATTTCGGCGACGTACAGTGCGCCGTTTCGGAAAGCGACACCGTTTGGGCTGTTAAGCCCGCTGGCGATGACGTAGCGCCGGTCGGCGCGAAAGTCGCCGTCGATGTCCTGAAAGGCGTATACCTTCCCCTCCGAACGTGTACCGATGAAGAGGGTGCCCCGCTCGCCAAGAGCGAGGGAACGTGCTCCCTCGACGTCGCGGGCGTATAGGCCGATCTGAAACCCGCTCGGCAGTTTGAGGGTATTGAGTTTTTCGGAGAGTTCGTCCGCATGGGCGGGAAAGAGTGAAATGAGAAAGAGATCGATGCCCGCAATCAGCCATGCTATCGTATACCAGACTTTACTCCACATGATCTCCTCCTGATATTTAGCCGTAGAGGTTGTTGAGTGCCGCTTCGATGGTTTTGAATTCAAACTCGAATCCCGCTTCGGGAAGCCGTTTGGACGTGACGTACTGTCCGCTCGAAATTGCTTCGGCGGCTTCGGAACCGAAGCGCAGCTGTAACAGGAATTTCGGGATTGCAAAGAGGGTAGGGCGGTGGAGAGCTGAGCCGAGCGCTTTGGTCAGACCGTAGTTGGTGGTCGGGTTCGGAGCCATCAGGTTATAGATCCCTTTCATCTCGGGGTGTTCTATGGCAAAGAGATAGGCTCGCATCAGGTCATTGATATGTACCCAGCTAAAATTCTGTTTTCCGTCGCCGATCGTCCCTCCCAGTCCGAGTTTGAAAGGGAGCAGCATCTCTTTGAGTATCCCCCCGCCGTGACCGAGGACAATCCCGTAGCGGAAGATGATCGTTCGGATACCGAGCTCTTTGCTCTTGAGCGCGGCACTTTCCCACTCTTTGGCCAGCCGCCCTAGAAAATCCTCCGCGTAGAGGGCGTGCTCTTCGTCGTACTTGCCGCTCGCCGCGTAGATCCCCACAGCCGAGGTGCAGATAAAGAGTTGCGGCTTTTGTTCCATCTTCGCCATCGCGGTGACAATCTTTTTAGCCGTATCGACACGGCTTGCGTAGAGCACTTTTTTGTACTCTTCGCTCCACCGTTTGCTGATGGAAGCACCGGCGAGATGGATAACGACATCCGCGCCCAAGAGCTTTTTGCCAAAGGCCGTCTCATCAAGATCAAAGTCGGTTGTGTGCAAGGGCGATACCTCCCACCCTTTTTCTTTGAACATAGAGACCAAATGGGTGCCGATAAAACCTCCCGCTCCGCTTATGGCTATCTTCATGACGGTATCTAGAGGGTGATCAGGAGTGCCGCTTCGGGGTTGATGATACGGAACGTGCAGCTCTCACTTATAAAGAGGGTATAGCTCTCCTCTTTTTCTTCGGCAAATCCGATGCTGACATCCAGACCGTTATAGAGGATAAAATCTCCCCCTCTTTGTGAAAGTGCCAGAATTTTGTCGTCTCCGATGTTTTCGCATACTACGAAAAAGTTTGGTCCTATCAGGGTCTCCAGACGGCTTTTGACACTGACTCCCCCTTCGCTTTCTCCGACCATTTTGATCAGTGTAGCGGTGGAGAGGACGAGTTTGTAGGGCCCTTCGACAAATTCGGCTCCGAAAGCGGCGATCATCGAGGCGACCGCATCGATCAGCCCCTTGGTATGTTTGGCATGGATGGATTTGCGCGGGATTTTGTTCAAAATCCCTTCGATATCCGCCTCTTTCACCCCATCAAGAATCAGCGAATTCTCAACCGCGCTGAAACGGTTGGAAACTTTTTTGAAGACCGAGTCGTCAAAATCGGGTTTGTCCCGCTTGAACGCTTCGACAATCGATTTGGGCAGATCGAAATCGTACCGTATTTCCACCATCGGAATGGGTTTTCTTACCGATAGCGTCAGTTCTTCCGAGGATGTGAGTGTTTTCAGGTTGCCCGTCGCGACGGCATCGGTTTCAAAAGGGACAGGGGTAAACCCGACGAGACTGCGCAGTTTCAGCCGCTGGCTGAGCAAGGGGGTGAATACACTATCAATCTGAGTCCAGACAGCCGCCGCAATCGGAGAGGTTTCGCGATTTAAAAATTTCATTGTCAACTCCTTAGCTATTGTTACCGATTTTCAGTGTCCCCGTTGGCGCTGCAACGATTTCGGGACTGCCCTGAACGGTTTGATCCGTGTTGCCGGACTCCTGAACGATGATATCGCCCTCTGTGAACATAAATTTTTGCATCATTTCATTCCAAACAGGAGAATTGCGTCTAAGCCATTCGAGTCCCATGCACGCGTGTTCGATCTCTTCATCCCTGTTGTGTTCCATGATCGCTTTTGCTGAGGGGTCGTTTGAGGCTTCTGCGCGCTGGTTGTACCAATCTATTGCTTCGAGCTCTTCCATGGTACTTTGGATAATGCGGTGATAATCTTTTGTAAATTCTGAGAGTTTAGTGGGATCTTCGTGAAAACCTTCGTGTGCCATAACTGCCCCTTTACGTTCAATCCTGATATCCCTAATAGTACAGAGGCAAAAGAAAGGATGTCAATAAGATTTGACGGGAAGTGTTTCTTTTAATTTTCAATTAAGAAAGCATTAGTTGAAAAAAAAAGCTGTATTACTATTCCATCGAATGGTGCAGGTGGCAGAGGAAGGGGTCGCGCAGGCTACGGTTTAGTTGCGACAATCAGACGGAGTATATCAAAGACTTTGTTTTGGGATGAGAGAATCCTTAAACCGGAATTTTCGATCCCTTTTTGGGTTTCTCTGAGCATCGATGTCCCCAGCAGCGGTTTGGAAAATCTCTCCATCCCCCAAAGGATGGCATTAAGCCCTTTTGAATCGCTTTTCATGTGTTCGAGAAAGATCGCCTTGCCTCCGGGTTTAAGGACGCGGTAGAGTTCGTGCAGCCCTTTGTCGGGATGGGGAACGGTGCAGAACACAAAGGTACTGATGATCGTATCGAAGGTATTATCAGGAAAGCTCATCGCTTCGATGTCCATTTCGATCAAAGTTATATGAGTTAGACCTATTTGAGCCGCTTTTCGTCTGGCTATGTTGAGCATTCCACTGCTGAAATCGATCCCGATCAAATCGGAAGTGTAGGGATAATAGGAGAAGTTTTTCCCCGTACCGACCCCCACTTCAAGAATTTCCCCCTCCGCTTTTGCAATCACCTCACTCCGAAGATGGGAGAGATGCAATAGTTCCAAAGGCCACTGGAGCAGATCATAGAGTTTGGCGATACGAGTATATCTTCGGGCTGTTTCATGTTCCATTTGGCTCTCCTTCAAGCACTAAAGTTAATCTTTTCCGGTTAGCTCAAAACTTATACTTGATTCTACATCTTTTTCGATAAGAAATAATAATGGATAATTGTATACGTGATGGAAAAGTATTACGTTGGAGCAAAGAAAAGGGCATGTGTGTCTGGACACATGCTTCTTTCATTCCCACTCGGAAGAGGGGGAGTTTTTACTTTTTGAAGTTATTAAATATTTTACTAATTTCTAATGATAAAAAGCAGATTTGCATTGTAAACATAGTCGACAATGCATCACATAGTATGATCTGAATTTACTATTTAGATAAACTTATATTATTGTATTTTTCGATAACACCGAATATACCATTCGTCACTTTTAGAGTTGCTTGACATATTTCCTTGACGATTTTTACCACCGGAATAGTCAAAATAGATTCGCCATGCGGAATTATGTGAAGCTTCTGATGAGGTCCAGTACAAATCGTTTGCGACATATTGTAAATCCGCTTGTTCAAAGAAAAGATCGAATAATAGTTCTTTATCGGGCAAAGTCCAATCGCTATAGCCGTTTAAATAAAGTGTTTCACAGTAATGCATTGCCCCGTTCCAAGAGCGCTTCACACGAATAACATCTTCATTATCCTGCCACATAATATTCGTTTGCGATGATTTTTTGGGCTCGCGGTAGGGTGCTTGCGTTATGACAGGTTTATTGGCATAAGGTGCTGCCAAGATTGGCTGGAATCTTTCCGTCTGTGCGATGGACATTTCTTTTTTCGGAGTATTTTCCGATGGTACGGGGGGCTGACTGGCAACTTCGGGCTTTGTTTCCACACTCTCTTCAGTATCTGATGGAGCAGAAAGGATGCGCTCGTTCTCGTGTATGATCTCAATGTTTCGCTGTGCCGTTTTATCACCGTTCGCAGCTGCCAACGTAAACCAGTATAAGGCTTGTTTTTGATCTGAGTCTACGCCGATCCCCCGATCATAAAAACGTCCCAAACTCATTTGGGCAAAAATATTTCCGCTTTGGGCCGCTTTTTTGTACCAATACATCGACTGCTGCAGATCGATCCCGACTCCATACCCTTTTTCGTAGATTTCCCCTAAAGCCTGTTGAGCGTTTTCTGCCCCGAAATAACCCATCACTTGAAAACGTGTCACATCTAATGTCGATATATCCTGCAATCTATCGCCCTTCGTTTGTACAAATCCGAAGTAAAAGAACACTGTCCCTAGCAAGATAAAAAAGAGACGAACGGTTTGTTTGTAGGTAGTAGTCTCTTCCTGCGCGAGCATTTTCATCGTAGGGTCCTCCATGTTCTTGGCCTCCATATTTTTGGCCTCCATTCCATTTGCTCTCATCAAAGGGAATAACACTTCTAGTCTTTTAATTTGTTTGCCTTCCTCGTCGGATATCATTTTGGAGATCAAATCACCCCAGCCTTTTGGACCGAGTTCTTCCACCTTTTTCTCAACATCGCTACCCTCAATCCACATCTCACCGGTGATCAAAAAATAGAACAGCTCCCCGATTATTCTGATCTCTTTTTCTCGGCTTTCCCGGGACGCTCGGATACACAATCCGTCATTGAAAAGGAGCTGTACACTTTGCGTTTGCGCTGTGAAATAGACCTCGTGAGGCGACAGATGGTTGATTCCGAAATTATGGTTTTGAAGCCATTGGAACAGACGGACTGTTTCTGTAGCAATTGCCTTTAGCGTATTTTCATCGGATCTCGACCATCGGGAGAAGGGGCGGCCCTTGGGCGGTTCCGTCACAACATAATAAACTTCATTTTCGTGAATGAAATCATAAATCGGCGCGACCTGACCTACATTGATTTTTTTGATCTCTCCTGCGATCTGCCCGAGCCGTTGAATCTCTGCCAGATCTGTGGCACTGTCGCCGGATTTTGGATAAATGTCGATCCAGACTTCTTTGCTATGACGCATCTCTTCGGCAAGAACACGTTTTTGCCTTCCGGCCTCTTCCATTTCTCTGATCACCATATAGTTATGAATAAATTTTTGCTCTTGTGACGGATACTCGCTCATTAAACTCCATTCAAATGTAATACATTGCCGCACCGTCGAAAATCAATTGATTAGTACATACGATCTGAATTTCATATCCCGGATGTTTTCCGTTTCATTAATGAACGTTTTGCCGCCATGGTAGGTTTCATAGTCGCCGCTCCAGGCATACGTGCAGCCCCCTGGTTCCGCATCGCTCTTGAGATAGATGGCGTATTGCTCTCCCGGTTTGACCATCGGCCCATAGTGTCCGAAATACAACCGCGTTGTGGGAGAAATTTCATTCGGATGCAACTCCCGGGTGTAATAGCTATGCGGCCCCAATCTTCCGTTTTCCATCGTGACTAAAGAGACATGCAGGCTTTTCGTGGGAGTGCACCGATGGTGTTTTATGTCTATCAGATCGAATGCTATGAGCCTACCGCTTTGGGCAATCGAGAAAGACTGGGCTACCGTCTGATTGGCTGTGATTTCCAACCCTCCTCTACCGCCTACAAGGGTATGTTCCTGATCTATTTGGGTACCGTATTTTTTGATCGGTTTTTTTGTCACGTAAACTCCTTTTCCATCGTGTGTCTGCAGCGATTCGGCTTGCTGGGCGAGTTGTTTGTCACAGATTAATCGCTCTAAAGAAGCAATCCTCCCCCTGTGCTTATTTTTCTGATAAAACGCTATAGCCTGACTTTCTAGAACATACGATTGCAAAAAATCGGATGGGGCACTGGTGTTGATTTTGAAAAAAGTATCGTAGTCATTCTCTCTGATGCTGCTTAACATCATCTGGTGTAACAAATGGACGATGCCGATATACTTATTTTCAAGCAATCGCAGTGATGAAAGGTATTCATTGTATTCATTGGCAGAAATATTCCCTTTTGATTCCAAAGACAAGCCTTGTTCGCGTAAGGATTTGCTTTGAACGCTGTATGCGAATATTTTGTCTTTTAGAATCTCATAATGAACGAAGGTTTCGAATTTAGAATTTGCATCGTAGAGTTTATTGCCTAACAAAGAATAGAGGGTTGGATTGTTTTGGGCTAGAAGAAATGTTGTCAACGTCGACAGAAGGAGAAATTTTGTGGACACTGTTGAGCCTTTTATATGCCGTTTTATATCTAGAAATGTTATTATATCAGAACAAAAAAAAATATTATTATGTATTAATGTTGAAAAATTTAATGGAATGAAATAAGTATATCTCTCTCAATGTTTTTTATCTGTTATTGTAATCCTGTGTTGTGTTAGATTGAAATTATCTAATATTTTAAACGTGGGGTGAGAGAGGGGTAATAAAAAAGTGAAGATTGAATACCTGACCACATAATCCCTCTATGCATGCCTATTTTCTCAAGCGGAAACATGAATAACGTGGACATTGAGGATAATAGAACGTTAATTATTTTTTTATACCTTTTTATGTTTTTTTATTTTATAATAAACAATATTAATTTTGATTGTTAGATGAGGTGTAAAGCGTGAAATATAAAATTTGTTTTTTAATTATATTTATATTTTTTAATTTTGGGCATTTGAATGCAGACATTCTTGAAAGTTTAATTGGTTCATACAGAAATCATATAGATATCCAAGGAACATATAAAGGTGGTATATACACTCCACCGGATAAAGATTTTGAATTTACTGTTCCATCACTTGTTGAGCCAGGCTATAGAATTAATGACTTTATGAATCCAAATGATAAATCACAGGGATACGTAACGTTTCTTGATGATGTTGGACAACTGTTTAGAATAGATTTTTGGGATAACTATTTAAATAAAACGCAAACACAAAGATTAGAAGAGTTAGATGAGGAAGTATTAATTACATTTAAAAAATTTATGAACAATGTACAAATAATAAAAAAAGAAAAAATATCCGATGATGTTTATTTTGTTTTTTACGATTTTCCAAAAGGTTCATCTGTTTTAGTTAATGAACATAGAATCAATGCGACTAGAGGTGTTTTATTTTTTGCAAAAGAGAATAAAATCATTGTATTGTCTCAACAATTTTTAGAATCACGCAATGATTATCGAAACTATGAAAAAGCAAAAAATTTACTTTTGTCTTTAAAGGATACAAATTTTAAATTTAGATCTATGATCCGTAATGATATACAAGATTCTAATGAACAGCTAATGATAGGTTATAAGTATCTTGAAGCTAAACAGTTCCCTGAAGCAAGATATTGGATTGAAAAATCAGCTTTACAAGGTAATGCTATTGCTGAATGGACTTTTGGATTAATGTTTCTAAGAGGTGATGGTGTTTATAGGGATTATACAAATGCAAAAAAGTGGTTCGAAAAATCATCTAGTCAAGGTAATGTAAATGCAACATATGATTTGGCTGCTATGTACAATAATGGAGAAGGGATTCAAAAAGACATTAGTATTGCAAAACAGTTATTTATAAAATGTGCAAATATTGCTCACAAAGAATCAATAAAAGAACTAATTAAAATATATAAAAAAGAGGACAACAAAAAAGAAGAAGAATATTGGATGGAGAAATTGTCAAAAATATAAGGGATAAAAAGTAGTCCATCCTCTTTTTTGCTTTTTTCGTTCCCACTCTATTTCTGTCTATTTTCTTATAATTAACATTATATTTACGGATAATTAATCTTAGCTTTGATATAATTT
>Ga0156221_1059_pt1 | contig 47234 bp, 45 predicted proteins | sample RifCSPlowO2_12_FD_107869 | JGI IMG/M metagenome (GOLD analysis project Ga0156221, IMG submission 107869) | Sulfuricurvum sp. RIFCSPLOWO2_12_FULL_43_24
TGTGTGATGATCGGGGAGCTGATAAACTCTTTCTTCACCAAAAAGGGGGAGAAAGAGAGAAAGTAGGGTAAGAAGTTTTATCATTTAATTTTTTTTTAGTTACAATGATACCACGAAGCTTTTGATAGAACAAGGGCATTTAAAGAGGGGTAGCAATGAAAATCTTGCTTTTTAACGATAATCCGGTCGTTCGAAAACTGGTAGCTCTCAGCGCACAAAAAACCAAAGATGATTTGATTGTTATTTGGTCCGTGGATGAGATTCAAGAGAGCGATTACGATTTGTTGATTATCGATGATGCACTTTACAGTGACGAACTGTTTCAATCTCTGAAAGAGTTGGTTTCGTTTAAAGCTACTTTACTCATGGCAACCCGTGGAAAAGCGGTTCCGGCAGGATTTGACAATGTCATCAATAAGCCGTTTCTCCCTACAGACTTGGTTGATATGTTTATCAAAATCGATAAAAAAACCATGTCGGTTTCCATTGCTCCTGAGCGTGTCAGAAGTGAAGAACCTCTTGCTAAAACTGAAGTTCCATTTGCCATTCATCTCGATGAAGCATTGCCGGATATGAAAGAAGCGGGTGAGATGGATTCGTTTGATTTCGGTGATTTGGATGATGAGATCGATCTGGGAGAGACACTAAATATTAGTGATGAAATAGATTCTTTGGAAGATTTTGATGATACCGTCCTCCCAACCGCAATTTTGGATAAGGAAGAGGTTCAAGAGGTTCAAAATCTTTTAGATGATACCGAAAGTGATGATTGGAATGTGGAAGAGGAAATTATTATCAAAGGGATTGATGAACCTGATATCCATGAAGATGATCTTTTGAATTTAGCCGATGAACCGGTAGTAGAGAGTGCAGAAGAACTGAGCGATGAATTTTTGTTAGAAGAAGAGCCGTTTGGAGAGATAGAATCTTTTGAGGCTAAAACCGAAGAAGCTGTCGGTTCAGCGGAAGAAGAATCTGAACTCGGTGATTTGGATTTTGACCTCGATAATGAGATGCTTTTACCGAATTTGGACGATGAGATGCTTTTGGACGACGACGAATTAGGCGATTTGGAAACTCAGATCCAAGATGCGGTGAACGATCTAGAATCGGAAACTCTCGATAAAGAGTTAGATTTGGATGATTTTAAACTCGATTTTGACGATACCTTATCCGAAGAAATGGATTTGGATGAGAAAGAGATGATTGATCCCGATGATCTTGAAGGATTTGATGAGTTGGATATGCTTGATGAACGCGAACTAAAACTTGCCATCGGAGAAGAGGTGGAAGAAGAGTCTGAAGCAGATGATACGGAAGATGACTCTTTTGCGGATGTTGAATTATTGAGTGAAGATTTCGAAGAGCCGGTAGTGTATGAAGCAGAAAATGCGGAGGCATCGCAGCCGCATACACCCTCTCATGCCGAAGGGGTAGAAGCATTGCAAGCATTGCTAAAAGCACTTTCAAACGAAGAAGTAGCCAAGTCGCTAAAAGGTCTTAACATCAGTATTAATATTAATTTCGGGAATGAACAGTGAATCGTCGAAGTGGTGCAATTTTAATTTTATCCGGTCCCAGCGGTGCCGGTAAGAGTTCTTTGATTAATAAAATAACCGATCATATCGGTCCTACCTATTTTTCGATTTCAACAACAACGCGCCCCATACGCGAGGGAGAAGTGGATGGAGTTCATTACCATTTCGTCAGTGTTGATGAGTTTAAATGTGAAATCGAGCAAGAGATGTTTTTGGAATACGCAGTGGTGCACGGCAACTATTACGGAACGTCGTTGGGCCCGGTTAAAAAAGCGCTTAAAGAGGGAAAACTCGTTATTTTTGATATTGATGTTCAAGGACATGATGCGGTTCAAAATCGGCTTAGTGATATTACGACATCGGTGTTTATTACAACCCCTTCTCTCAAAGAGCTAAAACGGCGTTTGCATAACCGCTCTACCGATAGCGAAGAGGTGATCGTCGGACGCATTGAAATGGCAAAGAGAGAAGTTCAGAGGATCAGCGAATACGATTTTTTAGTAGTAAACGACAAACTGGAAGACGCATCTGAAATTTTAATTTCGATCGCTAAAGCGGCACGGATGAAAATACCGACGTTACAAATCAACGAATTTGTCCAAACTTGGGAAGCGTCGTAATAAAAACTTTTGGTGTATTCATCGAAATACGTTATACTTCCCCACTTAATTTTCTACAGAAGGGACTCTAATCATGAGTATGCCAAGCGGAACCGAATTATTATTGATTTTCGGGATTGTTATTTTGTTATTCGGTGCGAAAAAAATTCCTGACCTTGCAAAAGGGATTGGACAAGGTATCCGTAATTTCAAAAAAGAGATGAAAGACGATGAGACTGTAGCAACAACTACTCCGACAGAAGCTCCAAAACAAGTCGATGCAACAGCATCTACAACGGTAGAAGCTCCTAAAACTACTACACAAGCGTAATTCTTGAAACAGCGAGTCAGTGCGCTGTTGCGCGATAAATTCAATTGTGATGTTATCCTCGAAAAACCGAAAGATCGCTCTTTCGGACACTTCGCTACCCCTATCGCTTTTTCCCTTGCCAAAGAACTTCGAAAATCACCCATGGCGATTGCCGAAGAGATCGCAACATCGTTCAGCGATCACGATATGTTCGGTGCCGTTGAATCAGTCAAGGGGTATATCAACTTCCGCCTCTCCGAGTCGTTTTTAGATGAATACGCTTCGTGGGCATTGAGTCATGGCGAAGAGTTTGGCAGTGGCGATAAGCAAGGTTCTATCCTTTTGGAATTTGTCAGTGCCAACCCTACCGGACCGCTTCATATCGGACATGCGCGTGGAGCCGTTTACGGTGACACAATGCTCCGTCTAGGTCGTCATTTGGGCTACGATATTACGGCAGAATATTACGTCAACGACGCGGGCAATCAAATTGATCTTCTCGGGGTCTCTTTGCAGCTTGAAGGGCGTTCTAGTCTGCTCGGCGAAGAGGTAGAATGGCCGGAAAAATACTATCGAGGCGAATATCTCAGCGATTTGGCTAAAGAGGCGGTAGAGCTTTTCGGTCAAGAGGCACTTCGTGATGAGAGCGCTCAAAAAGAGCTGGCTCTTTGGGCAAAAGATAAAATTTTAGCCCTTATCGTGGAAGATTTGGCAGCGATTAACGTCCATTTTGACACCTTTGTCGGGGAAGCGTCTCTCTATAATGAGTGGGATCGTGTTATGGCAAAAATGGGTGAAGGTGTTTATCTCAACGAAGGCAAAACCTTTATCCGATCTTCCGAATTTGGCGATGATCATGACCGAGTAGTGGTTCGTGAAGACGGTCGTCCAACGTATCTTGCGGGTGATATCATCTACCATAACCAAAAGTTCGAGCGCGGATTCGAGGATTATATCAACATCTGGGGAGCGGATCATCACGGTTACATCGCCCGTGTCAAAGCGGCGATTACCTTTTTGGGTTACGATTCCTCTAAGCTCGAAGTACTCCTCTCTCAAATGGTAAGTCTGCTCAAAGAGGGTGAACCGTTCAAGATGTCCAAACGTGCCGGAACTGTCATCCTCATGAGCGATGTCGTCGAAGAGATCGGTGCGGAAGCACTGCGCTTTATGTTCGCCTCTAAAAAGTGTGATACCGCACTCGAATTTGATATCGAAGAGCTCAAGCGTCAAGACAGCTCTAACCCGATCTACTATATCCAATACGCTCATGCCCGTATTCAGACATTGATTGCCAAAAGCGAAAAAACGGTTGAAGAGATTATGCTCTCCCATTTACACGGGTTGAGTGCCGATGCGGACGGATTGTTGTTTGAAGCACTTTTGTTGCCGGAAATCATCGAGGATGCATTCGAATCGCGCCAAGCGCAAAAGCTTCCCGATTATCTAAAAGTATTAGCGGGACGTTTGCATAAATTTTATTACGATACCCGTATTATCGGCACCGAAGATGAGGCGAAACTACTCAAACTTCTACTTGTTGTTGCCCTCTCCATCAAAACAGGACTTTCATTACTCGGAATCCAAGCTAAAGATCGGATGTAAATCCGATCTTACCCCAACAATCTCGTAACATTTTGTTGAAGCATATCGTTTCGATGTGCCATCGCAATCTGAGCCACATCCAATTTTAAATTGCTTTGTTGAAAATCTTTGATTGCATTTGCCATGTCGGTATCGGCGATTTGACTTTTTGCCGCTGAGGTTGCTGTGATTTGATCGAGCAGAGTATTAGAAGCACTGATTAAGCCGTTGGTCGTGGAACCGACTGTCGAATTTGCTTGTATCAGTGAATTTCTGTAAGACTCGATGCTCTCTTGGCTGTCGATACTCAGTGAAACCGTGGATAGTTCAGGGAGTGATGCGCTGATCGTACTCTCTCCCAATGAGAGGGTTGAACTATTCCCAAACAGAGTTTTGCCGTTAAAGCTACTGCTCTCGATGCTTTGCTGCATCGATTCTACGGTACGGTTAAATTCACCTTGCAACTCTTGTTTTTGAGATGAATTCAATGATGCGCTGTTGTAGCGGACACTGAGATCATTCAAAGTTTGGGTTTGATCACTGAGAGAATTGAGTGTCCCTCCGGCAATTTGCATCATGGCAACGCCGTCATTGGCATTCATCAGCCCCTGTGACATGGTAGAAATCTCACTTTGCAGCATGTCTGAGATTGAGCGTGAAGCGCTATCTTGCATCCCTAACTCTACGGCTGCGGCTATTTTTTCGAGTGTTTTATCACGCTTATTCATCTCAGAAGTCATCTGAGGAAGCGGATTGAATTGGGTATCTAATTTCATTTTATCCCCTTTTTAATCTCTCATAGAGTCAGAATATCACTGAACAGATTAAAAGTTAATAATATTTTTGGGCTAGATTTGGTTAGAAGTGTAATGGAGCAATGCTATAATTTCGCCATTGTGAACGGTGTAAGGAAATGAGAATGGTTAAAGTAGCAGCAATACAGATGCAGATGAGTGAAGATAAAGCTTCTAATATTCTCAAAGCAGAATCGATGGTGCGTGAGGCGGCGCGTAATGGAGCTAATATCATTTTGATCCCTGAACTGTTTGAGGGGTACTATTTTTGCAAGGATATGGACAAAAAATATTTCGATTGGGCACAACCTCTCGAAGATAACCCCCTCATCGCGCACTTTAGCGCTTTGGCCAAAGAACTCGGTGTTGTATTGCCGATCAGCTATTTTGAGCGCTCGGGTGAGCGCTATTTTAATTCTCTTGTGATGATCGATGCGGACGGCACCGTAATGGAAAACTACCGAAAGACTCATATTCCTGACGGTCCCGGATACGAAGAGAAGTTTTATTTTGCTCCCGGTGACACGGGATTCAAAGTGTGGCAAACCAGATTCGGCAATGTCGGGGTCGGTATCTGCTGGGATCAGTGGTTCCCTGAAACGGCGCGTAGTCTGACCCTTATGGGTGCGGATATGATTTTTTATCCGACTGCGATCGGAAGCGAGCCGGAGATCGGTGTCGATTCGGCATCCCACTGGCAGCGGGTACAGATGGGGCACTCTGCCGCGAACATCATCCCTGTCATTGCCGCGAATCGTATCGGAGAGGAAGCAGGGGAGAGTTGTAGTCTCACGTTTTATGGAAGCTCGTTTATCACTGACCACACGGGTGCAAAAGTAGCTGAAGCTTCACGCGACCGTGAGGAGATCCTCTACAGCGAGTTCGATCCGGTATCTATCCGCGAACACCGCCACTACTGGGGACTGATCCGAGACCGCAGACCGGAGTGTTACGGAATAATCGTTAAAGAATAAATTGGAACCCATTTTGCTTTAGTGAATGTAATAATCGCTAAGCAGGGGGTATCTGTGAGAGTTGTTTTGCGCCATAACGCTATCTTCGTTCAAGGGAGCTCAAATACCCTCGAAGAGCCGTGGATGGAAGAGTTTTTCGACCATCATATTCAAAACACCCTTTTCCTCGATAATGGGGTGCTGGTACTCAATAATGAAAATTCATCGGATCAAAAAGAGGATTTTTTAGAAAATCTAAGTGTGCGGTATACAAAAATGAATGAGCTTTCCGGCTCATTTTACAGCCGATCATTGAAACGATGCAAAAGCGCTGCCGTTCGTATCGAAGTCCCCTATCGTAAAAGTGAAATCGTCAATGTTGCACTTTATGCGTATGGTCCGGATCGGGTTAAACTCTCTTTTGGAACACAAAATCGATGGGTGATGCGCTATCTTAAGCAACAGCTCTCTTCTTTGGTTGTTAGTGCAACCGCAACGGATTTGTACATCGATGTTACTACCTCTGTTGCCAAAGCACGGCTTGAAAAAACCCTCAATCGTCGTGAAGTACTCCATTTTCAAATCAATTATCGCTATGATGATGCGTTTATGAGCAGGTTGTACGGAAATTACTCTGGATGGGGGTACGGTAACGATGCGATCGATAAAATGATTCGCTACCATGCTATTTTCGAGATTCCGATGGGTTCACCCCTAGAAGATTTGAAAAAACGGTATCGCGCATTGGCAAAACGGTATCATCCCGACCGTGTACAAAAGAAAAGCCCTAATATTATCAACAAATATACCGAGAAATTCCAACTTCTCCAAGAAGCATACGGTGCATTACAAGCGGTTAGTTAAAGGTAATAGATCCTCGGCACAAAAACGGTAAAGCCGTTTGTCTTTCATATCCCGCAGTTCATTTGAAAAGCCCCGTTTGGTAAAGAATAAAATTTTATCGGGTGTGATGGAGAGTTTGGTACATTTTTCTTCGAGTTTATGAAACTCTTTTTTGTTCACTTTGTGGTTTGTCCATTTACACTCTCCGACCCAGATCTCCCCTTCCATCGTTTCACAAAACAGATCAATCTCTACTTCACGATTCCAATAGCTTCCCGAATCGAGAAGAGTGTTTTGAAATGAAGGAGCCAAAATTTCGCGAATATACAAATCGCATAATTCTTCAAAGGTAAAGCCGACAAAGGCATTGAAGTGTTCTTGAAAATGATCCAGAAAACGTTCAAAATTCCCTTCACGGATTGAGGGTGCGAAAGGTTCTACAAAAGCGAACCAAAAACGTAAAAACGGAGAAGTAAACCGGTATTTATGAGAAATCCGATGATGCTCGATCTCTTTTTTAAACCGCTGTTTCGGATGGGCGCGTTCCAGCGGCATTTCGCGTGAACGCTCCAGTGTGAGATAACCGCTATAGCGTAAAAATTCAAAGGCCTCGGCTCCTCGCTCTTTGCCGATACGGGCACGACGATAGGCTGATCCTTGACGTCGATCACCAACGGCTACCGCATGCAGAAGATTGAGATAGAGCGGATCGTCATGAAGCGGTGAGAGGAGATGCTCCCGATGGATTTCGAAGTGTTCGAGTATGTGGCGAGTGATGAGCGATTCAACCCTTTCATCGGTATCGATCGATACATCGTATCCCCCGAAAATAGAGAACAGTTCTATGCACTGTTCCATATCCTGAGGTAGATTGCGCTGAAAAAAATTGTGTAAAAGATTTCTATCCATTGGATAGATTATAACGCATAACTGACTCGTACGCTACTGTGGTAAATAGTAACAGAGTGGCTTATGAAGCGAGAACGGTTTTTATATTGGTTAAGATTTTGTTGATACGTTCTGCATATTGGGCAAATTTATCGGTATAGTTATTGGCAGCAGATGCGTTGACTTCAAGCTCACCCAGAACATCCAGCATTGAGCGGATAAAATCGCGGTGATCGGCACATTCATGGCATACGGAGGTATTGGCGCACATCCCTTCGTTCATCAGGACATAGGCCTCTTCGGTTGCAATACTGAGTTGTGTGAAATAATTCCCGTCTCGGACATTTTTTTCATCGAGCAGTTGATGAACCTGTTGAAATTGACCTTGTGCTTCACGAAGAATATCTACCATTGTTCTCTCCCGTTTGAATTGTATTGTCTTAATTGTATCGCAAAAAACGGTAGAATAGCGTAACAAATTGATTACACTAAAAAGAGAATTTATGGAGTATCGCTATATCGGGCGCAGTGGGCTGCGCGTATCGCCGATTACGTTGGGGACGATGACGTTCGGAAGTCAGTGTGATGAGAAAAATGCGTTTGCGATTATGGACAAAGCCTATGAAGCAGGGGTGAATTTTTTCGATACTGCAGAACTCTATCCTGTCCCTCCCGAAGAGAGCCTTGCCGGAGTGACCGAGGAGATGGTCGGGCGATGGCTCAAAACCAAACCTCGTGAAAGTATTATTTTGGCGACAAAAGTAGCGGGTGCGGCGTCAGGATGGTTTGTCCCCCCTATCCGTCACGGATTGACGGCGATTGACCGGTTTCACATCGAGCGGGCAGTTGAGGGTTCTTTGAAAAGGCTCGGTACCGATTATATCGATCTTTATCAGATGCATTGGCCCGATACGATTGTCCCCATAGAGGAATCGATGAGGGCGTTTGATGCGCTGGTGCAAAGCGGTAAAGTACGCTATATCGGAACCTCCAACGACAGTGCGCGGGGGACAATGAAATCGCTGATGGTTTCCAAATACGAAAAGTTAGCCCGTTTCGAGTCGATCCAAAACAACTTTTCGCTCCTAAACCGTCGTGATTTGACCGAGATTGGTGCCCTGTGCCGCGAAGAGAAAATATCACTGCTCCCCTATTCGCCGTTGGGCGGAGGGGTGCTGAGCGGAAAATACAACCAAGATATCAACGCACACGGACGGTTCAGTGATTACGTCAAATCGTCCAATAAGCGTCAACGTCTGATGGCAGCACGCTTTATGAACGATAAAACATTGGCGTCGACACAGAGATATCTTGGTATCGCAGCCGAAGCGGGGCTGAATCCGGTGACGATGGCAATTGCGTGGAGCAAACAGTTTGATTTTGTCGCCTCTACGATTATCGGTGCAACAACGCCAGAACAGCTCGATGCGAGCTTGGCGGCAATGGATATGACGCTGAGCAAAGAAATACTCCAAAAACTGGATGAGGTACATGCTGCAATTCTTTATCCTATGGGTTAGTATCCTTCTCTTCCTAATCACAGGGTGTTCAACCAAGCATTACACTCTCAGTGAACCCAAAATTATTACCCTTAAAACTCCGAAACTTAAATTTGCCGATACGGGTTATATTCGCCATGATGATACTTCGGTCGAAGTGGAGCTTTTTACTGCCGGAGTTGCGGTTGAGAAAATTGCGATTGACGATCAGGTATGTGTGAGTGTGGGATGTATGAGCGAAGAGGCGTTTGTCAAAGAGTATCTCAACCCTGATTATCCGCGTGACACGATGCGCAATGTTTTACTGGGCAAAGATATCTTTGCAGGGCGTGGGAAAGAGGAGATGTGCGACGGGAGGCTTTTGCAGTTTATCCGAAATGATGAAATGGATATTGTCTATCGGCGTGGCAAAGGGGAGATCTATTTTAAAGATCGACTCAATAGCCTGATTATCAAGATTGAGGATCTTGATAACAATCAATCTATCCCATGATGTTCTAAGTTACAATCGCTATTAAAAAGAGTTTCTATGAACGTCTCCCCCGATTTTTCCCTTCCGCTCAGATGGATTGCCCCCTATTTTATAGCGGCAGTGATTTTTTATATCGTCTCGATGAGTTTCTTATTTTTTTTGCCCTCTGATATTACACTGCGTGATTTCCGAGTGATCGGGTGGGTCCATCTTTACATGATCGGCTTTGTGATGATGGTGATTATCGGGGCGATGGGACAGCTTTCCGTGGTTGTCGGCGAGGTGCATCACCGCTACCCTAGAGTGTTCGGATGGATTTGGCCTCTTTTAATGATCGGGACGGCCCTTTTGGCCATGGGATTTATTCGTAATCCTTCTTTGCTCGGGGTAGGGGGAGGTTTTATCCTCGGTGCATTGAGTCTTTTTGTGTTTAATCTGTTTATGACGCTTCACCGCAGTCGTCGCCGAACCAGTGTTACCCTCTCTATGCAGTGGAGTACCCTTTTTTTAAGCGTAGGATTGGGAATCGGTCTGATGATGGCGTTAGGGTATGGTGGAATGATCCCTATCGATCCGACGCAGTGGCGGATGGGGCATATATTTGCCGTATTCGGCGGATACGTGATGCTCAATATTATGGGGGTGAGTACGGTATTGCTCCCCATGTTCGGCGCGTGCAACCGCCCTTCGGATCGAGAGCATACCATCAGTTTTACTACGATGATCGTTTCAGTTATCGGGATGATCCTCGCATCGGCATTACAGCTAGAGTGGCTAGAGAAGGTTGCTCTCCTTTTTGGGATGGGATCGGTTGGCTTTTATATGGTGCAGGTGTACCGGATATTCACCTCGAAAAAACGGGGCTATACCGATATTTGGGAACGTTCACTCGCAGTGGCGTTTATCGCTCTGGTTATCTCAATGGGGTTAGGTGTTTATGGGATTATAGTAGGAAGCGAAAAAGCGGTTCTCCTCTCCTTTTGGTTTTTGACGGCTGGATTTCTCGGTTTTTTAATCACGGCACATTTGTATAAAATTGTCCCTTTTTTGGTATGGTTTGAACGCTACGCCCCCTACATCGATGAGCGAGAAGTACCGATGCTTCATCAGCTTCTACCAACGCAATGGGCAAGTGTGCAGTGGGGGTTGGCCGTGAGCGGATTGGTTGCCATAGCGATTGCGATAGGATTAGCGAATGCAGTGCTATGGAAAATAGGAACTGCCCTTTTGGCAGGGTCGGGGATTGTTTTACTGGCAATTCTTATCAAGCTTTTGCGCGATAAGTTATAATTCCCTCTTTATTAGGGAGCTATAACATATGAAACTGAGCCAACGCAGCGGTACGATCGAACAATCCCATATCCGCTCTATGACGAGAGCGTGTAACGCAATAAACGGAATCAATATGGCGCAAGGGGTCTGTGATCTCGAAGTCCCACGTGCCGTGATCGAGGGGGCGTATGGGGCGATGAATGAGGGGATTAACATCTACACTCCTACCGAGGGATTGCCCCGCTTACGTCAAGCGATAGCCGATAAGATGAAACGGTTTTACGAGGTTGATATGGTTCCTGAACAGGTATTGGTCAGCGATGGTGCTACGGGGGCATTTTATACGGCGTGTATGGCACTCCTTAATCCGCTCGATGAGGTGATAGTGTTCGAGCCTTATTATGGATATCATCGCTCCACCCTCACATCACTAGGTGCCGTGCCGACGTTTGTTCGTCTCGAAGCACCGGAATGGAAACTGGATATTGAAGCACTCGAAGCGGTTGTGACCCCGAAAACGAGAGCGATGGTAATCTGTAATCCTGCCAATCCGAGCGGTAAAGTTTATACCCGTACGGAACTCGAAGCGATTGGTTCATTTGCCGAGAAACACGATTTGATCGTATTTGCCGATGAGATGTACGAGCACTTTTTGTACGGCGATGCGATCCATATCACGGCACTCAGCATTCCGAGTCTGCGTGATCGATGTGTCGTATTGAGCGGATTTTCAAAAGTGTTCAGCATCACCGGATGGCGATTGGGATACGCGATAGCTCCTGTAAGCGTTATCGAGGCGATGGCACAGCTCAACGATCTCATCTACGTCTGCGCCCCTGCACCACTTCAGATCGGTGCGGCGGTCGGGCTGGAGAGTTTGGGGGATGAGTATTACATAGAACTTGCCCGACTCCATCAGGTTAAGCGTGACCTTTTTTGCGATGCGCTACGCGATGCGGGATTGAACCCGAGTATCCCTAGCGGAGCGTATTACGTCATGACCGATGTGAGCAGTGTGGCGGGAAATGATGATTTTGAGAAAGCGATGGCGATACTGGAAAAAACAGGGATCGCTTCGGTTCCGGGACGGGCGTTTTATCACGACTATAGCGGAAAAAATATGGTCCGCTTTTGTTACTCTAAACCCATGGATGTACTCGAAGAGGCGGTGGAGAGAATTCGACGACTGTGATATAATACATAACTTATGAATTTCTATGGAAAGGGTACGAGATGCAAGCTACGTATCATTTGAATACCGATGATTTGACAATCGATTTTTTGGAATCTATTAAAACATTGTTTAAACAAAAAACTGTTGAGATTTCAATTATCGATGAAGATGAAGAAGATTTTGCGTTCGCTCATGCAATCGAGCAGGGACTAAAAAGTGAAAATGTCAGTAAAGAGGAGCTTTTAAAGGCGTTAAATGCGTCTTGAAATCAAAAAGCAATTTTTAAAAGACATTGAGAATGTTCCTAAAAATATAAAAATAGAGATAGTGCATATTATTGAACTGTTGGAAACTTCTGCTTCGTTACAAGAACTCTCAAATCTCAAAAAACTCAAAGGCTATAACAATTATTATCGAATTCGTATAGGGCAGTATCGTATGGGGATTGCATTGGTTGACGATGCGGTTGTATTGTCCCGATTTTTGCATCGCAAAGAAGTGTATCGCTTTTTTCCGTAAATCGAACTATTCGGAATTTCCCAATAATTGCCTGAGTTAGTTCCATTTTGGAAATAGTTCAAATATTAAAAAATACACAAGGAAATTAATATGTCTAAATTTGTAGGAGCCCACGTCTCCGCTTCGGGTGGTGTTTTTAACGCCCCATTAAACGCGATGAAAATCGGAGCTAAAGCATTTGCTCTTTTTACTAAAAATCAAAAACAGTGGGCGGCAAAGCCATTGGATGAGGAAACGATTGCTCTGTTTAAAGCGAATCTCGCCAAAAGCGGGATTCTCCCGAAACACATTCTACCGCACGATTCGTATCTGATTAATCTCGGTCATCCCGAAGAGGATAAACGGCAAAAATCGCTTGAAGCGTTTATCGATGAGGTGAATCGCTGCACTCAGCTCGGACTGGATCGTTTGAACTTTCATCCGGGGAGCCATTTGAAACAAATCAGCGAGGAAGAGTGTATCGACCGTATCGCCTCAAGCATGAATGAAGCGATAAGTGTTACCGAAGGTGTCACTCTTGTCATTGAAAATACAGCGGGGCAGGGGTCCAATCTGGGATGGAGATTTGAGCATTTGAGTGCCATCATAGAGCGTATAGAGGACAAATCGCGCGTCGGTGTCTGTATCGATACGTGCCATATGTTTACCGCAGGTTACGATATCCGAACCCGCGCGGCGTATGATGCAACTTGGGGAGAGTTTGATAGAATAGTCGGATTTAACTATCTTAAAGGGATGCACATCAACGATTCCAAACCCGATTTAGGGAGCCATGTCGACCGGCATGATTCACTGGGAAAAGGAAAAATCGGGCTGGATGCGTTTGGATTTATTATGAACGATCCACGGATGGATGATATCCCTCTGGTGCTTGAAACGATCGATGAGACGATTTGGGCTCAGGAGATTGAACTTTTGTATGGAATGGAGCAAAAATGAGAATTTTAACACTATCGATTATCGCATCAGCAACACTTATGGCAGGGGGATACAAAATCCCGGAGAGTTCGATTAATGGTATGGCGCTGAGTGCGGCGTATGTGGCTGCTTCTCATGGAGCCGATGCGGCGTATTACAATCCTGCGGCGATGGTCTATAACGATGATGCGAATTTGCTCGAAGTCGATGCGACGTATATCGGCCTTAGTGCGATAGATTTTGACGGAACGAGTGATTACAGTTCTAAAAAAGAGAATTTTTTGGTTCCGACTCTCCATTTTGCTTCTAAAAAATTGGGTGAAAATGGTGCGCGTGCCGGGCTGAGTATTGTAGTACCGGCTGGGCTTTCAAAACGATGGGAACATGCTACCCCTAAAGCGACTGCGGAAGAGTTTACGTTACAAACCGTAGAAATTAATCCTTCAATAGCCGTTCCATTAAGCGACCGTGTTAGTTTGGGTGTAGGATTTCGGATTATTTCGAGCAGCGGTGTTGTCAAAAGTAGTGCGGCCGTTTCACGAGATATGGAAGGGAATGCAATTGATTATGGTTATAACCTCGCACTCTTATATAAACCGGTTCCCGGAGTAAATTTAGCGGTCACGTATCGTTCTAATATTGATTTGTCGGTTGAAGGGAATGCCAAACTTTATTCTGGAGCTACATTAGCGTATAACGGTGATGTAAGTGTTAGTGTTCCGGTGCCTGCTGCATTAAATTTAGCAGCTTCCTATACTTTCGGTCACGGAACAACGGTAGAGGCAGTCTTTGAGCGGACCATGTGGTCGGCTTATGACTATTTGGACTTTAATTATCCTACATCCATTGGCGGATTGGCCCCTTACTTTGATGCTCCGGTACGTAAAAACTGGGAAAATACCAACAGCTACCGTCTAGGAGTGACCCAACAATATGATAAATGGACAGCCATGGCAGGCGCAGCGTACGATGAATCTCCGGTGCCGGAATCGACACTCGGATATGAACTTCCCGATTCGGATGCATGGATTATCTCACTGGGCGGACGTTATCAGTTCAATGATCAATGGAATATCGGTTTAGCCGGTTTGGTGGATATTAAAAAATCGCGTGAAGTACACAATGCATCGATTAACGGTGAGTTTTCCAACGCCCGTGCTTATTTAGTGACTGCCGGAATTGAGTATCGCTTTTGATTCACTACCCGTATGAGAATTTTTATGCGATGCTTGAGCGCGTTACAGAGGAAAATCCTTCGAAAAGAGTGATTTTTATCGATGACAAAAGTTTTAGCTATCAGAGTTTTTTAGAAAATGTTGACCGTTTCGCACGGGCATTGGAACTTATCGGAATCAGCAAGGGTGAGCGTATTGCGCTGATTTGTCCTAACGGTATCGAGTTTGTCCAAAGTGTTTTTGCGATCAGTAAACTCGGGGCCATTACGGTACCGCTCAATACGATGCTCAAAAATGAAGAGTATCGCTATATTCTCGGCGATTGCGGTGCAAAAATATTGATTACGGCTTCTAAGTTTGCCAAAGAGGTGCGTAATCTGAGTGAAACGGTAGAGACAATCGAACATACCATTTGGATCGATCAGGCTCCGATTGAGGATTCGCAACATTTGGTACTGGATGAGATTTTATCCGATCATTTGCATACGCATAGACCATCACCCGCAAAGCTGGACGATACCGCCGTTATTTTTTACACCTCCGGTACGACGGGACACCCCAAAGGGGCGATGATCAGTAACCGCAACCTTTTCTCTAACCTCGTTGGAGCCAAAGAGCGTTTTGATTTATGTTCGAGTGACCGTTTTATCGTCTATTTACCGATGTTTCACTCGTTTACTTTTTCCATTATGGTTATGTTGCCGTTTTTTACCCGTTCATCGTTTGTGATTATCCCCTCCATCTTACCCTTTAGCAATATCATCAAACAAACGCTTCTGAAACGGGTAACGATTTTTATGGGAGTTCCTGATATATATAACGCCTTGATTCGTGCCAAATTGCCGTGGTATTTTTTATGGTTTAACTCTATCCGCTGTTTTATTTCAGGCGGTTCTGCACTGAGCGAAGACACGTTGAATCGATTCCGCTCCACCTTCAAGCGTGCTACAATGCTAGAGGGGTATGGACTCAGTGAATGTTCCCCTGCCGTAGCAATCAATCCCCTTGAGAAACAAAAAACCCTTTCGGTCGGATTGCCGCTTTATGGGTATGAGGTAAAAATCGTTAATGATGAGATGCTGGAACTTCCGATCGGTGAAGCAGGTGAGTTGATCGTGCGAGGGGATTGTGTCATGCAGGGATATCTCAATAATCCAGACGCGACGGCAGAGACGATTCAAAATGGCTGGCTTCGCACCGGAGATATTGCCAAAGTCGATAAAGAGGGGTATATCTATATTGTCGATCGGATCAAAGATTTGATTATTTCCAAAGGGATTAACATTTATCCTCGTCAGATCGAAGAGCAGATGATGCTGTTGCCGCAGATTAAATTAGCTGCGGTAATTGGCATGAATGATCCGCACAGCGGGGAAGTTCCTATCGCTTTTGTTGAGCTGGAAGAGGGATATGAAGATACGACCCAAGCCTTTATCAAATCACAGCTCAAAGAGCATTTGGCTGCATTTAAAATCCCTAAAACCATAACCGTGGTAGAATCATTACCGAAAACCGCAACCGGCAAAGTTCTCAAGCGGGTTCTTAAACAAGGATTGAATTGAAATACTTAGTTGATTTTTTAGACAATAAAACGATAGAAACCACCCATATTTTTTCGCAGCTCAAATGTACGGTTGAAGAGGCGAAGATTTTACAGCTTCTCACCCGTAAATTTTTGCAGTCTCAAGAAGATGTGATTGTGGCAGAATTACTGCAAGAACTGTACGGAGCCGATGATTATACGTATCTCAGCCATTTCGGAGAAGTGAAGACATTACTGGAACTGGGATGGATGACCCATCACTCGTTTACCCCGCTTAAAATCAGTGAACTTTCTCATTTGGAACTGTATAACACGCCTGTGGCACTTACGTCGATTTTTATGAAGCTCCTCGAAGAGGGGTCGTTGGAGATGACTCTCCCCGACATTAAACCCTACGCCGATCATTTGGAATATCTTCAAGACCAATTTTTTCGTATCGAACTTTATCAAAAGATGTCGATTATCCGTCACAACGGCAATGAACACTCTTTGGGGATCAACCGTATCCAAAACAAACTCGATCTTCTCGAAAAGCGGATTGATGAGCGGATTGCCCAAACTTCGCTCGATGTCGTACTCGATCGTTTTTTCAAACAAAAGAAACTCGAACCCAAAGAGCAGGTCATTTTTCTCGCACTTCTCAAAGAAGAGTACAGTGCAACCGAGGGAAATCTGCGAGAGATGAATACCCTCATCGATCTGATCAGTTTCGATGATTATGAGCGGATCAAAAACCGTGCACTTCTTGAAGACGGTGCCCGTCTCATCAACGAAGAGGTGATCGATTATGAGGAGATGCTCAACCCGTTCGGCGGTATTTCCCGCGCTTTTTACATCGTCGATGAGGTGCTTCAGTCGATTATGCATCCGCAGAAAAAGAAAAAAGTACGCAAGCTCAAACTCGATATGCTAATCAAAGAGCAGGAGATTTTTGAGCTGATTGAGCCGACAACGTCGTTAGAGAATGTTGTCCTCAACCCATCGACCGAACAGACGCTTCAAAACCTGATGCGTCAGCTCGATCGTGAAGTGATCGCGCGCCTCCATGAGTGGGGAGTCAAAGATAAAAAAGCGGGGATCGATGCACGGATTATTTTCTATGGCCCTCCGGGTACGGGGAAAACCCTTACGGCACACTCGCTGTCACGCTCATTGAAGCGGCAGGTTTTGAGTTTTGACTGCTCCAAAATCCTCTCGATGTACGTCGGTGAGTCGGAAAAAAATGTGAGAAAGATTTTTGATACCTATGCGGATCTCACGAAGCAAACGAAAACAGAACCGATTTTGCTCCTGAATGAAGCCGATCAGTTTCTTTCATCACGTTCGCAAGGTGCGGGGACATCCGCCGATCAGATGCACAATCAGATGCAAAATATCTTTTTGGAGCAAATCGAAAAGTTTCAGGGGATTTTGATCGCGACGACCAACCTCCTCGAAAACATCGATCAGGCCTTTTCGCGCCGATTCAATTATAAAATCGAATTTAAAAAACCGGATCAGAAACAGCGTGTCACACTGTGGAAGATGATGCTTCCGAAAAATGCACCGTATGAGGAAGGGTTTGATGTGGAGAAACTCGCCTCTTATCCTCTTACGGGCGGGCAGATCAATCTGATCGTCAAAAATACCGCCTATCAGGTTGCTGCACGCAAAGAGGGGAGCTTTAAACTTGAAGATTTCATTGGCGAAATTAAGAAAGAGCGTTCCGGCAGTTTCGAAGGGGAAAAATCGATGGGATTCATCAATCATTAAAATTATCAAAAAATAATCACTATCATTGTTAATTTTTAAATAAATGTTGTATTTTTGCATCACTCAGAGTATAATCAACGACTAGTAAAAAAAAGCGTGATTACGGGAGCATACTGTGGGTTGGTTTGGTGAAGATACTGCATTAAAAAATGAGTTAGAACGTGTTAAACAAGACAATACTGCTCTTCAGGAGGAGAACCGACGCTTAGAAGAGCGTTTACGCGAACAAGAACTCCTTTTCCAACAACAAAATGATCAAAACAAATGTGAGAATGCATCGATAATGATGACCTATCAAAACGAACAGCTCAAAAGAAATCTGATCGATGTTCAGGGAAATATGGCCACATCGGTCTCTTCATCCAAAGATAATATTGCCCAATCTACTGCATTGTTGGAAAATATCGTTGATCTAGGGCATAAAGCATCAAGCATATCCAATACGTTAGAGGGATTAAACCATCTAGCCCTTGAATCGATGGAAACAGTAGGGGCGTTATCAGAACGGGCGCAGGATGTTGCCAGCATTTTGGTACTGATAAAAGATATCTCCGATCAAACCAACTTACTTGCCCTTAATGCGGCTATTGAAGCGGCTCGTGCCGGCGAGCACGGACGAGGGTTCGCCGTAGTTGCCGATGAAGTGCGTAAACTTGCTGATAGAACGGACAAAGCGATCAGTGAGATCAATATCTCATTGCAGTCGATGAAGCAGGATGTTACCACGATCGGTGAGAAGTTTGAGCAGGTTCAAGAAAGCATTCAAGAATCGAATGAATCGATTACAAGTTTCAATGCCAATATGGATCGCAACGCACAGATGATGCGTGAAACTTTTAGCAGTACCGAGCATACGGCGGAACGCGTATTTATGAGTTTGGCAAAGCTTGATCATATTATCTGGAAAGTAAATACGTATCTCTCCGCTATTACGCATAAAGAGCAGTTTGCGTTCGTCGATCATCATAACTGTCGTTTGGGTAAATGGTATTATGAAGGAGAAGGTGCCAATTTTTTCAAAAAAACTGCCAGCTATTCGTCACTGGAGAGCCCGCATGCGATTGTGCATAATTCAACCCATAAGATTTTTGATTTGATGAAAACAGAGGGGATCGGCTCAGAACACTTTGTAAAAGTGTTTGAAGAGATGGAACACGCCAGTGATGGCGTATTTGCGACATTGGATCGTATGCTTCAAGAGAAAAATTAACATTGCTTCAATAAGTAGCACAAAAAGTTTTAGGAAAAATGCAAATTTTTTGACTTGCATTCGTTAGATTGTTCCGATTTGACACGAAATTAGAATAATCTCCTAAAAGTGTTACGTAATTTAACATTTATCTCCAAAACCCAATATGCTAATGTTTCTTATAGTGACAGACCCATATAAATGTGGGATTGATAAGGGTTTGTTTAATTCTCTTTTTGTTATAGTGCAATAACTGTTTTTATAAAAACCGTATAGCGTGGCGGAGAATTCCTCTGCTGCGGGATATGCCATCAACCACAAGAAGGTCGGAACTATGGAGCATTACAACGTAGCAAATCCCTATTTTGGGGTATTTGTACTGTTTGTGTTAACGTTTGGTGCATTTTATGCCACAACAGTCATTGCACGCTTAGCGAGTCGCGCGCTAGCGGCTAAAGATACTGAAAAGATTAAACTCTCGGTTTACGAATGTGGACCTGAAGTGACAAAGCAGCCGAACCGTATTTCAACGCAGTTTTATCTGTTTGCGTTGTTGTTTTTATTGTTTGATGTGGAAATCGTTTTCATGTTTCCATGGGCAATTGATTTTAAACTTTTAGGGTGGTTCGGATTCGTTGAGATGATGATGTTCATCTTATTACTGGCTATCGGTTTTGTTTATGCGTGGAAGAAAGGGGCTCTCGAATGGCACAACATCAAGTAAATTATCTCAAAGACGGTGGACTTCCCGTCGCATTGACGACAATCGACAAAGTAGTCAACTGGGGTCGATCAAATTCTATCTGGGCATTGACCTACGGTTTGGCCTGTTGCGGTATCGAGATGATGGCTTCAGGGGCATCACGCTATGACTTCGACCGTTTCGGTACGATTTTCCGTGCTTCTCCGCGTCAAGCAGAGCTGATGGTCGTTGCAGGAACATTGACGAAAAAACATGCGGAGTTTATTCGCCGTTTGTACGATCAAATGACGGAACCTAAATGGGTTATCTCAATGGGTTCATGCGCCAACACGGGCGGTATGTTTAATACCTATGCAACGGTTCAAGGGGTTGATCGTGTTATTCCGGTCGATTTGTATCTTCCCGGCTGTGCGCCTCGTCCTGAGACATTGCAATATGCCGTATTGCTGTTACAGCAAAAAATCCGACGTGAGAGTGCATCTCGCGCTCAAAAACCAAAAAGGTTGATGTAATGAGAGCTTACACCCCTAAAGACGACGTACAGAAAAAACCTTATTACACCGACCGTTACTGGGTTGCCCCTCAAGTAGCGAAAAGTGATGTCAGTGAAGATGCGGTATTTGCTCACGATCTCGAAGCGATTAAAGCTTCGTTCGACGTTTTGGATGCGTATATCCAAGTCAAACAAATGGTTGTCGTGATTAATGCAGCAGACAACCATAGTGTAATTGAACTACTTAAAAATGAGTTGGGTTACAATCAACTCTCGGAGATGTCTGCGATCGACTGGTTGGCGCAAGAGGGGAAATTTGAGATTTTCTATCAAATGCTCAGTATGTCAAAACGCAAACGTATTCGTATCAAATGTAAAATTTCTGAAAAAGAATCGATTCAAAGTGTTTCATCCCTTTTCCGTTCAGCTGACTGGTCAGAGCGTGAGATGTACGACATGTTTGGCGTAGTGGTCAATAACCATCCGTTTATGAAACGTATCTTGATGCCGGATGACTGGGAAGGATTCCCGCTTCGTAAAACCTATCCGCTCCAAGGGGATGAGTTTGCTCAATGGTATGAAGTCGATAAAATTTTCGGTAAAGAAGCACGAGAGATTATCGGGCCTGAAAACCGTGATCCTGCCCGTGTGGATCGCTACGACACCGAACGTTTTTCCCGTTTGGGTCACGAAGTACCGCACGGTGCCGACATCAGCCAAGGTGAACCGGATACGCCGTTATGTTACCAAGAGAATGAGGGAGTATTCCTCATCCAAAAATTTGACGCAGAAAAAAGTGTCGTGATCTCTGATCGCGACCGTTAAGGATCATGTATGCAGCAATCCAATAGACTTAGACCCTTTTTCGAAAACATTACGTTTGACCGGCACGATAATGAACTGATCCTAAACTTCGGGCCTCAGCATCCTTCCGCTCACGGACAGCTTCGTTTGATGCTCCATTTACAGCAAGAGCAGATCACAAAAGCGCATCCGGATATCGGATACCTCCACCGTGGTATGGAAAAAATGGCGGAGAACATGATCTACAATGAGTTCATGCCGACAACGGACCGTATGGACTATATCGCTTCAAGTTCAAACAACTACGGATTTGCATTGGCAGTGGAAGAGCTAATCGGGCTTGATGTTCCGCGCCGTGCAAAAGTGATCCGTATGATGCTTCTTGAGACGAACCGTTTGATGTCTCACCTTTTCTGGTTGGCGACGACAGCGCTCGATATCGGGGCGATGACGGTGTTTTTATTTGCGTTCCGTGAGCGTGAGTATTTGATGGACTTGATCGAGGATTACTGTGGTGCGCGATTAACCCATGCGGCGATCCGTATCGGTGGTGTACCGCTTGATTTGCCGGATAACTTTATCGCCGATTTGCGTAAATTCCTCGATAAATTGCCGGAAAACATCAAAGACTACGAAGACCTTCTCGACAGCAACCGTATCTGGTTGATGCGTATGGAAAATGTCGGGGTTATCTCTAAAGAGATGGCTCAGAGTTGGGGATGTTCAGGGGTAATGCTCCGTGCGTCTGGCGTCGAGTGGGATATCCGTAAAGAAGAGCCGTATGAGCTGTATGACGAAGTTGAGTTCAACGTTCCGGTTTCCGATAAAGGGGACAACTATGCCCGTTATAAACTCTACATGGCAGAGATGCGTGAATCGGCGAAAATCCTGTACCAAGTGATCGATATGTACGCTGAGACTGGGCCTGAGCTTATGGCACATGCCCCTCAATATATCTCGGCACCGAAAATCGACATTATGACCCAAAACTACTCGTTGATGCAGCACTTTGTCCTTGTGACACAGGGGATGCGTCCTCCGGTAGGAGAAGTTTATGTTGCGACCGAATCGCCTAAAGGTGAGCTTGGGTATTACATCAATTCTCAAGGCGGAGCTTATCCGTACCGTCTAAAACTTCGTGCGCCGTCATTCTGGCACACCGGAATTTTGACCGACTTATTGCCGGGTCACTATATCCCGGACGTTGTATCTATCATCGGGACGACTAACATCGTCTTCGGTGAAGTTGACCGCTAAAAGGAGCATGCAGTGAAACGTTACGATTTACGTCATTTGAAAGAGAACTTTGCAGGCCGCATGTCCGAAATTATCAAAAATGAAGCAGCACAGGGTGAAGTGTTGATTTTCTTATTTGAAATCGGTGATTTTACACCCGTACAGCAGTCCGCTGATTTGGTTAAAGAACTTGGGTGTGAGCTCATGAACTCGTTGAAATTCAACGAAGCTGACTGGACCATTGTGGTCAAAAAATAAGGAATGCTTGTGAGTAAAGTCTATTTCTCCACGTGGCGGGGTGAGCAGATCAATAACATCGGCAAAGCTGACGATGCTTGGGAAAATTCTGCTTATAACCTTCCGTTGGAATACAACGAACATGCCCATTCCAAAGCGTTTATCGGTTGGGACGGTGTGGCGCTTTTCAATCCTGATGTCGATGTCGTTCGTTTAGCAACGGAATACGCGGCGCAGTATCAGGTCTATTCTGAAGCGTGCGGACGCTGTGCACCGGGACGATGGGGTGGACGTATTTTATACGATTTGCTCGATAAAATCGCTCGCGGTGAGGGCTCAATCGCCGATATGGAGCATCTCAAAGAAGTTTCTCGCACAATGCAGGAGACTTCCAAATGTGAGATCGGTAAAACCGTTCCGAATCCGCTGCTTGATCTTATGACTCACTTCGAGTCGGAGTTTATGGCGTGTATCGAGAACCAAAAACCTTCCAAACATTATCATTTGGAAGATACCAGCTATATCGCGAAAATCACCGCTCCGTGTATGGATGCCTGTCCGGCACATGTCGATATTCCGGCATACATCGAGGGTGTTCGCGATTTGCGTTTTGATGATTCACTGATGGCGACCCGTCAAACGATGCCGCTTGCCCATACCTGTGGACGTGTTTGTCCACATCCGTGTGAGACCGAGTGCCGCCGCAGCAATCTGGATGAGCCGATTTCGATCATGGAGCTTAAACGTCTGGGTGCCGATTATGAGACTGATCACGGTTTCGGGTTCTTCCATCCGAGCGAGCAAAAAGCCTCAATTGGTAAAAAAGTAGCCATCATCGGTGCTGGTCCTGCTGGGCTTACCGGTGCGTATTACCTTGCACTGGACGGAATCGATGTCGATGTCTACGAAGAACTTCCGGTTCTCGGCGGTGAGGTAGCAGTCGGGGTTCCTGAATACCGTATGCCGATTGATAAATACAATCAAGATATCGAAGCGGTTCGCTCTTTGGGGGTGAACTTTATCACGAATAGCAAAGTCACCGCTGACATGATGCGTTCATTTGAAAACGAGTACGACGCAACATTGGTAGCTACCGGAACCCGTATTTCGAAAAAAGTTTATTGTGATAACGAACGTGCCGAGATTCAAGGATACTGGGGAGCGATCGACTTTTTGGATAAGGTCAACCTCCAAGTTAAATACGACATTATGGTTCCTGAAGCCGATCAAAAACGTCATATGTTATCGACAGACTTTGTTGATTTGACCGGCAAAACGCTGGTGTGCGTCGGGGGCGGATTTACCTCAATGGACGTTGTCCGCTGTGCAATCCGTGCAAACGCTAAAAAAGTAGTGATGTTGTATCGCCGTGATGAGAAAACAATCATTAAAAATACAACCTATGAAGAGTATCACGAAGCGGTCGAAGAGGGTGTAGAGTTTATTTTCCACTCGGCGGTTGCGGAGATGAAAGATGAAAACGATGTTTTAAAATCGTTGATCATCGATCGTTATGAGCTGGTCCCTGATCCAAACGGCGGACGTCCGAATTTGGAGAAAATCGAAGGGGCAAGTTTTGAGATGGAGTGTGATTATCTTATCCCTGCCGTTTCCCAAAGCGCCGATTTGAAACTTCTTCCGCAAGAGTGGGAGATTGAGCGTACCTCATGGGCGACGATCAAAACCAACGGAAAAGATTACATGACCTCACGCAAAGGGATTTTTGCCGCAGGGGACTGCGAATACGGTCCGATGACGATCGTCAATGCAGTCGGTCAAGCTAAACGTGCCGCATCGGTGATGTCACGCTATGTGGTAAATGGTGAGATTAGCCTCACCGATGATGAGATTATGGAAGATCACCTCCGTAAACTCAAAGTCTATGATAAAAAAGAGAAGATCCAAGGATGGCTTCCGGGCTTGCCGCGTCAACACAGTGAAGTTCTGACCGTGGATGAGCGACGCGATAATAACCGTGAAGTGAAATACGGCTTTACACAAGAAGAGGCACTCGCAGAGGCGGAGCGCTGTATGCGCTGTTACTACATTGCGATGGTCGCACATTAAGGGGGGATGGATGATTAACTTTACGATTAACAATCAACCCGTTACGGCGCAAAAAGGGGAGAGTATCCTCCAAGCGGCACGTAAAGCGGGATTTTATATCCCGACGATGTGTTACTTGGAAAAAACGACTCCGTGCGCATCATGTCGTTTGTGTGTGGTTGAAACGGACAAAACGGATGGATTGATTCTTAGCTGTCAAACCCCTCCTACCGAAGGGCTCGCCGTTACGGTCGATTCGGATCGTTTGAAGCAGGAACGGACCAATATCATGCGTCTGTATGATGTCAACCATCCGTTAGAGTGCGGTGTGTGCGACAAATCAGGTGCATGTGATCTCCAAAATAAAACGTTGGAATTTGGGGTTTCTGCACAACATTTCAGCGCCAAAGATCAGCACCGCAAGATCGAGCATTGGGGATTGATCAATTATGATCCTTCCCTTTGTATCTTGTGCGAAAAATGTGTTCATGTTTGTAATGAGATTATCGGAGACGATGCGATTGAACTCCAATTTGGCGGATACAAATCGGCGGTAATCCCAAAAAATTCTGAACAACTCGATTGTACGTTCTGCGGTGAGTGTATTGCGGTATGTCCGGTTGGTGCACTGGTGAGTCGTGATTTTCAATACAGTGCAAATGCTTGGGAACTTACACAAATTCCCGCTACATGTGCTCATTGCTCGGCAGGATGTTCATTGATGTATGAAGTGCGTCACACGTCAAATTCGATTGGTGCTGCGCCGAAGATTTATCGTGTAACAAACGATTTTGAACACACGACTCTCTGCGGAGCAGGGCGATTTGGATTTGACTTTGCGGTTCAAGCAACTAAAGACGAATCCGAATTTGCTAAAGCAATCGGTGCATTATCAAATGGCAGTGCGATTCGTTTTAATTCACTGATTACCAACGAAGAGGCCCTGATTCTTCAGCAACTCAAAGAAAAAATGGGGCTAAAACTCTACAACGAAGAAGCACGTGCATATCAGAATTTTATGGCGGCTTACAGTTCGATCAGCGGCAAAACAGCGTTTGGTGGAAGCCTCGATGCAATTGCTCAAAGTGATGGGATCATTGTACTTGGCGGACGCATTACGACTGACAATCCCTCTGTTCGTTATGCTATGACAACGGCAGCTCGTCATAAAGGGGCAAAAGTTGTTTATATGCACCCGATCGAAGATGAATTGCTTCAAAATGTTGTAACTCAGTTTGTGAAATACGAAGTGGGAACGGAAGAGGGAGTTGTGGCAATGCTCGCAAAAACCCTTCTTGAGAGTGCTGATGTGAGTGATGAAACCCGCAACTTCTTTGATGGATTGGATGAGGGGTATTTGTGCGCCGAAAGCAATGTAGGCGATGAAGAGTATGCGCGCATCGCAAAATCATTTGCCAGAGCGAAACGAAAAACACTCGTAATCGGAAGCGATGTCCTGAATCATAAGCGCGCAGAGAACATCGCCCGCTTGTGCGCGATGATTGAGACTTATACTGAGTTCTCGGTTGTGGTTGTTGCTTCAAGTGTTAATACAATCGGAGTTTCTTTGATCTGTGATCTGGATGTTGATAACGGCGGTGAGAGTGTTGTCGGTTACAATGCTTCGGGTTCATACACGATGGGTTCTCTTGGAGATGTTAATCTTACACTGCCGTCTCTCAACAGCCAAGAGGGGACATTTGTCAGTATCAATCATCAAGTATTGCCAACCAATGTTGCGGTAGCGTTTGGGGGATATACCCTGAATGATTTAGCGAATGCTCTTGGATTACGTGCAGAAAATACCATTGATTATACGGCTAAACTCCCTGCTTCAAAGGGATTTGCCGAAAAATCATTCGATGATTTAGGAAACTTTTTCGGCGCGTTGGGTGAAGATTATCGCGGCTATATGCTTGAAACCTGTGATGTTGAAGCTGACGGTACTTTGGAAGAGATTGAGGATTTGCCGGAATTTAACGGCACGGTTGTCTATCGCTGTAATCCGGTAAACCAGTTTAACGCTTACACGGCCCGTACATCACAGCTCGAAAAAGAGGCAGCATTGCGCGGTTCAGCACAGTTTGCCGCTGCTGCAAAAATCGGTGATGGTGATAAAATTCGCATTGAATTTGCCGGTGAGACACAAGAGCGCATCTTTAAACTTGATTCGCTTCTCAAAGGGACCATTGCTTTGGTTCCGGCGTATGATACGGCATTTGGTGCATTGAATGAACAATATCGTTTTGAAAAGGTGAAAATTATGAAGATGGGGAGTGGATCATGAATGAAATCACGATAACCATAGACGGTAGAGCGGTCCAAACGCAAGAGGGTGAATACATCCTCAATGCGGCACGTGCTAATGGGATCTTTATTCCGGCTATTTGTTATCTTACACGATGTTCGCCGACATTGGCGTGCCGTATCTGTTTGGTTGAAGCCGACGGCAAACAAGTTTATGCGTGCAATGCAAAAGCTAAGAGCGGGATGGAGATTACCACTACCACTCCGAATATTTTGGCAGAGCGCAGAGCCATTATGGAAGTTTACGATGTGAATCATCCGTTAGAGTGCGGCGTGTGTGACCAATCGGGTGAGTGCGAGCTTCAAAATTATACATTGGAAGTGGGTGTCGATTCACAAACGTATTCGATCAAAGATACCCATAAGCCGGCACAGAATTGGGGATTGATTCACTATGACCCGGCATTGTGTATTATGTGTGAGCGTTGTATTACCGTTTGTAAAGACATGATCGGGGATGCGGCACTCTCCACGGTAGCTCGCGGAAGTGATGCGATTGAGGCTGAATTCAAAGAATCGATGCCGAAAGACGCGTATGCGATGTGGAACAAACTCAACAAATCGTTGATCGCTCCAAACGGCGGTGACACCCTTGATTGTACCGATTGCGGTGAGTGTTCATCGGTATGTCCGGTCGGTGCACTTGTGAGCAGTGATTATCAGTATACCTCAAACGCATGGGAACATAAGCAGATTCCGGCGACGTGTGCACACTGTTCGGCGGGATGTCAGCTCAGCTATGATATTAAACACACCTCTATCGAAAACCCGGAGGCTAAAATTTACCGTGTCAAAAATGAGTGGAACTATGTCTCTCTCTGCGGTGCGGGACGCTACGGGTACGATTTTGAAAATCGTGATGTTGTGAAAAATAAACCAGCCTTTGATGCCGCAATCGAAGCATTCAAAAAAGCGGACACCATTGCCTTTACGTCGACGATCACGAACGAAGAGGCGATGATCCTTCAACGTTTGAGCGAGAAGTACGGCTATCGCTTGGTGAATAACGAAGCGTTAGCGCTCAAAAACTTTTTGACTAGCTACAGCGGTGTGAGCGGTAAATCGCTTTACGGCGGAGATTTAAAACAAGTTCATGAATCCGATTTTGTCGTTTCGATCGGAAGTGCGCTCAAAACCGATAATCCGAATGCCCGTTTCGCGATGAACAACGCATTGTCGATGAACAAAGGGGCGGGATTGTATTTCCACCCGATCAACGATCCTGTTATCGCCGATATGTCCAAAAACGTCACGCAGTTCAACCACGCACCGATGATGGAAGAGGCGGCACTGTATTTGATGCTCGATCTTTTCGGAGATAAAGACTCATTACCCGCAGCCATTACGAAGTATTTGGCAAGTTTCCATTCGACGAAAACTATTACAGTGGAAGAGACAGTCGATGAAAAAGTGACCGAAACCGTTGTGAAAAAAGTGCTTAACGAAGAGAGTGGAATCGAAGAAGAGGTGAGCGAAGAGGTCACCAAAACGATCAAGAAAAAAGTCTCGAAAGAGGTGGAAGTGGATGAGAATGCCCTCTTTGCTCTTTTGAATGCCCCGGCAGGATTTAGTGATACTTTGACCAAATATTTGGCAAAAAAAGAGACGTTCAGCCTGATGGTAGGACCTGACCTTTATACCCATCCACACAGTGATAATTGTGCTCGTCTTGTTGCGTTGATTGAAAAATACACAGCTTTCAGTGTAACGATGATCCCGAATCTCTCCAATACCCTCGGGGCAGCGCTGATTTGTGATCTTGACAGTACACGCGGTAGTTTTACTATCGGTTATAACACAGCGGGTGATTTTATCTTGAGTGCATTAGGTAACGGTGATTTGGATATGCCATCACTGAATCAGCAAGAGGGGACATTGACCGGCATCGACAAACGGGTCAATCCAACCAATGCGGCTCTCGGATACGGTGGATACGTTCTTAATGATATTGCCTCTTCTTTAGGCGTTAGTGCAAAATTGACGGTCGATTACACGGCTCAGCTTCCGGTTACTGCTGGTTTTAAAGGAATCGATTTCGATACCCTTCCGAATCACTATACCAATAGCGGTGAAGAGGTTCGAGGTTATTGCCTTGATGTTCAAAATAGTGCGACAAGCGGTGATGAAAGTGTTAAAGGATTTGATTCGAATGCAGCGATCACCGATAAAGTGGTCTATTTGGCGAATCCGGTACTTCAATTTTCACCGTTCACGGCAGTATCGCATCAACTTCAAGCAAGCGGAGGTTTATATGTATCCGCTTCGGCAATGGAAGCCAATGGCTGGAATGAAGGGGACTCGGTGAGCGTTAAAACCGCGCGCGGTGAATTAAGCGTTAGCATCATTAAAGACGGTAAAATCGAGGGAGATATCGCTTATCTTCCGACATTTGATGCCGCTATCAATTCTGAGGCACTGTTTGACGGTTACCGTTTTACGTGCGTATCAATTCAAAAGGTGTAAAGCATGGATGTAGCATTTATCATCGAAACGATTGTTAAAATCGTCGTAATCTTGTTGATCTTCTCAGCGCTCGCAGGTCTTGGGACCTATTTTGAGCGTAAAGTGCTGGCGTTCATGCAACGCCGACTTGGACCGATGCACGTCGGACCGTTCGGATTGCTTCAAGTTGCAGCGGATGGGATCAAACTCTTTACCAAAGAGGATATTATCCCTCAAAATGTCGTTAAGCCGATTTTTAAAATCGCTCCGGTTATTACGGCGGCAACGGCATTTATGGCTTCTGCGGCAATTCCGTTTTGGCCGCAGTTTACGGTATTTGGATACACAGTGCATCCGATCGTTGCCGATATCAATGTCGGTATTCTTTACGTTTTAGGGGTTATGGCCATCGGATTGTACGGACCGCTCCTTGGGGGGATGGCATCAGCGAACAAATGGTCATTGATCTCTGCAGCACGTAGTGCCGCGATCTTCATTTCGTATGAGGTTATTTCGGGATTATCGTTATTGGCACCGTTGATGATGGTGGGTTCATTGTCATTAATCGACATCAATAACTATCAAGCAGGAGGGATCACCCACTGGATCGTATGGTCGCAGCCGGTCGCGTTTATCCTTTTTTGGATTGCCGCATTTGCTGAGACAGGACGTACTCCGTTTCACCTTGTTGCAAACGACCATGAAATTATCGACGGTTTCGGTACGGAGTATTCGGGTATGCGTTGGGGTCTTTTCTTCATCGGTGAATATGCGAATATGTTCTTTATCTCGTTTGTAATTGCAATCATCTTCTTGGGCGGTTTTGGTGATGGGACTATCGCAGGGGCAATTCAGCTCTTGATGAAAGTAGCGTTTTTCTTTTTCTTTTTCCTTTGGACCCGTGCTGCATGGCCGGATGTTCGACCTGACCAATTGATGTGGTTGTGTTGGAAAGTATTAATGCCGATCGCGGTGCTCAACATTGTTGTCACCGGTATCGTGATGATGTTCTAAGGAGGTTGGGTTATGCATCATGAAGAACCATTTACGAATCGTAATGTGAGCGAGTCATCGGCTTATTATTATGTTGATATCGAAACCTATCCGACTTCAGGATGGGATAAATTTAAACAAGTAGTCAAACGTACGTTTAACGGAGAGCTTTTCGTAGGTCTTTGGGTAGTACTGCGCGAGATGATCAAATTTGACATCCATACGCTCCAATATCCACTTGAAAAGCTCCCTATCGGACCGCGTTACCGTGCGGTTCATAAACTGTTACGTTTGTGGGAATCTGGATATGAGCGTTGTATCGGATGCGGATTGTGTGAAAAAATCTGTATCTCCGATTGTATCCGTATGGACACCCGTATCGATGAGAACAGCCGTAAAGAGGTAACCGAATACAGCATCAACCTCGGTCGTTGTATTTTCTGCGGTTATTGCGCTGAAGTGTGTCCTGAGCTGGCTATCGTTCATGGCGGGCGTTATGAGAATGCCTCTGAACAACGCGCCCATTTCGTTATCAAAGACGATATGTTAACCCCGCTTGATTTGCTAAAAGCAGGTGAACAAGCAGAATACCCAGGCTTCGGAGCCATCATCCCAGGAAGCGACGCGTCGGTCAAAAAGACCCCGTTGGCGTATTAAGGAGTCAATGTATGTTTGAAGCAATCGCTTTTTATCTGTTTGCGGCCCTCACGATCGTGATGTTTACCATCACGGTTATGACGAGCCAAGCGCTTTATGCGATTACCGCAATGGCGGCGGGGATGATTTTCATCTCGGCATTTTTCTTTATTTTGGGTGCCGACTTTTTGGGTGCGATCCAAATTATTGTTTATACCGGAGCGGTTATGGCGTTGTATGCATTTGGTATGATGTTTTTTGACACTACTCGTAATGTGGTTGAAAAACGGACTAATCCGCAAATCGTATTTGTTTTGGGTACGTTAGCGGCAGTCATGGTGGTAGCGATTTTCGTAGCACCGATCGTTTCCAATAATATTCAAGCCCTTTACCCGATCCAAGAAGGTGTCGGTAATTCTCAAGCCGTCGGTATGATTCTCTTTACGAAATATCTTGTTCCGTTTGAACTTGCAGCGGTTATGTTGTTGGTTTCAATGATCGGCGGGATTGTTTTGGCCGGTAAAAAAATGGATAAATCATTAACGTTGATGAAAGAAGAAGATATCGGTTCAATTGACGATGGTTTTGAAGAAATACAAGCAGGGGGACACCACTAATGGAAGTTACACTCACCCATTATCTTGTTTTATCCACTATTTTGTTTGCAATCGGTTTGATCGGGGTCATGCGCCGTAAAAATCTTTTGATGCTCTTTTTTGCAACCGAGATTTTACTTAATGCAACCAACATCGCATTTGCGGCGATTTCTCACTATATCGGTGATTTGAGCGGGCAAATGTTTGCATTTTTCATTATCGCGATTGCGGCATCGGAAGTAGCGATCGGGCTTGGTCTGCTCATCGTATGGTACAAACGTACCGGTAAGATCGACCTAGATCAAATGAATTCAATGCGAGGATAGGCTATGGAACTTTATTTATATATTGCACTCTTTGCTCCACTGGTAGGGTCGCTTTATGCGGCTCTTTTCAGTGCATCACCTAAATCGCAGCATGTCGGTATCGTGGCATCGGGATTACTCTTTACCTCTTTTGTGAGTAGTGCGATTTTGCTCTCTTACGTTTTGAGCGGACATATTGTTCATACCGAAATGATGACATGGATGGCGACAGGTGATCTTTATATCCCGTTTGGATTTGTGGTCGATCAAGTAAGTGTTGTTATGATGATGGTTGTTACCATCGTTTCAACCGTTGTTCATATCTACTCTATTGGATATATGGATCACGATAAAGGGTTTAACCGCTTCTTCTCATGGCTTTCAGCATTCGTTTTCTCGATGATGGTACTGGTTATGAGTGATAACTTTGCAGGTCTCTTTATCGGATGGGAAGGTGTTGGTCTTTGCTCATGGGGACTCATCGGCTTTTGGTACCACAAAGAGTCGGCTACGTGGGCAGCGAATGAAGCGTTTATTATGAACCGTATCGCTGACCTTGGGATGTTAATCGGTATTTTCTTGTTGTACTGGAATACCGGCTCACTCCAATACGATGTCGTATTTGCTGAAATTGGAAACCTTCCATTAGTGGTTACAACATGGATCGGTATTTTCCTCTTTATCGGGGCGATGGGTAAATCGGCGCAGTTTCCACTCCATACATGGCTTGCCGATGCGATGGAAGGTCCTACTCCGGTTTCTGCGCTGATTCACGCGGCAACCATGGTTACCGCAGGGGTTTATCTCGTTGTTCGTGCCAATCCGATTTATGATTTGATCCCGAATGTCGGGATCTTCATTGCAAGCCTCGGGGCTTTTGTTGCCCTTTTTGCGGCATCGATGGCACTGGTTAACCGCGATATGAAACGTATCATCGCGTATTCAACCCTATCACAGCTCGGATACATGTTCGTAGCCGCAGGTTTGGGCGCATACTGGGTTGCATTGTTCCACCTTATGGCACATGCCTTTTTCAAAGCGTTGTTGTTCCTCGGTGCGGGTAATGTTATGCACGCCATGCACGATGAACTCGATCCGTTTAAGATGGGTGGATTGCGCAAAGTGATGAAAGGGACATTTATTATGATGACCCTCGCTTCCGTCGCATTGGCCGGTATCTATCCGTTTGCCGGATTCTTCTCGAAAGATTTGATTTTGGAAGTTGGATTTGTTGAACACCATTATGTTATCTATACGGTATTGTTATTGACTGCAGGACTAACAGCGTTTTACTCATTCCGTCTTGTAGCGTTGATCTTCCATGGGGAAGAGCGTTATAAGCTTTTCGGTATCCACCCGCATGAAGCGTACAAATTTATGTTGGTGGGAATGTCACCATTGCTTATTTTGGCAATCATTGCAGGTTCATTTAAAATGACCTATTATCAATTGGTGATTAACATTCTCCCCGATACCCAATATCATGTACACAGTGAAATGACCTATTGGATTATGACGATCGGAACACAACTGTTTGTAATCGCGGCAATTGCATTCGCTTACAAAAAATACAGCAATTGGAACAGCGTACCGGACGGTACCTCTAAAATGGAAAATAGTTTTGGCTACAAATTACTCTGGAATCAGTATTACATTCCGAAGTTTTATGAAGAGGTGTTTTCTAAACCGTATGCAGAACTCTCTAAAATCGCGTGGAAACAAATCGATCTTAAAATCGTTGATGCAACGGTTGATGGGATCGCAAATATCATCTACAAAACGGGTGAAAATACACGCGATATTCAAAATGGAAATCTCTCCACGATGCTTCGTTGGATGGTCGTCGGTTTAGTTGTTTTAATAACACTGGCCTTCGCCTTTACCGTCGGATACAACGCGGTTGGCGCTTAAGGAGTAATGATGATAGATCATATTTTAACACTTTTAATTTTCTTCCCTGCATTGGCTGCAATGCTCGGGTTTGTCGTCACAAAGGATAGCATGCGTGCGTACGGTATTGCCGTTGCATTCATCGAATTTGTCCTCTCTTTGTGGTTGTGGTATGCGTACGATCCGATGATCTCGGGGATGCAGTTTATGGAGTCAATGCCGTTGATTCCGCAGTTTGGTATTAATTACCTCTTAGGTGTCGATGGAATTTCACTGTTCATCATTATCCTTTCAACATTTTTCACGTTGATCGGTATTGCATCATTAACCGAAACACGCCGTTTAAAAGATTTGATTATCACCTTGCTGTTTCTTGAAATGACAATGGTGGGTGTATTTGCCGCTCTTGATGCGATCGTGTTTTATGTATTTTGGGAACTTTCTCTTGTTCCGATGCTCTATATCATCGGAGCATGGGGCGGACCGTTGCGTATTTACGCGTCGATCAAATTTTTTCTTTATACTTTTACCGGTTCATTGGTGATGCTCGTCGGTATGCTCTTTATGGCGTACTTCTATTACCAAGCAACAGGACAATGGAGTTTCTCAATCCTTGAGTGGTACCGTTTGATTTTGCCGGAGAACTTCCAGTTGTGGTTGTTTGCCGCATTCTTTTTGGGCTTTGCGATCAAAGTTCCGATGTTTCCGTTCCACACCTGGCTTCCGTATGCCCACGGTCAAGCACCAACCATCGGTTCGGTTATTTTGGCAGCAATCTTGCTCAAAATGGGTACGTACGCATTTGTACGTTTCTCATTGCCATTGTTCCCGGACGCATCCGTATTCTTTATGTTCCCGATTGCTATTATCGCGATCATTATGATTATCTATACGGCGATGGTAGCGTATGCGCAAGAAGACATTAAACAAGTGGTTGCCTACAGCTCGGTTTCTCACATGGGGGTTATTATCCTCGGAACGTTTGCGCTCAATGTTGAAGGGGTCAGCGGTTCGGTATTTTTAATGCTGGCACACGGTGTTGTTTCAGGGGCGCTGTTCTTGCTGGTCGGCGTTATTTACGATCGCCGCCATACGAAATTGATGTCAGAATTTGGTGGTCTTGCAACCGTTATGCCGCGTTATGCAACCATTTTCGGAATCATGATGATGGCTTCTGTCGGTTTGCCTTTGACCATTAACTTCGTAGGGGAATTCTTGAGTTTACTCGGTTTTTACAAACAGTCTCATATGTTAACCCTCACCGCCGGTGTCGCGATTATCGTTGGAGCTATCTATATGCTTGCGGCGTACAAAAAAATGTTCTTTGGAACCGTTACCAATGAGGCAAATCGTAACTTGAAAGACGTTAACCGTACCGAGATGCTTGGGTTGATACCTTTGGTTATCGTGGCAATTTGGTTGGGTATCTATCCAAAACCGGTATTAGAGCCGATCAATAACAGTGTTGAGTCCGTCATTCAGTTGATGCACGATAAAGCACAAAGTCCTGAAGCAAAAGCACGTATTCCTGATTTAACAGGTAAGAATGATACTATCTCACTGCAGGAGGCGCACTAATGTTGGAGCCGATTAATGTTTCACTAGCGTCGCTTAATTTAGCGACCTTAGCTCCGATGGTTGTCGCAATCGTTGGTGCACTGACTATTTTAGTGATCGATATGATAAAGGGGGGGTTAAACAAATCATTATACGTAATGATCAGCCTTCTTTTCTTACTCCTTGATTTGGGTGCATTGGTCGATTTTGCCGGTGTTTTTCTTAAAAACGGAACGATTTTAGGGTTCTTTGACGTCATGCTGATGGATGGGATTGCGATCCTTTCACAAATTATTATTGTTGTCGGGTCCATGCTATTTATCCCATTGGCACTAACCTCAAAACGTTTTCATGAGTATGATTATCCTGAGTATTTTGCCCTCTTCTTGTTTATGATTGCGGGCTTCCAGTTTATGGTAGCTACCGATAATCTTATTTTGATTTTTGTCGGTTTAGAGACAGCATCGTTGGCACTTTATACCTTGATCGCCTTACACAACCGTTCTAAATCGTTTGAAGCGGCAGTGAAGTATTTTACGATGGGCGCACTGGCAGCCGGTTTCTTTGCATTCGGTTCGATGATTTTATACGCCATCAGCGGTTCGGTTGAAATTAACCAAATTGCTACCGTATTGGCAGAAGATCATTACAGCAATATCGGATATGTACTTGTCGCAATGGCATTTATGATCGCGGCATTTGGATTCAAACTCTCAATGGTGCCGTTTCATACGTGGACACCGGACGTATATGAGGGTTCATCAGCGGCACTTGCCGGTTATATGTCTATCGTTCCGAAAATCGCAGGATTCGTCGTCGCAATGCGTTTGTTCGAATTCTTGGTACACAGCGGTGTCGTATGGCTTCAAGTGATTCTCTACATCGGAGTGGTTGTGACGATGACCGCTTCGAATATCTGGGCATTGGTTCAGAGCGATGTTAAACGTATGTTGGCGTACAGCTCTATCAGTCATGCCGGTTTTGTAATGGCGGCAATTTTGATCGGTACGACACAATCAAATACGGGTTTATTCTTGTATTGGGCATTGTTTAGCTTTACCAATCTTGGTGCGTTTACCATGCTATGGGTAAACCGTCAGAAAAATCTCCTTCCGGGACAAAGTTCGGATCATCCGTACGAAAAATTCTCAGGTATGGTAAAAACCATGCCGATGGGTGCGGTGATGATGGCGTTGTTTATGCTCTCTCTCGCCGGTATTCCACCGTTTGGTCTGTTTTGGGGTAAAATATACATGATTGGTTCAGCGGTAAGCGCAGGATATACCGTTCTGGCTCTTATTATGGCGCTTAACTCGGCAATCGCAGGGTATTATTACCTCAAATTGATTGTTTTCATGTTTATGAAAGAGCCGATGGTAGGGTATGAAAAGTTCTATTTTATGAATGCTTCACTCTCTCTCAAAACCATTATCGGGATAGCAGTTGTCGGGACTATTTTTGCAGTCTTTGCCGTGAATCCTTTGTTGAAAGTTATTACGCTATTCGTGTATAATAGCGGCTATTAAAAGGAAGATAAAAGGGGGATAGATTGAGATACTGGATCATTCTATCTCTTTGGTTCCCCCTTTTGGCATTAGAACTTACCCTTCAGAGCGGTAAAGAGAGTGGGGAAAAATACAGCGTTCTCCATCTTCGCGAATCTTCCCCCTTTACGTGTCAAGCCACACAAGATGATTTTGGTGAGACAAAGCGTATTGACTGCCGTTTTCCCAAATCCCCTAAACAAAAATTTCCTCCGATTGACAATGAAAGGTTTAGCGTTAGTGCAGCCACATCACCCCAAGGATACATCCTAACGATTCTTCCTAAGTCTAAAATGAAATTAATGCCGGTAGTGTTTAATCTCACGAAAGAGTCCGATACCTATCAATCGGATGTGAAAAAGTCGAGCCACTGGAGTGTAGTCGGGTATGCGAAAAAACTCCCTTTGCTCAGTATCTCGGCACCTTCTGCCGATGGGATTAATTTTCCGGTAAAAATTAAAAAAAATAACCGCCCATATATTGGAGGATTGGATCTCAAGGGAAATCCGATCAAAATATCACGAGTGCAAGATGTAACCGATTATATGAATATGAAAAAGGCGTATGAGGCTAAAGATTACGATAAAGTTCTTGAACTCTCCGAATATACTCTAAAAAATTATCCGAAAACCGTCTTTAAAAATGAATTGATGCTCTATCAAATTCGAGCGCTTCATTATGAAGATGAATCCGAAAAGCTCTTGGAAATCGGTAAGCAGTTTTTGAGACTTTATTCTTCGGACCCTAATCTTGCCGAGGTATTGGCATATATGGGGAACGCCTATGGAAAAGTGGGTCAGAGTACGGATGCCGATTACTTTTTTGATCGTTTGTTTAATGAACAATCAGAAAGCCCATTTGCGTCACTCGGGATGATTTACAAAGCAGAACAGCTGGAAAATTCCGGTAGTTCAAAACAAGCGATGATTTATTATCAACGTTCACTTGCAACAAGCAGTGATGTCGGTATAGCGTCTAAAGCGGCATTTAGACTCGCACAGATTGAACTGGCTAATGGTAATACCAAACAAGCCGCACACTACATTGAAAAAATCACCTCTGCAAATTCCAAGTATTTAAAAGAAGTACTTGAAGATGCGATGCTAATGGCAGAAACATTTTATGACCGAAACGATCCTAAAACAGCTTTACGCATTACCGAGGCACTTTTAAGTGTGATCGATCCGAAATCGTCCGTGCATCCGCAATTGTTGAAAAATCTTGGATTTCAGTATGCTAAAGCGGGAAAACAAAATGAAGCGCTGAAACGGTTTAATGAATATCTGGAAACGTATAAATACGGTGAATTCGTTGAAGAGGTACGACGGGCAAAAGACGGATTGTTTTTTGAAGATGGGGAGAAAAACACCACTGAAGAGATCAAAAAATACGATGATCTGATTGGACGTTACGGAGATGACAGTGTCGGTCGAAAAGCATTGTATAAAAAAGCGCAGTTATTATTAAAAGAGAAAAAATACCAAGAGGTATTGGATTTAGAAGATGAGCTGTACCGTTTGGATTCGACCGAGTATCCGCAGACCAATACGTTGATTTCAAAAAGTGCCATTGGATTGGAAAAATCGTTTTTGAAAGAGGGCAAATGCGCTGAGGCGATGAAATTTCAGAAAATGTACAAAATAAAACTTCTTCCGGAATGGGATGAGGCCCTTTTTAACTGTGCACTGAAAACGACACAATATGCTACCGCTAAAAAAATAGCGCAAAGACATCTAAAAGCCCCATCGGTAGCTGAACGTCAAGTGTGGCTATCGCGTATGGTAAAAACGCAGTTTGGTTTAGGGGAGTATAAAGAAGCGATTAAAGGGGGCGAAGAACTGATAACCCTTTTGGGTGTTGAGAAAAACCCTCCGCTTAATGATATCTATCGCACGATGTATGATGCGGCACAGCGTGTCGGAGATGCCGAGGGGATGATACGTCATGTCAAATTGATCGAAGCTGCCTACCAGAATGATTTTAAAGATATCGAGCGTTATACCCAAATGGTGAGTTTAGGGCTGAAACGCAAAGATGAAGCGATGACGCAAACCTATGCTCGTAAGGTGATGGCGTTGCAAGAGCGGACGAAAACCTATACGCAAAGCCCTTATATTGAATTTACGTTGGCTCAATCGTACCAAAATATCGGAAAAGACACCGATGCGTTAAAAGTATTGAGAACACTAAATCCGCGTAAGCTGGTGAATGAAAAACGCTCACGTCAGCAGTATTTGATCGGAGCAATTGAGCAAAAATTGGGGAATAAACGTCAATCCAGAGAGGCGTTTAATGCGAGTATCAAAGCCGATAAAAACTCCGCATGGGGAAAACTGGCCAAAGACGCACTGTCACTATTTTAAAATTATTTCGGCGATACCCATGAGTTCTTCGGATAAACCGCTGGCACTCAAAGTAAACTGATGAGTATTAAAAGTCTGTTGCCGCTTCGCTAATTGTCCTGTATGGATGCTGATCTGATCGATAAGCTCATTTTTTGTCAGTTTTCCGTCTAAATACTCCAATGTTTCAACTATCCCGATCGATTTCATACTGTTGGGGATTCTTCCGTAGAGACGTTCGAGCTCGGCAACTTCATCAATCAGTCCCGAATGAATCATTTTGTCGGTACGCAGAGCAATTCGATTGCGCAGTATCTCCCGATCAACCTGCAAATTGAGTACGGGACACTCGGTGATGATCGGCTGCGGCGGATGAGCGTGAAACCATTCTGAGGGAGCCAACCCCGATTCGAGATAGATGAGGAGCATTTTTTCGATCCGATAGGTATCACTTGGAGTGATTTTATCCATTGTGAGAGGATCGATATCGCTCAATAGACGATGACATTCACTCAGATCACTGAGCATAGCTTTTGTTTTTTGCAGAGTCTCAGGAGAATAATCGGGAATTTTAGATAAACCATCGATCATGCTTTTGAGGTAAAAACTGCTTCCGCCGACAATGATGATGTTTCGGTTTTCCCTCAACGCTTTATTTCGTATGGAGTGATATTCATCGATAAAAGTGATGACGCTGGCTGTTTCATCCGGTTTGAGCCGATCAATGCCGAAATGCTCTACCATTGAGAGCTCAGATTTGGAAGGTTTAGCCGAGGCGATATCGATCTCTTTATAGATACTGAGAGAATCGATGGAGAGGATTAGGGCATTATACTGCTGTGCAAGAGAGAGTGCCAAATCACTCTTGCCTGATGCCGTGGAACCGATAATCGCTAAGGTTTTCATAAATGACATTATATAACTTTTAGTTAAAGCGTTCGCCCTGAGCTCAAGGAAACATCGCTTCGCGTGCGGTATCCTTGTTTTGTCGAAGGGTAATTTTATGGTTCGACGAGCTCAGCACGAACGGATTTTATGATGACAAAGAGAATTTACGATAAAATAAAGTCATTATGATTGAAAAGGGTTATTGTGAAACGATTAGTGAAAAGATTACAAGACTTTAATGAGCTGGTGATGTTTCAGCACAGTGTCTTTTCGCTCCCTTTTATTTTTATTGCGATGATCGTAGCGGCGGATGGCTGGTTTGGCTTTAAACTTCTCATTTTGGGTGCATTGGCAGCGATCAGTGCCCGTAATGCAGCCATGGGATTTAACCGCTATGTCGATCGCGTTTACGATCAATATAATCCCCGCACAGCAGGACGTCCCAGTGTGGATGGCCGTCTGGACGGGGCATCCATTGCTATTTTTACCGCTGTCAACGCTTTAGTCTTTATGGCGGTAGCCTATTTTGTCAACGATTTAGCATTTTATGTGAGTCTGCCGGTACTTCTGGTACTGTTTAGTTATTCGTATTTCAAACGCTTTAGTTCGATGGCTCATATCGTCTTAGGGATATCATTGGGCCTTGCACCGATGGCAGGGGCAATAGCGGTTTTGGGAACGGTACCTCTGTGGTCCGTTTATTTGAGTATTGGCGTCGTTTTTTGGGTGGCAGGGTTTGATTTGCTGTATTCATTGCAGGATATGGAATTTGATAAAACAAATGGCCTTCACTCTATCCCATCACGTTATGGGAGCAGTGCTACCCTTAAAATTTCCGTTACCTTTCATCTTTTGAGTGTTCTGTTCTGGGGGCTCTTTGTCAGTACCGCAGAGTTAGGATTCTTTGCTGTTGCCGCTATTGTTTTTAGTGCCTTGATGCTTACGTATGAGCATTACCTCGTACGTAAAGATTTTACTCAGATCGATCGGGCTTTTTTTACGGTGAACGGCTATTTGGGCTTTGTGTTTATCGGATTGATTATTTTAGATAAGGTGGTAAATCTATGAGTGATGTACGTTTGATTGAAGCTCCGCTAGAGATCATATTTAGTGTTGAGAGCAGCAACAAAGTTGAATTTGATCGTGAATATATACAGCTGAGCGAAGTAGAAAATGATGCAATAGGCCAATGGCTCCGTAACGCAAGAAGTAAAGGTGAATCGGTGGATGATACGGTAGTGATACAGCTGTTGGTTGAACTGTATCGAAAAATAGATCACTTAGAACAGGTATTGCTCCTGAGTGCACCGAAGAGGACTGTGTTATCGTATGAGGGCAAGATTAGTAGAATCGGGTATGAGCATTTTGAACTGCTTGAGCCGCAGCTTGAAATCGGCCAAAATTATTACGCGCGACTCGAAATGCCGGTCCATCCTAAGAGGGAAGTCAGTTTTTATTTTGAGGCTCTTTCTCCTACTCTGGCGAAAATTGTTCGGATGCACCAAAAAGATACCAGCGACTGGGCAAGTTACATGATGGCACGTGAGCGAGCTATAATTCGCCATTTAAAAGGATATGAATGAATTACACCATCGAGATAGCTCTTGTCGCGTTGGCAATATTACTCATGGGGCTTATTTATTATGTCATCAGCAAAGAGGGGGAAGTCGCTTCACAAATTCGTTCGATTGCCAAGGCGGTCGATGATCTGCATCGTGAACTCTTTATGATGGACAAACGGCTTAAGCAAGAGCTGGAGATTATTGCCTCGCTTCAAGAGAGTACTCCTATGAGTCAGAGTTCTCTTCATGCTGAGCTTGGGCGTGAGGTGAATGAAATCTCGGTTCCGATCCTGGAGTCATTGGCTCATATCGAAGGGAGTTTGAGTGCTTATAAAGAGAAGACGGAGAACCGATTACGTTACCTCGAAGAGCGAATCCGAAATCTCTCTCTTCCTACGTCGATCAGCGGGTTAGATGATGAAAAAGTGATTAGCCGCTACAATCAAGGATTGGAAGTCGATGCTATCGCCAAAGAACTTCGCCTTTCAAAAGCGGAAGTAGAATTTGTTCTAAAAATCAATCAGCTTCGCTGATGGTGTATTAATTACTTTTTAAGCTTATCTAGCTATAATTTCGTTCTCTTTAAAATGCGTCCGTAGCTCAGCTGGATAGAGCACCGGTTTGCGGTACCGGCGGTCAGGGATTCGAATTCCTTCGGGCGCACCACTTACAAACACCGTAATTATCAACCCTTCAACTCCTAAAACCAAACACCTAAGAATCCAATCATTCGCATCATTGATCCCACTTTTTTTTGATAACTCTATTTTTCGTCATCTTGTACTTGATACAGGAGATGGATAGATTCCGTGTCGTGGCACGGAATGACGATATTATTGTTTATTTTTTCGTGCAGTAATTTCGCCCAAAAAGCTTTCCAGGTCGTATTTAACGCGGTATTGCGGAGTGAGGATATGGATGAGGATGTCACCCAGATCAATTGCAACCCAGTCTCCGCTTTCATCAACGTACAAAAACTGCTCTTCGGGTTTGAGCCCTTTTTTGAGGTGATCGAGCAACGCTATGGTGTGACGCTCTCCTAATGATGATGCGAGAATAACGTAGTCGGCGAAATAATCGCTACCATGAAGGTCGAATACTTCGATTGCTTCGGCTTTATTTTGATCGAGAATAGCACTGATCTTTTCAATTCGTGGGTTCACAGATGTTCCTTGTAGTAGGTTGTAATTTTTTGTTCGATATTCGCCTCCAACCCCAAAGGGCTTCCCGAGGCACGAAAATCGCTTGAACTGATCGGTGCGTTGATAGTGAGCCGAATCATATTTTCCGGGATTGGGATGTCGGAGCGTGCTGCAACGACCCAGTGCACCATAGTATTAAGTTCATCAAAAGAGTGCCAAGTCGGCAGTTTTTCGAGATTATCGGCTCCGATAATGAGGTAAATCTCATCGCATTGAGTCGTATAATGTTTTACCGTTTCGATGGTATACACACTTTTTTCTTGGGTGATCTCAAAATCGCTGATTTCTACCTTTTCCAAAGGGGCAAAAATTTCTTTCAACCACTCGTAACGGAATGCTCCATCAGCGACAACGGAGGGCTTGAACGGATTGCGCCATGCAGGGACAATAATAACCTTATCGACACTCAAAACTTCCAGCGCTTTGGTAACGACAGCGACATGTCCGGCATGCGGCGGATCGAAACTGCCGCCGTAGAGTGCAAGCTTCATGAGCCTCAACTTCTTTTAATCGAAATTATAACCGATTTTTGGTAAAATAACCCCCTATTTTGTGTTTAGGATAAGGTGATGGCGCTGAAGATAGCTATAAACGGATTTGGCCGCATCGGCCGCTGTGTTACCCGTCTAATCGCCGCACGTAATGATGTGGAGCTTGTCGCGATCAACGACATGGCTTCAATCGATATGGTGCTCTATCTATTGCAAAATGATTCCGTTCACGGACAGTTTGAAATTGATGTGAAAAAAGTGGAGGATGGGTACCTTCAAATCGGAAAAAATACGGTTCGTATTCTGTGTGAAAAGAATCCTGAAAATCTTGATTTCGGTGCACTGGGCGCGGATGTTGTTTTCGAGTGCAGCGGTCTATTTTTGAGTGGAGCATCAACGTCGCATCATTTGGCAAAAGGGGTTAAAAAAGTGATTCTCTCCGCCCCAACCCAAGACAGTGCAATTCCGACATTCGTCTTAGGGGTTAATGAACATTTGTATGCGGGGCAAGATATTATCTCGAACGCTTCGTGCACAACGAATTGTTTGGGGCCGATTGCCAAAATCATTGATGAGACATTTGGGATCGAAAAAGGGTTGATGACGACGATCCATGCGTATACGAACGGTCAAGCGATTATTGATTCGGCGCATGGGAGCGATATGCGCCGTTCACGTGCGGCAGCACTCAATATGATCCCTACCACCACCGGTGCGGCAAAAGCGATCAGTATCGTCCTCCCGAATCTGGAAGGGAAGCTTCATGGGCAAAGTGTTCGTGTCCCTACTCCGGATGTCTCGATGGTCGATTTGAATGTTCTGGTAGGTAAGTCAACTACCAAAGAGGAACTAAGCGCTCTTTTTAAGTCGTATGCAAATGGAAAGATGCAGGGGATTTTAGAAGTGGATGAACGTTATCGTGTTTCGCAGGATTTTGTCGGGTCGTCTTACAGTGCCACAGTGGCAGATGACTTGATTCAAGTTATTGACGGAAATCTGATTAAAATCATGGCATGGTACGATAACGAATGGGGCTATTCAAACCGCCTTATCGAAATGGCATTGTTTATTAATAAACAATAAAATATAATAAATTTAATCTTACAGTAAGAGGAAATAATGGAATTATTGAACATCAAAGAGTGTGACATCTACGGTAAAAAAGTATTTATCCGATGTGATTTTAATGTCCCAATGGATGATTATGGCAATATTACCGATGATCGCCGTATCCGTTCAGCCCTTTCAACGATCAATTATTGTCTTGATCAAAAATGTGCAATTATTTTGGCTTCTCACTTTGGTCGTCCAAAAGGGGAACGTGATGATAAATATACTCTTGCTCCGGTAGCTCGACGATTGCATCAGTTATTAAAAATAGACGTACAGATGGCGGAAGATGTTGTCGGAGAGAGTGCGATGAAACTCTCAGCGCTTTTGAAAGGGGGAGAGATTTTATTGCTGGAAAATCTTCGTTTTGAAAAAGGGGAGACGAAAAACAACCCTGAATTCAGTGCTTCTTTGGCGTCGATGGCTGAAGTATACATCAATGATGCATTTGGTGTGAGCCATCGTGCCCATGCTTCGGTTGAGGGTATTACACAACATTTTGATAATGCCCATAAAGCAGCGGGTTTTTTACTCCAAAAAGAGATTCAATTTTTCGGTGTTTTGTTAGAGCGTCCGGTCAGACCGTTTGCGGCGATCGTCGGAGGATCGAAGGTTTCAGGAAAACTCGAAGCACTCATTAACCTTTTACCGAAAGTGGATAAAGTTCTTATCGGTGGCGGTATGGCGTTTACATTTCTCAAAGCCTTGGGGTATGATGTCGGTAATTCATTGGTTGAAGATGATTTGTTGGATGAAGCGATCAACATTATGAATGAAGCCAAACGTCTCGGTGTCAAATTTTACCTTCCGGTGGACGTTGTTGCCGCTGAGAAATTTGCTCCTGACGCGATGAGCCGTTTATGCAGTGTCCAAGAGATCCCTGCCGGATGGATGGGACTGGATATCGGACCGGCAACGGTACGGCTTTATCGTCAAGTACTTGCGGATGTTCAAACAATTTTGTGGAATGGACCGATGGGTGTGTATGAAATGGATCGCTTTTCGCGAGGATCCAATAAAATTGCCCATTTTGTTGCGGATTCGTATGCAACGACGGTAGTCGGCGGCGGTGACACGGCTGATTTGGTTCAACGCATCGGATTGGACGAGGAGATGACGTTTATCTCTACGGGCGGCGGAGCATCGTTGGAACTACTCGAAGGAAAAATTCTTCCGGGCGTTAAACCCTTAATGAAATAAATATGACTAAATTCCGTTCGTGGTGAGCTCGTCGAACCATGAACAAACCGCTTACCCTTCGACAGGCTCAGGGCGAACGGATAATGTCTCAAGAAGCCTAAGATAAAGGAGTTACCATGATTTTATGCGCTAATTTCAAAGCGAACAAAACACGTCAAGAGACACGTGCTTATATGGCGGTAGTGGAGTCATTTGTAAGTGCAAACGATATCAGTGATACGATTATCGTATTTCCTCCCTTTACGGCGCTAGATCATGACCCCCGTAATGTTTTGATTGGTGTTCAAAACGCTTACCCTGTCCAAAATGGTGCGTATACCGGAGAGATTGCACTCGAGCAGCTGGAGGAATTCGGGATTAAGACGATCCTCATCGGTCACTCTGAGCGTCGTCACGTTATCGGTGAGACACAAGAACAGATTGCGGCAAAATTCCGTTTTTTCGCGGATCAGGGATTTGCAATCGTCTACTGTGTCGGTGAACCTCTCGAAGTACGTGAAGAGGGTGATGCTGCCCTGCTGTCGTATATTGAGAAACAGTTTGAAGGGATCGATCTCTCTTACGCTGATTTGATTTTGGCGTATGAGCCGGTATGGGCAATCGGAACGGGGCTGACTCCATCCAATCGTGATATTGAACTGCTTCACGGAGTACTTCGGGGGAAAACGCATGCGCCATTGCTTTATGGCGGAAGTGTAAAAGTGGAAAATGCGGGTGAAATCATGGCTTTAGAGAATGTGGACGGTGTTCTTGTCGGATCAGCCTCTCTCAGTGCCAATGATTTTTGCGAAATGATTGCTCAAGCAGCGGAATTAAATACAGAAGAGGAGAATAATTAATGTTAATGCAAGGGAAAAAAGGTCTGATCGTAGGTTTAGCCAACGATAAATCAATCGCATACGGGATCGCACAGGCATTGCACGCTCAAGGGGCGCAAATGGCGTTCACCTATCTCAATGAAGCGTTGCAAAAACGGGTAGAACCGATCGCAGCGAGTTTTAATAACTCCCCGGTTTACAAACTTGATGTTTCCGATGAGAACGATATGGAAGCGATTGCGGCAAAAGTGGCGGCGGATTTCGGTCAAATTGACTTTTTGGTTCACTCAGTTGCATTTGCTCCGAAAGAAGCACTTACCGAAGGTTTTATGAAAACGTCTAAAAGCGCATTTCAAATCGCAATGGATGTTTCGGTCTATTCTTTGATCGATTTGACCAATCGTCTTGAGTCTGTTTTAGCTCCGGGTGCATCGATTATCACCCTCAGTTACCTCGGCGGACCGAAATACATCCCGAACTATAATGTTATGGGAGTTGCTAAAGCAGCGCTCGAATCAACGGTGCGTTATATGGCGGTAGAGCTTGGCGCATCAAAAGGACAACGGGTAAATGCGATCAGTGCAGGGCCTATCCGTACCCTTGCAGCCAGCGGTATCGGTGATTTCAAACAAATTCTGAATTGGAATGAGGCCAATGCGCCACTTCGTAAAAACGTTACGATCGAAGAGGTCGGAAACTCCGCGATGTATTTGCTCAGTGATCTCTCAAGCGGTGTAAGTGGTGAAGTTCATTACGTTGATGCGGGTTATAATATTATGGGAATGGCAGCTGTTGAGAAAAATGCAGAAG
>Ga0156221_1087_pt1 | contig 46223 bp, 60 predicted proteins | sample RifCSPlowO2_12_FD_107869 | JGI IMG/M metagenome (GOLD analysis project Ga0156221, IMG submission 107869) | Sulfuricurvum sp. RIFCSPLOWO2_12_FULL_43_24
ATACGTGCATAATGGTGATGTGCACCCTCTGAATAACATGGATGATTGTGTATCTTCGCTTGAATATCTTCGGGCATAAAAGATTCATTTCCGCTTGAGGAACAACTCATAATAACTCCTTTTAAGTGTCATTCAATGATTCTCAACCTCATCCGGCGGCAACCATTTTCTAAATAGGGTTAATGCAATGAATGTTCTATGGTTTTAAAAAGGGGATTTAAACAAAATGTGACGTTTTTGTAGGAGGTATAACCGAAGCGTACAGAGATTACGTTTCGATTGTCGGTTGAGGGGTTGAAAAGAGGTAGCCTTGCGAATAATCAACACCGAGACTTATCAACGTTGTGAGGATTGCTTCATCTTCAACAAATTCGGCAATGGTCTTGATCCCTTTTTTACGTGCGAAAAACAGAATACTTTCCACCGTCAAAAGATGATCTGCATCATTATTGATGTTTTTAATGAGCGAACCGTCAATTTTAATATAATCAATATCGAGTTTGCTTAAATAGCTAAAATTCGAATACCCTGTACCAAAATCATCAATTGCGATCTTACATCCGTAGTGTTTGAGTGTTTTAATAAATTCTGCAACTTCATCAAAATTTTCAATCCCCTCAGATTCGACGATTTCAAAAACTACTCTATTGGAAGCGGATGAGTGTTCCAGCGTATGGTACAAAAGGATTCGTGTTTCATCGTTAATAATATCTTGAAGGGTCAGATTGAGTGAAAATTCATAGTCACTCTTTTCAAAAACAGCAAAGGTTTTTCTAATCATAACGCGTGTCAATTGATCGTAAAGTTTCGATTTTTTCGCATGCTCCAAAAACCAAAACGGGCTTAATACACTGCCGTCTTTTTCAATCAGACGGACAAGAGCTTCATATTTCATAATACGGCGGGTTGTGTTATCAACAATCCCTTGAAAATACGGCACAATCCGATCTTCTTCAATTGCCGATTTAAGCTTGGTCATCATCCAAATATTGTTTCGGTTCTTTTCACTCAAGGTTGTATTATCATTAAAAAATATCAGTTTGGAACGTTGTTCTTTAGCCTCTTTTAGGGCCATGTGCGCCAAATTATAGACATCGGAGTATATAGCATGCGCTACTCCGCACGTAACATTGAGCGTATGTTCGTATCCGGCAACAGAATATTTAAAATTTTCAAGCATGTTCAGATGATCGAGGACATAATCTCGCAATGCATCATCAAACTTTTGGTTAATACAGATGATCGCAAACTCATCTCCGCTGATCCGATAGAGATACTCGTGTTCTGTCATCTCACGCAAACGATTGGCAAACGATTTGAGCAGCTGATCTCCCACTTCATAGCCGAAGTAATCATTAATATTCGAAAAACGGTCAATATTGAGCAACACTAAGGTCACTTCTTGATTTTCACTTTCCAAATCATTTAACAATGCCGTTCTATTCTTTAATCCGCTCAAGGTATCTAGTAGCTGACGCTGGATAATTTGCTCTTTAGTAATGAGTTCCGTCACATCAACACGAGCTGCAATATACTCGACAATCTGACCCGCATCATCAAATATGGGGGCAATAACGGTTTTAACGTAATACGATTCGCCGCTCTTCGAGAGATTTTGAAAGGTCTCTTTCCACACCTTGCCTGATTGAATCGTTTCCCATAAATCTTTAAAGAGTTCAGGAGAGGTATCAGGATGACGCACCAAATTATGGTTTTTACCGATCAGTTCTTCACGCCGATAACCTGAAATAAAGCAAAAAGCATCATTGACATAGGTAATGATTCCTTTGGCATTTGTCTTTGAGACAATTGAGCTTTGATCAAGCACCATTTTATATTGATCGAGAATTTTAATGCTGTCGTTGAGTTCATTCTGCGTCGTATTGACCAAATGGGTCAATGATTTGAGCATCGTATGGCGATATTCCCGCTCTTTTATATCCACTAGGCCAACGTCCTTACGGGTAGATTCGCGTAGAGAAATCGTCGTGGTGGTAATGTTAAGAAGCTGATTGCCGTGCGGTGAATGAAAAAACTCTCCATAGGTAAAAAACCCGCTCGTCGGGGCTACTTCGTTGATCAAACCAAACTCGTAATTTAACTGATCTTTTAAAAAAAGTTTTCGTACCGAGCATGAGTAAATAAAGATCGCTTCCGGTTCACACAAGGCAACTGATTTCTGGATCTCAGAAGCATGGTTAAGAATATCTTCGACATTCCCGATTGCAAAATGAACTTTATCTCCATTACAAAAATGTCCGGCATACACAAAACCGCCATTTTCGCTACGAGCTACAATCGAGCGGGCAATCTGGACACCGTCTTCAATCTTAATGAGGGGAAACTCTATCGCGCTTGCCGGAATACGTGCAACCGTTTCGGAACCCAGATAGTAGGTGTAAAGTTCTTCCACCGCTCTACCGTCAATCTCATAAATAATGTTTTTATCCGCTTTTGTCACTTCCATCTCTTTACCGATCGCTGACCAATGAAGGGAATAGGCATTATGCACTTCCAAGACATCGCTATCCAATACAGCGATTGCTATCCCGGACGAATGGAGAGAACGTCCCTCAAAAATACGGGTATTTTGAAACGTTAGATCATCTCCGGCATTCCCTCCTGCGACTATTACATCACTGCGGACTGACGTAAAGCCGTTTAAAAAAGATTCTGCATCGCCGCCGATCCCTTCCGCAAAAGCAATACACAATTTGGTACGATCACTAACAATTTTCTTTGCCGCTTGGATACCCTGATCAAAATCTAAATGGGGAAAATAGTAGGTTGAGACATCTGTCGCTTCGAACTGAGAAAATGCGATTACAATCTCATTGGAGCTCATCTCACCGTTCATGATCTCACCGGCCGTAGTTGAGCCGATCAAGCGTGAATTCGGGAGGGTATCTAGGATGATATTTACCACGGATTGGATGAGTAAAGTATCCATATTGCCGCTAAAAAGCTGTACAAAAAGTACTTCATCACCCTTAAATGTCTCCGAAATAAACCTCTTTAGGGCTTCAGAACTTTCATATCTGTGGTTCATTAACCGCATCCGTACTCCACTGATGAATCATTATCTTTTATTCTAATACGATCTAACTGAATTTCTCTCTTTTGTTCCACCCTCATGCATGGAGTGTTCTCACACCCATATTATCAGAATAAAAATTGCATCTAATGTTTAAATATTAGGAGCCTTATCATGATGGTAGCTATACCGATGGATGCGATGACACGTGTTTATCACTATAATCCCTGTAGTGCAACCATGTTTGCATTGTATGAGGTTTCCGGTGATCGTAAAGACATTCGTTACCGTTTTGTCGGAATGCGTCTGAATCCGTGGGAAAGACATGAGGGGCAGATGGTACGTGATCCGAAAATGAAAGCATGTGCCTGTGAAAGTGACCTATCTCAAAATCCTCAACATATCAGTGAACATTACGCTCTTCTTGAAGTGATCGGCAAGTGTGATTATCTGATTGTCGATTTGTACTGCCTCAATACCCTCTATGCGATGAAAAATGTTGGAATCAAAATCCATAAAATCCCTCCGTTTGTCAAAACAGCCGAAGAGGCCATCAATCACTTCGCCATCGGAACAGAAATTGCCGAGCATCTGCGATACGTTCATCCTGCATAATAACCACTATTGATAGTTAAATTCCAGAAAAATACGTTATTATAGAATCGCCTAAATAGTGTAATAAAGGGGGGATGATTAATGAACTTTTTAGATTTTCCTGAATTTAATTCATCCGATTCTCTCCCCTCAACGCAATCACTCCTCTCTTTTCCTGAACTTCAAAAAGCGTATCATGAAAAACAATTTATTGACTATATGCTAAATCACATCAACACTCTCATTTTTGTCGCTGATGAAGATTCCCATTTTGTCTTTGTTAATGATACTGTTGTCGACAAATACGGTTTTACCCGTGATGAACTCCTAAAAATGTCCGTCAGCGACATTGATATCAATGTTACTCAGAGTGACTATTCGACCTTTTGGAAAGAGCTTGTTCAGAAAAAAACTATGCAGCTTCACAGTATCCACAAAGATAAATTCTGGAATCTTTATCCGGTATTAATACAGACCCACTACATCGAATATGGAGGAAAAGCCTATGTTTTTGGTGCGGTTGAAGATGAAAGCTACATCCAAAACCTTCTCAATGCTCACAACGGATTTATTATCTTAACCGATGGAAAAAAACTGGTAATGGGCAATACAGGTATGATCTCTTTTTTCGGTTATCCAGATTTCCTTACCTTTATCAGTGAGCATAAATGCATTTGTGAGTTTTTTATCGAAGAAGAAGGTTTTATCTATCATCAGCCAACATGGATTGAAGAGGTCAAACAAGCTCAGGAACATGATGCCAAAGTCAAAATAAAAAATCCCCTGACTAACCAAGAACATATTTTTCTTGTCTGTGCTTCAGCCTTTGATGAGAGCCGTTTTCTCGTAACTTTTACCGACATTACCGAGTTGGAAACGTACAAAAATGAGCTTGAACGATTAGCGATTACCGATGGATTGACGTTACTTTATAATCGTCGTTATTTCAATGATATCATGCCCAGAGAGATCAATCGGGCTAAACGGAATAAACAGCAACTCGCTTTTATTATGCTGGACGTCGATTATTTCAAACGCTACAACGATCACTATGGGCATGCTAATGGCGATAATGTCCTCATCCGTATCGCGAGTACCATAGAATACTGTTTCAGCCGTGCCAGCGATTTTTGTTTTCGTCTGGGGGGAGAAGAATTTGGAATCATCTGTACCGGCAATACCCCCCAAGATGTCTATTCTCAAACAGAACAGCTTCGCCAAAATATCGAAGAACTGGCTATTGAACATAAAGGCAATAGCGCATCCTCTTATGCAACCGTATCAATCGGAATTGCATTTTGTGATGGAAACACTACCATGGAAATACTTTATTCGACCGCAGACGCTGAGCTCTATCGAGCGAAAGAGGCTGGACGCAACGGTATATGTCCGGTTCAACCCCTTCTTTAACGACTAATTTTTTTTAACTATTACATTTTTGTTTTTCTATCGACAAATAAGATAAAAATACTCCTATTTTTATCAAGAACACGAAATGCATTTCTCTGTTATATACCCAAAGAGGAGTCCGTTTTGCAGATTATCTACAACACTTCGACTGTCCGTTTAGAGGATATGTCACTCGATGTCGGTTATTGTAGTGAACGTGTTTCACTCAGTAATGGAGCAAATGAAACCTTCCCTATCGGTGGGCAAAACGGTACAACACAAATCTTAATTACTGCTCCTTTTATCGATGAATCACTCCTCTCTCAGATTAAAGAGCTTGATGAGCTTCTGAGTTTAAATGCATTAGGCGGGATAACCAAAGCCCTCATTGTTGCATCATCTAAACACACCAGTCCCCAGATGGAGGGATGGATGTTTGGAATCGATAGCGATGAAGCGTTCGGTGATTACTACGGTATTCGCTTGAGCGGTGATGAGCTTGAGGGTGAATTTGCCAAATCACTTTTCATCCTTTCAAAAGATGGAGCACTCTTTTACCACGAGATTCTCCCTGATTTATCAAAGCCTTTTTCACTGGACAAAGCGCTTACTAAAATCGTTGCAGCCATGAGCTGTTATACCGGAAAAGGATGCCACTAATGGACACACTATTTGAAACAATAAAAAAAGAGTTACGGAACCAAACTACCATCCCCTACTTCGGTTTGGGTGTGTTTGAAGGGATTATAACCAAGGAGGGTGAGGCAGTACCGCATGATAGCGATTCACTCATTTTAGCCATGAACGGCGGACGAGCAATGGCTCCGAGACTGATGTTCGAATACTCCCGTGCCGCAATGCATTTGGAACAACGTCGGGGAGTTGACTACATGACGCAGCTCATCAACCACATCTACACAAAAGCTTACGATCCGACACCTCTGCACAAAGTGATCAACGATATGCTGCCGCGTTATATCGTCGATACCAACCGTGATACCAAATTCCAAGAGCTGTTAGCCTATACGCCCCATTGTCTCATCGTCGGCAAATCGCGTATCATGGGAAATGACTACCGTTATGAAGTGTACGAATACGATGTCGAAAACCAAAAATACTTTTTGGTTGAAGAAGAGGTACTTGAAACCGCTCAAAAAATCCTCTTTAAACCGATGGGTTCACCTCTGCCGAACCCGAGTTTCGTCATCAGTGACGCCGATTATGTCGATTGGCTCACCGAGGCGATGGGCGGATTTGCCGTGCCGAAGGTGCTTAAAACGTATCGAAAAACCAAAAAATACCTCTTTTTAGGGACATCTTTCGACCGCGACACCGACCGTATGGTTGCCAACGAGCTAACACTTGATTTGGAAGGCGGATACGTCATCACCGATAAAGAGTTAGGGAAAAAAGAGAAAAAGTTCATCGACAAACATAACCTTGAAGTGATTCCTATGTCACTTCCTGAATTTATCAAAGCATTTATTTAAGGAGCTAAATATGCCAATGATACCTACCGTAAAAGATATTTCGCCTCGCGGAGAGCGTTATTTTGATCTGTTTTCCAAACTTTTAGGAGATCGGGTGATCGTTATCACCGAAGCGATCGATGATCATATGATGGGAGTTATCGTCTCTCAGTTGCTCTATCTGGAAGCAATGGATTCTGAAGAGCCTATCCATATGTACATCAGTTCACCGGGCGGGTCAGTGATGTCGGGATTAGCGATCCTCGATACGATGAATCTTATCAACGCTCCGGTTTATACTTATGCTATGGGAATGGTTGCTTCGATGGCAGCGGTGCTGTTTACGTGTGGGGACAAGGGTCACCGCTATATGCTCCCCAATGCCGAAGTGATGATTCATCAACCGCTGGGAGGTTACTCAGGACAAGCGAGCGATATCGAGATCCACACCAAACATATCCTCAATCTCAAACGCCGTCTCTATGTCATTCTCGCCGAAGCGACAGGAAAAAGTGCCAAAGTGATCGAAAAAGAGTCCGACCGTGATAACTACATGGAGGCCTCGCAGGCGATCGAGTTTGGTCTGGCGGATGAGATTCTTACCAAATTCAGTGCAAAGGATGTCTGATGAATACACCTGAAAAAATCTGCTCATTTTGCGGTAGAAAACAAAGTGAAGTGAAAAAAATGTTCTCTTCGGAGACGACTCATATCTGTAACGAGTGCGTCACAACCTGCTCTAGCATTTTGCAAAAAGAGGTTCGCTACGAACAACGCTCCGCAATGCAGCAACAGCTCCCGACACCGGAGAAAATCGTCGAATTTTTGGACAAATACATTATCGGTCAAGTGGACGCTAAAAAGGTCCTCGCCGTTGCCCTCTACAACCACTACAAACGGATCGAAAATCCGGTGTATAACAATGTCGAACTCGAAAAATCCAACATTCTCCTCGTTGGACCTACCGGAAGCGGTAAAACATTGCTCGCTAAATCACTCTCCAAGATCATGCAAGTACCGTTTGCCGTTGCCGATGCGACAGCGCTTACCGAAGCAGGATACGTGGGTGAAGACGTCGAAAGCATCCTCTCACGACTCCTCGCTGCGGCGAACTACGATATCGAACTTGCACAACGGGGAATCATTTACATCGATGAGATTGATAAAATCGCCCGCAAGGGAGAGAGTTCGACAATGGGACGTGACGTATCGGGTGAAGGGGTACAACAAGGATTGCTCAAAATCCTAGAAGGTGCCGAAGTTTATGTTCCGGTAAAAGGGAGCCGTAAAAACTCTACGACCGAAACCGTCCTCTTTAACACGTCACACGTTCTCTTCGTCTGCGGAGGTGCTTTTGTCGGACTTGTTCCCGATTCGCATACGAAAAAATCAAACAAAGTTGGATTCAGTAAAACCGCCGAAAAAGGTGAAGTCAAAGAGAAAAAAATCGATGCGAAAGCGTTGGTCCATTATGGGATCATCCCTGAATTTATCGGACGTATCCCCGTAGTCGCACAACTTCGCGAATTGACTAAAGATCAAATGGTACAGATTCTCCAAGAGCCGGACAACGCTCTCATCAAACAGTTCCAAGCGCTGTTTGATATGGACGGAATTGAACTCAACTTCGAGCCCAAAGCCCTCGATGCAGTAGCCCAAAAAGCGATCGACCGCGGTGTCGGTGCACGTGGACTTCGCAGCATCATCGAAGAGGCGATGTTGCCGTTGCAATTTAGCTGCCCGTCGAAAAAAGATCTCCAAAGTCTTACCATCACCGAAGCAGTGATCGAAGATCCGAATAATGAACCGATCTATGTATACAAAACAAAAGAAGAACACGCGGAAGCATAGTTGAAATGCACCCTATTGCCTATAGGGTGCGAGATAGGTTATAATCACTGCATGAAACAAAAAGAAGCCCTTCAAGTATTGCAATCGTACAAACAAAGCCATGCTGATGAATTCGGCATCATCCGTATCGGTATTTTTGGCTCTGTTGCACGTGATGAAGCGACGCAGGAAAGTGATGTTGATGTCGTTATCGAGACGAAACATCCCAATCTTTTTAAACTCTCTCGTATCCGTCTCGATCTCGAAGAGTTGATGCACACCCATGTCGATCTCATCAGCTACCGTGAGAGCATGAATACGTTTTTAAAAGAACGCATCCAAAAAGAAGCGATCTATGCCTGAAAAGGCTCTACTGATCGAAACACTCACTCAGATTCACAGCGCTACAGAGCGTATCCTCAAACGCTTCGAACCTATCCTCACCTCTGATGACTTTTTAGATGATGAAGCGGGTCATGAAAAACTCGATGCGATCTGTATGCAGTTGATCGCCATCGGCGAGAGCCTCAAAAATGTCGATAAACTCACTGACAAAAAATTGCTACCCAACTATCCTGCCGTGGATTGGAAATCAGTCAAAGGGATGCGCGACATCATCAGCCATCACTATTTTGATCTCAATGCCGAAGCGGTATTTGATGTATGCCAAAATGATATTCTGGCATTAAAAGAAACAATTGAGCAAATACTACGAGATACAGTACAAAGCTTATAACCCCCTCTCTCGAACAAATCTTGCATAAGGACTCATAATAACGACACCATGAGGACTAAATATGAAACGTGTTTATCTGGATAACAATGCAACCACAAAGCTAGACCCAATCGTCAAGGTCAAAATGCAGCCATTTTTCGAAGATCTCTACGGTAATCCAAACTCATTGCATCAATACGGTATCGAAGTACGCCCGTATCTCAATGAAGCAATGGGCTACATGTACGATGCGCTCAATGCCCCCGATGCCGATGACATCCTTATCACCTCATGTGCGACAGAGAGTAACAATGCCGTCCTCAAAGGGATCTTTTTCAAACATATCCTCCGCGATCCGAGCAAAAACCATATCATCGCCTCTGCGGTGGAACATCCATCCGTCCTCGAGACGCTTCATTTCCTCGAAGAGAACGGGGCCGAGATCACGTTCGTCGATGTTGATCAATACGGTTATGTAAGCGCGGAGCGTGTTGCGGCTGCCATCACGGATAAAACTATCCTCATCTCAATGATGTGGGCAAACAACGAAACGGGAATGATTTTCCCCGTTGAAGAAGTTGCCGCTATCGCAAAAGAAAAAGGGATTTTATTTCATACCGACGCCGTTCAGGCCATCGGAAAAGTAAAAGTCGATCTCACTGCAACGCCGATCGATTATCTCACTTTCTCTGCCCATAAATTCCACGGCCCTAAAGGGATCGGCGGATTGTACGTTAAAAAAGGCTCTGAACTTCCGAATCTCCTCCACGGCGGGGAACAGATGGGGGGCAAACGTGCGGGTACTCTCAACGTCGCTTACATCATCGGTATGGGGTTGGCGATGAAACAATCAGTGGGACATTTGGACAAAATGAACAGCGATGTGCGAGCATTGCGTGACCGTCTCGAAGATGCTATCTCTCAACTTCCTGATACCATCGTTGTGGGAGATCGTGCCCGCCGCACACCGAATACCATTCTTATCTCGCTTCGCGGTATCGAAGGGGAATCAATGCTGTGGGATCTCAACCGTGCAGGAATAGCGGCATCTACTGGAAGTGCGTGCGCATCCGAATCCCTCGAAGCCAATCCGGTGATGAGCGCGATCGGTGAAGACCCTGAGCTTGCTCACACGGCGATCCGCCTCAGCCTCAGCCGCTTTACAACCGCTGATGAGATCGATTACACCATCGATGTTTTTGTAAAAGCTGCCGAGCGGTTACGTTCTATCTCGTCTACGTATGCCTACACCAATGAGAAAATGGCCGGTTAAGGCCATTTTCATTCACCATTTTTCCCATTCTCTCTTTATCTTATGTTATTATTATAAGATACCCTGTGAAGGCAATCGATGGAAATATTACAAAATGAATCCTATCTAATGGATGAAGATCATGTATGCAGTCAGCTTTTTTTATCCGCCATTAATACCCAAAAAAATCTCATTGTTTTGCTTTACAATAATGAGCCGATACTCCTCAATCAAGCTTTTATGGATTTTACCAATGTAACCTCGGTAAAACATTTTTTACGCGAATTTGGCTCACTTACCAACCGATTTGTCCCGCATGAGAGTTATTTTCATATCGGGAAAGCCCCTAACCCGCAAGAGTGGACAACGGCATTGATGGAACTCCCTGAAATGGATCGCATCATCAGTATGCTCAACTACCGTATCGAACCCTATGCCTTCTCCGTATCGGCCCAAACTCCGGTGCCAGAGTATACAATTGTCACATTTACCGATATTTCGCAGGACCTTATCAAACGTATCATGATCGAAAATGACGTCAATATCGATAAAGAGAGCGGTGCGTATGATAAAGACTATTTCATCCATACCTCAAAAAGCTTTTCTGAAGCAGCTATTTTCAATAAAAAATTGATCGGTATTACCATGATTGAACTGATGTCTTCCGATGCCGAAGCCGAACACTATTTACATGACTTTAGCTCAAGCATCAAATCCAATATCCGCCAAAGTGATATGCTCGTACGCTGGGGAAAAAAGACATTTCTTTTGGCTTATCTTGTCGATTCTTCCGAAAATGCTTTGAAATTTAGCCGTAAATTGCTGAGTGTCATGCGAGAAGAACCTTTTCAAAATTTAAAAACACTCAGTATGCGTTTGGGACTCTCTGTCCAACAAGACAAAGAAGAGCTATCGCAAATCATAACACGTGCGAAAAATGCTCTCCAACAATCAGGAAATTCTCAAATTACTCTCGTATAAGAACCATATATGCATATCCAAATCCAAACGTTGATTTGGAGTTCTTATGCGCCCTTACCGCAACATCAGCGATTCAGAGCTGGAAAGCTTTGGTGCGATCCGAGAATGGGATTCTCATACTGCCCGTTCGATCACTGCTCCCGCTTCTGTTTTATGGGTACATTCAGCACGCGAGAAATTTCACCGTCTTGATCCTATGAATTCGTGTCTCGTCAAAACACTTACAATCGAGCGGATCCAAGGCGATGTCATCAAAACCAATTTCGGAAGCTATTCACTCGAAACGGGGAAAAATATCTTTTATGCGTGTGGATGTAAAAAATTCTGTGACTGTTATGGACAGCTTTATCTCCTAAAGGATGATACCGCTAATCGCCATTCAGCGCAATGCGTTGGAGAGGTTAGTGCTTCGACGTTCGCCCACTGCTTCTAACCCGTAATGTTCCTCGATCAACCGAAGAATCGACGTCGTGTCATACTCAGCATGATCCACAAATCCTTTTTTAGCATACGGTGAGATGATAAGAGCGGGTATCCGTGTACCTGGCCCCCATCGATCACCCTTTGGCGGTGGAACATGATCCCACAATCCGCCGTTTTCATCGTAAGTGACAATAATGAGCGATTTTTTCCATACGTCAGGCTTGTTCCGAACGGATTCGACAATTTGAGCAAGTTTCTCATCCGCCGCTTTGATACTTGCGTATCCGGGGTGTTGATTATCCGCCGCAGAGGGTTTAAAAAAAACGACACTCGGTAATTTTCCCTCCTCTAATTCTCTAAAAAACTCTTTTTCATCTTTGAGATGTTTACGCCCCTTTGTTTCGGGAGCATACCGCGCAAAATATAAAAAGGGATTGTGGTGGTATTGGTAGTGGATTTGATCACCCTTCCCCATCAGCGCATCATCGTATCCGCCGCTGTACCATCCCCAAGAGACATTTTTATCGCTCAAACGATCCCCGATCGTGTCGTATTCGAGCGGCTTAAGACGCAATGACGGGTCAGCATATTTAGCTTTGAATGGAGGGTTTAGAGGCTGAATCGTATTGACGGCATATCCGTCCGGGGTGAGGATACCGTCGCGGACGATTTCCCCTTTGCTATCCAACTCATAGCGGGAAATATTCGATTCACTTCCGGCATACGGAGTACGCGCCGCGATGAGCCACTGATGATTTAAAAATGATCCTCCAAAAGCCGCCGCAAAGAAACGATCACAAAGGGTGAATTCTTGCGCATATCGCCATATTGCACTTCCGGAGATATCGTGATATCCCATAGAAAGCCCTTTTTCATCGCTGATATCGACAAAGCGGTCGTTTTTCCCGCCGTTGATCTGAAGCTGATTTTGGTAAAAACGGTGGACGAGATCAGGGATCATCCCCCCATGGGATACTGTAGCGTCAAGTAAAAACGGTGCGTTAGAAAGCTGAGTGCTAAACCCTGCATTAATCGATTTTTCTCCCATGGGAAGCGGATGATAGAGATTGCCGTTGCGATCGACTTGCATCGAATACGGATTCGTTGGCTTATCCGAGGTATCTGCCCCCGCAAATCCACGAAAGAGATTGTCAAAACTGCGGTTTTCGAGATAAACCACGATGATATGGTCGATTTTAGCGCGAAGATCATCGGCAGAGAGTGAAATGACCAACACCAAGAAAAGGAAAAATTGTTTCATTCTTTATCCATTTTTAGCGAAAGTATAACGCCTTTCATTTACAGAAACATTACTAGATTGCCTACACACGCTATAATTGCACCACTTTGACACAAGACAGTGATATGACCTTAAACGATTTAGAGTGCCACTTAAGCGCCGTTTCCCCTACCGTTACGGAGGAATATACCCGATTGTTTCACGGGCGGGGCAATACGTATGAGGGGTATCGATTTCTCACCGTGGACAGCGTAGACAAAGTCCTTTTTGCCGTATTGTTTGATGCGGACGAGGAAGAAGAGGCGATTGTCTCTATGTTGCGTGATTTCTATATGCGTGAGAGTAAGTGGGAAGCGCTTATACTCCAGCAGCGCTACCTCCCCTCATCTCCATCAACTGTTCTAGAGGGTGAATTGCCGAGTGAGACCTATGCCATCGAAAACACTCTCAAATATCACGTCAACTTCCTCAATGCCCAAAATATCGGTTTCTTCCCCGATATGAAGATGGGACGAGCATTTGTCCGTGAACATTCACGCGGCAAAAATATTCTCAACCTATTCTCCTACACCTGCTCGTTTTCAGTCGTTGCCATCGATGCGGGAGCGAGCGCCGTCGTCAATGTCGATATGAACAAAAATGTCCTCTCCCTCGGACGAGAAAATCACCGTCTCAACGCCCTTGATACCAAAAAAGTCGAATTTATGCCCTACAATATCCTCAAATCGTGGAGCCGTATCCGTAAAGCGGGACCGTATGATCTGATCATTATCGATCCTCCCAGTTTCCAAAAAGGGTCTTTCGCCGCGACCAGTGATTATGAGAAGATTATCCGAAGACTTCACGAGTTCGCGGCAGAGGAATGTACGGTTTTATCGGCACTTAACGCCCCCGAACTGGACAGTGAATTTATCAAAGCCCTCTTTCGTGAAAATGCCCCTGAATTTCGTTATATTGAAAGATTAGAGAATGTCGAGACATTCCCAGAATGCGATAAAGAACGAAGTCTTAAAAATCTGATCTTCCAAAAGGAAGCTTACAAAGCAGGATAATCCAGATATCCTTCTTCACCCTGCGTATAAAACGTATCGGGATTCGGGGTATTTAACGGGGTATTGTCCGCAAACCGTTTTGGAAGATCGGGGTTCGCCAAAAAGAGCGCCCCAAACGCTACCGCATCCGCCAATCCGCTTTGTATTGCCGCATTTCCCCGCTCCTGTGTGTAACCGCCGTTCGCAATCAAAACACCTTTATACGCTTTTCGCAAGACGCTCAGCTCAACGACATTCGCACCGTGGCGGATGTCCCCTTCCAGCGCATCGATAATATGCAGATACGCCAAATTAAGCGCGCTAAGCTTTTCACAGATGTACGTAAAATGGTTTGAAGGATCGGAATCTTTCATGTCGTTAAATGTCCCGCTGGGGGAGAGTCTGAGCCCCGTTTTCTCCGAGCCGATAGCAGAGGTGATCCCTTCGATGATCTCAAACAAAAACCGCCCCCGATTCTCCAGTGAGCCTCCGTACGCATCGTCTCGCGTATTGGTTCCATCCCGCAAGAACTGATCGATCAGATAGCCATTCGCCCCGTGGATTTCTACCCCGTCAAACCCTGCTTCGATTGCATTTTTGGCACCCTGAACATACTGTTCGACGACTATTGCAATCTCTTCTGTGCTGAGAGGATGCGGTGTTACAAACTCTTTCATCCCAAGAGGGGTGTAGATGTTCCCTGCGGGTTTGATAGCCGAAGGGGCGAAAGGAAGTTCTCCGTTATGATAGCTAGGATGGGAAATTCGCCCTACATGCCAAAGCTGTAAAAAGATCGTACCCCCTTTCTCATGGACGGCCTGAGTCACTTTTCTCCACCCCTCCACTTGTTCAGGAGTATGGATACCGGGGGTATTAGGATAGCCGATCCCCTTTGTCGAAATCTGAGTCGCTTCGGTAATGATGAGTCCGGCAGAGGCTCTTTGGGCATAATAACGGGCCATCATCTCATTGGGAATATTATTCTGAATACTTCTGCACCGTGTCATCGGAGCCATGAAGATTCGATTCCCTAGATGGTAGTCAGCGATTTTAATAGGAGAAAACAAATCCATAACGTACTCCTCACGAAAGATATTAAGGTCATTGTTCCACAATACGATTTATACAATTATGAATAATTTTTAGTAATTTTAAAATGAGATCAAACAACGTTCATTTGTATTTTATTTCCGTAGAGCGCTTTGCGCTCGGCGGTATAGTCCCACCATACTCTTGCCTCACCACCGTTCATAAAATCGGTAATCGACATCAGGACATCGAGCATACACGGATCTTGTCTCTCTCCGAACGCTTCGCAAAAGCGGACATACAGATCATAAGGGTCTTCTCCTCTGAGCTGATCGGGGGAAGTGATCCCGATCAATGTCAAATCATGGGCAACCGTTTTTCCGATGTTGGGAAGATCGGTGAGTTTTTCGACTTTTTCTCGAATCACTTTCGAAGGGTTCATTATCCACTCCTGTAGCTACGACATACGTTTTTCATTTTGCTATAATCATATCATGCAACCGACAACATTTGTGTATATCCGCATCATTACTACCCCTCTGGGCGACATGATCGCAGCCGCCGATGAGAATGCAATCATCTCGCTCGATTTCACCGAGGATGCTTCACACCTCCAAAACTCCGATCTTCCGTTACTCCTTCGTCTGGAAGAGGAGCTAAGTGAGTATTTCGCGGGCAAACGGAAAACGTTTACCCTCCCCCTCAACCCGCAAGGAACCCCTTTTCAAAAAAGAGTATGGGAAACATTATCCACAATCGGCTACGGTGAAACGATCTCGTATGCACAAGAAGCTGAACAATTCGGAAACCCCAAAGCGATCCGTGCCGTTGCCAGTGCCAACGGTCGAAACCCTATCGCTATTGTGATCCCATGCCACCGTGTTATTGCTACAGGTGGCGGACTCGGCGGGTACAGCGGAGGAGTAGAGAAAAAAGAGTTTTTGTTGGAATTAGAGAGGAGAGTCTTAGACTAAAAGCGCATCATCACTTTCTTTAAATAAAGGAGAACAAAATGTCATTTAAAATTCATCGTGCTTCTGAGCGGGGCGTAGCAGAGCATGGTTGGCTCCATAGCCGATTTAGTTTTTCGTTTGCCGAATACCATAATAGTAATCGTATGGGATTTGGAGCCTTACGCGTCATTAACGACGATAGTATTGAGGCGGGAATGGGATTTGGAAAACATCCTCACCAAAATATGGAAATCATCTCAATTGTAACCAAGGGTTCTCTTGAACATAAAGATTCCGAGGGAAATCATGGCATTATAAAAGCAGGAGAGATACAGTATATGAGCGCAGGCTCTGGCGTATACCATTCCGAACATGCCACAAGTGACGAGCCGGTTTCATTGTTTCAAATATGGATCCATCCGAACCAAAATGGGGGAAACCCGCTCTACGATCAACGCGATTTTAACCATCATGATCAAACCAATCGATGGGTAACACTCATCAGCGGAGATGGGCGTGAAGACTCCATCACAATCAAACAAGATGCCGCCATCTATTCAGCCGAAGTGAATGAAAATAAAATGTTATCTATCCCCCCTGTCAAAAAAGATCATGGACGATTGATCCTCGTCATCATAGGGAAAATAGAGATTAACCATCAGATTCTTGATGAGCGAGATGAGATTCAAATTACCGATGATGAGGAGTACACACTTTTAGCTCTCAGTGAGTCAAAGGTATTACTTTTTGATGTACCGATGCATTAAATCTGCTTAGAATCGAATAGTTCTAAATTTTTAAATTGCCTGCATGATATTGAAATTTTTTCCGATATTCCCCCGGATTTAGCAATGTCTCACGTTTAAATAGTCGCCTAAAACTGCTCTCATTTTCAAATCCGACTTCAGAAGTAATCTCATCAAAGCTTTTGTATGTAGTGACCAATAATGACTTTGCCGCATCCACTCTAAGTTCTTGAATGTACTGATTAGGGGTTGAATGGACACTATTTTTAAAACGGCGCATAAAAGTTCGTTCATGGAGTTTAAGTCGTTGTGATAAAATTGCTGTGCTGTATTCATCGCGTAGATTCTCTTTTATCCACAACAATAACTCTTTAATCTCATCATCTTCAATAAATGTCGCCTGTGACAACTCTTTGTAACATTTTTGTGAATCACGTCCTCGATCCACCAACAGAATATTGGCACAATGTTGCGCACTCTCTTTAGAATGAAATTTTTCGATAATATGAAGGACTAAATCCATATAGGCACTCACTCCACCCGCAGTGATAATTTTCCCCTCATCGATCAGTATTTTATCTGATTCTAGCGTAACCGATGAAAATGAAGCTCTAAAATTTTCTTCATACTGCCAATGGGTTGTTGCCTTCTTACCATCCAACAACCCTGTTTTAGCTAAGAAAAAGCTTCCAACACATGCCGAGGCGAGGATGGTTCCAGTATGATAATGATGAATCAACCAAGCATTCAATGCACTCAACTCAAAAGTAAAACCGCTTGGTACAAGTAACGGTGGAATAATAATAACATCATAATGGGTATCGTCTATAATAAATTTTCCCTCTGATATACGGTTAACTTTAAACGAAGCCTCATCATTACGTTTACAAAACTGGTTGCAAATCATCAACATATCTTCAACACCAAAAGCAGTTGAGAGTAACGTTGACTCTAAAACAACAACAGCAACATCAATAGTTTTCATTATTTGTCTTTTATAGCATTATTTATGTCATTAATGACTCTTGTGAATTATATACGATTATCTCATAATATGCAAAAAGGTGTTCACATGGAAACAATTCACCAAAACGTCACATCCCTACTCTCTCCCTATGTTAATTGCTTAGGAAAAGATGCACCTGCCTATACCCATCACGTTATTCGTATGCTTCATTATGCCTATGCATTAGGAGAACTCTGTGCGGACGATAAAGAAAAAGTTTTGATAGCCGGTGTATTTCATGATTTAGGAATATGGACAGATAATACAATCGATTATTTAGAGCCATCCGAAAAACTTGCTAGCAACTACTTAAAAGAGAATAATATTCTAAAATATGATGAAGATGTCATCGCTATGATTCGCTATCATCATAAACTTTTACCGATCAAAAATAACCCCTTGGCAGAACAATTTCGTAAAGCTGATCTCATAGATGTTTCATGGGGGGTAATGTCATCAGGGATAGATAAAAAAATGATTAAAGAGTTGAAAAAAAGCTTCCCAAACTGTGGGTTTCATAAACGCCTTGCTGAGTTGACATGGATACAATTCAAAAAAGAGCCATGGCGACCAATGCCTATGCTGAAGTGGTAATAGGGATTACTTTTTCATCGCCATCATCAAAAAACCCGTAAATCCGGCATTGTCCTCTCCGATTAGAGGACTCACCTGCGATTTCATCTCTTCGAGTACCTTTTTGTATCTCTCGTAAAACTCGTATGTTGGACGGGGTTTATACTCCATACCGCTGATCTCAAAAAACTTAATTATGTCCTTTGTTGTGGTCGGCTTGATAAAGAAGTCTTTGTCCCTCGCGTAATAGTACGGAATTAGCGTCACAATAGACCATTTTGCGAGTTTATAGATGCCGAGCACATCGACGAGGATGGTAAATCCTTTCTCTTTGTTCCCGTGCAAAACCTCATACAGTCCAATAGCAAGCATATCTTGCTGCTCCATACTCATCTGTTTCACCATATCTCTGACTTTGGGTTTTTCAAAAAGTGAGATCAAAGAGGATTTGGAGACGATCTTTGTAAAACTCTCGCAAATTTCTTCGGTATGAACAAAACGATCAGGTGCAAACAGTTCTCTCACGCTTTGACCTATTTTTGCCGTATTGTGCCGTTTGATGATCGGCAGAAGTGCTTCGTCTGCGAATCCTTTGGGGTAAAAGGCAAAAAAATTGGCTTCAGCACCTTTGAGCTTTTCAAGATTCATCGCAAATCCTTTGCGATCTTAAAACGACATTTGGTATTCGATCATCGAAATAACGGCACCTTGCGGGTCTTGGATGATAGCAAAATCGCCGACTTTCGGTATCGGTGTGATCTCCACGATAACGTTCGCCCCCAGCTCTTTTGCTCTTTGTAACGTAGCCTTAATATCCAGTACGGTTACATAATTGCCCCAATGCGGCGGTATCTTTTCATCGCCGCATTGCTTTATATCCATAATTCCCGCCATTTCTTGACCGTTTAATGTTACTAACTGATAGTCAAAATCGACGTTATCGGCTTTTTTAAACTCCCAACCAAATACGTCGCCATAAAACTTTTTTGCCCCTTCAACATCGCCCGTTAAAAGCTCAAACCAACTAAATGCGCCGTGTGTCGTAAATGGATTCATTTAATGCTCCTTATACAATTTGTTTTTTTGGTTCTAATCGAAAAACAAACCAACTTCATCAAAAGATTTTACACAAAAAAGAAAAACGTCTATCCTGACTTTATAAAATTTCTTTTGTACTATCCAAAACCCAAGCTGATGCAGATTAGATTAGCAGATTAGAGATTAGCAAGGTATTCAATCTTCAAAGTCTGTTTGAAAGCATACAAACCAGCAAATTCTCCTATTTGATGACCCGATCTTGATCTAGATTTCAGAATCCTTTTCATCTCTGATCGTAAAGTTCGCAAATGCACCTTCGACGCTCATCGTATTTTTATACTTTGTTGCCGTTAATCTCACCGCTTTTGTTTCCAAATTACAAACCGCAATACGAAAATTCGATCCCATAAAAGGTTCCACAATGCAGACAATATTCCCCTCTACTTCGCGTGTCGCATGTATTATCCCTTGTAAATTATGAAAAAAATACTTAGGATAGCTTAGTGGAGTTATTTCGACAACCTCAGAATATCTTTTTTTATCCAGCGTACTCGCAATGGTCATAGCATCCTCAAAATTATCAAACTGTATACACCAATCATCAAATATTTTATTAAAATGGTTTAAATCCTCATCCAAAAACCCGCCTGCCGGAGATTGCAAAGCATAAATACTCACGTAGCTCCTTTCGCTTTTCTCATATTAAACAGTATCACCGCCATAAATGCCATCAAACATCCAAAAAGTGTGGAAATTGCCAACGTTTCACCGTACACGACCCAGCTCGACACGATAGCCCCGACAGGGACGATAAACATAAACACTCCCGTCCGATGCGCCCCTACTTTCCCCGCTGATACGAAATAAAGCGCCGTGCTAAACGTCCCCGGTATCACCCCGATAAATAGGATCGTCCACCAAAACACGCTGTCAAACGCGGCGAAATCAAACGGACGGTGCGGCAGGGCAAAGAGCATATTGATAAACGTCGTGATACCGAAAACGACCAACGTATAAAACATCAGATCGGCTCGCTTGGCGGCTTTTTGAGAAACCACCGTGACCAATGCCCACACAACCGCACATCCGAGAAAATAAGCGCTATCGATATTTAAAAATGCGAATCCATCAAAGGGGACACGAAGCAAAATCAGAGCACCTAAAATTCCGATGGAGAGGGCACCGATTTGTCGGGTGGAGACCTTCGTCCCTAAAAATGAGATCGAGAGGATATAGGTGATGATCGGGGCAAGTGACGTGACCATCGTCCCACCGTAGCCCGCATCGCCGTGTGAAAGTCCGGCAAAAAACAGGTAATTAAACAACGATGTTAATATCCCCGCGATCACCATGTACATTAAACCTTTTCGGTCTGTTTTGAGGGGGGTTTTTAAATACCAAATGATAGGAATAATGCTGATAAACGAGATCGCATAACGCCAAAAAGCAGCAACTTCCGCATTAGAGTGTTCCGCCGCAACCTTCCCCGCCGTCCATGCGAATCCCCAAAAGAGCATTGCGACAACCATGCCGATTAAATAGATATTTGTAGATTCTTTTTTCATGGCGTGATTGTGCGACTTTTTGGCTTTGAGGTGGGTGAATTTAATTTTTAATTTAGAAATTATATTAAGAACTGTAAAACTATGCAGAAATAAAAGATTTTTCTTTTGTTTCGTCGTTCGAAGCACTCAGAATCTGTTCTAAAAAGCCTATCTCAGCGATCCCCGATTTTTGCTCATCATTACGGATCATTTGGATTTGTTCTAACATTTCAGAGCTCATGAGCATTTCACTCTCTTGAGTTTTTTTCTCTTCCTCTGCTTTTTGTGCCTCCATCATCTCCTCAATAAGCTGCTTTTTAAAGTCACTCACCATTTTGTTGATGTCCATCGGGATTTCGGGGTTTTTTTCTTTCTCTTTAAGTAGTTTTACACGGTACTCTTCGACGAGGGCTTTGATCTTTTCTTCGTCCAGTTCTTTGAGAAAAACAGCGGCACCTTTGGTGCGCAAGTCATCTTTAAACTTGCTCAGTTCATTATCTTCGGCATTGATCTCATCGCGTGTTTTATACTCTTGTGCTGGATAAAACTGTGCAATCAATGCCGCATAATCTTGATCGATACTCTCATCATTAGGTATGCAGGATAACGAATTGAGCGACGTATTGATAACAGAGGCTACATTCATGATAATCTCCAAACGTGATTTTAGTACTTATAACAAGCAAAAATCGTTCTCTAATGTGATAAAAACGTAGTACAATTTAGCATTACAATAAAAGGGATACCATGCGCCTATTATCAATCATTTCGGTTCTTTTAATCGCGGGGGGTTCTTCGCTATTTGCCGATAACTTCACCCTAAAAAGTGAAAACTTACTGGGTCAGCTCACCAAAACTCAGGAGTTTTCTGGATTTGGATGCGATGGGAAAAATATCTCACCCGAACTGCACTGGAGCGATGCCCCGAAGGGGACAAAGAGTTTTGCGGTAACGGTCTATGACCCCGATGCGCCGACGGGAAGCGGCTGGTGGCATTGGGTTGTATTTAATATCCCATCATCCGTGACATCGATTCCTGAAAACTTTGGTGATACTACGAAAAAACAACCGATTAGTGCAATCCAAAGCATCACCGATTTCGGCAAAGCGGGATTCGGAGGAGCCTGCCCGCCCAAAGGGGACAAACCTCATCGCTATATGTTCACCGTCCATGCCCTCGATGTAGACCATCTCGATTTAGATGATAAAGCTTCTGCCGCATTGGTGGGATACATGCTCGGAATGCACACGATCGCCAAATCGACTCTGATATCGTATTACGGGAGATAAAGAAGAATGACCGCATCCAACTTCTCCCTCTCCGACTATCTCCGCCGTATCAACTACAACGGTCAAACACGCCCTGATCTATCAACCCTCACGGCACTGATGTCTGCTCAGCTCCAATCGGTTCCGTTTGAGAATACCGAAGTCCAAGCAGGTCGTATCCCCTCTCTCATCCCTGAAGAAATCACTACAAAAATTATCATGAATGGACGCGGGGGCTATTGCTACGAAGTCAACGGTTTGTTCGCGATGGCACTCACTGCCATCGGATTCGAGTGGTATTTTGCGGGGGCTCGTCCGATGTTTTATCCCTCTCGACGTCCTAAAACCCACATGGTGGTAATCGTCACCATCGAGGGAAAAGAGTATTTGTGTGATACGGGATTCGGTGGGTATGGAATTCGAGAACCCTTAGAGGTAGTAGATGGAAACATAACCGTACAAAACGGTGATACATTCCGATTTGAACTGCTCAATGGTGAGTATGTACTATATTCACTCGTAAATGGTGAATGGGCACCGCAATACGGCTTTGCCCTTGTCCCTCAGGAGTGGATCGAATTTAGCCTCGCCAACTATTTTAACGCAACACATCCCGATACCATTTTTACCCAAAAGAAGCTCGCGGTGATGCAAACACCAAACGGGCGGAAAATATTGGTGGATGATACGTTAAAAGTGATTGAAAACGGGGTAATTAAAGAAGAGAGTATCGAGTATTCACAAGCGCTGAGTGAATACTATAATCTTAGCGTGTGAGTTCCGCTATGAGGAGTGAGCCTCGCACCGAAGCTTTAAACGTTTTCATTTTTTCTTGGGTGATGATCGCCATAGCCATTTCCCGCTCTTTTTTGATACGTGCAAAAAGAGTTGCGGTAGGAGTATCACGCGCCTCACGGATCAAGAGATAAACTTCCTCATCAAAGATTGCACTGATGTAAGGTGGCAAAGCATCATACAAAGCCATAAAAACAGCACGCTGTTCCTCATCCATCTTACACGAATCATCGGTAATTTTCAGAGCAACGGTCACGGCACAATCACGTGCAAAGATATCGAGATCGTACGCCACTTTCTCGATGGGTTTCATACTCACCCTACTTCTTCGAGATCTTCCGGACCTTCTTGAACGATATGCCCGACACCGCGCATCTCATTTGGGATATCTTTACGGTATTTTTTCTCTCGGAATGCCGGAGATTTAGGGACACCGTTCTTCTCTGCGAGTTTGTACATCTCACCGTTTAGGAAATGTGCATCGAACTCTTTGGTAAAGGGCATATCCCACGTGATACATCCGATACTAGGGCAAATCGCCGCACATTGCGGATCATCATACACACCGACACACTCGATACACTTCTCAGGAGCCACGTAATAACGCTTGTTCCCTGTCGGATTGTTCAAATCATCTACGATCGCATTGACCGGACATTGTTGCAAACACGCATCACACGTGATGCAGGTATCATCGATAATTACAGACATTTTATCTCCTTGTCTTTTGTGGTGTGTACTATTCTTTGTAACCACGGCGGCGGATTGCCTAATAACAGCTCTTGAAGCTTTACAATCGTCTCATCGATTCGATCGTTCTCTCCGGAGCGCATCGGATATATTTTGGAAGCCAATACCATTTTTGAGGCGGTAGGGCCGATTTGAGAGCAGTACATAATGTCTGCTTCTTTTACCGTACTGATTTTATAGGCGAGCTTTTCGTGTTCGTCTTCGATCGCATCTTGTGAACTGTCTAGCGTTTTAATAAACTCTGCGTTATCCTCAGTGATACGATAAAGCTCAAAACTCTTCGACCAGCCAAAGTGCTGATTGACCGTTACACCATCCGATGAAGCAAACGCGATAAGCATCCTATATCCTTTTAAACCGCTACCGCTTCACGCGCTTCACGCGCCGCAATAGTGATGTCATCACGGAAGGTTTGCGGAGAAACTTCCGGTGAGAGAAGACCACGCTTTTTGCTGGTGCTGATCACATACTCAGAACTGTTGACATAATAATCATTGTAATCTTCCGTATATGGCATATCCCAAACGATACATCCCTCTGTTGGACAGGCCGCAGCACAAGCAGGTGTTGAAGCATGACCGACACACTCGATACATTTTTCCGGTTTTACATAGGTAAATTCCCAATCCTCACGCGGAGAATCTCCCTCACTTGCGATTGCACTTACAGGGCACTCATCGATACAGGCATCACAGTTGATGCAAGAATCAGTAATCATTACAGCCATAATTTTCTCCTTACCATTATTTTAAATACGCCAAAGGAGCAAAGCCCCTCTTGACTACGCTAACGCTGAGTTCTCTTTAGTAGAGAGCTCATATGTTCTTGTGCACATTATCAGTTTTGACCCTGATACAATTTCTCTTTGCATTTTTCATACGAGGTGGAATCCAAAACCGGCATGAGTTTGATATCGACGGCTTTGAGTAATAATGTGACGGAACACCCCTCACATAACTCCATCCGCTCGAATGCATCGGTAGTAATCAGAGAGTTGAGTTTTCCGCACGGAGTATCCACACTCACTTCGCTCAGAACAATACCTTTACGAAAATGTTGCAATTCACCGGAGAGATGGTTTTCGATCGAAACACTCCCCTCTTTGGTTCCCTTGCAAATCGCAATCGCCGCCTCTTGGATACGACACTCGACCTCTTCACCGATTCGGAGCCATTTCGGAGCTTCAGTTTTTAAAAGCTTTAATACCGTCTCTTTTGTCCGAACGGTGATACAGCTAAAAAACTCATCACTTTTAATCTCTTCAACCGTCGCAGAAAATGAGTTCATAATAGACTCCTTACCAGAGATAAATAACAATCTTTTTATCAATAACTTTTTCAAACTGCTCTAAAATCATCCCCGCCGTCGAGGTAGGCCCGAGATGGCATCCCGAACAGGCTCCCAAATAGCGCAGCCAAATTTCAGGAGTATCTCCGCCGATATAATTGACCAGTTCCACTCCACCGCCGTCACTCGCCAACGTAGGGGCGAGGTTTTCAGCGATCACCATTTCGACTTTCGCGCGCTGCGAGGATTCATCCATCATCCGAAATGCGACATTTATGTCGGTCGCTTCTGACATATTACTGACATACGTAAGAAGTGAATGGGCTTGTGCTTCTCCGCTATGAGCGGCACGAATCATCCATCTCATCGAATTTAAAACATCTTCATCACGGAGCAAAATCCCCAGTTTAAGCTGAGCGGTTGGCATGTTGGCTTCTGCTGCAGTTGTGTAGTAACGAATAGCTTCTGCTTTATCCGCAGTGACACCAATCCCATTTTCATACATTCCACCCATATAAAAAGAAGCAGTCTCATGCCCGTATGCTGCTGCACGTTCAAACAAGCTAAAGGCTATCGAAATATTTCTCTCTACCCCAAACCCTTTAACATACATGGTTCCCAGATTTACCATTGCATCCGTATTCGTAGCACTAAGTGGTTCCCAAATCGATTTAGCCACCATATAATCTTTTTTATCATATGCCGCGATTGCTGTCTCCATTAATGGTTGTGCTTCCATGCTCTTCTCCTCACGATGTTTTAAATTTCTGCGTAAATCACTCATTGCCTCATCATAGGTATCGCCATACCCTTTGAGCTCTGGAAAATCACAGCTGTATATTTCATAACCGTCTCCCTCTTCATTACTAAAATAGTGATAATGAGTTCGAAGGTCTTCCATATGTAGCTCTTTTTATGAGATAGAATGCAATTGTCATTCTAAAATGATCGAACAAAATATGCATAAGCTCTAATAATTCATCAAAGGAGCAGCGATGTTAGCAATCCCTGTAGAATCTGATTCACCGGGTACGATGAGCACAAAACTGTTTGGCAATGCCAAATTTTTTGCGTTGGTCGATCCGCTCACAAAACAAAGCACTATCATCTCGAATGAAGGGTGTGGCAACGGTATACAAACGGCTAATTATCTTTTGGAAAATGGGGCAACCTCTGCCGTTTACGGCTTTTTGGGAGATGGACCGTTTCACGTTATGGTACGCGGAGGGATGAGCGTTTATTGGCTAGGTTCTGAGACGATGCCGCTCAACGAAGCAATCGATGTAATATTCACCCAAAGCCTCATCCAAGTCACCCCTGAAAATGCATCGGATTATCTCGATCCTGGTACTGCTGCGGGTGCATGCGAATGCGGGTGTACACATGAGTGAAATTATCACATCTGAAATGGTAGAAATTCGGTCACTTATCGCTGAAACGGTTGCCAAACGCAATGCACTCAAACTTGAAATGGAACATTGGTATGAAACAAACTCAAGCCGTTTTAACCGTACCCATGAGCTGATCACGGTTGATTCGACCCTCTCTGAGTTGGATAGCCACTATAAACGGTTATGGGATTACCATAACGGCAGATCAAGAGCTTCATGAGCACTTTCTCCTCTTCTGCTCGTCTTCTCACCGATATTGGAGAGATTGAGCAGTACCGGAGAATTTTGGATAAAGACAGTATCAAAAGCGGTGAACCCCACTGGGCGAGTATGGGAAAAAATACCATTACTCTCTTTCAGGTACTCATCGATCAGGATTTGACCCATTTGGTGATGGTGTTGCAGCACTATCCCAAATACATTGAAGCGGTATGTGAACATTTTCGCTATGCCTACAGTTACAGCGAAAACAGTGCCGATATCGATGCGGCATCCGAGCTTTTAGAGATAGGTGAACCCTATTTTACAAAACAATTTGTTCGCAATGTGATGCGTAAATTGCCGCGTTTGGAGAGTGATGATCGTGATGCCTTACAACAGTTTTTGGAACGCCTAAACGAGAATCAAAACCGTTGGCATCCTCTCGTTACGATGCATTATCGTCATAGTATTAAACGTTTAATCGATACGTCGTCTCTTCACCCCCTGCAGCGGATCGTGTTAGAGAAAAAAATTGCTTCCGTGCGCGAAGTAATGACCTACGATTACGAAGCAAGTGATCGGGATTCAAATCTTGATATCCCCTATATGACGTAAATTCTGCCCTGAAATGGCAAGCTTTAGTGCCATAGCGGCTAGCGTAGCATAAGGGATTTTATTCCTTGTGCGTTTAAATTTAAATAGCAGGAGTTAATTATGAATGAAAACCTAAAAAGCGAAGTATTAAAACATGCCCGTAATGCGTTTGAGCATGCGTGCACCTTACGCGAAAACGAACGTATCGAAGTCTACCTCTATGATGGTGCGGTAAAAACCAGCGATGTTTTAGGTGAAGATGAAAAAATGCTCTACAGTCCTAATAGAATTTTGTGTTATCAAGTCTGGGGACACGATTACCTCGAAGGGGAGATCCGTGCATGGATCGATCATGCGCGCTTAGAAATCAATCCTAAACCACTCGAAGAAAGCATCCTCGAGACATTGAATAAACTTGCTGTTTCAAAAGGTATTAGTAACGATGACGTGAGCTCGTATGAAATATTCGCCAACCTCCGAATGGAGCAAATCGAGCAAATCGAACACGCCATTATCGAATACTGGTGGGATAACAAAGAGGTTGAAAATGCCAAATCACTGGCATTAGAGCAAATCAACGACGCACTGGCGAGTATGGAGGGATGATACTCACCCTTTGTTCTGCCGCCGGTAACGTTCACATCAATATCAGTGCAGATCAGTTCAAACATCTGCGCGAGCCATCCCTCACAAGCGATGATATTTGTGCGATTGCCGCTGAATGCGGATGTGATTGCGAATTGTTGATCGGTTATGTAGAGGATTTGAAAAAATCAATTCGTGAAATGATCGACATCGACAGTTCGTGCGACTATTCGGATCATCTGTAAATACATTTCACCTAATCAATGCTATAATTCAAAAGTATGTATATTATTAGGAGTTGTTTTATGTTTTTGAAGAGTCTTCTGGTGTCAAGTGCATTACTCATGTCTGTTCTCATGATGGGAGGATGTACGACAGCTACTCCCCACGAATCTCTCAAAAATGCAATGACGAAAACTTTTGACACTACCGGATATAACTATATCTCCACAACACGCATTACGAAACTCTCTTTTCCCGAAGATGAAACCAATACAACAGCACTCACCTCTCTTTATTTGCAAAAAGGGATCGATGTCATCCGTGGATTTTCATTTGGGATTAACGGAGCGATTGATTATCGCGATACCATCCGATCCGAAGCCACTTATGATATGCATTACAATCGGGATAATGTGGAAATCTCGATGAAATTCCCATTTTTGTTCGATTATTCCACCAAAACACTCTATATGGGAAAAACATTTCTCAACACCATCTTCCCGATGAAGGGAGAAGATGAGGGGAAATTGATACGATTTGATCTTAATGATACCCTCATTAGCACCCTCATCGGCGAAGAGAGTATGAAACAATTCGATGAAAAAAAGATCCACAGTATCAACGCTGCGATTAAAGAGGGGACGATCAAAGCATTTAGCGACATAAACGGGTCACATTTTAGTTATCAACCGCTCAGTATTTTAGAAAAAAACAGTGGAAGTACGAAAACAGTACACCTCTCACTCGATCGAAATCAATCCGTTACGATGCTCTTAACCGTTCTCGATTCTATGATCCAAAAAATGTACTCTGAATCGATGATTACCAAAGAGATGTACGGCTCCTATATGTTTATCAGCGATCCAAAACAACTTGAACCGCTCATCGAAGAGTTGAACTTACACCTCGATTTTAATTTCGGCATCGATTCAGACGGACATATCGTTTATGTACAATCACTGATCAATGCATCCGATAAAACCGATCGCTTTACCCTCGGTATCGAGAATACTACCTCATTGGAACATTTCAATGCCCCAAAATTCACCCTTGATCCAAAGAGTTCGGGGAGTGTCGATTATATGAAAGCTTTTCGTGAGTGGAAAAAGCTTCTCCCCGCCGATACAACCAAAGATTCGTTTGAAGATATTGAGAAAATCCAAGATCATAGCAGTGAGCAGATAATATAAATTAATAGGTAGCTTTCTCCCGTATCCGAAAGATGCGGGTAGCTTCAGGGGGTTGTAGGGACATTTGTCCCTGCCACTAAAACGGACAAGTTCGTTTTAGTGTGTAATATCAAATTAAAAAAAGAACCAAATCAACAACGCCGTAGCGATGGCGAGGTTGAACCAGCTCCCCCCCTCTTCGAACATCATGAGCAGAAAATCAAAATAGTATTTTTCATACCATGCAGGTGAATGGGAGAGTGCATCTTTAGCATACGCGGTGATTGGGGCTCCGTAGATAAAGGCGATGATTTCAGGAACAATCAAAAAGAGGACAATCCCCAGAAATCCCCATACCGATTTTTCGGGTTTCATCGATTTTAGAGCTTGTGCAGTTTTCGGATGGTGGGCGAATTGGCGAGCTTTATTGAATAGTTTTTGTTTCATGAATGCAATTATACCGTTCCTTTAGCTCTCAAATATCACCAAAGCTCTCCCAAACGGCACTTTCGCTTTTCTTGACAATGCCCACAACACCTCATAATTCGGCGGGATACGAGGATAAGACCCCTCACCATCGGTAAAATACAACAACATGGTCGTCATCGGAAGATTCGCTTCGACATAATCGAACGTCGGGCGATAATCGGTTCCCCCTCCCCCTTTGAGTCTGAAATCCATCCGTTCGCCCCCTTGGAACGTATGGTGAGCGTGGACTTTGGCATCGGCGATGATGAGTTCTATTTTGACGGAGGGGAAGTTTTGCATGATGGTTTTGAACTCCTCCATAAACGCCCCCAAAAGCTGATCGTCGATAGAGCCGCTCGTGTCGATCGCCACACACAAACTCAGCGTATCGCTGGTGAGCGAGGGGAGAGCAATCCCCCGATGGATATGCTTTTTGTTCGGAGGCATAAAGGCGTAGTTGTTGCGCATGTGTCGGTTTACGGCGTTGTAGAGTTCAAACCGCCAATCGACATCGGCTGGTTTTACTTTTTTCCCTAATCGCTCCAACCCTAGGGGCATAGCCCCCTTACGCTGAGCTACCTCCTGAGCAATCGAGGCGGCGTATTGCCATTGCAACTCATCCGAAGTATCGAGTTCATCGGCGATACCGTCGATGTTAGTAAAACCTTGGGAATCATCCCCCTCTTGTTCCATCATAGCGTTTTGTGGCGCACTATCTCCACTCTCCCCAAACGCATCCCCCTCTCCGAGATTTAGATCACTTTTAAGCGCATCGTATATCTCTTCGGCATACATCCCCTCATACTCTTTGTTGTAGTTTGCCCCTATCGGGATATGCAGACCGCTTTTGGAGAGGAGATTGTTGATCGCATAGTCGGTCGCTAACTGCCAAAGCCTCCCTCTGCGGTTCAGTTTGCGCTGCTGATGGGAGAGGACATGGTGCATGACGGCATTGGTGAGGATAAACATCACCTCCTCAACACTTCGACGCTCTAAAAAATCACTATTGTAAATAAACCGCTTTCCGTTACTCGCATACCCCGAGATATCAACGCTTGGCTCGAAGTTTAAGCGTGAAGCGAGCATCCCGAAATAGGGATATTTGACGGTCAATAAACTCTTAGCACGCAGGAGCAGTTGTTCGTGCGACATTATCGTAGCAGTGTGTTGAACTGTTTCATCCACAACGGCCAACTCTCGACATGATCAAGTTCGATTTTCCGTGCACGGAGGTCTTGAATAATCATCACCGCAAACTCACCGGGGAGTTTCAACGAATAGGTAATGAGATGGTTCAGTTTTTTACTGCTCGTGTAATCATCAACTCTCATGGATAAAGCGGTACAAAGGATATGCAAGGCGGAGGGGTCACTCGGTACATCGGTGCATTCACCTAGCATAATCGCATCTAAATCTGGAAGCTGTGAGGCAACGAGACGAAACCCCAGATACGATGCCGCCAACTCCTCTCCGATAGCACCGCTCACCATCGCCATCACCAAATCCTCTTCAGGGTTGGAAGCCATAATATCATGAACATACTGCCATGTTCGAGGTGTTGCAAACGATCTGCTCTCTGCATTAAAGACGAACAGTGCATCAGGGCGGTGGGAGATATAGGCGATGATTGAGGGCTCGATCCCCGCCCCTATCGCCCAGTTACGCCAATCCTCGACATTGGCTTCCATCTCCAGATGAACAAAACGGTTCGCCAGCGGTGCCGCCATCCGAAATACGACACCACGATCGCTCTCACGATTTCCCGCCGCCACAATCGCCCAACCATCCGGGAGACGATATTCACCGATTTTACGATCTAATATTAACTGATATGCAGAAGCCTGAACCATCGGTGCTGCGGTATTTAACTCATCCAAAAACAAAATCCCCCGCTCTTGCGAGCCATCAGGTAAAAATGCCGGAGGTGCCCAGATCGCCGTGTCGTTTTTGGAGTTAAAAAACGGAATACCCCGAAGATCGGTCGGATCGAGAAGCGACAAACGCAAATCGATAAACCCTATCCCCGCTTCATTGGCTATCTGAGCGACGATAGAGGATTTCCCAATTCCCGGAGGTCCCCATAAAAAGACGGGAACTTTACGTTCGCACAAATGAGCGAGGGAGCGTTTGGCACTTTGAGGATTCATGGTTTTCCTTATTCCCGTCATCCCGTACTTGATATGAGATCCATCTTAAAAAAAGTGCTGGATTCCCAATCGAGTTGAGAATGACGATGTTTTATTACTGTGATGCAATTATTATGCGAAAAAGATAGAACAGAAATTGTATTGAGTGTTTTATTACAATCTTGAAGGAACCCCACATGTCTATCCAAAGCTACATCAGCGAAAACAAACTCGAATGGATGATCGTTTACAATGCCGCCACTGATGCATACAAATACGCGTATCGCGGATGTCTCATCGTAACCGAAGGTAAAGTTATCACTGCGGATAAAAGCCTACCTCCAAAAGATATCGTTAAACAAGTTATCCTTGCAACCAACAGCGATACCATCGATTTTATGGCGCTTGAGCTTCAATCTTTGGATCTTTTCGAAAGTTTTGTTGCAAAATACAAAGAGTATTTGACTCCTGAAGGAAAATATCTCCTTTTCGTCTCTGACATTATCGGAAAAGGGTCATTTGTTTATGAGGGAATTACATTCAATACGTTTGCATTGGATGAAAGCTCTGTATGGAATGACTTGCTCGAACTCGGCGATCTTTCAAAAGGTGACTTGAAAAAGATGTCTGACAAAGAGAAAATCGATGCAGTTGCAAAAGAAGTTTCACGCAGTAATCTTCGTCTTAGCGACAAAACCTATGAAGAAATCAAAGCGTTACAACGCGGTGGAAAAGCTTCATTCGGGGCAGTGTAAACTGCTTTGTAATGCCCGCCTAAGCGGGTACTAGTCATTCCGTGCTACGACACGGAATCTACTTCTTAGTAAACTGGATCCCGTATCAAGTACGGGATGACAAAATGATTTTACTCTGCCCTCTTCTCCAAACACCCTTTTTCCATACAGTTGATCTTCGGCATTGCTTCGACATAACGATCGAGTATTTCAGAGACTTTTTTCTCATCAAATCCGCATAGCTTCTCGCTCCCGATCACCATTAACGGGCGACGGATTAGAATCGGGTTGGACATCAACAGTCCCATCGCTTCAGCTTCATCCAGCTCACTCGGCATAATTTCACCGTTTTTGATCGCGGGAGCGGCAGGATTAAACCAATCAACTACCTTTTTATCCCCCATAAAGCTGCGTAGAGCATCAGCATCCAAACCGTGTTCAAGGAGATTACGCTCGATCAGTGTACAGCCGCTTGAACGTAGAATCTGCTTTTGCTTGGCATTGGCGGCACAAAAAGGTTTTTCATAAAAGACTACTAACTTTACCATTATTCTATCCCGATTACCGCACGTCCGCGACGGTTAAGATAATAGGTCTCATACCCGTCATCCCCGATACTCATGCACTCACCCAAATACCCTTCATCGTAAAGCTCCGACATAATATTTTTAACCTCGGTTTTGTCCATTTGGGCATACTCGGCTATATCATCCGATTCGTAAATATTGTATTCCCACTCATCACTGAGATTAAAGATGGTTTTCATCACTTTGAGTTTTATCTCAGTCATGGGATTCCTTTAGGTGGGTTATTTGTTTTTGCAAAACAATGGCCTGGAGCGGATGGAGTTTCTCACGTGCAATCCACTTTTGGAACTCATCACTGTAATGCTGTTTAATCACTTCATGCAATTTTTGTACTTGATCATTCAGCTCCGACAATAGAGCCTTTGCTTCATCAAAAGTGTAGGTTTTGAGCGGTTTGAGCCGTCGCAGTACCCCTTGTACCAATTTCTCATTGATATGCTCCCCTGAGAGTTCTAAAAACTTCGATGCCCTCAAAGCTGTCGCGTAGTTCTCATTCCAAATACGGCCGTTGATCATCTGATCGCAGGCTTGATCTGTAAAGAGCGGAAAAAGGTTCAATACCTCCAACAGTTCGCTAAAATCATTATCGACAAGTGCCCGAAAAAGCATACGGCTACGGTTGCGGATATGGCGACGCAATTCAGGGTCACCGATAACCGATGGATTAAGCCGAGTAAATCGCTCCAATGCCCCCAGACGGGAGTGGTTAAACGCCATAATCGCCACATCAGTGTTCGGGTCACTCACTTGGACCGGATGCGAGCCGCTGGGACGATGAAACGCCCACAGCAATCGGGCTTCATCGTCTTCATGGTACAAGTAAATGGCATCACCCTGTTCCTCAAAATCCAAATCATCTTTGAGCAATTCGATATGCTCACGGTAAGTCAAAGTAGACGACGTCTCCATAACGCTCAAACCTTTTCAAATTTTTCTTCTCGCTGAGTAAAAACAGTGTCTGCATCGCGGGAGCTTTCTCCACCGTAAAATATCCATCACTGAGAATCACAGCAAGATTTTTCTCCCCTGCGTGAGTGTTTAGATACTCCAGTACCGGATCAAACTGCGTCCCTCCGTTCCCTTTGGCAAAACTAATATTAGGTAATATGCCTTGCGCGTCGTAGCTTATCTTCTCTTCGATATACACCCGTTCATCGAAGGGAATCACACTCACCTCGAAATCGTGACTCATGCGAACGATGGAGTCGATAATCCCTAAAAAACGGGCGAATACATCCGATGTGATGCTCATCGAGCGATCCAGAAAGATAAAAAAGCTCAAACGATTGCGATCATAGCGATATCCGGGGAGATATAGCCCTTGATGAATAAACCGGCGGTTGGGGTGGGAGAAATCGGACTCTTTATCGAAAAAACTCTCCGACATATAGGCATGTAACAACGTGTGCAAATCGATAGAGGGTTTGGTAATCTCATCGAACATCTCTAAAAGTGAGGCAGGGATATTCCCCTGCTTCCGCGCCGCCCCCATCGCTTGGATAATCAACGCATCCAGTTCCTCTTCGGCTACCTTCGTATCACCCTCGTGTTCAATGATATCCATCTTCTGCTGTGTGGGGTTATCTTCAGATTGTTGCCCTTCTCCCTCATCGCTCTCACGGTAGAGGCGTGGTACACTTCCTCTACACTTTTGTCGCGAAACGACTCGATCACCATCGCCTCTTCATCTGCTGATCCAACACGCTGAAAATCACTCAGCAAAAGCCCGATAACGATATCACAACTGCGATTCCACGTCGGCTTATCACGCCCAAGCATACGAAAGGGGTGTTTGAGGAGGATATGGAGCAGTACATGGGCATAGAGATATTTCAACTGTCCATCATCATACCCCATCGTTTTGCTCTCATCAACACGGATACTCACCCCATCGGTCTCGAAAAGCACATGAGGATTGTTCTGGTATTTATGGGGGATCGAGAGGGCTAGGACACTTAAAAAAGGGTGATCGAAAAGGAACTGAACCCGTATTTTTTCGAGACGCTCGTTAAAGGATATAGTCGCCATAGCGCTCAATCCACTCATCAAACTCCGCACACTCCGCGATAGAAGCATCTTTGACGATAGCGTCTTTGATGAGCATTACACCAAACTCGGTTGGCAAAATTTGCGCGAAACCAAACAGATGCTTCGATGCTTCCTCGCCTCCACGGTAAAGCTCCACCATCGCCGACACGAGTGCGTACAACAGTGCTGGTTCGCTTTTATCGATAGTGGGGTATTCACCTCTATAGATAGCCTGAACATCGGGGAGCTTTTCATACACTTTGACATAGGAGAGGAACTCTATTCCCGCCCCGTATCCGATCAACCCGTAAATGATGGGAGCGATACGGGAAGTATCGCTAGACGTCTTTAATACATTTGAGAGCATATGATAACTGCGCGGGGTTGCAAAAGCGGGGTTGCTGTCATCTTCACTCACCGGCTCAGAGGTCAGCAGATCAGGACGAAAGCTCAAAAATCCAATGACAAACGAATGTAACCCTTCTCGAATGGCGAAGAGTTTAAAATCCTCAAACCGCGCCTCGACACTTAGATGTACCATCCGATTCGCCAGCGGTGTAGGGAGACGAAACACCACCCCACGATCGGATATGCGGTTCCCGGCGCAGATGATCCGCCATCCGAGAGGGAGTTCATACTCTCCCATTTTACGGTTGAGGACGAGCTGATAGATCGCCGCCTGCACAGAGGGAGGAGCGGAGTTAAGTTCATCAAGAAAGAGTATACCGCTTGAGTCACGATCGCGCGGAAAAAAGATAGGCGGCATCCATACCGTCTGCTCATCACGAATTGCCGGAACACCGCGCAAATCGACGGGGTCCATTTGTGAAAGACGGACATCGACCAGTTCCAATGCATGTTTTTTCGCCACTTCGGCAACAATATACGATTTCCCAATCCCCGGCGATCCGTGGATAAAGACGGGGATATCGGCATCGATGAGCGTATCGAGATGGGTATAGAGTTCCGTGGTTGTAATCGATGGTGTCTTCACGCACTCGCCTCCGCAATCAGACACGTAAAGCAGTGTTCTTGATCATTGCACGTTGCACACGCGGGTGCAACCATACCGATCGCATCGTAGAGAAATTTTTTCCAGAGTTTATCTTTGGGCTTAAGTTCAGCAAGGCGTGGAAAATGTTCTGCCATATATGAACCCATCTGAACACGGCTTTTAAAGCCTAAATCTTGGTAGAGGTGGTTCATCTCCAACGATTTTTTGGCAATCAGTGGCGCAATAATATAACGGGCTTCATCGTTAATGGCATATTTTTTCAGATAGTTTTCGATTTTCTCACGCATCACATCATGCTCGCTCATCACATTCTCCTTGGAGTATATAAACGAACAATTGCAATTTTTAGTCTAGAGTTTATCCAGATTCTTCGGAGCCTTTTAAAAATAAAATCTAAGCTATAATTCGCGTATTAATATAAGAATCCAAACACAATTGAGGACAAAGCTTGCTTACTTCGACCAATATAGAAGAGTTGATTACAAAAGCCACAAAGTACTTAGGTGGTCTTTTACATGAAGCATTTCATCACAGCGATAAAGAAAATGCGATTGTGGTGTATGACAGACGATGTCTGATTGCTACTATTTTGATGGAGGGGTACAAACGCGCCCTCCCCCATGCAAGGATGATCGATTTCGACGAACACGAGCCCCAAGAGGTTCGGGCACTTTTAGAAGCTCTGAATCCCTCAGATTTGGTAGTGTTGATCCAATCGACCAATTTCCGCCTCGATGCATTCCGTTTGCGTGTCGAGCTCTTTAAACTCAAACTCAAAGTAATAGAACATCCCCATCTGAGCCGTATGTCGGACGATGAAGCATCCTATTTCATCGATTCGCTGGAATACGACAAAACGTATTACCGACATCTAGGTCGTACCCTCCAGTCTAAAATAGATCAAGCACCCATGGGGGTACTCGACACTGGCGGAGAACTACTGATCTATGGTTCTCCGTTCGAGTCTGCCAAAGTCAACATCGGCGATTACACGGGATTACCCAACTGGGGCGGTCAGTTCCCTCTGGGGGAGGTGTTTACCGAAGCGCAAGATCTCAGAGCCGTTCACGGACGGGTCAAAATTTATTGTTTCGGGGATGTAACGTATAAAATCAATACCCCTGAAACCCCTATCACCCTCATCATCGAAGAGGGGCAAGTCGTGGCGTGTGAAAATTCGACTCCTGCGTTTGATCTAATATTATCTAATATACGCCGAGATGAGGGGGGAGTCGTTTGGATACGGGAACTCGGTTTTGGACTCAACCGTGCCTTTAGCAAAACGCGCACCGTCGCTGATACCGGAACCTATGAGCGCATGTGCGGAGTGCATATCTCACTGGGGGCGAAACACGGCACCTACGGCAAACCCGGTTTTAAACGCCGTGACGGACTCTATCACGTCGATGTTTTTGCCGATACCCATACGTTTTCTCTTGGGGATGAAGTGATCTATAGAGATGGGGCTTTTGTAATTTAAGGTATTAATATCACTTGCATCGTTTCAAACAGATTATTTGCTATAATCGTTATTATGAATAAAGAACAAATCTTAGATTATCTTAGAAATGTCAAAAGCACGTATGCGCAAGAAGGATTTTTGATAGAAGCCCTTTTCGGATCATACTCACGTGATGATGCCGATGCGAAAAGTGACATCGATATTCTCGTCGAAGCAACACCGCAATTTGCCTCAAAATACGGTTTTCAAGCCTTTGAGCGCATCCGTCAAATCCAAAATGAGCTCAGTAGTGCCCTCGGTGCTAAAGTCGATCTAGCAGATCGCACGGGGATGGGAAAAACGGCTAAAAAATTTATCATTGATCGGGCTATTTATGTCTAAAGAGTCGATCAAATTAGCCTAATTCACCCGCAACTTCGTCCGTCCCGTAAACAACTTCAAAAAATCGTATATATCGCTCAGGAAAAAAGCCTTCGTATCCTGATGTTCGAATCGTTGCAACCATGCACGCTCTTTGTTCAGTATCCCGCGACAGGGGATAACAAACTCTTCGCGCGGCAGAAGCGGTTTGAGCATACCGCAATCATTGATCGCATAAACAACCGCTTCAAATAACTCATCGAGACGATCATCTTCGTCGTAGTGGTAAAGTTTGCCGTCCATTTTGTAAAAACGGTAGATCCCCAATATCTCGTGAGCTTTGTCTATTTCACTCATAGTATCCCTTTGTACGGCATTGAGTGGGCAATGGCTACCGCTTCATTGGTAACGTTTCCGTCATAAGTATTTAATGCCCCTCTATAGATTTCATCGTGCAACAGTACTTCCAACGGGGTTGAAGCGATTTTAATCGCGTACGGCAGTGTTGCATTGGTCAGGGCAACCGTCGAAGTACGCGGATACATTCCGGGCATATTGGCAACACAGTAGTGAACGATACCTTCAATCTCGAACGTCGGATGTGAATGAGTCGTCGCATGAGACGTTTCAAAACAGCCCCCCTGATCGATAGAGACATCGACTAAAACAGAGCCTTTTTTCATCAAACTCAGCATATCGTTGGTGATGAGTTTAGGGGCCTTTGCCCCCGGAAGCAATACCGTTCCGATAATCAAATCAGCCGTTTTAATACACTCCAATATCGTATCGTAGGTAGAGTATAGCATTGTCACATTGGGTGCCATCACATCGCGCAGATAGGTGAGTCGTTCGGTGTTAATATCGAGCATCACTACTTCTGATCCCAGACCTGCTGCCGCATCCGCCGCCGATTTACCCGCTACCCCTGCTCCCAGTACCACAACACGGTTGCGCTCCACCCCAACCGCACCGCCGAGAAGTCGTCCGCTTCCGCCATTGTAGCGTCCCAAATGCACGGCACCAAACAGCGTTGCCATCCGTCCGGCAATCTCGCTCATCGGTTCTAACAGCGGTAATCGTCGCCCTACGCGAAGTGTCTCATACGCCAGCGCAGTGATTTTTTTTGCACACAAAACTTCGGTTAGTTTTTTATCTGCGGCAAGATGAAGATAGGTAAAAAGGATCTGATTTTCTTTTAACCGGTTGTATTCGACCTCTATCGGCTCTTTAACCTTTACAATCATATCGGCAGCCGCATAGAGATCATTGGCGCTCTCTATTAATACAGCCCCGGTATTTAGGTACTGCGCATCCTCAAAACCGCTGCCCAAACCCGCACCCCGCTCAACCATAACACTATGACCGGCTTTAATCAACTCCATAACCCCAGATGGAGTCATACCGACACGGAACTCGTCCGTTTTAATCTCTTTTGGTACTCCGATAATCATACTTTCCCCCCTATTGCTACTGCATAGAGCAGTGGCTTTTCTGACCAGCGGGATGCTTCTTCATCATAGAAAGCTCCGATCCCGCTGCAGATCGCATTGTGATGTTCACACGTCCTATAGAGTTCTTGCGCATAGATTCCCGCTTCGATGTGAGAGTCTGCACAAAAAATTTCCGCAAAAATCAATACTACCATATTTGATCCTGAAATAAAACGCTGATCTAAAAGCAGATGGAGTATTTCAGAATTAAAATTTCCACTCACGGCACATTTCCCGTTACGATACAAACCCGGATGCATAGCGTGTGCCTGAAAGAGAAACGGTACAATCTCAAGAGAAGGGGGGGAAGGTATCGACATAAGTGCTTGAATAACCGTATCACTCATAGCATTCGGGAAAAATTCCCGTGCGCTGCGGCGTAATGCATTAATGGAAAGAAAATCTTCATAGAAAAGCGTATCGGGGATTTCGTTATAGACGGGAGTACTCATCACAGTCTCGATAAGTGCTTCTAAATTCTCACTGTAATCGGTCGGTTGTACACACATAAGCGGTTTGCTTAAATGCTTTACACTACGCTCACTTATCTCGCCTATTCCATAAACCGCCCCGATCACCTCATCCTCACCCATTCCCAGTATACTCTTGAGTTGTTCGTTTACTGACATTTTTGTTAAACTAAGCCCAAAATGTCGTACTGAAGCACAAAGTGCATGGATTTGATGCCCTAAATCGAGATACAGATAGCGCCAAGCGCGTAAGCCGTATTTCCATGATGATCGAAACGGCACCAAAGATAGGACCGCGATAACCCCGCTAAAGCGTTTATCCAACCCGACATACGGTTCTATCCCCTCCCCTGCAATCTCAGCGATCATAACCAGCTCTTCATGTAAAACATCGAGATGATAAATACCGCTGAGCAATCCTGCGACATTGCGGAGCTGAACATAGATCTCTATTGGGTGAAGATTTCCGGCGGAGGGGACATTGAGACGGCGGTAGGGCTTTTTGGCAATGATATGCTCATCGGTAATGCATCGTGTTTGTACGAGCCATTCTAACGAAGGGTGATCCCTCAGAGGGACACGATAGCAAAAATGGGGGTACTGTTTAAACGATGAAGGTTGCGACTCCCAATCCAAAAACGATTGTTGATTAGCAACCCACTCACGGGTGAGGAGGGTTGATTCACGCACTGCGCAGTTGGTTAAACACGTCGCGGTTACTGGTGAGTTCGATGGCACTGAAACCGTCTTCATTATGCATTCCGGCATTCGCACCGAGCGATAAAAGCATTTTAACGCATTCCAAGCGTGAAGCGGATGCGGCGTACATCAGTGCCGTCGTCCCCTCTTCATTGGTATCATTGATATCGGCACCTGCCTCTACAAGTAAACGTATCACTTCAGGTGACGCCGCATAACAGGCATTAAAGAGAACTCCGTTAAAGTCATCGTTAATCGCGTACAAATCCGAACCGGCTTCGATAAGGCGCGATACCATCATGGCATTGCCTTCCAATGCGGCCAGCATCAGCGGAGTATTACCGTTAAACCCACGGTACTCGAGATCATCCGGGTGAAAGCCTCTTTCATTTAACCATGTAATATACTGTTCTACCATCACAAACTCCTTAGCAGAATTTTTTATACACCCATCCAGTTTTCATGGTCGTGTCCTTTTTTCTTGAAGTTGGCTGCTTTATCAACCGCTTCAATACATTTATCATAATCGACTTCATCCGTAATCTCAGGAACCACCTCAAAATAGCTGATCATCCCCTCTTGGTCGATAACGAATACGGCACGCGCCAGACGATCTTTAAGTTTCCCCTCGGTAATCAAAATTCCGAATTTTTTTGCAAAATCACGATTGGTATCGATTACAATATCGGCACTGTCAATACACTCTCGTGTGACAAAATCGTTGACAAATTCGGCATCGTCTGTCGTAATCATTACTGTTTTGAGCTTTTTAAACTGCTTGATAAGATCATTGAATTTCTTTGCACCCAATGAACACACTTCGGTTTTCAGTGAAGGGATCGCAATGAGCAATTGTGCGCTCGGAGCAATCATTCCGATAACGTTTTGACTTCCATCGAGGTTTGTAACACGTGCAGCCGGAGCTTCACGCCAAATACTCATCTCTTTTCCCTCTAAAGGGGTTGGTGTTCCATGAACGGTAATTTGCATCGTCTCTCCTTTTTGGATCATTTTGAGAATGTAGTGCAAAATCAGTTCTACAAACTGCCTATTTTTTATCCATGTGAATACAGGTTCATTGTTTTATTTTGTATTACAATTAGTGAATAACTTATACAAAAGATGATGACATGATGACCTATGAAGCCAATATCCCAGATCGTGAAGAGTGCCGCACCTGTGCACTGACTTTTGCGTATAAAGAGATTAACCTCCTTTATGAAGTCGCCGTTATGCTCACCAGCACGACTGAGATCACAACAAGTATCGAAAAAGCGATGCGTCGTCTTAAACAACACGGATATTTGGAACGCTGTGCCCTCTTCCGTAAAAAAGAGGATACCGAGGAACTTGAGCTTTTAGCATCGATCGATTTGGAACCCTATCAGAAAAAAGTGGCAACGTATCGTTTCGGGGAAGGTGCAACAGGTTTGGCAGCAAAAAGCCGTGAACCGATCGTCATCGAAAATATCCATAATAACATCAACTATCTCAACAAAATGGGAAATATTTCCACCCAAATGGTCTCCTATGTTGCGGTTCCGCTCCTCCAAGACGAAGAGGTCATCGGAGTTATTTCTGCCAACATCGGAAAGAGCAGCCCTCTAAACTTCGACGAAATTGTCCGTATGCTTACTATTGTCGGTTCACTCTTCGTAGGATCACTCAAAGCACAACAAACCATTACCGAAGAGAAAGAGTCTCTCACCGAACTCAAAACGTATTACAAAGAGGAGATGCAAAAAGATTATAAATTCGAAAATATCGTCGGACGTTCTACCCGTATGCAACAAGTATTCGGAATGATCAATACCGTTGCTCCGACCGATGCTACGATCTTGATTCGTGGAGAAACGGGGACAGGGAAAGAGTTGATTGCAACGGCGGTCCATAATCTCAGCCGCCGCCAAAATGGCCCGTTTATCAAACTAAACTGCGCCGCTATCAGTGAAACACTCCTCGAATCGGAACTCTTCGGTCATGAAAAAGGGGCCTTTACCGATGCGAGAGAGATGCGCAAAGGGCGTTTTGAACTCGCTGACGGCGGAACCTTGTTTCTCGATGAGATCGGAGACATCACCCCATCCCTCCAAGTTAAACTGCTCCGAATTTTACAAGAGCAGGAGTTTGAGCGAGTCGGGGGAAATAAAACGATCAAAACCAATGTCCGCCTCGTCGCGGCGACCAACCGTAATCTTGAAGAGATGGTGCGTAAAGGAGAATTTCGTGAGGACCTGTTTTATCGTCTCAACGTTATTCCGATCAACCTTCCGCCGCTTCGTGAGCGATACGAGGATGTGAAACTCCTCATCGAGCACTATCTCCACCGATTTATGAAAGAGCACCGTAAAAACATGCATATTTCTAAACCGGCAATGGAGCTGTTACTCGATTATCCATGGCCGGGAAATATCCGTGAACTCCAAAATACCATGGAGCGGATTGTACTCATCTGTCCTGATGGTGAAATCCAACCGGAAATGCTGAGCCATGTATTGCCGTTTAATTACCAAAAGCTTTACATGCAGCCTGAATCAGTTGCTCAACCTCAATCGATGCCGACATCGAATCCATCTGCCATGCCGACACCAGCGCCACAGACATCAGGACCGGTAACCCGTAAAAGTCTTCAAGAGTTGGAAAAAGAGTCGATTATCCAAGCACTGATCGATTCACACGGTATTCAGACCAAAGCGGCTCGTGCATTGGGAATGAGTGCCCGTCAGATCGGATATAAAATCAAACAGTATGAGATCAACCTCTAACGTATCTCTAGGTGAACACTGTTTTTCCCCTCTTCTTTAGCGCAATAGAGGGCTTTATCCGCTCGGTCCATTACCATCTCCAACGTTTCACCCGGCTGTACCAATGTCAATCCGAAACTGCACGTGAGATGGGTAATCGTTTTAAACGGGTGTTCATCAATCCGCTTACGAATCTGTTCTGCAATTTTCATCACCGTTAATGGATCCGTGTATCGGAGCAATATTGCGAATTCTTCGCCACCCCAGCGTACAAACAAATCGGATTTACGAATCGAACGGCTGACCAGTGAAGTCAATTCTTTAAGGACCAAATCACCGATATTATGACCGTAGGTATCGTTAATACCTTTAAATCCGTCAATATCGAACATCAATAAAAACAGCGTAATGCTATAGCGCTCTTTGAGGCTTTGATGGGCTTGAAAGACCTCTTCGAGTAATCGGCGATTTCCGATCCCGGTCAGCGTATCGGTTGTTGCCATTTTAAGCAACCCTTTTTCCCCTTCGTTTACCATCCCCATGAGAGAAGTGAGCATATTGTATTCGTGCTTGATAAAGGGGGTCAATTGATTGTAACACAGAGAAAGAAGATGACGTTGATCCATAACGCCAACCAAATCGTCCAAGTGGGTAACGACGATTTTATCAAACCGTGCATGCTTCATCTCATCAAGAACCTCGGCAATGCTCATCGTCGAATGAAACGTCTTAAGCGGTGCGGTCATAAAGGTTTTAACCGGCAGCATTAAATTGTCCCAATCACTTAGGACTCTCACCATATCTTTGAGCGTTATAATCCCAACTGACAGTGCTCTCTCTGTGATGATAACAACATCGGTAGTATATGCTGTAAAGTATTCAAATACCTCACGCATCATCACATCAGCATCAAACGTCCGTACCTTGCTTTCATAATCAAAAAGTTTACCGATCGGGGTCGAATGCGTTAGAGCCAATGCTTCTACTATCACATATTCCCCTTAAATCGTATTTTCTATATTGCAGTGATATAAAAAATGCATTAAATCCGGGGCTTGATCTTTCAGTATTTGAATATCATTAAAATACTGTTTGAGCGGTACACCGTAAAGACGTTTGAAGTCATTCAAAAAATGGGACTGATCGTAGTAACCGTTTTCCCTCACACTCATAGAGTCGTAATTGTTTTCGTACAATGCTTGAATCATCTTTTTGCGTTTAATCGTGATGATGTAGGTAGAGAGATTGATCCCCAGATATTTTTTAAAATAACGCCGCAGCGAACTCTCAGAAATACCGAAATGTTTGGCAACCTCTTTTGTCGCATTGGTCGGCAGTTGCGTAAAATTGGCATTGACATAGCGGATAATCTCACGTGTAATGGTATAAGAACGATGCTGGGATTCCCCATTCATCATTTCTTCGACCGATTGAATGTATTTTACTGCCCGATCCTCTGCTGGAACGTTAATATTAATCATTGATCCCGGAGCGATATGGTTGACCATCGAAACGATCGGAGTATCGGTGAGTCTAAACATACCGCATGCACTCAGACGGATAATCGTCAATTCTTGACACGTGTCTTTAAATACTATTTTTATTTTTGGGGCATGGGTAAATTTACCGCACACTAAATCACCGTCAAATTCATATTTTTTGCCGTCTATTTCAAATGCGAGAACGGCACATCCATTATTTAAAATAATATGTTCATGGACAGAAGGGGCACCGATAAATTGAAAATCTTGCTCTTTTTTATAGTGGTAAGTTGGAATGTGATAGATAGAATCGATAAAAGGGCTTTGGTGGCAAATAATATTCATACATAAAATCCTTTAACAGCGCTAATGATAAGCTACGGAGAGAAAAATGTCTTGTAAAATTCCGCCAATTAAACGAAAAAAAATGTCTTATGAGAATTTTTAGGATAGTTTTATGAAAAAATCGGAGAAAATACCCATTCAAGGAGTGAATGGGTGGAGAAAATATCAGTCGCCGCGACGTACAGCGACAACTTCTGAAGGGAATTTTTTTACGCCCGGTTCGATAAACCATGTTTCGCCGTTGCTGAGTTTTACCTCACCGCCCCATTTTTCTTCACTGTCAAACTCTGACGTGAGAATCGTCTCTTCCATATCTTTTTTTGCAACATAAAAAGAGATTGCTCCCTTAGAGTCGTAACGTAACATAACTTTTGCCATTGTGTATCCTTTGTATTGTATGTATTAAATTCATCGCACTACTGTGCATGAAAAAACTTTCGTATCCGATGCCACCAATCCGATGAGAGATGCCCTTCGAATGTTATGCGTAAAAAAGTTGCTGCGAGGCGGCGAATAATCGTATTGACCTCATAATTTTTACCATCATGTTGGGGAAAATCATCCCGATAATGGACACCACGGCTCTCTTCACGCGCTAATGCCGACATGAGCATTGCTTCTGCCACGGTGAGAGCATTACGAAACTCGATAATCGACATCAGCTCGACGTTATCGGTCCGTTCTTTATTAACACAACACAATCCTGATGACATCTTCATCAGATAATGGACGTATTCCAATGCATTGGCAAGCGAATCATGGGTGCGGAAAACCCCTGCATTTTTATAAAGATTATTGCCGAGGTTACGACGCATCGTGTTGATATTAAATCGACTTTCGCCTTCGATGATACTATCAACGTAGCGTAGTTCTTGTGCAACCTGTGCATAATCGATAGGATGGAACACCCCTTTTTTAGCCGCTTTGGCCGCTTCTGTACCGGCGACCTTACCAAAATAAGCGGCTTCAAGCAGGCTGTTACCGCCCAAACGGTTTGCTCCGTGTACACCGTTATGGGCACATTCACCACAGGCAAAAACATTTGCAATATCCGTAGAGGTATCGTTGCGGCTCCAAATTCCGCCCATGGTATAGTGAGCGGAT
>Ga0156221_1096_pt1 | contig 45612 bp, 41 predicted proteins | sample RifCSPlowO2_12_FD_107869 | JGI IMG/M metagenome (GOLD analysis project Ga0156221, IMG submission 107869) | Sulfuricurvum sp. RIFCSPLOWO2_12_FULL_43_24
TATTCTCTTGGATGAGGGTTTTGAGCTCGCTCTTTTGGGTGTGAGCTTGGATTTCGAGTTGGTTCCCTTCGTACAATGCCATCAAGAGGTTGAGCTCACCGTACTCTTTTAGCTGGAGATTAATTTCACAATAGAACTTTTTGTCGGCGGTTTTTTTAAACGCCATAGAACCCGATTCGAGTTGATCCCATGAAAAGGGGATGTAAATAGAGTTAGAAGCACCCAGATAGGAGGTGAGCTGATGATAATCGATTTGGGTGAGGAGCTTGTCCGTTAGCTCCAACAGTTTCGGTGCATTGGGATCACTTGAACGGGAGAGCTCATTGTGCAGTGAGAGGAGATTCGATTTTAGATCATTGCTCATCGATTCACGTAAAAAGGTTTCGGTGACCAGCTCTTTAGGATTCGCAAACTCTCCTAGTTTCGTCATCAGGGTGGAGAGCTCTTTCGTGACATCTCCCTCTTTAATCGCGTTTTTGAGTTGCTGGGTAAAAGCTTTTAACTCATCGGTTGGGGAATCGGGCAAATTTTTGAGGAGTTTTTCGATGGAGTCGAGCAGATCATTGGTTTGTGTTGCGTTACTGGACAATAAAGAGCCATAGAGCTGCGAGAGGGTACTTCTGATCTCTTGGGCGACGCTGAGCTGGTCGAGTTTTTGGGCGAGTTCTGAGACCTCTTTGGAGTAAAGAGGATCGCTTTTGGAGAGGAGGGTGTGGAGATTTTCAGAGAGTTTTTTTAAGCTTTCGGTGAGGGTGACGGCGCTTTGCAGATTTTGTGAGGATGCGGTGAGAATGGGGTTTTCTAACAGTTTGGTGATTTGTGTCTGAAGTGCTTTTGCCTCGTTTTGGGGAGCCTGAGCGAGAACATTTTTAAGCTGTTCGAGGGTTTGGGTGAGATCAGGGAGCTTTTGTAACGCAGCGGCAAATTTGGATTCCATAAAAACCCCGCTGTTAGCCACTTGATTTTTCAGCGTTTGGGTATCTATGAGAGCGATATTTTTGAGAAATTTCTCCAACACGGCGGTTTTAGGGGAGAGATCGGGAGAGGTTTTGAGATCTTTGAGGAGCGATTCGAGGTTCTCGCTCAGGCTCCCCATCGTTTTAAAAGCGGTCGAGTTTTTTAAAATATCGAGTAAAACAGTATCGGATTTGGAGGCAGTGATTTTATCCTGAAACACCGAAGTAAGGAGGCCTTTGAGGTCTTTTCCCTCTTTGAGGGTTTCGAGTTGTTCAGGGGTAGCGTTTTGTATTGCTTCACCGAGGGCTTTGTTCATGTTGGGGAGGATGATGTTAAGCCGTGCTTCGGTATTTAGATTTATCATGAGTTTAATAATAACACAAAATCATTTTTTCGTTGCCGTGATAAAGATGAGGTTATCGATGATGTCGATGCTCTCACGGGTATAATTTTCTTCTATTTCACGAATCCCCTCTTCAATCTCTTCGTCGCTAAAGACTCCGAGATCTGACATAAAACGGTGCCGAAGCATCTCGTACCAGCGCTCTTTTGAGAGGGTGAAGGTATGGCTTCGTAAAGTGGTTTCAACCTCAAATCCGCACTCTCTCAACTGGGATTCGAAAAGTTCGTGCGGAGGCTGGTTTCGGGCAAAGGCTTCTTTAGCCGCTTTGAAAAATGGAAAAGCGACATGTTGCGGGCGGGTAATGATCAGGAGTTTTCCTCTATGAGGCAACATCGTATGCACGGTTTTCCAAAAAGCTTCTCTCTCAGGGATATGGTGGATAACCTCTTTGAGAAGTATTTTGGTAAATGGCGTTTTTGTGGCTAGAAAAGTATGAGCATCACCGCAGATTGCTGTGATATTGGTTAGTTTTGAAGCCTCCTCGCACATCGCAGATGCGGGTTCGATGCAGTACGCTTTTTTCAGACAGCTTTCCTGTTCGAGTCGGCTGGTAAATGTTCCTGTTCCCCCTCCGATATCGACGAGAATATCCTCCCCTGACAAGGTAAGCTCATCGATAATATGTTGAATCACAAAATCTTTGTAATCGTCGGAAAAATACCATAGACGGTTAAAACTATCTGCGATAGAATCGAAATGGTTGGAAGTACTCACAAAAAGTTCCTCAAAATATAAATTCATCTTTGGAAGTATGACGTAAAAAGAGAACACAAATCTTTTGTTTTGAGCAAATTTAAGAGATGTTTGGCTATTCTCTTTCAGATGACTAAGGATAGGAAACATGGTTGATCCCAATGCGCTGAAACAGTTACGGATTGCTTTGCAGCCTTATACTCTATTGTACGTAGAAGATAATGTTGGGCTAAATAACCAAGCAACCATTCTATTCCAAAAAATTTTTGAGACGGTGTACAGCGCGTATGATGGAGAAGAGGGATTAGCCCTGTTTAAAGAACACCATCCTGCCATCGTAATCACCGATATTATCATGCCGAAAATGGATGGCTTAGAGATGGCGGAAGCGATTTTGCATATCGATCCCGATGTAAAGCTAATCGTTACCACAGCCCATGATGATCATGATCTGCTTCATCGTGCGATTCGTGTCGGTGTGTTTGAATATCTTGCCAAACCGATGCATATTGAAAATTTGGTTGAAACGCTCACCCGATGTGCCATTATCCTAAAAGAAGAACTTCACCGTAAAATTTTTAACGCCAATTTGCACTCTATTTTTAACTACCAAAACAGCCTGACTCTTTTACTGCAAGATCAAAAAGTGGTGATGGCAAACCAACCTACTTTGGATTTTTTTGATGTACAGAGTGTTGAGAAATTACGAGACAAGTTTGTCTCCTTTGGAGAGATGCTGTTATCTCATAACACTTTTTTGTATAACCATGACGAGTGCGACTGGTTTAGTGAAATCTCTAAAAATCCAGGGAAACTGTTTAACGTCAAAATAGAGGGAAACGATGATGTTCATCACCATTTCATCCTTAGATTTCAAAGTATTCCCGATAAAGCAGGATATGGGGTGTTATCGCTGAATGATGTGAGTGAACTTGGGCTTCTCAAACTCTATGATGCTTCCGCAGTAGAACAAGAACGTTTGGCCAAAGATGAAAAAATCGTTCGAGGCTTACTCGATATGGCGATGCGAAGCGGAGCAAAAATACGGGCACACAATCTGTATAAAGGTCTCAGTATCACCAATGATGCGTTAATAACCGGGGTCGCTAATGCAGAAGTTATCCTTCAAACTCCGTATGTACAGCTTAAGGCGATGCAATACGAAGAGGTGTTTTATCTTACGTCTGAGCTGTTTCCGACGGCAATTTTTTGTGAGGGAATCAAACGGTTTGATTTTGAGGCACAGCGTGTCCATTTTAGCCATTATAAAATGGTGAAAACTTCTCCGACGCGCAGGGCCGCAATTCGGGTGATTCCCGATGATAATTTGACGATTACCTTTTTGTACGAGGGGAGAAAATTTGAAACCGACGTAGATATTTTAGACATTTCAATCAATGCCGTACGGTTGTCTTTTCCTTCGCTTCCCGCAGGTTTGGCCCTGAAACAGTTCGTTGTGCTGGACATTGTTATAAAATCGGTACAACGTCCGGTTATTATTAACACAGAAGCCGAAGTGTATCGGATACAGGAGAATCAACGTCATTATGAGGTGGTTTGCAGCTATGAACTTCATGCTCAAGCTCAAAAAAATCTGATCGATTACATCGCAAAACGACAGATGGTGTTAATTCGCGAATTTAAAGGACTGCAATTATGAATAATGAAACTCTGCTGTATCAAGATGAAAAGCATAAATGTGTGATGTTCAGTCTCGAAGATGAGGAACATCAAGAATACTCCCTCTCGGTAAATCAGTTTTTGATTATTCAAAATGACAGTGCGGTGTTGATCGATCCGGGAAGCGGAGGGATCTTTGGGGAGTTATACGATGCTGTATCCCGTCATATTGACCCGCAAAAGATTAAATTTATCTTTTTCTCTCACCAAGACCCTGACGTTGCCGGGGCAATTGCCGAATGGAGTGTTGCCACGTCGGCTAAACTGGTGATGTCACAACTGTGGACCCGTTTTATGGGGCATTACGGTTTGATGGATATGGGGCGGCTTGTGGCTCTTGAAGATCATGGTGCACGTATTAAATTCGAGCACGATTTTTTACAATTCATTCCGGCTCATTTCCTCCACTCTCCGGGAAATTTTTCGCTCTATGACAGCCGCTCAAAAATCCTTTTTTCCGGTGATATCGGAGCAGCGGTTCTCTCTCCTCAAAATCTCAATAAAAACGTTGATAATTTTGAAGAACACCGTGTGTTTTTGGAGAGTTTTCACTCTCGTTACATGGCATCAAACCGTTTTTGTCGAGCATGGGTTCAATGTGTACGAAAATACGAGGTTGAGATGATCGCTCCTCAACACGGCTCTTTGTTTAAAGGGATAATGGCACAACACTTTTTAGAGTGGTTTGAAAATGTCGAAGGTGGCTTGGAACAGTGCGAGAAGCTTTACGGGTGCAACTGATATAGACTATCACCCGCTCATTCACGTTAAGTTGAAGATTTTCAAATAAAGTGACAAAAAAAAGATACTGATATTAATGATTTAAGCCTATACTACAATTATCTAAACAGTGGAGAATTACCATGTTAAAAGAATTACTGTATACGGGAATGGGTGGAGCGCTTCTTTTAAAAGAGCGCGTTGAAGAGGAGCTAAAAAAACTCGAAGAGAAAGGGAAACTGAACACCAGCGATACCAAAAGCTTTTTAGAGAGCCTGAAAACCAAAGGGGAAGACGAAGAGAAACGTCTCAAAGAGGAGCTTAAAACTGCGATCAAAGAGGTGATTGAAGAGCTTGGAATTGCGACGAAAAAGGATATCGAATCGCTGCGATCGTAAGTTCTCTCTATTCGCCACGACGGCTTTGGAGTGTTTTTCGGCTTCTATTGTCCTTTTATCTGCTGATTAAAAAGAGGGAGAGTTTTTTAGGCTTTTCGCCTCTCTCACCCGATAAACTTGCTTTCACGATCACACGTTTGGGGGCGAGTTTTATCAAGCTGGCACAGGTGTTGGCAACGCGAAACGATTTTTTTGATGAATCATATCTAAATGCCCTCAAAACCCTTCATGATGATCTCCCCCCGATGCATCAAGCGGCTTATGAGCGGGTAATGGCAAAGGCTTTTCCCTCTTCGCCGTTTATCCGTTTTGATCCCCAGCCGATTGCTTCGGCATCGATCGGACAGGTGCATGCGGCATGGATCGATGAGAGTACGAAAGTAGCAGTGAAACTGCGACGAGAGGGGATCGAAAAACAGGTGCGTGCCGATATACGGATACTCATTCTCTTTAACGGACTGTTTAGACCCCTCTTTTCTCATACCACCGCGCACTCGATCGAATCGGTTATTGCCGAATTTGCTTCGATGATCGTCCAAGAGTGCAGTCTTAACCATGAACGAAGCAATCTGGAAAAATTTTCAGCGATGTATAAAGGCTCAGGGATTATTTTTCCTAGTTGTTATCCCTCTCTTAGCTGTGATGACGCACTGGTAATGAGTTTCGAGGAGGGGTGGCGGTTTGATGATCGTGACGCTATCCTTTCACACGGATTGGATATCAAATCACTCATCAATCAACTGGTCCGTTTTTATACCGATCAAATGTTGGTAAAAGGGTATTTTCATGCCGATCCTCATCCCGGAAATCTTTTGGTCAATTCGCAGGGAAAATTGGTACTTCTTGATTTTGGAATGGTAAAACGGGTTCCTAATGAGACCCGTATCGCCATCATCGAGTTGATCAAAGCAGCGAATGAGCGTGATTTTGATGCGTATGTGAGTGCGGCCAAACGGCTGGGAACGGTAGCATACGATGCACCTGCCGCAGAACTGGCTGAATTTACGGAACGGATGTTTGATATTTTCGGTAATGATGCATTAGATAGCGGCAGTATGCAAAAGCTGGCATTCGAAGTGTTGGAACAGACCCGTAATCTCCCTTTTAAACTTCCGCAAGAGGCGATTTACATTCTCCGGGTGAGTGCGATTATCGAGGGGCTTGGAACCACCTACATTGAAAATTTTAACGGGATTAAAGACATTCTCCCGATCTTGCAGAATAATATCCCAAGAGCGCTAGGGATGAAAGAGTCGATCATCGAGACATTAATCGATGAGATAAAGCGTATTCCTACTGATATCGCGGCGTTTCGACATGTCATCGAACGTGCCAGCAAAGGGGAACTCAACGTACATCTCTCAGCACTGCAGTATGGAATGATGAAAAAAGAGCTGCGTGAAGCGACAGCTCCACTCTATGGCGCACTGATTCTCGCATTGGGAGCGTTCGGTGCATGGATGGGAGGAGTAGAAGAACTCGCCTACGCACTTTTAGGCGGAGCAATTCTGAAGCTGTGGTTTAGATAAAGAAGATTGAGGAGATAGGTTCTTTTTCTCTTAATCCTCACAAATAACCCTAAAAAGGGTACGAATATTTCAAGAATTTCATTACAATGGCATGATTAAATACAAAGGAACTCTCAATGGCATCGTATGACGCACTTTTTGAAGATGAAGACGATATTTTCGGAGGGACTCCCGAATCGAAATATTGGGATATTGTAAAACAGGTCAGCACCGATATCGCACGTTATGAGTTTGATACGATGATCGCTAAAATGGCGGCCATGGAACAGATGCTGATGGAAAAATACGATGAAGAATCACTTGATAAAGTGATTGATCGGCATATTTGCTCGAATGAGAGTGCCATCGAAAACCGAAAAAAAAGTCTTTACATGGAATACGCAGGACGTCTTATCTATAAACTTTCAGATTGAACCTCTAAAGAGGTTCCCAACATCTATTCTTTGCCCTCTTTTGCTTCTGCATACATAAGTAACCCCAAAGGATCAAAGCGGTATTCTTATAACGAATTAAAACAATAACATTTTTAGACAAAGCAGAAAAATTGAAAGAATACAATACGTTTCTATGGCAATTGCATGACCGTAAGTGGATTCAACCCAAGCCTTTGACGCGACGTTTAATGATCCCCCTGACACTGCTCATCTTTGTGTGTACATTTGGAGCAGGTCTATTACTTTACCAACTGCATTTCCACTATCTGCATGACACATTTCATAATAATATTGCTGAACTCAATCACGACATGGAAGTATTGCTGAATGAACAATCTTCAGCACTCTCTCTCGCCATCAAACCGATCGCAAACGATCCCGTAGTCCTAAAAGCGTTGCGTGAAGGAGACAGTAATACCCTTTTGATACGCTGGCAAGATGTTTTTGAAAAAATGAAAGAGGAAAACAGCCTTACCCATTTTTATTTTTTGGATAAAAATCGTGTTTGTTTGCTGAGAGTTCATAACCCCGGGAAAAAAGGGGATGTGATTAACCGTTTTACCGCATTGGAAGCGGAGTGGACACATAAAAGTTCATCGGGGCTTGAGATAGGTCCTATGGGGACATTAACCCTTAGAGTGGTTCAACCTGTGATCGTGGATAATGAACTGATCGGATACATTGAACTGGGCAAAGAGATCGAAGATGTACTTCAACAACTCCATTTCCAATCTTACAATCATGTCGCAGTCGTTTTACATAAAAAGGGGTTAAAGCATTCCGATTGGGAACAAGGGATGCGATTACTCTCCCGGGAAGGGAATTGGAATCTTCTCAAAAATGATGTTCTTATCTACTCATCACTCGAGAAGCTCTCTCCTCCTTTGGTAGAGATGATGAATCAACAATTAGAGATGCGACAGGTACTCAAAGAGGAGGATGAAGAGGTTTATGCGCAGGGGAATACCTATCGCGTCTCGATGGTAAATCTCAAAGATGTATCCGGTAAAGAGGTGGGCAATCTCTTTATCATGAGGAATATCACCAATGAAAATGTCGAGTTTTTCGATGAGACGATGATTGGTGCGATGCTGGGATTGGTAGTGATTGGATTGGTCACCACGTTTGTCTATTTGCTGCTTCGCCGAACCGATAAGGGGATAAAAAATCAACAGCACTATTTGTATGAGAGTCAGCAGCGTTTGGAACAGCTGGCGCGACACAGCCGAAGTATTGCTTGGGAAGTGGATATTGAGGGTATGTATACCTTTGTGAGTGATGTCGCATATGAAGTTTTAGGTTACACGCGTGAAGAAGTGATAGGAAAGTATTTTTATGATTTTCATCCCATCAGCGGACGAGAAGCATTTATGAAAGCTGCTTTTGAGGTTTTTGAACGCAAAGAGCCCTTTAGCAATGTTAAAAATAGAGCGGTGACTAAAGATGGAATCAATATTTGGTTCATGACGAACGGTATCCCGATCATTTCGCCTGATGGGCGATTAGTCGGATATCGTGGAAATCATACCGATATTACGGCGTGGCAAAAAGCCGAAGATGCGATTATCGAATCGCGTAATCTTCTGAATACGATTATTGATACGATTCCGATTCGTGTTTTTTGGAAAAGCAAAACATTGCGCTATTTGGGGTGTAATACCCTTTTTGCCCACGATGCAGGATTGAAATTACCGCAGGAACTTATCGGAAAAGACGATTATCAAATGCGATGGGCTCCGCAAGCTGATCTTTACCGTGAGGATGATCATGCCGTAATGGAGTCGGGGGAATCGAAACTTTTTTACGAAGAAGAACAAACGACACAAGATGGAGAGAGTATTTGGCTGAGTACTTCAAAAGTACCGCTTAAAAACAGTTCGGGAGAAATTATCGGAATCTTAGGGACGTATGAAGATATTACGGCGCAAAAAGAGATGCAGCTCAAACTCCTTTTAACTGCGAAAATGCTTAATGAAGCACAGCATTTTGCACGTATGGGGAGTTGGTCTCTTGATTTGAGAGAAAATACCCTTGTGTGGTCGGATGAAGTTTATCGGATATTTGAAGTCGATAGTGAACGTTTTGGGGCAACGTATGAAACCTTCTTGAGCCGAATCCATCCCGAAGATCAAGAGTTGGTCAACAGTGCCTATCTTAATTCCCTCAAAAACAAGCAGCCATATGAGGTGGTACATCGTCTTTTGATGGAAGACGGGCGGATAAAATGGGTTCATGAAGTTGGAATGAATGATTTTGATGAAGAGGGGACCCCATTACGTTCTATGGGGACGGTTCAGGATATCAGTGAACGTAAAACGGCGGAGGAGGCGATTAACAGGTTGGCATTTTTTGATTCTTTGACGGCACTGCCTAACCGTACATTGCTAATTGACCGAATCAATCAGGCGCGTGTATTGAGTGATCGAAATAAACAATTTTACGCTCTTTTATTTATCGATTTGGATAACTTTAAAACACTGAACGATACGTTGGGGCATGCAACGGGGGACAATCTGCTGCGCCAATCGGCCCAGCGGCTTATGAGCTGTGTCCGTGATGAAGACAGCGTTGCACGGTTGGGAGGTGATGAGTTTGTTGTTCTCCTCTCAGGCTTGGGAAGGGAAGAACAACATGCCGCAGCATCGTGTGAGATGATCGGTAAAAAAATCTTGACAGTTTTGAATGTACCGTATGAACTGGAGGGGACAACGTATCAATCGACTGCCAGTATCGGAGCTACCCTCTTTAACGGAGATGAAGTGAGCGATGATGAACTGATGAAGCAGGCCGATTTGGCAATGTATAAATCCAAAGAGGGAGGGCGAAATGCTCTGAGCTTTTTTGATCCAAAAATGGAAAGTTCTCTCAAAGAGCGTGCATTGCTCGAAGAGGAGATCCGCAGAGGAATCGAAGAGGAGCAGTTTCTTCTCTATTATCAGCCGCAGGTACGGCAAGACGGGAGAGCTTACGGAGTCGAAGTATTGGTTCGCTGGAACCATCCGCAGCGAGGGATCGTATCACCGGCGGAATTTATTCCGATTGCAGAAGAGACGGGGCTTATTTTACCGCTGGGAGAGTGGATTTTAAAAACAGCTTGTTCTCAAATTACGCGTTGGGCAGCTCAGGAGATCTTCAAATCTTTAAGTGTAGCGGTGAATGTGAGCGCACGCCAGTTTAATCAGAATGATTTCGTGGAACAGGTTCTGAAAATTTTGGAAGAGAGCGGTGCTGCCCCGGATCGTTTGAAACTCGAACTCACCGAAAGTCTGCTGATTCAGAATGTCGAAGAGACAATCATGAAAATGGAGCACCTAAAAGCAAAAGGGGTCCGTTTCTCACTCGATGATTTCGGGACAGGGTATTCCTCGCTCTCCTATCTTAAACGGCTTCCGCTCGATCAGCTCAAAATCGACCAAAGTTTTGTACGGGATGTTTTAACAGATCCTAATGATGCTATTCTCTGCAAATCAACCATAGCCTTAGCCGATAGTATGGGGTTATCGGTTATTGCTGAGGGGGTTGAAACACAAGAACAGCTCGATATGCTTCTTTCATTTGGGTGTTACGCGTATCAAGGGTATTGGTTTAGTCGGCCATTGACATTGGAAGCATTTGAAGAGTATCAGCGCAATACTATTTTAGACTATTTGCAAGAGGAGATCAAAAGATGAAAAATATAAAATATAAAATCATTCTCATCTTGAGTTTCCTGATCGTTATCGTTTCATCGATCATTACGATTTATAACCTCTATCATGAGAAGCAAGAAGATCAGCGGCGGCTTAGTGAAGCGTACAATCAAGTCCATCGTACCTATCATGAAACGCTTCACGATACCATCCGTTTTTATTCTTCCAGAGCCGAAGCCAACCTCCGTTCTCCGGGCATCATAAAAGCATTTAAAGCAAGAGATCATGATAAACTTTACGAGCTTGTTCGTCCCCGTTGGGAAGTGATGCAGCGCGAAAATCCTTGGTTGGTTGTCATGCAGTTTCATAATGCGGACGGGACATCCCTTCTCAGACTTCATCAACCGAACGTGTATGGGGATAAAATTGCTGCACAGCGTTCGATGGTAGCGTATGCACACAAAAGTGCTCAAAGTGTTTCAGGGTTTGAAGAGGGACGTCAGGGGCTGGCGTTTCGTATTCTTGTTCCGGCATTTGATAAAGGAGTCTATGTCGGTTCCGTTGAGTTTGGTATTTCAGCCCCTTATTTCACCGATAAAATTCGCCGGTTTGCGGGGTATGAATCTTTTTTCTTTGTGAATGAAAATGCTTTGGGGATGTTTGGACGGATCACTCAATTGATCGCTATCGGCGATTATATCGGAGTAGACATCCCCACTGGATTTCGTCCTCTGATACAAAAATATGCTCAGGAGCGTTCAAAACTCGAAAATGCTATTATTCATCATGCTAACCAAAGCTATGAAGTGAATGTGTTAACGGTTGGAGATTACCGTGAGGAGCCGGTCGGAGCGATTATGTTTATCCGTCCGGTCAGTGATTTCAGTGCACATGTCCGACACATGATTGTTGCATCTTCCCTTATAGTGATAATCCTGATACTGATGAGCGTGGTCATTGTGGATCGGATTTATACGATTGTGACGCAAAAAATGAGTTTTCAGGAACGGTATGCTCAGATGATTCTCGACTCCGTTCCTTCTCCTGTGATCGTCACCAACGGAGAATATCTTATTGCCGCTAATGATTCATTTTTGGGATATTTGCAGTATCCAAATATCGAAGCATTCAAAAAAGAGCATAATTGTGTCTGTGAATTGTTCGAAGAGGGAGATACGAATGAATATCTGATGCCGATGCATGATGACCAGCGTTGGACCGAATATATGATTGATCATCCTCTCAAAGTTCATAAAGCAAAAATAACATTCAATGGACTTACCACGATTTTTGAAGTCCGTATTTCGGTTCTGAAAGTGAATGAAGAGACCCGTTATGTTGTGATTTTCAACGATATTTCGACGATGCAGATGCAAACCATGACGGATGCGTTGACGGGAGTTCCTAATCGGCTCCATTTCAGCATGGTGTATCAGCATACCATCAATATGGCACGAAGAGGAGAAAAACCTCTGAGTATTATCTTTTTTGACATTGACCATTTTAAAAATGTGAATGATCGTTATGGTCATCTCATTGGAGATGCTGTGTTAAAACAGATCGCGGCACTGGTACGACAGCGTATACGTAAAAGTGATATTATAGCCCGTTGGGGAGGGGAAGAATTTGTTCTTCTGTTACCGGATTCTGAACTCGGTGAAGCCATTAAAATTGCACAGATGCTTAGAAAGGTGATTGATGAAGAAGATTTTGAGAGTGTCGGACAGATCACCTGTTCGTTTGGAGTTGCCGCACTCGAGGGGAATGAAGATGCTGAACATTTGTTGAATCGTGCCGATGAGTTGTTATACGAAGCGAAAGCAAATGGACGCAATAGAGTTGTGTCATAATGATGAAAACGTTATAGACCGCATCATAAAAAAAAGGATATGAAAGTTTGCATAAAGTTGTTAAAAGAGTTATTAACCACAGATATACTGCGATAAAACCGACGTTTTTAGTAGAAGAGAGTGTTATTGATTTTGACTGCTTCATCAAACGATTTGATGATTACGTCATCATCATTGAAAGCGGAACTTTTATTACGGTTGAATTGGCCCATCGAGTTAAACAAAATGAGACAATCTATATTTTGACACTCGATAGTGAGAAAGTACAAATCTATAAAAAAATGCATGGAACACAAGATTATCATCTTCCTTTAAAGAATCTGCAACAGGTCGCGCTGAGTGTGATGGATCTCAAGGAAAAAATTGAATCGCTGAGGAATGATGAAGAAAAATTAGAGACACTTTATACAACGACGACACTGTTATTGGAATCCATCTTTGAGGAAATGAGTGAAACACTACCGCTCGAAGCCCTAAATCTTTGCATAGAATCGATGCTTCAATGCATAAATTCGATTGATACGGATCTTATGCCGAAGGTGTTACGATTAATTCCACATGAATACAGTACGCATCATCACAGTACAAATGTTGCAATATTTTCAATTATTCTAGCTAAATCAATCGGTTTGTCTCAACAAGATTTACTGGATTTAGCGTTTGTAGGATTGCTGCACGATATCGGAAACATACGGATAAATAAGAGCATACTGAATAAATCTTCGACCTTGGATGATGAAGAGTATATCCTTATTCAAGCGCATTCAGAATATGGGGTGGAGATTCTGCAAAAAAACGGTATCGTAAACCAAAAAATTCTGGATGGCGTTCGCTATCATCATGAAAAACTCGACGGGAAAGGGTATCCAGGCAAATTGCGTGGTAAGCGTATTCCTAAATTTGCACGTATTATCGGTATGTGTGATGTCTTCGATGCATTGACCACACGGCGCACTTATCGTATGAGCTACACCAGTTACGAAGCGCTGATGCTCATGAGGCAAGAGATGGAAGATCAGTTTGATGTCTATTACAGTGATACCTTTATACGGCTTCTAGCCTCGTCGTAACTTTTTTTCCCGTCTGTTAATCGTACATAGGAATTTTGAGAGGAGAGTGTGGTAAAATACCACTATTATTTGCGCCTACGGTTGGCGCTCTTGACGAACTTGCGTTAAACTGCACTTTTCACCTAATTTTCCCCCTTGCCTAAAACCGTCCACAGTTGCGACTTTGGTTGGGCCGAACCACCAAAGGAATCCCTTTATGACTTTCACCGATTTAAAACTAAATGACTCGTTGCTCAAAGCAATCAATGACCAAGGCTATACTACCCCTACGCCCGTTCAGGCACAAGCGATCCCTTATATCTTAGAAGGGCGTGATATGCTCGCAGGGGCTCAAACCGGTACCGGCAAAACCGCTGGCTTTACCCTCCCGATGCTCCAAATCCTCAGTGAGCAAAAAATGCCGAAAAATCATCGTAAAATCCGTGCTCTTATCCTTACGCCAACACGTGAGCTTGCGGCACAAGTGGCGGATAGTGTCAAAATCTACGGTAAATATCTCCCCCTCAAAAGTGCCGTTATTTTCGGCGGGGTGGGGATTAATCCTCAAATTACGATGCTCAGAAACGGAATCGACATTCTTATCGCTACTCCGGGACGTTTACTCGATCACGTAGGGCAGGGGACAGTTGATTTGAGCGCGGTAGAAGTTTTTGTCCTTGATGAAGCGGATCGTATGCTCGATATGGGATTTATTCGCGATATTCGCCGTGTTATCACCATACTGCCGAAAGTGCGTCAAAACCTTATGTTCTCTGCGACCTATTCGGATGAGATTAAAACATTGGCAAATACCTTGTTGCGCAATCCGGCTGAAGTCGAAGTAGCACGCCGCAACACCTCCAGCGAGCTTGTAACCCAAAGTGTAATCTTAGTCGATTGCAAACGTAAAAGTGCCCTTTTGGGAGAGCTCATCGGCAAAAATAAATGGGAACAGGTTCTCGTCTTTACCCGCACCAAACACGGAGCCAACAAACTCACCGAGTATCTTCAAAAGATCGGTATTACTGCCGCCGCGATCCACGGTAATAAAAGTCAAGCCGCACGTACAAAAGCGTTGAATGATTTTAAACTTAGCTCGGTTAGAGTCCTGGTCGCCACCGATATCGCCGCGCGCGGTATCGATATCGATGCACTCCCGCATGTGGTAAATTTTGAGCTTCCTAATATCGCCGAGGATTACGTTCACCGTATTGGACGAACAGGGCGTGCAGGATGCGAGGGAGAAGCACTTTCACTGGTATGTGTCGATGAATCCGATTATCTGCGCGGCATCGAAAAATTGATCAATAAAAAGCTTCCATCCCGTATCGTAGAAGGGTACGAACCTGATCCTTCTATCAAAGCCGAACCGATTCAACGCGGCCGTGGCGGCGGAGGCGGAAACCGTGGCGGGAATAGCGGCGGTGATCGCAGCGGCAAACCGGCACAAAAACGTGACGGTGGACGCCATGAGCCTAAAAAACGTAATTATGACGGACGTCGCTAAGTTTTTTGATTTAAGGAAAATATTTATATTTTCAAGTGTAGAATAAAGAATATGCTTTTGTGAGAGTAGAAAATTGGTTGGTGCATGGTGATACGTTTTTTCATTGTTTGTATAGCACTGGTTTCGCTTTTAAACGGTGCAGCGTTGGAAAAAGTATCGATCCAGCTCGATTGGAAATATCAGTTTGAGTATGCCGGTTATGTCGCGGCAAAAGAAAAAGGCTTTTATCAAGAAGCAGGCTTGGATGTCGAGCTGCGTGAGTATCAGAGGGGCATTGATGTCGTTTCCGATGTATTGAACCATAAAGCCCAGTACGGTATCTATAACAGCAGTATCGTTGTAGAAAACGGTCGTGTTCGCCCTATCGTTTTGTTGGCAACCTATTTGCACCATTCTCCTTTGATATTTGTAGCTCAAAAAGGGCTCGAAAACCCTGCTGATCTCATTGGTAAAACCCTCATGGGGACAAAAAATGAGCTTAAACACAGCTCTTTGTCCCTTTTACTCTCCCATTTCGGCATTACTCCTCAAAATAGCCGTCTAATCGATCAAACGTTCAGCATTGACCCTTTTATTCGCCGTGAGATAGATGCAATGAGTGTGTATCGCTCCAACCAGCTTTATGAACTTGATCGGCTTAAAATCCCTTACGATATCATCGATCCGGTTGAATACGGATTTGTGATGAATGCCGGAAATCTTTTTACTTCGTATGAAGAAGCAACTGAACATTCTAAACGGGGCGAAAAGCTGATCGAAGCGACCAATCGAGGTTGGGAGTATGCACTCGAGCATCCCGGAGAAATGAACGATATTCTGAAAAAAAAATACGGTGTTAAAAAGTCCTATGAAGCGCTTTCCTATGAAGCTAAAGTGATTAAAAAACTGATGATGACGGACTTGTACGGTATCGGAGAAACAAACATCGAACTCACTCAACGTCTCTTTAAACAGCTGCTTCGAGCCGGTATTATCCGTGAAGATCAAAAATTGGGACAGTTTTTATTTCAAGATATTGTAGCCAGTTCGAAAAATACCTTTCAACTCACCGCCAGTGAAAAAGCCTATCTTTCAGAAAAGAAAAAAATCACGATGTGTGTTGACCCGGAATGGTATCCGTTAGAAGCAATCAGAGAGGGGAAACATATCGGAATAGCTTCGGATATTATGAAAACCTTCGAATCTAAAATCGGTATTCCTATCGAGTTGGTTCAAACATCTACATGGAGTGAATCATTGCAGAAGGCTAAAAATCGTCAATGCGATATTTTATCCTTAGCAGCCAAAACTCCTGAACGTGAGAAATATTTGGATTTCACATCGGCCTATTTGGCTTTGCCGTATGTCATGGTGACAACGATGGAGAAACCTTTTAGTGAAAGTATAGCCCTTCTTAAAGGGGAAAAAATCGGAGTAGTCAAAGGGTATGAAATTGTTAATCGATTAAAATTTTATTATCCTGCACTTACCATTGTCGAAGTTGAATCGATTAGTGATGGATTAACAAAAGTCGAAAACGGCGAAATATATGGATATATTGATAACTTGATGGTTGTTTCATCGTATATTCAAAAAGAGTATACCGGTAGCTTAAAAGTTTCATCGCGATTGGAAGAAAAAGATGAATTACATGTCGCGGTACGTAATGATGAAACGATACTCCATACTATTTTTCAAAAATTGGTTCTCCATCTCGATGAGTCTACGATGCAGACTATTTATAACCGTTGGTCATCGACGATCGAGCAGGTAGCATGGATTGAACGTTCTCTCATTTGGAAGGTACTGGGGATAGTATTATTGGGAATCCTTGCGTTTGCATGGCGTTATTTTATCCTTAAGCAATACAACGCAAAACTGCTTGAACTTTCGATAACAGATAAGCTGACAGGGTTGTATAATCGGCAAAAAACCGATGAAATGTTGGGCATTGAGCAGCTAAAAGTGGATCGATATCCAACGTATATGTGCACTATTATGATAATCGATGTGGACTATTTCAAGACAGTGAATGATCGATACGGCCATCAAACGGGAGATACGATTTTACGGTTACTCGCTCATATTTTTAAAACGACTCTCCGTCAAACCGATGTGATTGGGCGATGGGGCGGTGAAGAATTTATCGTTATTCTTCCTCACACTTCGATAGAAGAGGTTGCTGTTGTGGCTGAAAACCTTCGACATACGGTAGAAGTGTACCCTTTTGAGTTGGAACAACCGATTACGATCAGTATAGGTATTGGAAAACTCAAAAAAAATCAAAATATACATGAAACGATCGGTTATATTGATGAAGCTCTTTATGAAGCTAAAAAGCGTGGCAGAAACAAGATTTACAGTGCAGACTGAATTCATTCAATAAACTTCCCTAGGATTTTAGGGAAGCTGTAAACGTATTACGTTCGAAAGACGGAAATTTGTGCGGTAAGCTGTTCGGTCATTTGGTGTAGATGTTCAGCAGCAGCAGCGATTTCTTCGACACTGCGGGCATTCGAAGTCGAGAGATCGTTAATGTTTCCGATTTTTTGGATGATCGATTCGGTTGTTGCGGCATTGGTTTGAGTGTCGTTTGAGAGTTTTTCGATGGCTTGGACCGTATCGGCTAATGCACTGACGGCAGTTTCCGTATGATCGTTTACTTCTGCGGATGCATCCACGAGGCTCTCAATCCGTTTAGTATTGTGGTTCATCTGATCGGTGATATCATTGATCGATTGAACGATAACATTAACCGTAGCATTCGTTTCGACAAGGCTTTTCTGGGTACGTTCAGCCAGTTTTCGCACTTCATCCGCCACAACGGCAAATCCGCGTCCGTGTTCACCTGCACGCGCTGCTTCGATCGCTGCATTAAGGGCAAGGAGATTCGTTTGATCGGCGATATCGGCGATAACGGTAAGGACTTGTTTGACTTGGGATGCTTCTTGGGAGAGGGAGTTGAGACGATCATTAATCTCCCCTTCCATTTGAACCGTGAGTGAGAGCTGTTCGATGGTGTTATGAAGAGCCGATTGCGCTTCTTGAAGGTTTTCGCGTGCACCGATCGCTTTTTCTTGTACCACCTTGGCTTCTGCAGCAGAGGCTTTCATTGCCTCTTTCATACGATCGGATTCATTGGTCGTTTGGGCAACGATTTTGGACTCTTCTTCGGCCGCTTTGCCGATAGCGAGAGTAGTCGCTGAGAGGTCGGCCGAAACCGAAAGATTTTCGCTTGATGCGGAACGGATCCCTTGGAAGGCTTGGCGAAGTACACTGACAAGATCGTTTACTTTGTGGCTCATGTGAGAAAGTTCATCGTTCCCTTCTACCTTTGTGCTGCGGGTAAAGTCACGATCCTGGGCGACCGCTTGGATAGTCTCTTCAAGACGCGCGATAGAATGAGTAATATTTTGGATGATAAAATAAAAAATAATCATCATAACAGAGGCACTGATCGCGATGATGGTTTCCATAAGCATTGCATTCGAATCGAGAGTATCGAGATTTTTTTGCTGCATGGATTGTACCAAATCGCTCTCTTCTTTGACAATTCCTTCATAGCTGGAAGCCGATTCTCTCGTTATTCGTTGAAGATTTTTCCCCTCTTGTGTTGCTAAGAAATCAAGGCTGTGTATTTCATTTTCATTTTCGCTAATGATAGTGATACGAGGCTCATTGACCTTAATCCACTCTGCGTGATGAGAGGCGATGTTTGACAAACGTTCTTGATTTTCTTTTGAACGGGTTATATCTTTTAGTTTCTGAACGGCTTCAGCCAATTTGCTATTGTGTTCGTTGTAACGATTTAGGAAATCTTCACTGTAGAGGAGTTGGTAGCCACGGAGCTCCATCATCGCACCATTGGTATACGTACGAATATCTCCGAGAAGAACCATTCTTTCGGCAGTTTTTTGGGCGTCTTTGTTATTAGAGTAGGCAAGATAGCCCAATGTGGCATAGGTAATGAAACTAAGTGCCATTAAGGCGGCCAGCTTTCCTTTGATGGTGGATAGATTGAACATAAGCAGCCTCCGTGCTGTAAGAATAAAAAATTATAGCATTAAATAGGTATGAAAACCTCATTAATATCTTATTCGTGTAAGCGCAAGGTTGTCGTTTGTGTGTCCAGCGGCCTGTCATAGAGATAACCTTGCGCCAGTGTACAACCATTTTGGAGGAGAAAGTTTTCTTGTTCAGCCGTTTCAACCCCTTCGGCAATAACATCAAGCTTGAGATTCCGGGCTAAGCCGATGATGGTTTTTGTAATTGCCATATCATCTTCATCCTCAGGAATATCATGTATGAAACTCTGATCAATTTTTAGTTTATCGATGGGGAGTCGTTTGAGATAAGAGAGGGAGGAATATCCGGTTCCAAAATCATCAACCGATATCTCTAATCCTAATGCTTTAAACTCACCCAAAATTTCGATCGCTTCTTTCGGATTACGCATAATTTGGGATTCCGTTACCTCTATTGCAATACACTGATACGGGCAATGGTAAAACTCCAAGATGGACCAAACCTCTTTGGCAATGTTTCGATTGGCGAGTGTTTTGGCGGAGAAATTGACAGCGGTTTTTGGGGCGCATATCCCTTCGTTTTGCCATAGGATATGTTGCTTTACAACATTTTCCAAAACCATAAAATCAAGCTCTTGAATCAAGCCCATCTCTTCACACAAAGGGATAAAACTAGCAGGCGAGACCACTCCCAAAGTTGGATGAATCCATCGTACCAGAGCCTCCATACCGACCCACTTATGGCTGAGCAGATCAACTTGCGGCTGATAATAGACTGCAAATTGATGCTCTTTGAGGGCTATGCGTAACGAATTTTCCATCATAACACGCTCAACAGCTTTGTCTCCCATCTCATTGGCATAAAATCGGTAGGTATTTCGCCCCTCATTTTTGGCTCGGTACATCGCGGTATCGGCATTTTTAAGGAGGAGTTCGGTTGAGATACCATCATCAGGAGAGAGGGCGATACCGATGCTGAGCGTTGTGTATAAAACATGTCCTTGGATGGAGAAGGGTTCTTTGAAAGCGTGGATTAATTTCTCTAGGATGTCAATAAGATTTTCGATTTGATGCAGCGAATCGATAAGGATATTAAACTCATCTCCCCCCATACGGGCTATGGTATCGCATTCCCGTAAAATCGATTGAAGCCGAAGGGCTACTTGAATCAGGAGTTTGTCACCCATTGGGTGTCCCAATGAATCATTGATCTGTTTAAAGTGGTCGAGATCGATAAAAAGTACCGCTATTTTTTCATGATGGCGCTGATTCTTTTTTATAGCCATTTGGAGGCGATCATTAAATAAAATACGGTTAGGCAGCCCGGTCAGTGAATCGTGTGTTGCAAGATGAAGCAGCTTGTTTTGGGTTTCATTGAGTTCTGTAATATCGGTATCAAAAATAACCACAGCGGGTCGTCCGAGATAACTTAATCTATGTACGCTTGCCTGTACGGGGTAAATGGTTCCATTTTTTCGTTTATGATAAGAGATGTTACTGAGTACAGGGCTGATCGTGTTGAGATATTGCCGAAACGTTTCGATTTGCTCCTGCGTCAGTTCGGGATTGATATCGGTGATAGAGAGTTGCTGGAGATCTTCCAGCGTATACCCCAGTGCTTTTAACGCCCCGTCATTAGCATAGAGGTATTTGAGAGTTTCGGCATCGGCGATATAAACCTCCATCGTAGCATGCTGGACGATGGTGGCGAGTTCCTCTTTGTGGTTTTCGAGCTCGACTTGATGAGTGATATCGGTTCGAAATCCCGCAACGATAAGGGGGTCTCCGTTCGCATCAAAGAGAATCTTAGCGCGGTCGTATATCCAGAGCCAGTGACCGTTTTTATGACGAATGCGATAGCGCACGTGTGCGCTTTCGATTTTGTTCGCAATGGAGTTAAAGAGAACCCCTACGGCCTTTTCGACATCATCGAGATGAAGCATCGACTTCCATGTTTCGATGGAACTGTGATACTCATTTTCAGCGTAACCGATAATTTCAAGCCATCGTTTTGAGACATAGGTTGTGTTTTTTTGGATATTGTATTCCCAAATGCCGTCTTCGGAAGAGCTGATGGCAAATTTCAGCCGTCGAAATTCTTCTAACTGCTCGTCGCTCATACAATCAAATGCCGGAATAAGAGTATTGCTGTCCAAGGTTCAACGCTCCTTTCAACAAAAAACATCGTAAGTAAATATGATAGCACATTTTTGAGGGATTTATTTTGAATTGTAATATTTATAGAATAAGCGTCGTGTTGTTATTCCATAGCGCCTATAGTCAGTGTTCAGGAGGAGGAGGGGTATATTTGTTTCGTTGGTACTCTTTGGAGAGCTTCTGCAACTCAGAATCCATTGTTTTTTGCGGCACCTTATCAGGATGAATAGGGAGAATGAAAGCGAGGAGGATAAAGATGAGACTAAAAACGACACCGCTTAAAATAGCAAGCATTACTTTGAGCTTATCATCATTCATAATCATCCTCCCCTGCGCAGTAGATAGGATATTATAGCTTAAAAATTATGATAGCTTACCCGAAGAGACGAGATGGTTGACCAGGTTCATATTCTTCATGACACGATTGTAATAGGGACGATTTGAAAAACCGCCGTTGTAGCCGCTAATGGCATAAAAATTATCCAATCGTTTATTTTGGAGCAAAACCAGATAGTGGGTAGCGACTTGAGCAGAGAGTTTAATATCTCCCAACAATCGTCCAGCCAACTGTACGTCGCTAAGCTTATTAAGCCAGCGGAGTTTTTTAACGTTTTGTGAGACGTGGCGTGCGGTAGCAACTTGAATCTGCATCGGACCCAGAGAAGCTTTGGTAAATGATTTTTTATGTCTGAAGTCGCCTATGGTATTTTTCCCGGCACTGCTCTCCGTTAAACAAATCGCACTGACTGTATTTTCATACGTGTTGCCGTTTCTATCGGGAATCGATTTTGCGACATCGCGTACGGTTTGTAATACATGGAGTTGTTTAGGGGTCATAGAATCACCAAAAAGTGATAAAGCAAGCAGTAGTATTAGGGAAAGAAATCTCAAATTTGCACCTCGATTATGGAATATGAAATTTTAGGGTACTGGGAGGATTATAACAATGGTGTGTCCTTTCTAAATGAATCAGTTAAGAAAAAGTAATAGAAAAGGGGGGTACGCTACCGTACAGAGGGAAAGCTGTGTTTAAGTTTAGGCAACGATATGGTTGTATTATGTGTTAAAATGTTAAATATATTGCTGTTACTTTAAGTTTCAAGCTAAAAAGTTTTCTAAAAGCTGTAAAAAAAAGGTTAAAAAAATAGCTCATGAGTAAAAATGAAACATTTTTTTCCAACGGTTTACGACTCTTCGCTGGTTAAATAGATCCAATACTCTTTGTGACTTTTTCCCTGATCGAGAAAGTAGAGCTGTAAAATGGCAACCCGATAAAGGGTAATGACCATTTTAGCGTAGGGGATAGCGAGTGAGAGAGAGAGCCACCATGGTTGCTCGCGATCTCCTTTGGAGTGCATCATCTCTTCGACTCCGATATTGTTGCTGAGATAAAGACCAAACGCAATCGAAAAGATAAAATTAAGTATCAGTCCAAAAATCGCATAGGCAAAAAAATCGCTAGAGCCGAAATCGATCATCTTTGTTTACTCTTTGTAATTTTTGATAGCATCTTCTAAGATTTTAGTTGCGGATGCTTTGTCTTCAAACCCTTTTACTTTTACCCATTTACCCGGTTCAAGCATTTTATAGGTTTCAAAGAAGTTTTTGATTTTAGCTAAGGTGTGTTTTGGAATATCACCGAGGTCTTGAATCTCTTCGAATGTCGGGTCGATTTTTGAGGTTGGAACGGCAAGCAATTTTTCATCGATACCGCTTTCGTCTTCCATAATAAGAACACCGACTAAACGACAATTAGTCACACACCCCTCAACCATAGGATACTCGGTAAGAATCAAGATATCAGCCGGATCGCCGTCTTGGGAAAGTGTTTTGTTGACAAAGCCGTAGTTTGCCGGATAGTACATAGCAGAGTGCATAACGCGGTCAAGCACAAGTGCACCGCTCTCTTTTTCAACTTCATATTTGATGTTTGATCCGCAGGCAATCTCAATAATTGCTTTGACTTTATCCGGATTTTCGCCGTAACCGATTTTGCTTAGATCCATAAGGCACCTCTGTGTATAAAATAATGAGGCGGATTGTAACGAAAGAAACTAAAAGGTTCATTGAAACCGGTCGCAGTAAATCTTTTTTAATGAACTTTATACTAGAATCACGCATCGTGTAAAGATTACGCGTGCAAATTAACTATGGGGATCTCGAATGGAATTACTCAATAAAGTAATGAAATATTTGACTATGTTTCAATCCAAGAATGCCCCGGAATCTCAAAACTTTGCAGGTGAGGGTGCCGTTGCATCTTCATGTGATCGTACACAAGGTGCCAAAGTAGCAGCGATTGCAGCAGCATTACACCACCATGATTTGGAAAACAGTGATGTAAGAGCAAAAGTAGCTGCGATTGCAGCCGCGCTTCATCATCATGAAATGGAAAACTCTCAAAATGGCGGTTTATTAGGAATTGCGGCACTTGCTGCTGTGATTCACCACCATAATAATCTAAAGAAATAGGGCTACACGTAAATGGCAAAAAAATACATTGATGTAATGGACACTACGTTCCGTGACGGCTTTCAGTCCGTATTCGGCGGACGGGTGTTGATGGAAGATTTTTTCCCTGCGGTTGAAGCGGCTGCGGAGGCGGGAATCCGACATTTCGAATTTGGAGGCGGTGCCCGTTTTCAAAGTCTTTTTTTCTATCTGAATGAAAATGCATTTGATATGATGGATCGTTTTCGTGCTATCGTCGGGCCGGATGCAAATCTTCAAACCCTTGCACGCGGGGTGAATACGGTGATGCTCGATACGGGCAGTCGTGAAATGGTCGATTTGCATGCCAAAATGTTTAAAAAACACGGAACGACAACCATTCGTAATTTCGATGCCCTCAATGATGTCGAAAATCTGAAATATTCGGGTGAACGTATCGCTCATCATGGATTGAAACACGAAGTCGTCGTTACGATGATGGATTTGCCTCCGGGATGTGTCGGAGCGCACGACGTCGCGTTTTATGAGAAAACACTTCGTGAAATCCTAGATTCCGGGATTCCATACAGCTCTATCTGCTTTAAAGATGCGAGTGGAACGTCGAGTCCGCAAAAGGTGTATGAAACGTTAACAATGGCACGTAAACTCGTTCCCGAGGGGACCCATTTGCGTCTTCATACCCATGAGACGGCAGGGGTCAGTGTTGCATGTTATCTTGCAGCGCTCGATGCCGGAGTTGACGGGATTGATATGGCGGCGGCTCCAGTGAGCGGCGGTACGTCACAACCCGATATTTTGACTATGTTGCACGCGGTTAAAGGAAAAAATTTCGATCTTGGCGGGCTTGAACTCGAAAAAATCCTCAAATACGAAGATGTTTTGGGTGATTGTCTGAAGGACTATTTCATGCCGCCGGAAGCGACACAAGTATCGCCTCTCATTCCATTTTCTCCGATGCCGGGGGGAGCGCTTACAGCGAATACCCAAATGATGCGTGATAACAACATGCTCGATCGCTACCCAGAAGTAATCCGTGCGATGCGTGAAGTGGTTGAGAAAGGCGGATACGGTACATCGGTTACTCCGGTATCTCAGTTTTACTTCCAACAGGCATTGAACAATGCCCTTATGGGGCCATGGAAAAAAATTGCTCCGGGTTATGGAAAAATGGTTTTGGGGTATTTTGGTCAAACACCTACAGCACCGGATCCTGAAGTAGTTCGTATTGCGCATGAACAGCTTAAACTTGAACCGACTACCGATCATGCTATCGATATTGCCGATCGTGATGAAACCAAATCGGTCGCTTATTGGACTAAACGTTTGAGCGACGAAGGGATTGAAGCAACGGATGAAAATATTTTCATTGCCGCTTCATGTGATGTTAAAGGGATTGCTTTTCTTAAAGGGGAAGCGACGGTCAATGTTCGAAAAAATAGCCCGAAAACGGCAGAATCTAAAATTCAATCAACACTACAGGAGAATTTAATTATGGCAAATGGTACTTACACAGTAATCGTAGACGGACAACAATACAACGTACAAATCGTAGGCGGAAATGCAACGGTTCAAACTGCTCCGGCAGTATCGGTAGCACCTGCTGCTCCAGTAGCAGCACCGGCGGCAGTTGCCGCTCCTGCAGCGAACGCAAATGCGATTTGTGCTGAACTTCCGGGTTCTGTCTTTAAATTGGTTGCTGCAGTTGGCGACAGTGTGAATGCCGGCGATAAAATTATGATTTTGGAAGCGATGAAAATGGAGATTGACGTAGTTGCTCCACGCGCCGGAAAAGTAACATCAATTAATGTAAATGTTAATGATAAAATCGAAGCAGGTCAAGTCTTGGCGGTTGTCGAATAACTCTTTTGATCTTCTCCCTTATTTTGGGAGAAGTCTCATTTCCATCTCATTCATTTTTTCCACAATCAACGGTAAAATATTTTCACTTTTTGTTTTATCGATAAACCCATCCGCTCCCAAACTGGCCGCTTCTCGTTTATTATTATCACCGGTCATTGAACTGTTAACGATGATAGGGATAGCTTTTGTTTCGGGATTTCCTTTTAGGCGCTGGATAACCGTAAACCCTGACATTTCAGGCATTTCAATGTCGGTGATGATGGCGGGGATAGAGGAAGGATTTGGATGTCTGGCAATGAACTCAATCATATCTTTGCCATTATTGAAAATCTGATAACCTATATGGGCATGTTCAAAAATATGGATTAAATGGCGCTGAGCCGTTTTGGAATCTTCAGCGATGAGGACCACACCGTTTTTGAGTTTAGGCGGCATTGTAATATTTGCGAGTGATTTTGATGCAATTTCAACATTGACCATTGCTTGGGGAATAACTTCAGCGAGAAGCTTTTCGTAATCGAGGACCAGACACAAACTTCCATCATCCAGACGGGTATCGTTGATCACTAAACCATCGTCTCCCAAACGATAGCTGTCAGGCGAGTGCATTTCGTTCCAATTCTTTTTGATAACACGATACGCATACATGATACGAATTCCGATAATGATTCCGTTAAAATCGCATATGAGGAGATTAGAGGCTTTTTTATGGGCATCATCCAGTTCACTATCAAGCCATCGTGGGAGATTGAGGATAGGGATCTGCATTTCGCGCAAAACGATGGTACCCTCCAATAATGGATGCGCCCCGGGAATTTGGGTAAGGTGATGGCGTTTGGCTTCAACGACTTCGCGGGTTTTAAATACGTTAATAGCATAATAGGGCGATGATTCTGCCGAATCAATTTTAAAGACTAAAAGTTGGACTTCGTTGTTTTTCGCTAAGTTGGTTGCAGCGTCAACGTGTTCAAGTAGAGACATAGTGACCTCAATAATTTTATATTTCTTTATCATATCCTATTCGAGAGTTTTTTTTACTAAAAACTAAAGGGTGTGAAGGGTAAAATGCGCACAGGATCACAATCTTTTTTATCTAAACACCTATTTTTAAAAGAAAAGTAATAGAACATGAATCAAGCTACTGCCTGCCCTCTCGATTGTTACGATGCATGCCGTATACTCCTGGATGAGAATCAGAAGCTAAAGGGCGATAAAACCCATCCTGTTACGCGAGGTTTTTTGTGCCCGAATCTCAACCATTTCACAGAACAGGATCGTTTGATTACTCCCAAGCTTCGAGGGCAAGATATTTCGATGGAGACAGCGATACAAACTCTGATAGAAGTATTGCAAAGTTCTAAAAGCGATTCTGTCCTTTATTATCGCGGAAGCGGAAATGTTGCTCTGATGCAGCGTGTAAGTGAGCATTTTTTCGCTTCCATCAAAGCAGTCGGAACGTCAGGATCGTTATGTGACGGTGCAGGAGAGGCCGGTGTATTAGCGGGACGCGGTAAAAATGAGGTACTAACACCGCAGATGATAGCACAGAGCGAGGTGGTGATTTTTTGGGGACGCAACCCCCATACGACCCACTCTCATCTGTTACCGTTTTTGGAGGGGAAGACGATCATTGTGATCGATCCGATAAAGACTCCAATGGCACAAAAGGCCGATTTACATATTCAAATCAAACCTCATTGCGATTTACATTTGGCATTGCTGCTCAGCCGATTCGCCATGATTGAAGGGCTGCATGACAAAGAATTTTTAGAAGAATATGCCAGCGAGTACAACGATTTTTATGAACTAACCCAGACCGTTCGAATCAAAGCGACCCTTGATGCAATCGATGTGAGTCTAGGGCAAATCGGAGCAATGCTGGAATTGATGCAGGGAAAAAAGACAGCTGTTTTGGTCGGTATCGGTGTTCAAAAATACCGTAACGGTGCCGATGTACTCCGCGTTATTGATGCCTTTGGAGCGATTATGGGACTTTTTGGCAAGTGCGGAAGCGGAGTAAGTTATCTTGGGAATTCTCTGAGTGGTATCGAACTTCCGTTTAAGAGTATTTCTCATCGTGTCAGTAAGCCAACAGTTGATTTTTCGAAGTATAATTGTGTTTTTATTCAAGGTGGCAATCCCCTCTCACAAATGCCCAATACGGCAGTGGTAAGAGAACGGTTTGCCTCCTCAGGATTTAGTGTTTATTTCGGATTGTATGAAAACGAGACTTCGCGCTTGGCTGATTTGGTGATACCGGCAAAAACATTTTTAGAAAAAAATGATTTTCGCAGTTCGTATGGTGATTATACGCTTCAAGAGATGCCACGATTGCTCAAGAGTGAGATCGGGATCTGCGAATATGAATTGACTCGTCAGTTGTGCGAAGCGTTCGGGGTAGAGTTGGAGAGCGAAGAATATTATCTGGATTTTTTTCGACAACAAATCGAGTTTTCTGAGGGTGTCGGATATCGTCCAAATTCTCCTAAAATCGCCTATGCAGAGGGATTTGAAAACGGTGAATTTGAATTTTTAGACGAGGTCGATTTAGAGATTGATAAAGAAGAGGGATTTTATCTCATCACCTCGAAATACACAAAAGGGCTTAATTCGCAGTTTAAAAGGGCTGAGGGAGTTTATCTCCATCCTGAGGCAGGATTTGAAGAGGGGGAGATCGTTCAGCTCTCTTCGCACACGGGAACGGTTGATATGCCAGTGCGGCATAATGCCTCTTTGAGGCGCGATTGCGTGCTGATTTATTCAGGAACTCCTCATGTGAATGTACTTACTCCTTCATTGCTAAGTTATGAGGGGGAGAGTGCCGTATATCAAGAAAATAAAATAAAGGTGACAAAAAAATGACTAAAAATTTTGATAATTATGTATTGCCGACGTATGGACGCCAAAACGTCAGTTTTACGGCAGGAAAAAATGCGATTCTGATCGACAGTGAGGGGAAAGAGTACATTGATTTTGCAGCGGGAATCGCAGTGTGCAGTGTCGGACATGCTAATGACCGTCTTACCAAAGCAATATGCGATCAAGTCAGTAAAGTGATCCACGTATCGAATCTCTATTACATCGAACCCCAAGCCGAATGTGCACGCCGTATCGTTCAGCTGAGCGGCTATGACATGAAATGTTTTTTCGGCAACAGCGGTGCCGAAGCAAACGAAGGGGCTATTAAAATTGCCCGCAAGTACGGAGAGATAGAAGGGCAGCCAAAGCGCTATAAAATCATCACGCTCGATCACTCCTTCCACGGTCGTACGATTACGGCGCTCAAAGCGACGGGACAAGAGTCGATGCATAATTATTTCGGTCCGTTTCCAGACGGATTTGTGTATGCCAAAAATATCGATGAGATCGAATCATTAATCGATGATCATACGGTTGCGGTGATGATCGAATTGGTACAAGGGGAGGGTGGAGTCCAGCCACAGGATCGCGCGAAAGTGCAAGCATTAGCAGCGATGCTCAAATCACGCGATATCTTACTGATGGTGGATGAAGTGCAGACGGGAATTTACCGTACAGGTGAGTTTTTGGCTTCAAACCTTTATGGGATCGAACCCGATGTTATCACGTTGGCAAAAGGGCTTGGCGGGGGTGTCCCGATCGGTGTCGTTATGACAAGTAAAAAAGATATTTTCGCCCCAGGAGATCACGGATCGACTTTCGGGGGGAACTACCTCTCAACCGCAGCGGCGAATGAGGTGCTTGACATCCTTGAAGAGATTAAAGAGAGCGGCGAACTGGATGAACATCTCCTCTATTTCGAAACGTCTTTAGCGAAATTCGCAAGTGCTCATCCTGCGATTTTCTTAGAGCATGTCGGTTTGGGAATGATGCGCGGGCTTCGTGTCGTAGACGCTGATACTTTGGGTAAAATTATCAATGCCGCACGTGAAGCAGGGGTAATCGTCCTCAAAGCGGGGCGTAATACCCTTCGCTTCCTCCCGCCGCTCACGATCACCAAAGCGGACATCGATGAGGGGTTTGCGCGTCTTGAAAAAGCGATCGCAACTCTTTAAGGGCAGACGTGCAATTTAGCGAGTATATGGAGCAATGGCTTTATGGAGCCGAGGGGTATTATGCCTCGTATCGTCCGATCGGTAAAAAAGGGGATTTTTACACGGCGGTGAGTACGTCCAAATTCTTTGGAGGCTCTATTGCCAATCATATCATTAAACGCATCGATGATGGGTTTTTACGTTCCGACTCTCTCATCTGTGAGATCGGTGCCCATCACGGCTATTTACTCGCCGATATCATCGAGTTTATCCATACCCTCCGACCGCAATTAGTGCAGAGTCTTCGATTTGGGATCATAGAGCGGTTTGAAAACCTAAGGATGGCTCAACAAAATTATTTTGACGAATCGTTCGGCAATGCGGTTTCTTTAGAACACTACAGCGATTTGTGTGAACTGAATGAACAATCGACTTTTTTTATCGCCAATGAGATTTTTGATGCGTTTTCGTGTGAGCTTTTTTACAAAGGGAAAATCGCGCACGTGGAGAATCATGAAATCCATTTCGATATTGATGATCCTAAAATTGCTGCATTGGCACAAAAATATCAGCAAGATCGTGGGGAAATTGCTTTAGGATACGAATCATTCGCTCACGCGATGCAAAAGAGCTCGAAGCGGTTTGAGTTTATGAGCTTTGATTACGGTGAACTGAGTGCACGGAGTGATTTTTCGATCCGTGTCTACCAAACGCATCAAACCTTTCCCCTCTTTGATGAAGCACTCAATCGCTCTGAATCTTTTGGAAAAAGCGATATCACGTATGATGTCAACTTTACGCATGTGAAAGATGCCTACGCAGAATCAGGAGTAGCGTGTGCCCAGTATGCAACGCAACTGGTCGCATTGGTCGAAATGGGGATTTTGGATCTCCTTGCGATGCTTAAAGAACATGCCGGAGAGGATATCTATGCCCAAGAGCTGGAAAAAGTAAAAATTCTCATCACCCCCTCGTTGATGGGGGAACGATTTAAGATGATACGGTTTGTTAAGGAGTAATCAATGCGTTTAGCTTTAATCACTATTTTTATTTCAACACTCCTTTATGGAGGAGTGTTACATGATTGTGCTTACGAGGGAAACAGTGAAAAAATCAAAGCACACTTGAAACTTTATAAAAATGTTGATGAACAAAACAAAGCCGGATTGACGGCACTGCATGTAGCTATCAAAATGGGTGATTTGAAAATTTCTCAGCTTTTGCTCGATTACGGTGCCGATATCAACGCACAGGATTTTCAGGGTAATACGCCGCTGATTTTAGCGATAAAGAAAAAAGATTTGGAGCTGGTTACGTTTGTAGTGATGCGCAAAGCCGACGTCAATCTCGCCAATAACGACGGGATTACACCGCTCCATCAAGCCGCATTCAGCGGAAATGAAAAAGTGGTCGATTTTCTCCTAAAAGCGAAAGCTGATCCGAATGTAAAAAATAATGACGGAGCAACACCGTATGATTTCGCAATGGCAAAGAAAAATTTTGCTATTGCCCAACTGATTAAAATGTCGATGTAGGAGAGAAAATGAAGATAAAAGTAAACGGTGAGATGAGGGAGATAGCAGAGGGATCGAGTATGCTCGATCTTATCAGGTCTTTGGGATTGGAAGAGCGTGTTATGGCATCGGCTTTGAATATGGAGATTGTGAAACAAGACGCTTGGAGCAGTACCCTTTTAAAAGAGGGTGATACGATCGAATTGCTTGATTTTGTCGGGGGAGGGTGAAAAATTGAGGGGGGGCAAGGGGTAAAACCCCTTGGCTACGTCAGGATCACCTGAGCATAGGCGCAAAAATGCACATAAGCAGTAGTGCTAGTATCAGCTTATCCATAAAGAACCCCCTTCACGTATCGTTTTTGGAGGGCAAAAAAAAAGGCCGAAGGCGATTAAACCCCCGACCTTGTCTTGCCGCTCCATTAACGATACGGAAAGTGATACTAGCGAAAAAATTATACCACAAAAAATAAATAAAAACGTAGGCAGACTGAATAAATCTCCCGTCATTCCGTACTCGATACGGAATCTAACTTTTACCCCTCGAGCATATCAACGAGTTTTTGATACTTCGTTTTTAAAATCAGATACTCTTTGTTCAAATCTTCATACGCTTTTTTATAATCGATTTCAAACTCTTCACTACTGGTATTGTTTGTTTCTGATTGAGGCTGGCTTGATGATGGGTTCATAACGATATAGGTTACCTCTTTGCCGTTCTCTTCTTTGACCACGGTGGGCAACTCTCCGCTCATCGTTTTTTTAATGACATTAAATGTACTGATATGGTGTTTTGATGCATATTTTTGAATGCTTAGGAGTTCTTGCATAGGGATTACCTTAAGATATTGGATTCGAGTGCAACGACAGCAATCGCATACTCTCCGTCATGGGTGATCGAGACGCTGAGGCTTTGGATAGCAAACGCTTCTTTGACATGGACTGAGAGGTCGATGAGGGGTGCACCTTTGGGTGTCTTGGAGAGGAGGATGTCATGAAATCCGCATTCGTGCCCTATACCGCATCCCAAAGCTTTAGCACATGCCTCTTTGGCTGCCCAAAAACCGGCGGCGTTACGATAGTTTTTGATTAAAAGAACTTCATTCTCGGATAAAAATTTATGAAGACCACGGTCGCCGAAACGCTCCATAAAACGTTTCATCCGATCGAGTTTGATGAGGTCGATGCCGATCATTGCACCACGAAATCAGTAAAATAGACGTTTTTGACTTTTCCGTCTTTCAGACGGGTATTGAGTTCGCTGACGATTTGTTCTTTGAGTTTTTCTTTCCCTTTGATCGTAGAGATCTCTTCAAGGGATTTTGAACTTAAAATACGGATAATAATATCGCGGAAGACCGGTTTTTTCTGCTCGAGTTCCGGCGATAGCTCTTCCCCTTCGATTTCAAGATTCATTTCGACTTTGAGATAGCGGCGTCCACTCTCACTGAGTAGATTAACCGTGAAAATATCAAGCGGGTACATAAGGCCAACTTCTGTCGATTCTCCACCGCCGTGTGATTCTTCATCCGCATGTTCAGCATCGGCTTTTGCTTCTGCATCGTGTCCATCGGCAGCTACTTCCGTTTTAGCTCCATTTCCCCCTTCGGCTTCAGTGTCGTGATTACCTAGCATCAGGGCCGCTACAACACCACCTATGATTAAAACCAATACCAATACAGCAATAATAATGATTAATAGAAGATTACTTTTTTTCTTTTCACCACCCTCGGGTGCTTGTTCTTCGTGTTCTTTCTCTTTATCGGCCATCCGTTGCTCCTTTGAAAATATTCATCGCTTATTGTAGCGAGAAACTTTTGAATTTTGGTTTGATTTAGCTAAACTTACTTCAAGAAAAGAAGGGAAACATTATGCTTGAGACGCTTTTAGGTTATATCGGTCGTCCATTTGTCCATTTTTATGAGACAATTGAGCGATTTGGCCTATTTATTTTATTCCAATTAAAACTTTTTAGACTTTATCCCCTCGCTTTTAAACGGTATAAAATTGTGTTGACACAGATCGACGTGATCGGACTGGGATGTATGGGGGTTGTTACCCTTACCGCACTCTTTACGGGAATGGTTTTGGCCATACAGCTTTACAACGGGTTTCATCAATTCGGTGCCGAAAACTTTATCGGTTATACGGTATTTTTCTCGATAAGTCGGGAACTCGGTCCTGTTTTTGCCTCTTTGATGCTTATCTCCCGCTCTATCAGTGCGATGGCGGCGGAACTGGGGACGATGAGAGTAAGCGAGCAGATTGATGCAATCGATATTCTGGGGGTTAATTCGAAAGAGTATTTAATCACTCCCCGTATCATCGCGACGGTTATTTCACTCCCTTTATTGGTCATTTGGTTTGACTTTATCGCTATCGGTTCAGGTTATATGATCTCGACCGGCGTTTTGGGGATCAATCCGATATCGTATCAAGAGACGCTAATGCGATTGGGTGAATTCGATGATATTATGACGGGTGTGGTTAAAGCGGCAGTTTTTGGATATATTGTCAGTTCAATCGGGAGTTATATCGGTTATCATACCAGCGGTGGAGCTCGGGGAGTAGGGCAATCGACGATTTATGCTGTTGTCTATTCGGCAGTGGCGATTTTTATCACCAACTATTTTCTCTCGGCGCTGTTTTTATATTTGGATATGTAATGCAAAAGGGGAAAATTAATCCCCTAATTCGCTGAGTGGGCGGAATTGATAGATATCGGGGTCATAATATTCAATTCCTCCCGTCTCAATATCGTAATACCATCCATGAATAAATAGTTTCTCTTCTTCCACCATTTTTTTCACGTACGGATAAGTAAGAAGGTTTTCGATTTGGGTAACGATCGAGAGATGCTCGGTAGCTCGGAGTAACTCTTCGCGTGGAGCATTCTCTCCTAATGCCAACATCGCCATAGATTTTGCTTTTTCCCCAAGGGTAAGCCATTTTGCTGTATGGACCATTGAGGTATCGCAGGATGATTTGTAGAGCGCCTCGATAGCACCGCAGTGAGAATGACCGCAGATAATAACCTCGGATACTTCTAGCACCAATACGGCATATTCTATCCCTGCCGCCGTGGAGTGAAAATCTTCATCCGGTTTGTAGGGGGCCACAAAGTTACCGACGTTACGAACGACAAAAAGGTCACCCGGAGTTGATTGGATGATGAGATCGGGAATAACCCGTGAATCGGAACACCCGATAAAAAGAGCTCTCGGATTTTGACCCTCTTTGACAAGACTGAGTAATTGGGTTTCATGTTTTTTAAAATAGGTTTGTTGAAACGTTTCGTTACCGTCCGCAAACTCTTTGAGACGTTGGATACTTAGGTCTGCAGCATTTTTGCTTAGTGGCACTGATCAATTCCTAAGTGTTTAATAATAGCGTCAAAAACTTTCCCGCCTTCACGATCGCAATCATCATGATATTCAATCGTGACCATTTTTTTTCCGCCGGTTACATCACCACTGTAAATATTTGGAGTGATAGGGCACAAAGGAGTACACACATTTATCGCTTCTTCGATCATTTTGTGTTCCTCTTCGGTAGAATAGGCTAACGAGAGCTTGCAATAGCGCTCTTCAGATTTATGATCGGCAAAAATGGAACACATTGGCATGCGGGTTCTCCTTGATTTTTGTAATAGTGAATTATACTTTGTTTAAATTAAAACCACTCTAGCAATTTGCTTACTTCATCGATTTCATAACATTTAACGGCTGTTTTTTCGATCGGTTTTTTGGGTATTAATGCTTTGGTAATTTGCTGAGAAGCCGCTTCTTTGAGCCGCTGATCGAGCTGATATACTTCTCGGATATCTCCGACGAGGGAGACTTCACCGATAAACACGGTCTCTTTGGAAATGGCACGGTTGCGAAAACTGCTGATGATGGCGGCAAGAATCGCCAAATCGGCAGAAGTTTCGGTGATTTTGATTCCACCTGTGATGTTGATAAATACATCGTAGCTATTCAGCGGTATTTCGAGTTTCCGTTCTAACAATGCCAGGAGCATATTGAGACGGTTGTTTTCAAATCCCGTCGCCTGACGTTTCGGATTCGGGGCATGGGTATCACTGACGAGTGCTTGCACTTCGAGCACTATCGGGCGAGTCCCCTCCATGATAACGGTGAGGGCGGAGCCGCTTTGCGATTTCGTACGGTTAAAAAAGCGCGAGGAGAGGTCTTTTGCCGAGACAAGTCCGTCGTGGCGCATCTCGAAGACGCCGATCTCACTCGTGGGACCGAAACGGTTTTTAAATCCGCGTAAGATACGCAGTTCATGAGAGCTGTCTCCCTCGAAATAGAGGACGACATCGACCATGTGCTCCAAAACACGAGGCCCTGCGATGGAACCCTCTTTGGTGATATGTCCGATGATAAAGATGGCAATGCGGCGCTCTTTGGCAATCCGCATCAGATCAAAGGTAATTTGACGAACCTGTGTCACCGATCCGGGTGCTGAAGCGATGGTTTCGGAGTAGAGGGTTTGGATGGAGTCGATGATGATACACTCATACGCGCGTTCATGCAGTTCTGCGAGTACCTGCTCCAGTCGTATCTCGGCAAGAAGGTAGAGGTTGTCGACGTTCGCACCCAGACGGTTTGCACGGAGTTTGATTTGCCCTTCGCTCTCTTCTCCTGATACATAGAGAACGTTGCGGCGCTGTTTCGCCAAATTTGAGCCGATTTTGAGAAGGAGGGTTGATTTCCCGACTCCAGGACTTCCGCCGATGAGCACCAGCGAACCGGGAACGACACCGCCACCGAGCACCATGTCGAGTTCGGCATCGTCACTGGTGAATCGTTCGGTATGCTCCTCGAGTATTTGGGTGATCTCTTTGGCTTTTGCCCCGGCTGATGGTGAAGAGGTCGAGGTGAGTTTGATCACCTCTTGCTGTTGTTCACTCAGCTCGACAAAACTGTCCCATCCGCCGCAGTTGGTACATTTTCCCATCCATTTTGGGGTGGTGAACCCGCAGTTTTGACATTCGAAGAGGACATTTTTTTTCTTTGCCATTATTTGTTGGGTTCTTCCCCAAAAATTGCATCCAAAATTCCATCCACAAATTCGTATTTATTAAACGGAATTAAATGCTCAGGTTGTTCACCAACCCCGATATAGAGAATCGGGAGCGAGAGGGCATAGGCGATAGAGAACACCGATCCACCTTTGGCCGTACCGTCGAGTTTGGTGATAATGATTCCATCTACTCCTACCATCTCGTTAAACGCTTTGGCTTGCGCAATGGCGGAAGAGCCTTGAGTCCCGTCTAGGATGAGGATTTTACGGTGCGGTGAGCCTGCATGGGCTTTGTCGCAGATACGGACAATTTTTTTCAACTCATTACCGAGGTTTGTCTGGGTATGGAGCCGTCCGGCAGTGTCGATGATTACCTGCTCAAATCCGCGTGCTTTGGCTGATTCGATCGTATCGTAGGCAACTGCGCTCGGGTCATGCCCTTGGCGCGATGATATGATCGGGACATCGAGTTTATCCGCCCATCTCGTGAGCTGCTCGATGGCGGCGGCGCGGAACGTATCACCCGCACCGAGGATTACCCGCTCACCGTTGTTTAAATGATGTTGAGCCAGTTTAGCAATTGTCGTTGTTTTGCCGGCACCGTTGACCCCGATGATAAGACTCACCGTCGGTTTGTCGGGATTATCGGCAAGGGTGTTTTGGGCGAAACTGAGCGTTGCAAGAAGTTTGGAACGGAGTTGATCGCGGGTGATGTTCTCTTGATAAAGTTCACGAAGGATGATTTCGACAAGATCGTATTCGACATCGGCTTCGAGGAGGATATTCTCAAGATCGTCTTTGCTGATGGTCGCTTTTTTATCGGGGATAATGGCACTGATAGCTTCAACGGTTTTTTGAAGCCCTTTTTTAATAAAACTGAACATATTTATTTTCCTAATGCCGTAGCGATATCGTGATCGATGATCTCTTCTTGGGTGGCTCCGGCATAGTGGGTAACATACTCACCGTTTTTATACAAAACCATCAACGGAATCGGAAACTGTTGTCCTACCCCAATCGTTGAAGCAATGGCGCGGGCGAGCTCTTGGTTATCGGCTTTGTTGGAGATGAGGTATTCGCCCCCTTTGTATTTTTCACGGAAGGCATCAAGTTCAGCATTACTTTTATCCTCTTCGATGGTAACTCCCATGATAATCAGATCGTCTCCGTATTTTTTCTGTAAATTCCCCAGATGCATCACTTCGGCTTGGCAGGGAGGACACCACGTAGCGAAGATATCAAACAATACGACTTTGTCCTCTCCGGCATCAAGGGTAAAATTAGTCCCTTTTTTTTCAACGTTGTAACTTTTGCCTTGGGTGTCCATAAGGGCAAAATTAGCCGTTGAAACCATTGCCTCATCAGAAGATTCTTCGGAACAACCTTGAAAGAGGAGGGTTAATGAGAATAAAGGGATTAGGAGTGTTGAAAAACGCATACAAAACCTTTTTTTAGATAAAATAATGAAGATTATAACGAAGCAAAGGTAAAAAGTGTCCAAAAGTGATTTTAGAGCTCATTGTTTGAATCGGCTCAAGTCTCTCTCTCCCAGTACCAAAAAAGTTCGTGATGCAACCGTTAACAGCCAATTGCAACAGGTCTTAAAAGCTTTAGCGGGAAAACGGATATTGGTCTATTGGCCGATTGGTTTTGAAGCCGATATTCGTAAAACAATTCAATTATTGCGTCGTACAAAAGAAGTATATTTACCGTTTATGGATGGCGTCAGTTTCAAAATGGTACCATTTAGGCACCCGTTGGAATGTAAAGCTTTTGGGATTTATGAGCCACGGAATTCGTATAGAAAATATAATTTAATAGATGTAGCTATTGTCCCTGTAGTAGGGGTAGACGGGTCATTGCGCCGAGTAGGTTTCGGTAAGGGGATGTATGATCGATTTTTTCCGACCCTGAAAACGAAACCATTTACGATTTTTATTCAATCATGCGCGTGTCAAACGGCGCAAAATGTATGTGATGATTACGACGTGCAAGGAGACCTGCTCATTACCCCTTACGGGGCTCAGGGCATGAGGAAAACCAATGTTAAACGAACTACTCGTAGGGGGCGCAGTTGCCCTCATCAGCGGGTTAGTCGGATTTTTAATTTCAAAAAAGATTACCGCCTCACATTTTGATCTTTATTTAGAACAAGCGAAAGCAAAATCGAAAGCGATTGAAAACGAAGCACAAATGATTTTAGAACGTGCTTCACTGCGATCGCGTGAGATCGAAAAAGAGGCACAAAAACACTACGATGAGACGTATGATCAGGTCAAAAAAGATCTCTCGATGCGTGAAGAAAAAATTGAACGCGTTGAGCGTGAATTTGAACTGCTTCGTCACAATGAAGAAGAGAAGATAGCGCAAGAGCGATCGAATGTTGAAAATCGACGTCTCAATTTAGAACGTAATGAACGTGCTTTAGAGAAATTAAAAGAAGACTACCGCCAAAAAAGTGAACAAGTTAAGGTGATCGTTGAACAGCGTGCCGGATTATCGGTGCAGGAAGCAAAAACGATTCTTTTAGAGCAGGTGCGCGAAGATGCCCGTTTGGATTTAGCGCGACACATGCGTGAATTGGACGAACAATCCAAGGAACAGCTTAAGCGTAAAGCCAACTATATTTTGGCGCAAGCAACGTCTCGCTTTGCGGGAGAGTATGCGGCTGAACGGCTGATCAGTGTTATCCACCTCGATGATGACGAGCTCAAGGGGCGTATTATCGGAAAAGAGGGGCGTAATATTAAGGCGCTAGAGATGGTGAGCGGAGTCGATATTATCATCGATGAAACGCCGAACGCGATTATCGTGAGTTCATTTAATCTCTATCGTCGTGCGATTGCGGTAAAAACGATCGAACTGTTGGTTCAAGACGGTCGGATTCAGCCTGCACGTATCGAAGAGGTATACCAAAAAGTATGCGATGAATTTGATGAGGAAATGACCCGTGAAGGGGAAGAGATCATTTTTGAGATGGGATTACAAGGTATCCATCCAGAGCTCACTAAACTGATCGGACGGCTCAAATACCGCTCCAGTTATGGGCAAAATGCATTGGCACATACCCTCGAAGTAGCTCATCTGGCCGGAATTATGGCATCTGAGATGGGAGGGGATGTGAAACTCGCCCGTCGTGCCGGATTACTACACGATATCGGTAAAACTCTGACTCAAGAAAATGGAGGGAATCATGTCGATATCGGCGTGGAACTCTGTCGACGTTACAACGAGGATCCGGTGGTGATCAACGCTATTTATGCTCATCACGGTCATGAAGAGATCAAAAGCATCGAGTGCGCCGCAGTGTGCGCCGCAGATACCCTCTCTGCCGCCCGTCCGGGTGCTCGTCGAGAAGTGCTGGAAAGTTTTTTACGCCGGGTAAGCGAAATCGAAGAGATTGCAACCCAAAAAGCAGGGGTTAAACAAGCCTATGCGATTAATGCAGGGCGTGAAGTTCGGGTTATCGTGAGTGCTCAAAGTGTCAATGATGATGAAACGGTATTGATTGCACGAGAGATTGCTGATGAGATTTCTCAAAAAGTGCAGTTTCCGGGTGAAATCAAAGTGAGCGTGATACGTGAAAGCCGTGTGGTAGAATACGCCCGATAATCGTATTTTTGTTAATTATTTTATAGATCAGTGTTATATTGTTGTGATATAAAAATGGTATTATTATCCTTTTAATGGCTAATAATCTCAAATGAAAGAATATTATATGAAAAAAGAAGAGACTCTTACCCATCTTCATAACGCGAAAAAGGCTCATATCTCATGGGTTCATCGCGCACATGCCCTTATCGAAGGGCTTCCGGTTGAAAAAGAACAGGTCCCGGTCAGCTGTACCGATTGTAAATTTGGACAATGGTTTTATGGCGAAGGACAAAGACTCAATCGGATTCCAAGTATGGATTGTCTCAAAGAGATTGAGGCGCTCCATTATGAACTTCACGATATCTATATGAAAATCTTTAAAATTTATTTCAGTGATGAAGACCGCTCTTTTTTCTCAAAATTTTTTGGGACACGAAAAAAAATCTCTCCGGAAAGTCAAGAAATTGCAAAAGAACATTATAAAGAGCTAAAAACAATTTCTGAAAAGCTGATAACGGCAATCGAACGTTTAGAGCGAAGATTGTTCGCTCTCCAAGAGAGTAATTTCGTTTAAAAACTTGCTAATTCTCAATCTTCTACTTCAGAATCATCGTACGGATCGAGATGGATAAGGGGGTAAACATTATTTTCGGGGAAAAGATTTTTAAGAGCCAGTTCAATCCGATCTCCTACCATGTGAGCATCATAGAGCGATGTGCTGATACTAAAAACAACATGAACACTCAGATAAATATCGGATCCTGAACTGCGCGTACGGAGGTCATGATATCCGCTGATATCGAGCTGATTATTGAGTAATTTATTAATCTTAGTGACACTTTGAGGATCGAGTGCCGCATCGAGGAGCATGAGAACCCCTTCTTTGATGATCGGATAAGCCGAATAAATCATGTAGATACTGATTCCAATCCCCAATAGAGGATCGATAAAGGTGTAGTCGGTAAAGGTGATAACAATCAGTGAGATTAAAACAGCTCCGTTACTCAGTAAATCGGTTTTGTAATGGAGTGCATCGGCTTGAATGACCATATTGCCGGTTTTCTTAGCGATCAACGTTAAAAAGATGACAAGACCTGTCGTGATGATCAGTGACGCACCCATGACCCAGATGGAGAGATCCAGATGGTTTATTACGCTCCCTTGAACCATTTTAGAAATAGCGGTGTAGAGGATAAAAAGTGCTGAAAGGCTGATGATCGTCCCTTCGATTACTGCGGCAAGCGGTTCAAGTTTTCGACGACCGAAGTTGAAATGCTCATCCGGTTCTTTATCGGAATTATGCAGTGCAAAATAGTTAAAGAGGGAAATAACCGTATCGAGGAGTGAGTCGATAGCGGAAGCAAGGACGGCAACGGAGCCGCTGATAATCCCGACAGTGAGTTTAAATGCCACCAGTAAAAAGGCGACGATGGTGGAGATGAGAGTGGCTTTTTTTTCTATACGCATGGTGCCATTTTAGCCTAATATGGATAAAATTTCGAGATTATTGTGAGGAGCCATGATGGATTTAAATGCAATTCGGCAAGAGCGACAAAAATGGATGACATGGAAAAATATTGCTCCACTGCGTGAAGCGCTGAATCAGCTTCCTCATATCACTGCCGAGGTTGATTTAGATAATACGGTAAGCCTCAGAAGCAATGATGCGGTTGATGTAGATGAGCTTGAACGAATCGCACGTTTGATGATGCCATGGCGCAAAGGGCCATTTGATCTGTTTGGTCTGTTTATCGATACTGAGTGGCGCAGTGATCTTAAATACAATTTTCTCCGTCCCCATTTTAATTTGAGCGGTAAAAAAGTAGCCGATATCGGGTGTAACAACGGCTATTATATGTTCCGATTCCTCGAAGACGCTCCGGCAAAAGTGGTCGGCTTTGATCCATCGGCTCTGTTTAAATCACAGTTTGATTTGATCAACCATTACGTTAAAAGCGAAATTGTGTATGAACTTCTGGGGGTGGAACATCTCCCGTTTTACGAGGAAAAATTTGATATCATTTTTTGTCTTGGGGTATTGTATCACCGCAGTGATCCCATTGCAATGATTAAGGCCTTGGGACAAGGCTTGGCGGAGGGGGGTGAGATTTATCTCGACACCTTTATCATTGAGGGGGAAGAACCGTACGCTCTTTGTCCGAGCGAGAGTTACTCGAAAATTACCAATGTTTATTTCGTTCCGACCCTTAAAGCGTTAGAGAACTGGTGTATCCGTGCCGGATTTACCTCTTTTGAAGTACTTGGCAGTGTTGTGACAACCTCGGATGAACAGCGCAAAACATCTTGGATTGAATCGCAAAGTCTTGAAGATTTTCTCGATCCTGCCGATACTACCAAAACAGTTGAAGGATACCCGGCACCGGTTCGGGGATATGTTCGGATTAAAAAGGGATAATTTTGTCAAACAATCAAACAGAAACAGAAGAATCGATTCAGGTCGCGATCAATCAGCAAACTTCGTTGAATACTCATGAGAGAATCAATACGGTTTACAGTGGTGAAATAGTCAAATTACAAATTGGCTACGCAAAAGTTTCGCTAGAAACAACAGAAGTAATGCGTGCGGATGAAGTGGGGCTGGTACATGGCGGCTTTATTTTCAGTGCAGCTGATTTTGCCGCTATGGCAGCGGTCAATGAACCTAATGTCGTATTGGCTTCGTGCAATTGTCTTTTTTTAGCTCCGGTGAGAATCGGGGATATCGTTACTTTTGAAGCAAGTGAACACCAAAAAGAGGGACGAAAACGAAACGTATCGGTTAAAGGTTATGTCCATGAGATCAAGGTCTTTGAAGGGGATTTCAAAACTGTTGTCACCGAACGCCATGTATTGCGTTTGGATTTGATGAAGAATACGGACGTTTAAATCGCGCGAATCCAATAATCGACATGGCGTTGTTCCGCCTCTACGCTGGTCGCTTCTCCATGTCCGGGATAGAGTGTTTTGTTCCCGCTCATTTGTGAAAACTTTTTCAAGCTTATTTTCATCGCTTCGGGGTCAGAGTAGGGAAAATCAACTCGCCCGATCGAATTTTTAAATAAAAAATCGCCGCTAAACATCACATCACCGATTTCGATCATCGAGCACCCCGGACAATGTCCCGGAAAGTGATGAAATTTTACCTCAATCCCTGAAATATCAAAGATTTCATCACCATTTACTTCAATATCGGGTTTGGATGGCGGTAATCCCGGCATCCATGTACTGTTTTGGAGCAGCATGAGATCCCCTTTTGGGGTGTAAAGAGGGATCTTCAATTTTTGTTGCAGTTCGCTGTTACTCCACACGTGGTCAAAATGCCCGTGGGTATTGAGAATAGCGACGGGGTTTGTAACGTTTGCCAGTACCCACTCGGTTGCCCCCATCCCCGGATCGATGATGATCTCTTTATTGCCCTCTTTTACAATATAACAGTTGGTTTGATACTCACCCATCGGGTGTTTTAGGATTTCCATCATAGGCTCTTTTTTTAGTCGGATTGTAACATAAAAGGGGATTGGTATCTTGATTTGCTATAATATCCTCACTTTAACAGTGAGGCACAAAATTTGTCCATTTTCCAAAAATCCATTTTAAACTCCATCAAACAAGATGAAAGCTTAGTTGCTCTACGATGGGCGGCATATCAAAACTATATCGCCAAAATCGATGCTATCCGAGGATTCAAAGAGGAAGTTTATCAAGACGGCTTTTTCAAAGACGTTTTCGAATCGTGTCTGGGCTATACTCTCAAAACTACCAATCCATCCGATTACAATTTAGAGCGTGAAAAGAAGAACGAAACCGACGGCAAAAAAGCCGATGGCGTTATTTATGTCAATGGTGAGATTATCGGGGTAGTCGAGCTAAAAGATCAAAAAACGAAAAACCTTGATGCCGTAGAGTCTCAGGCATTCAACTATCACGCCTCTCACTCCAATTCCAAATACATCATCATTTCTAACTTCGATGAACTGCGCTTTTACATCGATAAAAAAACAGCGTATGAGAAATTCAGCCTCTTTAACCTCACCTATGAGGATTTTAAAATTCTTCATTATCTTATCAGTTATGAGAGTATCAAAGAGAATACCCCTTTAAAGCTCAAAGAGAAATCATTAGGTGAAGAACAACGAATTTCCAAAGAGCTTTACCGTGATTTCAGCCAGTTCCGCACCCACCTTTTTGAAAATATCATCAAAAACAATGAGATGGATAGGTCGTTATTGTTGCGTCTCACTCAAAAGCTATGCGACCGTATCATCTTTATCCTCTTCGCCGAAGATCGCAATTTATTGCACTCTAACACGATCAAAGAGATACGAGAAGAGTTTAAAAACCAAAAATTCACTCATTACGCCCTCTATGACATTTACAAATTTTATTTCAACGCTATCAACGAGGGGAATGATAAATTAGGCATCCCTAAATACAACGGTGGATTATTCGCTACCGATGAGCTTTTAGACTCTCTCATTATCGATGATACCTACCTTGATATGGAAGCGCAAAAGCTTTCCGACTTTGATTTCGAGAGTGATATTAGTGTCAATATTTTAGGGCATATTTTTGAGCAATCACTTACCGATCTCGAAGAGCTAAACGCGTCGATCAACGACACAGAGTTTGATAAAAAGAAATCCAAGCGTAAAAAAGATGGAGTGTTTTATACTCCTGAATACATCACCCGATATATTGTTGAAAATACTCTCGGTAAATTGTGTAGTGATAAAAAATCAGACTTGAAAATCGAGTCCGAAACAGTAGTCATCAACCCTCGCAAACTTACAAAAGCAGAACAAAACTACAAAGAAATATTGATAACTTACCGAGAATGGCTAACCCACCTAAAAATCCTCGACCCTGCGTGTGGAAGCGGTGCGTTTCTCAATCAAGCCTTAGAATTTCTAATACGGGAACATACGCTTATTCGGGATTTGCTATTGCCCTATGAAGATTTAATGATAGGATATGAAATCGAAAAAAGTATTCTTGAACATAATCTTTATGGTATAGATATAAATGAAGATGCGGTAGAGATTGCAAAACTTTCTCTATGGCTACGGACGGCGCACAAGGGGCGTGAGCTTACAAGCTTGAATGATAAAATTGTCTGTGCTAATTCACTTTTGACAATTCCATTTGAGGAAAACAGTTTTGATATAGTTATTGGTAATCCTCCGTATGGAGCAAAAACATCAAAAGAAGACCAAAAATATTTTAGAGAAAATTACAAAACAGCTTCTTTTAAAATGGATACATATTCTCTGTTCATAGAAAGGGGATTTCAGTATCTAAAATCAGATGGATTTTTTTCTTATATTGTTCCTTATACTTGGATGAGTATTGGACAGCATTTTGAATTGCGAAAGTTTCTACTTGGTAAGCAAATCGTTGAAATTATTGATTTGCCAACAAAAATATTTGATGATGCAGATTTGGATACAACTATCCTTTTTGTTAAAAATTCGATTTTACAAAATCAATCTATCAAGATTGGAACTATTGAAAATGAATATGTTGTAATTAATGGTGAATTGCCAATTGATACCATCAATCAAAACAAAGAGCTGGTAATTAGTCTTAACACTTCTGCTCAAGATACAGAAATATTAATGAAAATTGATAAGCTATCAACTACGATGATTAATAATTTTCAAGTTTCACAAGGATATATTCCATATAGAAGAAGCGACTTAATCAAAAATTTTGGTGAAGACATAGGAAATAAAATAGTCGATGAGAGACTTTGGCATTCTAATACAAAATTATCCGATGAGTTTAAACAAGAAATACAAGGAAAAGATGTTTCAAGATATGAATATTCAGAAAGCTTTCAATATATTAAATATGGAAAATGGTTGGCAGGACATGTGCCTGAAAGGTTTTTCACATCTCCAAGAGTTTTAATTATGGAAATCACTAGGGGGGATTCCTATAAAATCAAAGCTACCTATCTTGAAAAAGAATTTTATAACACTCCATCAGTTATAAATATAATCCATCCAAGTAATGACACTAAACAACTGAAATTTATATTGGGATGTATTAATTCAAGGCTCTATATGGAATGACCCCCGTTTTATAGACACATTAGTTTTCCGCTAACACCTCATTTTTCGTTGATTCCAAAAAGTATCTTA
>Ga0156221_1015_pt1 | contig 44763 bp, 53 predicted proteins | sample RifCSPlowO2_12_FD_107869 | JGI IMG/M metagenome (GOLD analysis project Ga0156221, IMG submission 107869) | Sulfuricurvum sp. RIFCSPLOWO2_12_FULL_43_24
GTGGTCGGTGAGCTAACCAATACCGATAAAATCATGAACGACAGCTTCTGGATCGGACTTTATCCGGGGATGGGTGATGATGCAATTAGCTATATGATTGAAACAATTCGAAAGTTTGTAAATGTTAAAGCATCTTAATAACGTAACCTTGGTTGCCGTTGCTACGACTGAAGTCGAAGCAACGGCGAAAGCATTAGAATACAGTACTAAAAAAATGTCGTTCGAGAAGGTGCTGCTTTTTTCACATTATAATCCTTTAGCGGATAACACGATTTATGAGCATATTAAAATTGAGCCTTTCCAAAGTGTGGGTGAATGGGGTAAATTTGTCGTTTTTGATTTATATAAATTTATTACGACAGAGTATATTATTTTAGTTCATGCGGATGGTTTTATCGTTAATCCCGAGCAATGGGATGATGTATTTTTGCAATATGACTATATTGGGGCACCTTGGCCGTTGCCGAAAGACAGTTTTTCGTATCGCGATTACTTTGGAAATATTATTCGTGTTGGAAATAGTGTCTCCTTAAGAAGTTTGAATATATTAAAGCTTCCCGATCAGTTAGGATTGGATTGGAAAAGTGCCGATCATGGTTTTTTTCATGAAGATGGATTTTTGTGTGTACAAAATCGTCATATTTTTCAGCAGCAAGGTATTAAATACCCTCCACTAGAGGTGGCGTGCCGTTTCTCAAGAGAAAAGCCTATTGCCGAAAACAGAGGAATTGTTCCATTCGCATTTCACAAATGGGAAGGGGAAAATAGGTCTTATCCTCGCTTTAGTTCAAAGAGTTCGATACGTCATACCGTTAAAAAAGTCATTCGAAAAATCAGGAGTGTATTAGCATGAGTAAGATTATCGATACGTTTTTATTTTTTCAGGAATTGGATCTGTTGGAATTGCGTTTGGCATATTTGAATCCCTATATTGACCGTTTTGTTATCGTTGAGGCATGTCAAACATTCAGTGGTAAGCCAAAAGAATTTGTTTTTGAAGCAAATTTAAAACGGTTTGAAAAATATCTTGACAAAATTACATATATTCAAATCGCCGATTTTCATAGTGATTATAATTCTGTTATAGAGTTTCTTTCCAAAGAAGGTACTCCAAGCCATCTTAAAGTACGTGATATCCTTGAAAACCATCATCATTATAATAAGAAAGAGCTCAACTGGGTTCTGGACTCCTACCATCGCGAATGTATCCATTTAGCATTAGATCGGATTGCCGACAAGGAGGATATCGTAATTTTGTCGGATTTGGATGAAATCCCCTCGCTAACACTTTTTAGTAACCAGAACATACTAAAAGTAAGTGACCGTCCTTATGTATGTTGTCAGCACGAATTTCGCTATTTTCTTAATTTCTTCAAAGATTCGGCATGGCTTGGTACCATTGCAGGGAAACAAAAAGTGATGGGAAAACACTCTTTGAATATGTTGAGAATAGATTCTAAGCAAGTACGTGACATTGTGCATCCGGAAGCGCTTGCTGAATGCGGTTATCATTTTACAAGTTGCGGTGGTATTGAGGCAGTTCGGAAAAAAATCGAAAGTTGGGGACATCAGGAATTAAACAATAGTACGGTAATCAAAAATATCGAGAAAAATGTTATGTCAGGGCAAGATATCTTTTTTCGTGATATTGGGGCGACACTTGAAAAGATAGAAATTGATGATATGAGATATTATGACTCCGCAATGATCGATTTAATGATCCGTTATCCAGAGTTGATTGCAACACATCGGGTTGATGCACAGCCTACGAACGGTTTTTGGCAGCGCTTGATCATTAAGTGGCATAAAGTCAGATATAAACTTCGTATCATATTGTCGGCAAGTAAATAAGTGATGCAAAAAACGGATAGTTTTTTTATTATTTCAAATCATAACTTGGATCCTCGTCATTTATTGGATTATTGTAGTGACTATCTTATTTATGACCAGTCGCAGCAGGCTGAGTATAAAGAGATGCTCGTCGGGACGAAGTTTGTCAACGCACGACATACGGGGCATAATATTTCCGACTATTTTACATTTTTTATTCATCATTATGATAATTTACCTGAAACGATGATTTTAATAAAAGGTAATATCTTTCCTAGGCATTTATCTCAAGCTTTTTTTGAGAGAGTGTATACAAAAAAAACTTATACATTTTTATTTGAAGACAAGCATTGTCGGAACAGTCAATCGTACAGTCATTTTTTATTTTCTGAAAATCAATACCTTGAAATTAACAACTCGTGGTACGTCAAAGATTACCCTCATTGGTATTTCCAAAGTTTTAATGAATTACTCCAATTTTTTTATAAAGACCCTGTACTTCCCCGTTACAATCTTTTTGCACCGGGAGCATGCTATATTATCTCTAAGCAACAAATTCAGAACTATTCAGCGGAATTTTATAAAAATCTTTACAAAATCATGTGTTATACGGTTCCGGTAAACCCATTCCCCTCAGAAGCCCACCAAATTGAAAGGCTGTGTCATCTGATCTATAGTTCAACGTATGAAGTACAAGAGTATATGAACAGCGAAGAAGCTTTTGATAGGGCATTACGTCTACATTGTCGTAATCGTAAGATAGGGGCTAAGATTTTGCGCTCTTTTGATTGTGCGAAAATTCCTAATAGTGTTTTGATTATTGGGGTTCACGAATGGGATGAATTGAATGTATGGCAAGAACGTTATCCAAATGCCGAGATAGTTGGAGCGGGTATTTTACCGTTGTATGGTTATAAACTCGATTCTTTGTCTTATTTGTATGGGCCGATATCAGATTTGGAACGAAAGATAGATGAATTGAAAATTGGATTTGATTTAATAATTTATGAGGGCTATCATCTTAAACAAGAGAGTGATATACTTGGGGTTATTATAAAAAAATATCTTCATATCGCTGGTGTGTGTTTCGTTTCGGATATTTTAACGCTTCCTTATGTTTATATGCGTAAACTGGAAGCTTCTGCAACAGATTGTACCATTTCCTATAAAGTACAAAAGAATAATCGCGAGGAGAGATTATATCTTTTGAAAATCACAAAAAAGCGATTTTTATTTAAAAAACTTTTTATCCCTTTTTATAATGCTTTACAAAGAATAGCAAGTACGATTCACTGGGGTCGGTATAACGGAATAGAATATTTAAAACGAAAGTTACCGGTTTAAAAATGAGTCATAACCTATCTTCAGACCATAAAAATCTGCGTAAAAACATTGCGAGTTTATCCGCTTTGCAAATGATAAACTTTGCGGTGACTTTGCTTATCCTGCCTTATCTGGCACGGGTTCTAGGAGTAGCAGGGTGGGGAAGTATCGTATTTGTACAACTGGTTATAAATTATCTTTTATGGGTTACTAACTGGGGATTTTACCTTGGGGTGACGAGACGGGTTTCTGCTCGTCGGAATAATGAAAAAGTTCTGGCGGGGTTACTCTTTAATACTTTGGTGGCACAGTGGTTGTTGACTTTGGTCGTATTTTTTTTCATGGGAGCCATTCTTTTTATACTAGATATCCCGATGAGTCAAAAACTGATGTATATTGTAGCTTCCGGTTTGTTGATAGGCAACGCATTGACCCCGATTTGGTATCTTAACGGTCTGGAAAAGATTAGAGAAGCTGCCATGATCCAATTGTCGGCAAAACTGCTGGCTATTCCATTGATCTTTATTTTTGTGCATGAAAAAACTGACAGCTTGACATATTTGTTAATTAACACTTTATGCTCGATAGCGGTCGGTTCATTTGTGATGTATCAATTGTATCGACAAGGACACTTGAATTGGAAACCGTTGTCTTTTGTAAAGGTTTTGCGAGTGATCAAGGTTGATTATAGACTTTTTTTAGGAGCATTGTGGGCAAATTTGAACGGTTCGCTTATCCCGACGATATTAGGAATTGTAGGTGGCCCTGCGGCTTTAGGATACTATAATCTGGCTGAACGTGCAAAAAGCGCGGCGATTACGGTGTTGCAGCCGATTTCACAAGCTTTATTTCCTCGCATGTGTTATTTGTTTCAGCATGATCATAAAAGTGCGCACCGCTTATTGAAGCGATCAGCTATGATTTTATTGGGATTATCGGGGATTGTTAGTATTGTTTTATTCGTTTTTGCGGCAGATGTTTTGAGATTGTTAGGTGGAGATGAGTTCATCGAAGGCGAGCACGTTTTGCAATGGATGGCTTTTACGACGTTTTTTACGACTGCATCTGCATTTATGACACATCAGATCTTGATTCCGGCAGGACGTTCCAACAGTTATAATTATGCAATGTTTATGACGTTGGCCCTCAATGCTATTTTGGTGATGCCGATCATTTCAGCTTATGGTGCATTAGGGGCGGCGATCGTTTTATTTGTAACGGAATTGTTTATGCTAGGGTATTTGTTTTTTCATGTGCAGAAATATAAATTACATAGAGAAAATCTTAATTTTGCGGGAGTAAACCGACAATGATCATAGCAGCGCGGTTTTATGAAGGGCAAGGGCTAGGAAATCAGCTTTGGGTACATGCCGTTGGACGAAGTATTGCTGAGTACTTGGAAGTACCTTTTGTACAACTAAATATGGATAAATTCAAAGGTAAGGATTTTTTGGAAATCGATGAAGTTGTTCTCTTCTCGGAAAATGAACAAGTATCGTTTGATGAGTTGTCTGAACTTCCCGTATTTCATGAAACTCGCTATTATGATCCGGACTTGAAAGTTGTTTCATCTGATTTTGATGAGCGTGTAACGCATCTGACAAGCAGTGTTGAGTTGGAAGGATTCTTTCAAAGCGAGCGCTATTTTTTTGGTGATATGGATCGACTGAACCGATACTTTCGTTTAACGGATCAATGGAAAACGAGTGTAAATATTCCGGATGATACCTGTATTCTCAACATTCGCGGAGGAGAATATAAACGGCATAAAAATCTTATTCTACCGTTGGAATATTGGAATCATGCCATCCGTAATATTCGGGAAAACACTGCGGTTAACCGATTCTTAATCGTGACTGACGATGTCGCATACGCTAAGGCACTTTTTCCTGAGTATGATATTTTGCAAGGAGGAGTCGGAGAATGTTATGCCGCACTTTATAACGCCAAGGCAATTGTATTGTCAAATTCGAGTTTTGGATATTTCCCTACAAAAACGAATCCGAATAAACCTTATGTGATTGCTCCTCGGTATTGGGCACGATTTAATAATGCTTATCAGCGTTGGGCTTCTCCAGCCAATTTGTATCAAGATTGGTTATGGCAAGATTATGAAGGACGTTTGGGAACGTATGATGAGATGCGGGTAACATACAACCGAACAATAGAGTATTATAAGAATAATTATTTTATCTCTACTTCTCCGGAAGTCGTTTATCCAAAACCACTTTCACGTTTTCTTTCTCAAAGAAAAAAACAACAAATTAAAAAAATCCTTTCGCGATTATTTCCGATGAAGTTTGGATAAGGAAAAGTTGATGACAAATATAAAGCGCGACTCTTTTACTGGGTTCATATTTGGATTTTTGTTGTTAATTGCTCAGGTTAATTTAACCTTTGGAATGTTACTTCTTCTCTTTGGAACACTTTTTTATTATTATCGCTATTTTACTGTAAATTTTACTTTGATAGATATTACTATTGCTTTAGTGATTAAAATTTTTTGGATTGTTTTTATTTGGGTATTCTTTAAATCTAGTTCAGTCTTTCTGCTCGCCCAAACATTAGTTGTAGATTTGATGTTGTTAAGTATGCTTTTCATGAAAATTAATGAGGACTTTTTAAAGAACTTTTCAAAGCCTCTTGTTTTATTGTTGTTGATAGATTTTGTTTTCAATTTATCTATATATATTTTTGGGGCAGATTTTTTTGGTAGAGGTGGAGCTTTAAGACCAGGAGATATTATTCCAAGGGTTGGCGGGGTATTTGGTCATCCTTTTTATTCTGTAAATATTGCTTTAATAGGTATTTTTTGTGGTTTTATTCTTAAAAATAGATATATAGCTTTTATAGGATTGACAAATTTTTTAATGAACGGTACTTTTAGAAGTCTACTTACTGTAATTCTTCTTTTTATTTTCATTTATGCAATAAAAATGAAAATGAAATTAAAGTATCTTATCATAGGTTCTATTTTATTCGCTGCAACTGTTTTTATACTTACAATCTATTCAGCAGGTGGTGATGAATATGGTGGTAATACATTACGGGTATTTGCTTGGATTAATGCTATTGATCATATTTTGCAAAATCCTTGGATGGGAACACATACATTTTCAACAGCACCATTGGACGATATGAGTATGGATGTGATAGAGGAACATGGCATTGCTGAATCAGCATATTTACAATATGCACTTGATTATGGAATCCCTGCCATGATTTTACACTTTTATATAATATTTAGATTATTACATAGTAATTATAAAAGGTATTTTTGTTCAAAAACAAATAATATTTATAAATATTTGGCATTATTATTCGCTGGTGTGATATTTGCTGATACCTTTTATGGTAGTTTGTTTGGCTCTGTATTAACTACTTATTTTGCGGGTATCTTACTCGTTGCTTATCAAGATAAAAATGAAACTAGTTATGATTCTAAGAAAGTGTAATTTCTTTTTGTTCAGGTTTAATGATCCATAATCAATAAATTGAGTGGTACAGTTAAACTGTGCTCAAAATATGATAAAATAATACAATTTTTAATACTAATTTTGAAACAATATAATTTTTTTGGTGGGTTACTCTTTGGAACAAAAAATCAATAAACCTAAGTCCTGTATTATCACTGTCAATTATTTTGCGTCCGAATTATTGGGCAATATTACGGCATTGGCTGAAAAATATGGATTTGATCTTATTATTGTTGATAACTCATGCAATGCGGATGAATCCGAAGCACTTAAAAATATACATGGCATAGTCGTTACGAATAGCGATAACGTTGGATTCGGCACAGGATGCCATATCGGTATTGAAGAAGCAAAGCGTCATAGCGAATACGAGAATTTTTTATTTGTGAATCCCGATATTACTGAGATAGATTTTTCGAAAATAGCTGAGGCACTGGAAGCGTTTGGACGTGATCATAATGCGGCATATTTTCAACCGCTCATTCTCGATAATCGAGGTGAGGAGAGTATTCTCGGAATCCGGGCAACTAGTGATGCGAGAGTGGTTTTATTGTATACGTTTATCAAAAAGATTTTTACCTCATTGGAATATTATGTTCTTCATGCGAAAGAATTGAGTAAGAATACAACAAATATCTATATCCCATCGGGAGCTTTTTTTATTGTAAAAGCTAATGTCTTTGATCGTATAGGAGGATTCCCGAGGGATACTTTTTTATATTTTGAAGAGTGGCTTTTTGCCGCTAGGGTAAAAAAACTGGGAATGTACGGTTATATTGATCCTTCATTACGGGTTCATCATGAGATCGGTTATTCCACCGGTTTACAGTATGGTGCCGGAAGTGCAAAAATGTTGCGTTATCGGCATGACGCATTTTTGACTGCTGCTGTAATTATTTTATCAAATACCGTAATCGCTCTAGCGGCCAAAGGGGTAATATGGCTCGATTACGGAGTTCGGTCGCTGATTTTGAATCTAAAAAGGGGGAGACAATGATGCTGACATTGCGTGGAGGGCTGGGTAATCAGATAATCCAAATCGCCTATATGCTACGACAATCCTCCTCTCCGGTTATAAACACTTATGCCGTACGGTTGCGTTCGCAGTTGAAAGATTTATCCGATATCCTGTATACCCATAATGCAGCGGTACATTATCTGTTTGGTTTGATTCGCAAAGGTGTATCGTTTGTGCGCGGACGGGCGACGGATATACGGATCGGCGGAGTTCATGACGGCTATTTTCAATACGGTGACATTACTGAGCTGATTCCGGAGAGTCTTGCGTCACATTTGACGGGACAGATTATGCTCGATCCGATGATCGGAGAAAAAATCGACATCGCCGTTCATATTCGCGGCGGAGATTATTTTACCCAAAGCGCGAGTAACATTTATGCGATATGTACGGCGGATTATTATGTGCGGGCGTTGGAACTGTGTCGGAAACGCTTGGGTAAAGAGACGCTTAACGTCTATATTGTGACCAATGATCGTGAGTATGCCAAATCACTTTTGGCTCCGTTAGAGATGAATTCGGGATTTCGCTTTATTGAATATCAGGGAGATGAATGGGGTGATTTTTCGTTGATTTATCGGGCGGATGCGGCGATTATCCCAAACAGTACGTTTTCGATGACGGCTCGGATGCTGCGTGCCGATGGTATGACTTTTGCACCTAAACAATGGTTTTTGGAATCATCGCATCTTACGGCGCCCTATTGTCGTCAATTCACCTATTTGGATATTGAATGAATTTCTCAGTTTTAATCTCTATCTATCATAAAGAACGACCGGAATATTTTCACAGAGCGATGCAAAGTATCTGGGATGAGCAGATGCATAAACCCGATGAAATCGTTTTGGTGCTGGATGGACCGCTAAACGAAATACTTGATCATGCTATTGATATGTGGAAAACTAAGCTCAACGAAGTATTGACAATCGTACCGTTGGAAAAAAATGTCGGGTTGGGGGAGGCTTTGAACATCGGATTGGCGCACTGCCGATACGATGTTGTTGCGCGAATGGATACAGACGATATTGCGATGCCGCATCGTTTCGCTCTTCAGCGGCAGATGTTCGAGTCTGAAGAGATCGATATTTGCGGTAGTTGGATTAGTGAATTTGATACGGATGAGGCAGTGACGGTATCGATACGCAAGGTTCCGGCCCATCATAATGAGATTGCCCGATTTGCTAAATATCGTAATCCGCTGAATCATCCCTCTGTCATGTATCGGAAAAGTGTTGTCGAACTAGCTGGTAATTATCGGGATATGGCAGGCTTTGAAGATTATTATTTGTGGGTGCGAATACTGATGCATGGTGGACGTTTTGTAAATATTCAAGAACCGCTTGTGCATATGCGAGCCGGATATGGACAGCTTGAACGTCGCAGTGGAAGAGAATATGCGCGCCATGAATATGCGTTTCTTCGAACGCTTCGGACTTCTGGATTTCTATCCGGATATGAATGGGTGAGAAACGTTATGCTCCGTATCCCCGCGCGAGTGGTTCCGAACCGTTTGTTAAAAACGATTTATAAACGATTGAGAGATATGTCAAAACATTAGGATTTAATTCGATTAAGTTTAATTATATTATTATATGGAGATCATCTCTATTTTAGGATTATGTTAAGATGATAATTTTAGGTGAAAAATATACCTTTTCAGATTTTGAAATGAGGTTACTTGAAAAAAGGTTTTCTCATGTGGTTAGGGAACCGTATATGGAGGAATCGTTAGATGAGATGTCAGATAGGTTGGAACCGTATTTAAGCACATCTTTTCACCGTCTTATCGTCTATAATATTCATTGCACCGATGTTGAACATATAAATCGGTTGCAGACTCGATTAAAATGTAGAGATTTATCGGACCCCCCCCAGGTGATGAGAGTTGAGCAATTTTTGGAAAAATATCTCCAAAAATGCTATATTCCGGAAAATTATAGTGAGGCAGATATTTTAAAAGATATCAAACCGTTTACAAAATGGCAGTATTTTCAAAAACGTTTAATCGATTATTTTGGAGTGTTTTGGCTCTTCTTTTTTAGTTGGCCCGTTTTACTCTATTGTCGACAAAGGATTAAAAAAGAGTCCATGGGAACCTCTATGTTTAAACAGCATCGAATAGGGTTGGGTAATCGAGAGTTTAAATGCATTAAATTCCGTTCGATGCGGCTGGATGCGGAAGCTGACGGAGCAAAGTTTGCCAGTGAAAATGACCCTCGTACCTTTAGATGGGGTGAAATCATGCGTAAAACTAGATTTGATGAGCTGCCTCAAATGCTTAATATTCTTAAGTCGGAAATGCATTTGATTGGTCCGAGACCGGAACGAAAGATTTGGATCGAAGAGTTTGAGAAAATCATCCCACATTATTCTAAACGGCATTTTGTTCGACCGGGAGTGACAGGATGGGCGCAGGTGATGTATCCCTATGGTGCTAATGCTGAGGATGCCCGCCAAAAACTGATGTATGATTTGTATTATATCAAATACTGGAGCATGGCTTTGGAACTTAAAATCGTTTGGATGACGGCATTGACTGTTATCCGTAAAAAAGGGATATAGTAAAATACAATGGGGTTGAAAACATTAGGATTACTTATGGTATGGGCAGTGTATGTACACGCAAATGCGTTTGACCCAATCTTCGAAAAAGCGGGGCGTGATTTCGGTATCGAACCCTCGCTCCTTAAACGGATCGCAACGATCGAAAGCTCTCTCAACCCTAATGCTATCAATCGTAATAAAAACGGTACGGTCGATATCGGTTTGATGCAGATCAACACGATTCATCTCAAACGTCTCTCAAAAATCGGAGTGACTGAATCCCTCCTGCACGATCCTGAAGTTAACATCTATGTCGCCGCGTTGCTCCTAAGTTCACATATACGCAAAGGAGGATATAATCTTGAGACTATCGGACGGTATCATTCGGCGAATCCAATCTATAAACACCTGTGGCTCAAACGTCTGAGTATGGCAACGATACCGAAAGGGAAAACCAATATGAGCACCGCATCGGCGGATGATCCGCGAAGCCGTTTCGTTCAACAGCAGTTGATGCACCGTACCGATGAAAAAATTGCATTGGGGCTCGATCCCAAACAAGCGTGGCGGGAAGCCAAAGCAGAGGTTGAGAGGATGATGGGATATGACAATACAATCTGAGGGTAAAAACGGAGGTAGCATGAATTTTAAATTAGGTCTGATGAAGCTAGCGGCAATCATTTTTATGGTGATCGGTATCTCGCTGATAGCAGCGGAAAAAGAACAGATAATCGAAGCGATCAAAGCAAATCCAAAGTTACTTGAATCACCTGAGGCTAAGAGTTATTTAGAAAAAAAAGAGTCCGCCGCCTCCAATGTGACGACCACCGTTCAAGTCAAACCGGTCAATCTCGTCGATACTAATGAGAGCAATACGACTCAGCCGAATAGGATTAATGTTCAAGAAATCAAAGAACAGCAGGAACAACAAGCATTACGCTCTTTTGCACGCTCTCCGCTGACAGTGGAGAAAAGTGACGAGTATATGAAGCGCATGGTTGCTTTGCAGCTTAAAAATTCGGCATCGCCTGTATCGCTAAAGCGGTATGGATTGGAGTTTTTTGCAAACAAAAACGGTCTCGATCTGGCATCGCTTCCGGTTCCGGAAAATTATAAAATTGTCCCAAAAGATATTCTTTCGGTGATTTTGTACGGTCCAAAAAGTGACAATATGAGTTTAAATGTCGATAAAGACGGCTCGGTCATTATCCCATCGTTTGGTCCTTTGCATGTAGCGGGGTTGTCGTTCGGTGAAGCCAAAAAGGTCATTGCCGATGCGCTGATGGCGGCATTTCCAAATATTGGAGTGACGGTTAATATTACCCAGTTTTCGACTATTCAAGTGACATTGGCAGGCGAAGTAGCCACGCCTGGGCTCTATAATGTCAGTTCGTTTTCGACAGTTAAAGAAGCATTGATCGCAGCGGGCGGCTTGTCTGAAAACGGTTCGATGCGTGCGGTTCAAATCAGACGAGGCGGTCGTACGATCGCTACTGTCGATTTGTATCGTATTATCCGTGGCAACGGCAGCAGCGATACGCTCTTAAAGGCAGGCGATGTGATCGTCGTACCGGTGGTGGAGAAATCGGTCGTGATAGAGGGTGAAATAAAACGCCCTGCGATTTATGAGGCAAAAGAGGGAGAATCGGTCGGAGAACTCATCGGTTATGCAGGAGGGCTTAAAGCTTCGGCTAACAAAAACGATATTCGAATCACTCGATACGATAATCACGAAAAAGTGACCATCATTTCCGTTAGCCATACGGATTCTTACAAAAAAAGTGCTATGGATCAAGATAAAGTGTATGTGTACGGGGTAAATACCGGCAATCTTCGCGGTATTACCTTGTACGGGAATATCATTAAACCGGGTTTTTGGCCGTTACCCAAAGAGGGGATGGGCATCGGAGAATTTTTTAAACGGGAAATCGAACAACAGGGGTTACGTGGAGTATTTTTGGAGCAGACTTATTTCGATTACGCGATTATCAAACGGATGAACCGTAATCTCAAAGAGGAATTGATTGGTTTTTCTCTCTCCAAAGCGCTGAACGGGGAGGAAAAAGTGGTGCTACATAGCCGAGATGAGCTTTATATCCTGAACACGGCATCGGTTGAGTCTGCCCCGATCGTCAAAATTTCCGGAGAGTGTGTCACCCGTCCGGGAGAATATCGCTATTTTGAGAAAATGACGCTTGAGTCATTACTTAACACGGCTGGGAGTAATTGTCTGATCGATCCGAGAAACATTACAGTCATTTCACGTGATGCGGTCACATTCCGTCCCAAAGTCCGCGTCGTCGATACGACCACTGAAAAGGGAGTGGTACTCAGTAAAAATGATGAAATCAAAGTGATGGGATATTATACCAGTAACCCTATCAGCGAAGCGATCATCAACGGAGAAGTATACAAACCAGGCAGCTATCCAATCGGCGATACCGATTTTTTGTTGCGCGATTTGGTAATGGTAGCCGGAGGGATCACCGACAAAGCGAGTATGGACAAAGTCGAAATCGTCAGTTATGAGGTAGAAAACGGTGAACGTATCCGTCGTGTTCGAAACCTCTCTTTGATCGAGGCGCTTGCATCGGATAATTACATTATCAAACCTTACGACGAAGTAAATATCTTTAAGGTTCCTCGATGGAATGAACGTCGAGTCGTTAAAATCGTCGGTAAAGTTAAATATCCGGGTGAATACGCGATCGAAGACGGTGACATGCTTGCCGACGTGCTCGAACGTGCCGGAGGATTTAGCCCAAGCGCTTATGTGGGCGGTGCGGTGTTTACACGTGAAGAGCTGAAAAAACGCCAGTCCGATGGGATGGAACGCCAAATCAAAGAGTTGGAACAGCGCATTTTGTTCGCTGCTTCTCAGCCAACCGAAGCAGGTCAGAATTCGGCGGATAAAGCACAGTTGATCAATCTCCTCTCCACTCTCAAAGAGGAGGTTAAGAAAACGACGTTTGTGGGACGTTTGGCAATCAGCCTTGATACCGACTTGGTACGCTTGAAAAAAAGCGATGGGAATATCCTCCTCAAAGACGGTGATACCCTTTATGTTCCTGAGCGCGAGGATAGCGTCGTTGTCCAAGGCGAGGTGCTAAATCCTAACGCATTGGTTTACAACCCCTCTTATAGCATCGAAAATTATATCGAACGTGCCGGCGGACTCAAAAACAGTGCGGATAGCAACAATATATTTGTCGTACATGCAAACGGAGAGGCCGAGGGGATAAAATCCAGCTATCTCTTCGGCAGTATGACGCAGGTGGGGCCAGGAGATTTGATCGTCGTTCCGATGGAGATCGCAACCGTCAGCCGGATGCAGTTTGCTAAAGACGTTACGTCGATTCTCTATCAGCTAGCCGTATCGGTGGCGGCGCTCAATACGATTGGAGCATTATGATGCAGAGCGAAAGATTGACGCATCATGAAGACGAAATCGATCTGCGCGAGCTGATGCGTACCGTAAGCAAACACAAGGGCAAGCTCTCTCTTTTTTTGTTGCTGGCGGTAGTTTTGAGTGTAGGGTGGGGGTTGTCCAAACCTAATATGTACCGTTCGCAGGCGGTAATGATCCCGCAAGAACAATCCAAAACCTCTTCCCTCGGCGGATTAGGAGCGTTGGCGGGTATGGCGGGTGTCGATATCGGCGGAGGGGAGATGTCTGCCGATCAAGGATATCAGCTCTATCTCGATGATTATAGCTGGATGAGGGAGTTTTTAGTCGCATCGGGGTTATTTGAACGTCTCATCAGTACCGATATTGATAAAAATTACCATTTTGCGCTAGGGTACGATGGGTTCTATCGGATGTTCAAAGTCTCAGAAGAGAGATCACTCAAAGAGTTAACGCCGCAAGAACGTGAAAAGATGCTCTTTAACGCATATTTGAGTTTTAAAGGGAAATTAACCATTTCTAGCGATAAAAAAACCTCTCTGATCACGGTAGCTTATCACGACCCAGACGCTATTTTGGCGCGAGATGCGGTAAAACTTTTTTTGACGTACGCATCGGAATCCCTTCGTAAAAGTGAACTTTCCGATATCGATAAAAAAATCCGCTATTATGAGGAAGAACTCCAAAAAAACAGTGATCTTGCGCTCAAAACACAGCTCTCGCAGCTCATGTCGGGATTGATCCAAAAAAAGGTACTGGCTTACTCCAGCGAACTTTATAACGTAAAAATGATAACGGCCCCGTCGATAGCGTATGAACGGGATAAAGAAGGACCGAAACGGGGGTTTATTGTTGTTGTCACTATGCTGGCATCATTGGTTGTCGGTATTTTCGGTATTTTTCTGCTTGAATTTTTTCGACGTGATGATAAGGCGGCAGTGTGAGAGGATGGTGGTGCATCGCATGTTTGTGCGTCGCATTAAATGCTGAAATTGTGATTCCGCTGAATCAGGTGCATACCGATTTCTCTGCACAAAACAGTGGTAAAACGGGTTTGATTGAAACACCGAACGCGCGTGTTATGAACGATTGGCGTGTTCGTCCTCACTATTTTTACAGCGATCCATTTCTCTATTACGGCGTTTTGATCGCGCCGCTTCCCAGGCTTGAACTGAATCTGCGTATGACACAGGTACGGGGTGTCCCCGGTTTCGGAGATTCAGCGGGATATGGGGACTATAAAGACAAAGCGATCGATTTTAAATTTCTCCTTGCTAAAGAGGATCGGATTTTACCGGCGATAGCGGTAGGTTTTGACGATATTCAAGGGACAGGGCTATACTCCTCCAAATATCTAGTCGCATCCAAACGTTTCGGATGGATAGATATGAGCGGTGGGTATGCACTGGGACGATTGGGAGGAGAAGACCTTAGTCGGTACGGAGCCAACTACAGTAGTGACCGAGGAATCGATTTTCTAACCAGTACCGAGATACGCGGGGGAGGATGGTTCGGAGGATTAGAGGCCCATTTCACTCCCGATCTCTCCCTAAAAGCCGAATATTCCCCCATCAACTATCATTACGATTTTATCAATCCGTTTACCCAAAACAAATCACCAATGCCGAAAACCTCGATCAATATTGGACTTAGTTATAAACTCTCCGATAAAGTTACTTTGGCTGCCAATTATGAGCGTGGAACAAGTTATGGATTGGGATTCAACATAACGATTCCTTTTGATGAAGAGGGGCTTTATCTTCATCAAAGTGACTCTCGTTGGAGAGCTAAAGAGGGAACTCCGGAACGTTTCAGCCATTATGATGATCAAAATCTCAGTATTATTTTAGCCGATGAGATTGCAGCTGAGAAATATTCGAATGTCGATGTCGCTGTCTATAAAAACAAAATTTGGGCGGGGCTTGAAAACCCTAAATATAACTCTTCGATGAAAGCTTTGGGTCGTGCCGCAGATATTTTAGACGAAGTGGCACCCGATCGGTTTGATCGGTTTTATCTCGCTCTCAAACAGACCGACCTTGAGTATTCCGTATTGACAGTCAACCGCGATGAGATCAAACAAATCAAATCTAATCCTACCCCCCCGATTCCTCCGCATGCTATCGAGTATTCATCTGATGTGGAAAAAAGTTATGAAGAATTTAGTGAGGGGAAAGAGCTTTTTAAATCTCCAACAGTCGGAAGTAAAAATTTTGCATGGCTTTTTAAACCTTCGCTTGAAACGTATCTCAATGACAAAGACAACCCTTTGACCTATAAACTATCGGTATTGGGGGGAGCAAGATACCAAGCGTTACCGGGTGGATATATGTTTGGACGGTTGATGTTTCCCCTCTATAACACAACCGATGAGATAACATTGAAGGCTTTGGAACCCGCAGCATCAGCAACGCGTACCGACAGTCTCAAATATATTCAGTACAACGGCGTTCAATTATACGATTTGGCATTCGATCAGGTTGTAAAATTGCCGCTTGGGATTTACGGCAGAGCGGAAGTAGGCTATTTTGAACCGGCATACGGAGGGATCGGTCTGGAGTGTTATCGTCCGTTTGATGGGGGACGTTTTGGGATCGGTCTTGAGTATCAAAGGGTAAAAAAACGCCAGATAGAGGATATGTTCGGTTTCGAAGATACCCGTTTCGACGGGAAATTTATTAACCTTTATGCTAATCTCTTCCCTAAACTAGGGATAAAAACGACTGCAAAAATCGGAGAGTTTTTTGCGGGGGATCGCGGTGTGAGCTGGACGGTGATGCGTGAATACAAAGATTTTACGATCGGTGTGTTTATTACTAAAACAACGACCGATATGTTTGTTTCTGCTGAAAATCGTGGCTATATGGATAAGGGGATATTTTTGAGCATACCGTTTTCGACCGTTACGGATCGAAAAGTGAAGGGGGCACTTCATTACGGTTTGAAACCGTGGAGTAGAGATGTCGCCCAATACGCCAATCAATTCAACTCATTGGTGGGATTGGATCCCGCAAATATTTTTGAAATGAATACGGATCGTGAATCGTTTAAGAAATAAATTCTTTTTTGTGAGATAAAATACATTAAGTATCGAAAAATTGACAAATAAAGGGGATAATCAGATGAAAAAAATCATCTCAGTTGCTTTGGTTTTAGGGTTACTATCATCACAGATGATGGCTGCAGGTGCGGCTGGTGGTTCTGTGGCTGGTGGTTCTGTTGCTGGTGGTTCTGTGGCTGGTGGTTCTGTTGCTGGTGGTTCTGTTGCTGGTGGTTCTGTGGCTGGTGGTTCTGTGGCTGGTGGTTCTGTGGCTGGTGGTTCTGTGGCTGGTGGTGCGGTAGGAATGGGTGCCATAGTGTCCGGTGTGGTTGCTGCGGGAGTAGCTACTGCAGCAATAGCTTCGTCGAATAATTCGAATACGACTGCTTCCCACTCGACAACATCTCACCACTAAAATAAAGGTAACCGCTGTTTAGCGGCTATCTCCGTTTCCTCACTTTTCAGATAAAAATCGTAATGATCCCACCATTTTAAACAAAGCTTAAATGTAAGTTGGCTATAATTCGCCACTTTTTGTAGACTTGTAAGTAAGGAACGCTAATGTACGCAATTATCAAAAACGGCGGAAAACAGTATAAAGTTCAAGAGGGTGATATCCTTTTGTTCGATAAAATGGGACTTGATCCTAAAACCACCGTCGAAATCAAAGAAGTTCTTGCCGTTAATAACGGTGAACTTAAAACCGGTACTCCATTCGTAGAGGGTGCTGTTGTTACTGCTGAGGTTATAAATGAAGGTCGTGACCGTAAAGTCGTGATCTACAAAAAACGTCGTCGTAAAGACAGTAAATTGAAACGTGGTTTCAGACGAGATCACACACGCGTTCGCATCGTTAAGATCGCTGCGTAATTATTTAAAAGTAGGAGGACAGCATGGCTCATAAGAAAGGTCAGGGTAGTACACAGAATAACCGCGACTCAGCGGGACGTAGACTCGGTGTCAAAAAATACGGTGGTGAATTCGTAAGAGCGGGTAACATCGTTATCCGTCAACGCGGAACAAAAGTTCACCCAGGTAAAAACATGGGAATGGGTAAAGACCATACTTTGTATGCTTTGGTTGACGGTGTCGTTGCGTTCGAACGTAAAGACAAAAAACGTAAACAAGTCTCTATCATTCCTGCCGCTTAATTTTCACTTACATCGGGCTATCGCCCGATTTTGAATCCATTTCCAAAATTATCTTTTTAATTGTGTACTTTGTTGATGAAGTATAGTGTTAAGCAAATAATAGTTGTCTCATCAGAGGCAAATGTTCAAAACAACTTTAAGGACATTCATGTTTAGTGATAGTGTAGAAATTACCGTCTCATCCGGAAAAGGGGGAGCAGGGTGTGTTGCTTTCAGACGGGAGAAATATGTCCTTCAAGGTGGTCCGAACGGTGGTGACGGCGGTCGAGGCGGCGATGTCTATTTTAAAGTGGATAACAATACCCATACTTTAGCCCATTTTCAGGGGAATAAAAACCTCAAAGCCGATAAAGGTCAACCTGGTGCAGGCTCCAATATGGCGGGTAAAGCAGGTAAACGTCTCATTGTCGTTGTCCCTCCGGGAACGCAAGTTGTGGATGCCGAAACAGGCGATATTTTACTGGATCTATTGGAAGACGGTAAAGAAGTTCTCTTTTTAGAAGGGGGACGCGGAGGTCTTGGAAACGTCCACTTTAAATCCTCAACCAACCAAAAACCGATGTACGCTCAACCGGGAGAACCTGCGGTTACTCGTGTCGTGCGACTTGATTTGAAATTGATCGCCGATGTCGGACTCGTTGGATTTCCAAATGTTGGTAAATCAACATTGATCTCTACCGTTTCGAATGCACGTCCCGAAGTAGCAAACTATGAGTTTACAACATTGACTCCGAAACTTGGACAAATCAATATCGGTGAGTTTGATTCGTATATTATGGCAGACATTCCGGGAATTATCGGTGGCGCATCAGAAGGGAAAGGGCTTGGGCTTAAATTCCTTCGCCATATTGAGCGTACGAAAACATTGCTATTTATGATCGACTTAGCATCGTATCATGAACTTGAATATCAGTATGAAACTCTCAAGCAAGAGCTAGAAAAATTCTCACCTCTTTTAGCCGAGCGTAATTTCGCCATTGCTTTGACACGTGCCGATGCGATGAGTCCTGAAGAAGCGATAGAAAAAACGAATGCATTTTTGAAATTGGTCAATCTTGATCCCGTTAAAAAAAGCCGATTTGCCTTTAGCGAAGAGTATCCGGTCTATGAGCAAGCCGATTTTGATAAAGCATTTTATGAGCGGTCTAAACCGGCATTTATCGCACCGATTTCATCAGCAATCAATCTTAATATCAAACCATTAACGTATGCACTTTATCAAATGGTCGTAACGGAGCGCGCATGAAGCGGATCGTCGTCAAAGTCGGCAGCGCTGTTTTAAGCGACCATGAGCGTATTGCAAAAGACCGGATGCAGAATTTGGTCAATTTTATTGCGGAGCTCAAAAAAAATTATGAAGTGATTTTAGTCTCATCGGGTGCTGTTGCAGCGGGATATACCGAGCTTAAACTCGATAAAAAAATATTGGCCAATAAACAAGCTCTCGCTTCCATCGGTCAGCCGATCCTGATGAATAAGTATCGTAAAATGTTTGAGCATCATAATATTCTCTCCTCTCAAGTTCTGGTAACGGCTGCTAACTTTAATACCGCCGAAGAGTCCCAAAAAGCCAAAGATACCATTGAAACTCTTCTCAAACATGATGTTGTCCCGATTATCAACGAAAACGATGCCACGGCAACGGAAGAGTTGATTTTGGGGGATAACGATCAGCTCTCAGCCTATGCGGCATACCATTTCGGAGCAGAACTTTTGGTGATTTTATCGGATATCGATGCGTATTATGATAAAGATCCACGTAGTCATGATGATGCGAAAGTTCGTACTCGAATTGAGAATATTACTCCTGAAGAACTTTCTTTGGAAGTGACTCCGAATCATAATTTTGCGACGGGAGGGATCGTGACGAAACTCAAAGCGGCCGATTTTCTCCTCAAACGTGGTGGAGCGATGTTTTTAGCCAGCGGATTTGATCTTAGCGATGCAAAAAGTTTTTTGATCGAAAGTTCACATCGCGGAGGCAGTTTTTTTAAAGCTGTAGAGACACTTTAATGACCCGTATTATTTTTATGGGGACACCTGATTATGCGGCATCTATTTTAGAGGCATTGATTGCGGCGGACGATATTGAGGTTGTTTCGGTTTACACTCAACCCGATAAACCGGTAGGCCGAAAAGCTATTTTGACCCCTCCCATTGTAAAAGTAATAGCGGAAAAAGGTAATATTCCCGTGATTCAGCCTACTCGCTTACGAGATGAAGCCGTGGTAAACGGGTTATTAGAAACTTCGTGCGATATGATTATTGTTGCGGCGTATGGACAGATTCTCCCTAAAGCGATTTTGGATCATGCACCGTGTGTCAATCTCCATGCCTCTATCCTTCCGCAATACCGTGGAGCCAGCCCGATTCAGCAAAGTTTGCTGAACAACGATCCCCAAAGCGGCGTGAGTGCAATGTGGATGGATGAAGGGCTTGATACCGGAGCCATTATAAAAATTGAAACACTCTCTATCGGTGCAGATGAAATGGTCTCCTCTTTGTACGATCGACTAACAAATACTGCAGTGAAACTTACCCTTGATGTCATTCGACATTGGGACCGGAAAAGTGCGCTCAAGCAAAACGATGCTGAGGCCACCCACTGTAAGAAAATACTTAAATCAGACGGGTTAATCGATTTTTCCGATGCGCGGGAGATTTATAATCGCTATCGGGCTTTTACTCCATGGCCGGGGATATTTATCGAATCTGGGCTCAAGATTAAAACGATACGGTTGGAAGAAGCAGAAAGTTACGGAGATGCAGGGATAATCACCCAGATTGACAAAGAGAGTATCGTAGTACAATGTAGAAAAGGTTCGCTTCGCATTCTAAGTGTTCAAGCTCCTTCAAAACAAGAAACATCAGTCGTTGATTATCTCAACGGAAAACGGATAGGGTGTGGATATCCACTGGTTTGAGTCGCTTGATTCGACTCAAAGCTATCTCATTGAAGAACTTAAACTCTCCAGACTTCACGCTCCCATCTGCATCGGTGCATCGCTTCAAACAAGTGGAAAGGGTTCACGCGGCAATAACTGGGTAGGAGAAGAGGGAAATCTTTTTATTTCGGTTGCTATTGAACGTTCCATGCTTCCTCATGATTTAAAACTTGAATCTTCATCCATCTATTTGGCTTTTTTGATGAAACAACTTTTGAATACATTGGGTTCAACACTATGGCTGAAATGGCCGAATGACTTTTATCTCGGAAACAAAAAAGTTGGTGGTGTTATTACCAACTTAGTGGAAGAAACGCTGGTGTGCGGGATTGGGATAAATCTGATTTCTGCACCGGAAGATTTTGAAAAAATCGATATTGCCATCTCACCATATGATTTAACAAAAGCTTATAGTGAGTTGTTTAAAAATTTACCATCGTGGAAGCAGATTTTTAGTAATTACCGGATAGAATTTGAAAACAGTAGAGAATTTTTTACCCACAACAATAATGAAAAAGTTACACTAGAGAGGGCCGTACTATTAGAAGACGGATCGCTGATGTGTGACGGCCAAAGGATATTTAGTTTACGATGAGTGAAGTTATTGTTATCGCCAATCAAAAAGGGGGAGTGGGTAAAACCACAACCGCCGTCAATTTAGCCGCATCTTTGGCCGTTGCTGAAAAAAAAGTATTGTTGATCGATGCCGATCCACAAGCCAATGCAACAACCTCATTAGGGTACCATCGCAACAACTATGAGTTTAATATCTATCATGTATTGATCGGTGCGAAGAAACTTCGAGAAATCATCTTAAAAACATCCTTGCCAAAACTTTTTTTGGCTCCGTCCAATATTGGTCTTGTCGGAGTTGAAAAAGAGTATTACGATGCTGATAACGCAAAAGGGCGTGAACTTATATTGAAACGCGCTATTGCACAGGTGAAAGAAGATTATGATTATGTTATCATTGATTCGCCTCCGGCACTTGGACCGATGACGATTAATGCTCTTTCTGCGTCTAATTCGGTCATCATCCCGATTCAATGTGAATTTTTTGCTTTGGAAGGGTTGGCACAGTTACTTAATACCGTCAAATTGGTACGCAAAACGATTAATCCGAAATTGACAATCAAAGGTTTCTTGCCGACGATGTACAGTGCTCAAAACAACCTTTCTCGTCAAGTATTTGCCGATTTACGTCAACATTTTCCGGCTAAGTTGTTTAAATCAGGAGGGAGTGATGATTATATTGTCATCCCACGTAACGTTAAATTGGCAGAATCTCCGAGTTTTGGAAAACCGGCCATTTTGTATGATGTAAAATCAAGCGGCTCCATGGCGTACCAAGATTTGGCACACGCTATTATCGCCTAAAGGAAAAATATGGCGAAAGCATCTGCATTAGGTCGAGGTCTTGGCGCACTGTTAAGCGAAATCGAAGAGGCATATGATAATGAGCTTCCCAAGAAAGGGGGAGTCGAAGAAATTGCTGTTAGTAAAATCCGTCCTAACCCGTATCAACCACGTAAGCATTTCGATCCTGAATCTTTAGCTGAACTTTCTGAATCCATTAAAGTACATGGTTTACTGCAACCAATCGTTATCAAAGAAGATTTAGACGGTTATATCCTTATTGCAGGAGAACGACGCCTTCGTGCGAGTAAACTGGCTAAAAATAAAACGATCAAAGCGATTGTTGTGTCAGTAAGTGACGAGCAGATGCGTGAGCAGGCCTTGATCGAAAATATTCAGCGTGATGAGCTAAATGTTATTGATTTAGCACAAGCCTATCAAGAATTAATTGATATTCATGAGCTTACGCATGAACAACTTTCTCAAACCGTTCATAAAAGCCGTACTCAGATCACCAATACCTTACGCCTTTTGCAACTGAGTGAAAAAGGGCGAAAAGCTCTTGTCGATGGAAAAATCAGTGCGGGTCATGCGAAGGTGATTTTGGGGCTTGAAGCGGGTGAACAAGCGATGATGATCGATTCGATTATCGGCCAAAAGTTGAGTGTTCGTGATGTGGAAAGTATGGTTAAAAAAATTAAACTTCCTTCAACGCTTCACACAGCCTCTCATGAAGTTGATGAATTAAATTTTACTCTATTGAAAAAACATTTGTCTTCTCTTGGTTATAAATGTAGCACAAAAGGTTACAAATTAACCCTTGAATTTGAAGATAATGGACAAATTGAATCATTTTTAGACCTACTTTCTTAATATCTCTTGACGTTTAACTGTCCCTTCAATTTATAAGTTGTATAATCACGCAACTTTTAGGAGGTGGTATGTTAGATATAAGTCCGATGCTGCTTGGCAGCACACTGATTGTCTTCCTTGTCCTTATTGCCCTACTAAACAGTTTGCTTTACAAACCTCTTTTCAGTTACATGGAAAAACGGGATGCGGATATTAAAAAAGATTTGGAACAAGTTGGCAACAACGATTCTGAAATCGCCGCGTTTCACGCCAAAGCTGAGAAGATTATGAGTGATGCTAAACTGGAAGCAGCGGCATTAAGAGAAAAAGTTATTGCTGAGGCCAAAGCGCTGGCAAATAGCAGAATAGAGACAAAACGTGCTGAATTAGCACTTGAGTACGCAACGTTCGAAGGCGAACTGTCGCAAGAGAGAACACGGTTGATTGCTGCGCTTCAAGATGAAGTGCCTGCATTCCAAACGGCTGTATCAGCAAAACTAAGTCAGATATAAGGGACGCAATGAGTAAAATAATCGTTACAGTATTACTGCTCAGCGCGTATCTATTTGGATCGGATGCTGGTGCAGAGGGCTCTACGGACATCGTTCAACGAACGATTAACTTCCTGATTTTTGCCGGAATTTTGTTTTATATTTTGGCTGAACCGGTTAAGAGCTATTTTAGCGGAAGAAGTACGGGTATTGCCGATGAACTTGAAAAAGTTCAAGAGCGTCTTCGTGAGTCAAAACGTCTAAAAGAAGCGGCCGAGCACAAAATCGAAGAAGCGGAACATTTTGCGAATGAATTGAGTGAATCAAGTAAAAAAGAAAACAAAATTTTGTCTGACAAAATTTTGGCTCAATCTGAACAAGATCTTGAGATTATTACAAAGCAAAATGTTGCATTAATGGAACTTGAGAAACGTAAAATGGTTCGTGAAGTGGTTTCTGAAGTAATGAATGATGTTATGAACAGTAGCAATGATGCTTTAGGTAAAGAAGCGATGACCGAAATCTTGAAAAAGAAGGTGGCCTAAATGCGACATGAACTAATTGCAAAACGTTACATTAAACCTTTGATGGATACATGTGATCAATCATCATTAGATAATTTAGCGCTACTTCTCAACAGTGTTGCTAAAGCTTATGAAAATGAAAAATTCATTCTTATTATGAACAACAATGAGATCACTCTCGATGCTAAACGCCAACTAATCTTAGATATGGTTGCTTCGGCAAACAGCTCTACGGTTAACAATCTTATTAAACTATTGGCTGAAAATGGGCGTCTTTTATTGATTCCTACCCTTGCAGACCAATTGACACGTGAGATCGCACGGGCAAAACGTACTTTTAGTGGACGTATTTATAGCAACAGTGTTGTCGATCAGGCATCAGTCGAAACGATTGGACGTGATTTGGGTACAAAAATGGGAGCAACGATCTCTTTGAGTTATGTTGCTTCTGATTTTGACGGAGTCCGTGTTGAAGTTGATGATTTGAATGTTGAAATCAATTTTTCAAAAAGCCGCCTCAATGCTCAATTAGTTGAGCACATTTTAAAAGCAATTTAACCCTCGGGAAAGGAGAAATAGTGGTAGCAAAAGTACAAGCAGACGAAATCAGTTCAATCATTAAAGAACGAATTGAAAATTTCGAACTTAATGTAGATATTAATGAAACCGGAAAAATCGTCTCATACGGAGATGGAATCGCTCAAGTTTATGGCTTGAACAATGTTATGGCCGGAGAGATGGTAGAATTTGAAGACGGTTCACGCGGTCTGGTTATGAACCTTGAGGAGAGCAGCGTCGGTGTTGTTATTCTTGGTAAAGGTAAAGATCTTCGCGAAGGTATGTCAGTAAAACGTCTTGGACGTCTTTTACGTGTTCCTGTCGGTAATGCACTTCTTGGGCGTGTTGTAAACGCTCTTGGTGAGCCAATTGATGGAAAAGGACCAATCGAAACAACAGAAATCCGTTTTGTTGAAGAGAAAGCTCCAGGGATTATGGCTCGTAAGTCGGTTCATGAACCGATGGCAACCGGTATTAAAGCGATTGACGCTCTTGTTCCGATCGGACGTGGTCAACGTGAACTTATCATCGGTGACCGTCAAACCGGTAAAACTACCGTTGCTTTGGATACGATCATCAACCAAAAAGGGAACGGTGTAGTCTGTGTTTACGTTGCGATTGGTCAAAAAGAATCGACGGTAGCACAAGTTATCCGTCGTCTTGAAGAACACGGTGCGCTTGAATACACTATTATCGTTTCTGCTCCTGCTTCTGAAGCGGCAGCTCTCCAATTCCTTGCTCCGTATACCGGTGTAACGATGGGTGAGTATTTCCGTGACAACGCGCGTCATGGTTTGATCGTTTATGATGATCTCTCTAAACACGCGGTAGCTTACCGTGAAATGTCATTGATCCTTCGCCGTCCTCCGGGCCGTGAAGCATATCCGGGTGACGTTTTCTATCTACACTCTCGTCTTTTAGAGCGTGCAGCGAAATTGAACGATGAGTTGGGTGCGGGTTCATTGACAGCACTTCCGATCATCGAAACTCAAGCGGGTGACGTTGCGGCGTATATCCCAACTAACGTTATTTCGATCACTGACGGTCAAATTTTCTTGGAAACTGACTTGTTCAACTCAGGTATCCGCCCTGCGATCAACGTAGGTCTTTCTGTATCACGTGTCGGTGGTGCTGCACAAATCAAAGCAACAAAACAAGTTGCAGGAACATTGCGTCTTGATTTGGCACAATACCGTGAGCTTCAAGCGTTTGCCCAATTTGCTTCTGATTTGGATGAAGTAAGCCGCAAACAACTTGAGCGTGGTCAACGTATGGTTGAAGTATTGAAACAGCCTCCATATTCACCACTCGGTGCTGAAAAACAAGCATTGGTTATTTTCGCGGGTAATGAAGGGTATCTTGATGATATTTCTGCAGATTCAGTCGTTAAATTTGAAGCGGATTTGTATCCGTTTATTGAAGCGTCTTATCCACAAATTCTTGAAAACATCCGTAGTACATCAAAAATCGATGATGAAACGATGGCAATGATGAAAAAAGCACTCGAAGAGTTTAAATCTACTTTCGTTGCTGAATAAGGATCTTTATGGCTAACTTGAAAGAGATTCAAAGACAGATCAAAAGTGTTTCGAACACGCAAAAAACTACGCGTGCAATGAAGCTTGTTTCAACGGCGAAACTTCGCCGTGCGGAAGAGCTTGCGAAACGCTCACGTCTGTTTGCACAAAAAACGAATCAAGTGATAGCTGAAATCGCAGGACGTATTAAATGCAATAAAGTGGGCGGGATTGAAAACCGCTGCTTCATTGAGAATGATGCACCTGAAATGATCGACATTATTTTTGTAACAGCGGACAAAGGGCTCTGCGGCGGTTTCAACATGCAAACCATCAAAGCGGTTAAACGTCTAATGAGTGAATACAAAAATAAAAAAGTCAAAATCCGCCTTCGCGGTATCGGGAAAAAAGGGATTGAGTTTTTCAATTATAATGAAGTAGAGATGCTTGATGCAGTGAAAAACTTGAGTTCTGCTCCTGATATGCAACGCTCCAGCGAGTTTATGACGAGATCAATTAATGATTTCAAAGAGGGTAAAATTGATGCGGTTTATCTTGTGTACAACGGATATAAAAACGTCATTACCCAAGAGTTGCATGTTAATCGTGTATTGCCGGTCAATGTAGAGAGTTACGATTGTGAAAAAGCTCAAAACACTATGTTAGAGCTTGAAGCACAAGATGAAGAGAAAATGCTTGATTCATTAGTAACAAAATACGCTGAATACAATATGTATTATGCTCTGATCGATTCTGTTGCGGCAGAGCACAGTGCACGTATGCAGGCAATGGATGCTGCAACCAACAACGCTAAAGAGATGGTTAACTCGTTGAAAGTCAAGTTTAACAAAGCGAGACAAGAATCGATTACAACCGAACTTATCGAGATTATCAGCGGCGTCGAGTCGATGAAATAATTATGGAGGAAAGAATGATTGGTAAAATTGCTCAAGTAATTGGTCCGGTTGTTGACGTTGATTTTGAAGGGTATTTACCTGCAATCAATGATGCAATCGAAGTAAATGTAAGTGTAGAAGGGAATACGACTCGTCTTATTCTTGAAGTAGCATCTCACCTTGGAAACGGTCGTGTACGTACGATCGCTATGGATATGTCAGAAGGTCTTGTTCGCGGAATGGCGGCTCGTGCAACTGGTGCTCCGATCAAAGTTCCGGTTGGAGAAAAAGTTCTCGGACGTATCTTCAACGTAATCGGTGAAACTATCGATGGCGGCGATCAAGTAACAGATTGTGATACATGGTCAATTCACCGTGATCCTCCACCACTTGTTGACCAAAGTACAAAAACTGAGATGTTCGAAACGGGTATCAAAGTTGTTGACCTTTTGGCTCCATACGCTAAGGGTGGTAAAGTTGGTCTTTTCGGTGGTGCCGGTGTCGGTAAAACCGTTATTATCATGGAACTTATCCATAACGTCGCACACGGGCATGACGGTCTATCTGTTTTCGCCGGTGTCGGTGAGCGTACTCGTGAGGGGAATGACCTTTACCACGAGATGAAAGAATCAAGCGTTTTGGACAAAGTAGCACTGTGCTACGGTCAAATGTCTGAACCGCCGGGAGCACGTAACCGTATCGCTCTTACAGGTCTTACTATGGCGGAGTACTTCCGTGATGAAAAAGGACTTGACGTATTGATGTTTATCGATAACATCTTCCGTTTTGCACAATCGGGTTCTGAGATGTCAGCACTTCTTGGACGTATCCCATCAGCCGTTGGTTACCAACCGACATTGGCTCGTGAAATGGGTGCTCTCCAAGACCGTATTACATCAACCAAAAAAGGTTCAATCACTTCGGTTCAAGCGGTATACGTACCTGCGGATGACTTGACTGACCCGGCTCCGGCTTCGGTATTTGCTCACCTTGATGCGACTACGGTTCTTAACCGTAAAATCGCTGAAAAAGGGATCTATCCTGCGGTTGACCCATTGGATTCAACCTCTCGTTTGCTTGATCCGCAAATCATCGGTGAAGAGCACTACGGTGTTGCTCGCGGTGTTCAAAAAACATTGCAAAAATACAAAGACTTGCAAGATATCATTGCAATTCTCGGTATGGATGAGCTTTCAGAAGATGATAAATCAACTGTTGAGCGCGCACGTAAAATCGAGAAATTCCTTTCTCAACCGTTCTTCGTTGCGGAAGTATTTACCGGTTCTCCAGGAAAATACGTTTCACTTGAAAACACTATCAAAGGGTTCAAAGGAATTCTTGAGGGTGAATTCGACCATATGCCAGAAGGCGCGTTCTACATGGTTGGTGATATGAATGAGGCGATTGAAAAAGCTGCTAAAATGAAAAGCAAGTAATTGCTTCTCGCCTTATAAGGAAACACGATGGAAACACTCCTCTTAGAAGTGCTAACCCCAAGCGGTCCGATTTATAACGGGCCGGCTAAAAGCGTCACCCTTCCGGGTGAAGAGGGAGAATTTGGTGTTCTCCCTGAACACGTCTCTTTGACTACATTGCTCCAAGCTGGAGTAATAGATATTCAAAAAGAGAACGGTAAAACAGAATCAATCGTCGTGAATTGGGGTGTAGTCCAAATCACCCAAAACAAAGTAGTTGTTTTGGTAGACGGTGCGGTTGCTATTCGTGGAGATAATGAAGGAGATATCGCTAAGGCACTTGATGAAGCGAAATCTTTGATCAGCAGTGTTGGCGATTCCAATGCTATGATCGCATCAGTATCCGCACGTATCGAATCTGCGGCACATCATTTAGTCTAAAAAATGTTTCAGACATTTGCCGATTTTTATGACAAAAGCCATCCGGTAACACTCATTGTGTTACTGGTTCTCTCTTTCTACTTTATTGCCGTTAATTGGGTCTTTTTTTACCGTTTCTTTTCACTAAATCAATGGATTGGTACTGAAAATCAATCGCTTGAGTCCTTGTTATTAGGGTCTAAGCAGATTCCAGACTATGCCTATTTAAGCCATTTTATTAAATCTTCATCCCGTCTTTCTGTTTCACTGTTTGATATGGCTTCTTACGCTGCTACCAAAGAGTCGACAAAAGGGTTGATGTTTCTTTCCGTTGTTGCATCAACTACCCCGTTTATAGGCCTTTTTGGTACGGTTGTTTCTATCTTGGATACGTTTGATCATATCGGTCAGGCCAGTGGGACGATGAGCATTATAGCTTCGGGTGTATCGGATGCTCTTGTCGCAACGGCGTCAGGTATCTTTGTCGCAATATTCGCTTATACCTATCATCAAATTCTTAAACGTAAAGCGTTTGAATTATCAGGTCTGATTCGTATGCAAGGCGATGCACTCCTTTCAAAAGAAGTGTAAGCGTGTTTGATTGGGATGAAAAACCGGAACTGAACATTACTCCGCTAGTGGATGTAATGCTCGTTTTGCTGGCCATTTTAATGGTTATTTCTCCCAATATTGTTTATGAAGAGTTGATCCGTCTCCCGAAAGGTTCTGCTCAAAAAGAGATCACAGAAAAAAAAGAGATTGAAATTATAATTTCTGATGAGCGAAAAATCAACATTGGTCAAGATCAATTTCAACTTGAAACTTTTGCCGATAATTTTATCCGTTTGGCTCCTTCTTACCCAGCTGATTCTACGGTACGTATTAGTGCTGACGGACGTTTGAATTACAGTGAAGTTATGAATGTTTTAGCCGTCGTTAAAAAAGCCGGTTTTCAAAATGTCTCTCTTGTCACTGCACCATAAACAATCTATTTTCAAAGTTTTTAGTATGAGGACTTTGTAAATGGGTTCGAATCAAGAACGCTACTTTTTTTTGAGCGGGTTAATCTCATTTTCTCTTTTCATCGCTCTAGTCGTTTTAGCAGGGTATTCTCTTCTCCTCACCCCTAAAATCGAACAGTTTGCTATGATGCAAAGTAATGTGATCAATGTTTCTATTGCAATTTCCGAGACAAAAGCTACGGAACAAAGTGATCCTGAACCCTCCGTGACCCCTACAGAACCTGAAGTTGCTCAAGAACCAAATGAGGTTGTAAAATCCGAACCCATACCTGAAATATCCGATCTTTTTTCTCAGGTCAAAACTGAAAAGTCTCCTAAAAAAAGGGAGGATGATAGTAAGCGCCGAGATGATTTGAATGCATTGGAAAAAGAGCTTTTAGAAAAAAAAGAGACGCCCCGTTTTTCGGATAAAGTGAATAAAGTTACCCTTGCTAAACCTTTTGTAAAAGTGATTCCGCAAGGGGGATCGACGGGGCCGCTCGTTAACGAATACCATGCTAAGATTCAAGGTTTGGTTTATACCTATTTTCGTCCACCCTCAGGGAGTGCAGGTGAAGTGGCACGGGTACGCATGAGTATCAGTGCATCGGGGAAACTGATCTCTTACCGTATTCTCAGTTATTCAAGAAACAGTTCTTTTAACAGTGAAATTGATTGGCTGAAAGAGCGCCTTAATTCGATCCATTTTCCCGAACATCCAGATGGCAAAGATGCAGTATTGGAATTTATTTTAACGGCTAAGGAGTAGTCATTTGAAAATTATCTTTTTTTGGTTATGTTTGATTCAACTTTTATGGGGTGCGGATGCGACCATAGAAGTGGTTAAAGGGGTAGCGAGATTAACACCGTTAGCCATTGAAGACTCATCGCCCCAAAGCACGGAGATGTCTCAAAAATTCTCACAAATGTTAGCGGCAGATATGAATGTCGTTTCGATGTTTAGTGTCGATGAGAGCTATGCTATGGCTGGATTTGATGCAACTTCCCCTGCACCTGCGCATAAAGAGGCTCGTTATCTTTTGCGTTATCGTTTAGTCAATGATGGAATGGGCGGAGTAAAAGCGGATGTAAAACTTCTTCAAGACGGTACTCCCCTTTTTCTTAAAAGCTATATTTTGAAACAAAGTGAAATGCTGGTTTTTCTCTCTCACTCCGTAGCGTATGATATTAATGCCAAAATCGGAGGATCCCCGATTGATTGGATTAAACGAAAAGTTTTATTTGTCCGTTTAACCAGTCCAAGACACTCTGAAATTGTCGCTTCAGACTATACCCTTTCGTATCAAAAAGTGATTTTAAAAGGGGGGATATATGGATTTGCAAAATGGGCTAATCGTGAGCAGAGTGATTTGTACTACACTTCACTTTCCGATTTTAAACCGACAATTTATAAGATGAATCTTTTGAGCGGAAAAAAAGAGAAAGTGATCAGCTCAGATGGGATGGCGGTATGTTCCGATGTCAGCGAAGACAGCACCCGTCTTTTGCTCACATTGGCCCCTACGGGGCAGCCTGATATTTATCAGTACGATTTGAATTCTAATACTAAAACACGTATAACCGATTATTCCGGGATCGATGTAAACGGCCAGTTTATGGGAGATGGTTCCATCGCTTTTGTTTCGAATCGTTTTGGCTACCCCAATGTTTTTTCAACGCGCATTAACAGTAATGCTGTTTCGCAACTTGTGTATCAAGGTAAAAATAACTCATCCCTCAGTTCATATAAAAATTTCTTGGTCTATAAAGCACGTGAAAGTACTTCCGGATACGGTGGAAATGCTTTTAACTTGCATTTACTCTCCTTAAATTCTGGGAATATAAAACGCTTAACGGCCAGTGGAGAGAATGATTATCCACGATTTTCTCCTGATGGAGAAGCGATTTTGTATATTAAACAAGAGGGATCGCGCAGTTCTATCGGTCTTATCCGTTTCGGGATTAATAAAAGCTTTGCATTTCCCCTCAAAATAGGGAGAATTCAATCGATAGACTGGTAATGTTAATGTTTTTTTCGGTAACATTCCTTTATCAACAATCATGAGGTGACGACAATGATGAAAAACATAGCTTTTTTAAGCGCAACAGTAGCGATGCTCGTTTTGAGCGGATGTAGTACAAAAGAGCCTGCAATTGATGCAACAGCATCTACTGCCGGAAGTTCAGTAGGAACAGGTGTAAATCCTAATGCTACGACATCAACCGATTCCAATGCTGTAATCGCTCCGATTACGAATGCAAATGCGAATGATACAGCAGCGGCAAACGGTACCAATGGCTCAGATGCTCAATTGGTGAGTATTTTGTTTGATTACGATAAATTTGATATTCGTGAAGACATGCAAGCAGCAATGACGAAAAACACCTTGTTGGTTAAAGAAAAAACGATTAAACTCGAAGGTAATTGTGACGAATTCGGTAGTGATGAGTACAATTTTGCCCTTGGTCTTAAGCGTGCAAATGCGGTTAAAACAGCTTTGGTAAACAGTGGCGCAAATGCAGATTCTATCAGCATGGTCAGTTTTGGCGAAAGCAATCCCGTTTGTTTGGAAAAAACACAAGAGTGCTGGGCTAAAAATCGTCGTGTAGACTTTAAACTTCCATAAATGCGTTCGTTAGTAACTTTCTCCTTTTTATTCTCTATTCTTGCCTCAGCCTCGGAGCCTTCGGTCTTCGGTGCGGGTGATCTGAATTCCCCCAATCCTTACGGTCTTACCCATGAAGAAAAGCTGATTCTTGAAAATAAAAAAGAGCTCCAGACGGTTATTCAAAAAAATAATGCCCAAAGTGCCAAAGTTGAGAGTGTGACTGAACGTTTAGACGGTATGCAAGGGATTATCGAGGGGCTTGCTCAGAGATCGAATGAACAAGCGTTAATGCTTCAAAAGATCCAAGAGAAAGCAACCGCAGAGAGCAATAACAGTGTGAGTATGGAAGATCTCGGCAAACAAATTTCCGCCAATACGGAAAATATTGCCCAGTTCAAAACCCTTCTCGAAGAACTCTCTTTACTCGTGGATGGAATCAACAGCAATTACGTAACAAAAGATCAGTTCGCCGCGTTGATTAAACAGCTCAAAGTCAGTGTTCCTAGCAGTGAGAAATCTGCAACTCCGGCAAAAATGGATAATAGTGCGATTGAGAAAGAGGCGAATAAACTTTTTTCTCAAAGAAAATACAGTGAAGCACAAATCTATTTTGAACAGATGGTTCAAAAAAAGCACAAGTCAGCCGAAGCGTTGTTTATGATCGGTGAGACACATTTTGAGCGTAAAAACTACAAAGAAGCGGTAGCTACTTATAAAGAGTCTGCTTCTCGTAACGAAAAAGCAGGATATATGCCTACCCTTTTGCTCCACTCTGGTTTATCGATGGAAAAAATAGGGGATAGCACAACCGCAAAAGCATTTTATCAGGCGACTATCTCTAAATATAGCGGCAGCGGAGCAGCAAAAGAAGCACAAGAGCAATTATCTAAGTTGAAATAAGCAGAGACGTTCTAAGTGAGCGTTTTCAGCATCACCATAGGTAAATGTGCTAAAATCGCATCATCTAAAGTTAAGGCACTACAAATGGCAATCGAAAACAATCAAATCGTATCGATCGAATACGAAGTACGTGATGGCGGAAACGTCGTAGACAGCAATGTTGGCGGGCATCCGTTGACGTTTATGTTCGGAAAAGGACAAATCATTCCTGGTCTTGAAGCAGGGATTGCTAATATGAACATGGGTGATAAAGGTGATGTTCTTGTAAAAGCTGCTGATGCATATGGCGATTACAATGAAGAGGCACAACAAGAACTTCCACGTGAACAATTTGCAGGGATCGATTTGAATGTCGGTATGACATTGTACGGTCAAGGTGAAGATGGCGGAACCGTTCAAGTTATGGTTAAAGAGATCAAGGATGATATTGTAATCATCGATTTTAATCACCCGCTTGCAGGGAAAGATTTGGTATTTACGGTAACCATCAGCAGTGTTCGTGATGCATCGGCTGAAGAAGCGATGAGCGGAATTCCTGCTGAGAACAAAGTGGATGAGAGCGGATGTTGTGGAAGCGGCGGTAATCACGGCTGTGGATGTCACTAATTTTTTAACCGCTTCAAGCGCTTCTATCGAAGCGTTTAAAACCGCTAATTTACTCAAAGGTTTAGGGGTAAATGCTATTATTTTAGGAGAGCGCGGAACGGGTAAACTTACCCTAGCGCGCTATATCCTTCCTCATGCGCCCATCATTGATGCCAGTCATTTTGATGAACTTCTGGATGCGATTGAATCTCATAGTGATGTTATTATTCATCGTCTTGATAATGTTGCAAATCTCAAACGTCTTATTGAAACCATCCAAAAAACACGTACCCGTGTAATTGCTACCGGCGGTGGACGTTATTCCCAAGATCAGCTGGATGAGATTTTTACCATTCGCCTTGCATTACCCCCTTTAAGTGAACGTAATGAAGATGTCACGGTATTGATTGATGCTTTTGTTAAAGAGGCGAGAGATACTCTCGGAAAATCTGAGCCATTTGATCTTGAAGGCTTTGTCCCGGATCTAAGCGAAAATGCCATATCGCTGCGACGTCAGGTCTATCTGCATTATCTGTTTGACAGTATCAATGAGAATGATTTGATGGAAATTATGGAACATTATTTAGAAGTAAAGCTCGGAAGCAACAATGATTATCGAGCTTTTTTGCATCTGTATGAAGTTCCGCTTATCCGTGCAGGTATCAAGCGGTTTAAATCTCAGTTGCAATTAGCTGAGCGGCTTGGACTGAACCGTAATACATTACGGAAAAAAATTGCAGATCATGCAGAGTATAATTTAGAAACCAAGGAGCATTAATGTCCAAAAAAATCGCGATGATTTTCCCGGGTCAGGGATCCCAAACTATTGGTATGGGTAAATCATTTTATGAAAATTCTCCATTAGCGCGTGAGATGTTTGAAAAAGCGGGTGAGCGTATCGGTGTTGATTTTACCCAACTTTTGTTTGAAACAAATGAACAGCTTGATAAAACCGAGTATACACAACCTGCGATTTTATTGATTTCAATGATTGCGTATAAACTCTTTCAAGAGACTCATCCAACAACGGCAGTGATGTTTTTGGGTCACTCTTTGGGTGAATTCAGTGCTCTATGCGCATCGGGCGCAATTGATTATGTTGATGCGGTAGAATTAGTACACAAGCGCGGGAAACTTATGAGCCAAGCGTGCGAGAGTATCAATGCGGGAATGATGGCGATTTTAGGTTTGGATGATGCGGTTGTTGAAGAACTTTGTATCAAGGCCGAGAGTGAAGGCAAACGAGTTTGGCCGGCTAACTATAACCAAGCGGGTCAGCTCGTCGTAGCGGGAATCAAAGAAGATCTTCAAGCGATGGAGAGTGTATTCAAAGAAGCGGGAGCGAAGAGAGCATTGCTTTTGAATATGTCAATCGCTAGCCATTGTCCACTTCTTGAGTCTGCGATGGACCCGCTAGGCGAAGCGATGGAAGCGATGGTTAATGATTCTTTTAGTGCTCCGATCGTCTCAAATGCTTCGATGGAGCGTTATGCAACCAAAGAAGATGCAATAAAATGGCTCAAAGTTCAGTTGATTCAGCCGGTTAAATACAAACAATCGATTGAAGCTATCAGTGGTGAAATTGAGATGATGATTGAATTTGGAAACGGTGCAGTTCTCAAAGGGCTGAATAAGCGTAATGCTCCTGATGTTGAGACCGTGGGGATTTCGGATATGGAATCACTTGCAAAGGTATGTGAAGCCCTCTCATGAAGCTAGCATTGATTCAATCTTCACCAAAACTCAATCGTTCCAACCTCAGTGATGTTTTAGGGCTGATTGAAGCGAATTCAGATGCGGATGTTGTCATTTTCCCTGAACTCTCTCTCAGCGGGTATCTGCTGCAGGATAAGCTTTATGAAGATGCATGGAAGATTGAAGAGTTATCCACTCTCGCAGAGGCCAGTATTGCGTGTGATATTGCGATCGGTGCCGCATTGTGGGATGAGGGAAAAGTGTATAACAGTGCCTTGTACTTTTCACAAGGAAAATTAGTCCACATCCATCACAAAAATCACCTTCCGACGTACGGAATGTTTGAAGAGGGGCGTTATTTCATTGCCGGTGATACGATAGAACCGTTTGAAACTCCATACGGAAATGCTATCATGGTTATTTGCGAGGATTTATGGCGTGCAGAGACGATAACTGCGATTGCGGCAAGTGATGCTGAAATAGTTTACGTCCTTTCTGCTTCGCCTGCACGGGGGTTTGAAGAAAATGCGTTGGTGATTGAATCCCAATGGGATGCTCTTTTAAAGGCTACGGCATTGCTAAGCCATAACTATGTTGTTTTTGTCAACCGTGTAGGATTTGAAGATGGTCTTGGATTTTGGGGTGGTAGCCGGGTGATTACCCCAATGGGACTATGTGAGCATGTATTGGAGAGGTTTGAAACTCAAAGTGTAGTGGTTGAACTGAACCATTCCCTTCAAAAACTGGGACGTTACCTGTCTCGTAATTCATAAAAAAGTAGGTATAGGATGCAAATAGCCATTATGGGCGCAATGCGTGAAGAGATCGATCCGATTTTAGCTGCACTCGGTGATTACACGAGCGAAGAACATGCCGGAAATATATTTTACCGTGCACAGTACGCAGGGCATGATCTTGTCATTGCCTATTCAAAAATCGGGAAAGTCTTTTCGGCGATTACCGCTTCGGTAATGCTGGAGCGTTACGGTTGCAAAGCACTTCTATTTAGCGGTGTCGCCGGTGGCATATCTAAAGATTTGAAAATCGGCGATTTGATTATGGCGAGCCAATTGTGCCAACATGATGTCGACATCACCGCATTCGGTCATCCTGATGGATTTATCCCCGAGAGTTCGGTAATGATTGAATCGGATGCTGATCTACGCTCTTTGGCATCAGAGATTGCGATTGATATGGGTGTTGATTTGTATGAGGGGATTATTGCGACGGGAGATCAGTTTGTTGCATCGCCAGAGCGTAAAGCATGGATTGAAAAAACCTTTAATGCCGATGCCTTAGAGATGGAAGGGGCAAGTGTCGCTTGTGTCTGTCATAACTTTGGAGTTCCGTTTTTTGTTCTTCGTTCTATCAGTGACAGTGCTGATGGGGATGCCGGTGTTGATTTCGATACCTTTTTGCAAAGTTCGGCACAGGTGAGTGCCAAATTCATTTTAGAGATGGTAAAACGCATTGGCGATTAAATTAAGTAAAAAGATAATGCGCCAAATCGGGCGTACAAATGGTGAATTCGGTCTTATCGAAGAGGGTGATAAAATTCTGGTTGCTCTTAGCGGCGGTAAAGATTCCCTTACGATGGTACATGCGATGCGCGAACAGCAACGTCGTGCCCCATTTAAATTTGAGATACTGGCCGTGACAGTGACGTATGGGATGGGGGAAGATCTCTCTGCCCTAATCGCACATTGTGCCGAGCATGGGATTCCTCATGAAATTCATGAGACCAATACGTATGAGATCGCGGGTGAGAAAATTCGCCAGAACTCTTCGTTTTGCAGTTTCTTTTCACGTATGCGCAGAGGTGCATTGTACAGTGCGGCAGAGAAATTCGGATGCAATAAAGTAGCCCTTGGCCATCATCTCGATGATAGTGCAGAGAGCTTTTTTATGAATCTAATTTACAACGGTCAGATGAGAGCGCTTGCTCCCAAATACAAAGCAGGCAACGGGCTAATCGTTATCCGTCCTCTGATACAGCTGCGTGAACGTCAGCTTGCTGCCTGTGCATTGGAAAATGAGATGCCGACCATCGGTGATGAAGCATGTCCAGCCATGCGGTTTGATGTCAAAATGCCTCATGCCAGAGCAAGTATGAAAAAAATGCTCTTTGAGATGGAAGAGAAATATCCTGATCTATTTGTTTCGATCAACTCCGCATTCGGTCATATCAGCGATGAAACTTTTTTTGATCCTAAGCGTTTTGCTTTATAAATTCAAGCACTTTATGATCGGCTCGGCTGAGTGATAGCTGTGCGATCTCTCTAAGATCGAACCATTCAAGCCCTTCTTCATTCATATCCTCAAAACTTAGATAAACGTCCGCTTCGAGGGTAAAATGGCTGTAGCTTTGGGTGATATGTCCTAAATGTTTAAATGGTGTACGAAGCGGCTTTTCAGACTCATAAAATCCCCATAAACCGTGTAAAAATCGCTCCGTACGTTGTGTTAGTGCGTATAACTCTTCTTTTTTATTGACAATGATATTGCGGAATCGGATCGGTTTGATCGTTTTTATTTTTGGTTCGGGATAGGAGAGGGGATCGAACTTTCCTTGGCATGTTTGTTCAAATGGACAGAGATCGCAGAGCGGCTTTTTCGGCAAACAAAGTGATGAACCGAGATCCATCATCGCCTGATTGTATTCAAAGGGATGAAGAGGATCAAAAAGGGTGTAAGCATATTCCCAGAGCTTTTTTTCATGGCGTTCGCAAAGAGCGAAATAGCGGTGCAGTATCCTCTTTACGTTGGCATCGAGGATAGGTAACGCTTCATCAAAAGCAAAGGCGGCAATAGCGTGGGCAGTGGATCGCCCTATACCGCTAAGCTGCATTAAATCGTGAGCATTAGTCGGGAGTGTACCGTTGCACGTCCTAGCGGCATTATGGAGGTTTTTAGCCCTAGTATAATATCCAAGTCCCTCCCACATTTTTAGAACATCATCCAGCTCGGAATCTGCTACATTTTGCAATGTCGGGAACCTTTGTAAAAACGGGAAATAAAACCGCTCTAACACCGTTTTGACCTGCGTTTGCTGAAGCATGATTTCACTGAGGTAGATGTGATAGGGATTATCCGTGGTTCGCCATGGGAGATCATGACGGCCATTGATTTTATACCATGCTAGAAGCAATTGTTGCGGGGTAGACATTTAGAACTTATCCAAGGGTAGGGGGATTAAAATACCAAAAGGCTCCGAGTGCTATGATGCCAAAAATTGCAATTTTAAAAACCCATTTCATTAGTTTGAGATAGACTAAAAAGAGGATAATACCGACTAGACCCATTGAACCTAATCCGTATCCGCTCATCAAAAAATCGATCATTTGAACTCCAAAAGTAAATGTGCCATTATAGCAAATGGTATAATCGCATGTATGAAAACTGTAGAGAAACTATTTAGTGATTCGATTGAGATAAAAGGATCGAAATTTATCGCTCATTTAATACCAAATACGATGTTTGATGAGCAAATGGCACGGTTACGCGCCGAACATCCTAAAGCGGTTCATTGGGTGAGCGCATCTCGTAGTCTTAATGAATTTGATCAGATTATTGAATCATCCAGTGATGACGGCGAGCCTAAAGGGACATCGGGTAAACCGACATTAGCGGTTTTACAAGGGCATGAACTGATTAATGCTGCGATTATCACCGTCCGCTATTTCGGTGGAACTAAACTGGGACCCGGAGGGTTGGTACGAGCTTATGCCGATGCCGCAAATGCCGTCTATGCCCAAGCACAACTACACACGTATGAAAAACTTGTTGATCAGAGTTTTACGTGTGAGTATTCAAGTGTTTCGATCGTTGAATATGAGATAACTCAAAAAGGTATTCGTTGCGTTAGTAAAATATTTGGAGAAAAAGGGGCTGAGTTTAGTGTCGAAGCAACAGCAGAGAAACTGGAACAGTTCTATACGGCAGTAGGGCGTACGATTCAAAAACTCTAATAACGTACGATGTAATAATAAAACGTACGTTTATGATATAATACTTTTATTCAGGAGGTAAATCATGACCATTACACCCTCAAAATTGAGAGAAAATCTCTATAATATACTTGATTCTGTGATTGAAACCAAAGAACCGTTGGAAGTGAAACGAAACGGGCAAATTTTAATGATTGTTCCAGAACATAAAAAAAGCCGGCTTAAGGCGATTCAACCTAAAAAAATTACTTCATGCAGTGACGATGAACTCATGAATACGTCTTGGGAGGGTGAATGGAAACCCTTTATTTAGACACCCATATCGTCGTATGGCTTCGGCAGAAAGAGTTGGAGAAATTTTCAAAAAGAGCATTGGATGCGATAGAAAATGCTCATACATTATTGATCTCTCCGATGGTGATGATGGAGCTGAAATATTTGCAGGAGATCGGTCGCCTCACCGATACCCCGTATAATATTCTCGGTGATCTAAATGCAATGATCGATTTACGGGTCGATGAGGTGGAAATGTTTGACGTTATCAAAAAGAGTCTCTCATTGGAATGGACACGTGACCCGTTTGATCGTATTATCGTTGCAAATGCAATGGCACGAGATTATCCACTGCTTACGAAAGATGAGAAGATTTTGACCCATTTTGAGGGGGCATTTTTCGACTAATCTAATGGTTTGTTATGCTTTCTATTATATGCTTCCCACATCTTGGCTACATTAGCATCGATTTCTTCTTTATGTAAATCGATATGTTTGTTTTTCAAAATTAATATAAAACCTGTTAAAGTAAAAAGTAAAAATCCGATTGCCGTAATAATATTATCTTCATGAAAAGGGTCACTTATTTTGCTTTTCAATGATTCTTTAATGACTTTCACTTGAATATCATAGGGATAGGTTTTATGCTGTAAAACGATTTGAACAGCTTTATCTCTCACATAAGAGTTGGGGCTATTTGTAGGCAATAAATCATTATAGAACCATATTTTCCCAATTTGTCCGTTTAATTCTCGATATGCGATGTCATCATTTCCACATGGTATCGCATTGTATTTTAGCCATTTTTCTTTAGCACCATAGCATTCAAGAGCTTTCACAGAACCGTTATTTTGATAAACTACAATTAAAGATCCGGTATCCATAGGTGTCCTACCTGAAGCAATATATTGTATTTTTCCTTCTACAACATTATTTTGATTGAAAGATATTGGTGGGTATCGGATTGTAAAGTAACGTATAGGAAATAATATAAACCATCCAAGTGCAAAACCGGCGAAGACCCCTAACACTATGATTTTTTTTGGAGGTGTCGGTACTGCAAAAGTAGTTGGGAGAATTTTTACAAGCCCTAAAATCATGATTATGGCAAGAAGGTGAATACAAACAATGAAGATATAGACTTCGGTGCTCATTTTTACTCTTTACTCCACAACTTTTCATTGAGTTTTAATTCTTTTACCAATCCAATCGTATTTTGAAGTGTGTTAACGTATTCCATCGCCTGTTTATAATCGAGCAACGAGGTAAAAACCGCTGGTTCAAACAGATCTTTTTCTGTGCCGATTCCGACATGGATATGATTATGGACAAAAGAGACAAACAGCGGATGTGAAACACGACGTTGAAAATCCAAGAGCCGTTTCATCATCGAGTGGGTGAGGATATAACGGGCTTCGATGGGATCACTTCCATACACAACAAAATGTTTCTCAAATTCAGGATCATCCATACGGATAAGATCATTACGGGAAAAATTGATTGATTGAAGCCATCCTCCGATAAGGGAACCGAAACTTTTTTCAGCTTGGTCGGGGAGGATAATCGTTTTAGCTTTGAAGTGTTTGTTGAATTCGGCAACGAGAAAGAGCCCCCGGAAGAGGGTGTGCCATTGGGTACGCCCTTTGGAATCTCGAGTTTGGTATTCGGCATGGACATCGGAAAATTCAAGCGGTACTCCGTCAATCGAGCCTTTGACGTAATCGTTTCCGCTGTAACGGTCTATGGAGTGTTGGAACAGATCACTCCGTTCAAACAGGTGTCGGGAAATCATAAAACCGGGATTGTAGAGGAGATGCGGATCGATGGCATGGATTAGGGGGGTGATGATGCGAGTTTTAAAGTCTTGGGCATATCCCGATGTCATAGCACGGTAGGTGATCGATGCAAGTATGATAAAACCAAAGACGACGGCTATCGAGAGAGGATGCAAAAGACCGAAACTTTTCCCCATCCACAAAGCAACGACGGCAAAAGCGACGATTCCCATTCCTCCATACCATTTGAGCTGAGATATGATCCGTTTTCGGGTCTCTTCAAGCTCATTAGTAGAGGGGTATAGCTCTTTGTAATAAAAATCGGTCAGTTCCGAAACGGATTTCATCGATTAAAAAGGGCATTAACATCAACATTTTGTCGCTCAGTAACGGTGATTTCAAATACCGCTCGTCGTTGTAGATTCATCCATCCTGCCACAATATTGGTTGGGAACATTTCGATAGCATTATTGAGATCGGTGACCGCTTGGTTATAAGCACGTCGTGCAGCGGAGATCTGCTCTTCGATTTCATTGAGTGAGCGTTGCAAGTGCATGACGTTTTCGTTGGCTTTGAGATCGGGATAGGCTTCCATCGCGATATTGATCGCGCCGAGGGCAGAGGTGAGTTTGGCATCGAGAGCAATTTTTTGATCATCACTGATTCCCGGCTTCATCGCCTGTGCACGGTATTCGGTCACTTTTTCCAACGTCCCTTTTTCATGTTCCATATATTGTGAAACCGATGCAACGAGATTCGGGATGAGGTCGAACCGTTTTTTGAGTACCGCATCGACTCCGGCGAAAATGTTTTCAACCTGATTTTTTTTACCGATGAGAGAGTTGTACATCAAAATAGCGATAAGGGCTACGACGCCCAGAATAATGAGAAATATTTGCATACGCTACCTACCTTTTGTGGTGTTTAGATTAGATGATAACATAATTGAGGTATTGAATACAAATGCCTTATTTATAAAAGAGTGATACAATTGGAAAAAAGGGGATAGTATGAAAACGTTAGCAGCAGTAGCATTTACGAGCATGATTATTTTAGGCGGTTGTGCACAATCAGGTGTTGCAGAAGTTGATGCGGATGCGTCAAAATATATGTTGTCATCACAATCGGGTGTCATAACGGATGTCAAACCAGTAGTTGTGAAAGATTCCGGTGGCGGTGGAGCCATAGGAGGTATTAGCGGAGCGGTGATCGGTTCTACCATGGGAGGTGGAAGAGGTTCTGTTTTAACAATGTTAGCGGGTGGATTGGTCGGTTTATATGCCGGAAATGAAATCGGAAAATCGAATGCACAGGAACTATCGGTCACTTTGGATGATAAACAAGAGGTTATTGTGATCTCAAAAGGGACGGAATTCGGAGTTGGTCAACGGGTAAAAATTATTAAGCGAAACGGCCAAATTTATAATGTAGAGTTGGCAAAATAAAGTCGGGGGATTTGATGAAGAAATGGGTCGTAATTGCATTATTGGCTTCACTTTCACTGGTTGAAGCAGAAGCGTCTGTGGATATGACGAATCAGCAAAGACAAGATCTTTTTCAAAAACATAAAGCACTTGAAGAGAAAAGTCATCAAGAACGGATCAAAATTTTGCAAGAGGCGGATGAATGTGTGAAACATGCAGCGACACCTCAATCGTATAAAGAATGTGAACGCCGTGAACAAGCGGCCAGACTTGAATTTAAAAAACATCATCATCCGCAAAAAGAGGCTTTAAGACACGAAAGAGAGATGATCAAAGAGAAATCAATGCATCAGATAAAAAATCAGCAATATCCACGAGGTACGATTGAGACTCATTAGTGTTTTGGGATAATTTTGCGGTAATAAATGGCTGCTGAAATCAAAACCCCAAGATATCCGCATGCCATATCTTTTTGTGCATCCCATTCATCTCCTTGTATACCTAAAAAAGCTGTTCCAAGATCAGCATGAGTCATTTGTGTAGCGATCCATTCTATCACTTCATAGAAACCGGATGCAGCGATCAGAAAAACAAGAGTAAAAGTAAACGTATTTTTAACCGATTTTTCGAATGAGAAAAACAGTTCTAAGAAGGGTAAAAAGAGTAAGAACCCGAATAAAAAGTGGATTACACGGTCGTAATGATTTCGTTCAAATCCGAAAAATTCAGTAAATGGGGTAAAAAAAGGCATTTCACTGTAGGTATAGTGTGCACCTATTCCATGCAAAACAAAAAAGATAAAGAGCATCCAAACACTTGGCTCAGAAAAACCAAACCGCTTCTCACACCAAAGAATAATCGGCAGAGCAATAAATACCAAAAGATTTTCCAACAGCCAATCATCACGATACCATGGATCAATAGCTAAAATTAGCCATACAGCAATGTAAAGGGTAAAAAGTGCAGATTTGAGTTTCATGCAAATATAATAACATAGATAAAGGATATTGTGATGGTAAATAAAAGAAGAGTAAATATGGCGCAGCGGACGGGACTCGAACCCGCGACCCCCTGCGTGACAGGCAGGTATTCTAACCAACTGAACTACCGCTGCAGCGCCAAAAAAAATGGTGGGAATTACAGGACTCGAACCTGTGACATCTACCTTGTAAGGGTAGCGCTCTACCAACTGAGCTAAACTCCCAAGAGTTTAAAAAATAAATCGAAACAACTCGAACAAGTGGCGACCCCTAAAGGATTTGAACCTCTGTTCCTACCATGAAGTGATAGTGTCCTTGGCCACTAGACGAAAGGGTCACTGAACCGCACATGGTGTCTCGTGATGGATTCGAACCATCGGCCCCCTCATTAAAAGTGAGATGCTCTACCGGCTGAGCTAACGAGACCTCTTCAATCATCAAAACTGGACGATTGTGAGGGCGAAATTATAGGGGAAAGATGTCGTTTTGTCAAGGCGAAAGAATGATTTAGGCAAAAAATAATTCTTTGTCTATATTCAGGAGCATTTTTACCGCCATAAGAACACTTTGCTCTTGGATGTAGTTACGATCTCCCTCGAAATGAAATCGTTCCGTATGAACCGATGTTTTAGACCTTGCGCTGATATAAACGGTTCCGACCGGCTTGGTATCGCTCCCTCCGGTAGGCCCTGCGACACCGCTGATGGCCAAGGAATAATCGGCAAAACTAACATTCATCGCCCCCTCTGACATCTCTACAACCACTTCGGCACTTACCGCACCATGATGTTCAAGCGCATAATCATCAACTG